>ERZ777003.1024-NODE-1024-length-47279-cov-18.285300_pt1 | contig 47279 bp, 44 predicted proteins | sample MGYA00374956_ERZ777003 | MGnify/ENA primary metagenome ERZ777003 (study PRJEB29302, sample SAMN06268252) | bioreactor metagenome | isolation source: Joint BioEnergy Institute, California, USA | place: USA:Joint BioEnergy Institute, California, USA | collected... | reverse complement strand
CAATCGGCTCGGTGACTTTCTCCAAATACGCCTGCAATTGGGTCTTGAGATTGCTATCTAACATGGGTTGTCCGCTCCCCACAGAGGCTAATCGTTATTCCGGTTCCGCCGGTGCGGCGGAGATTTCGGAACTAATGCTACCCGGCCCGCCGGAATTTACATAATTGATTGGTCACAATGAAACGATAGCCTTCGTGTATCAATGTTCCCGTGATCGCCATTCCGGTGAATCATGGGAGCCGGTTCAACCGCCCTCCTCCTTCGGGGAGCTCGACCGCCGCCGCTGCACGAACAGCGTCTCGACCACGACGAAGAACAGCGGGATGAAGAAGATGCCCAGCAGCGTGCCGACGATCATGCCACCGAGCACGCCGGTGCCGATGGCGTTCTGCGCGCCGGAGCCGGCGCCGCTGGAGATGGCCAGCGGCAGCACGCCGAAGCCGAACGCCAGCGAGGTCATGACGATCGGCCGCAGCCGATCGCGTACCGCCTGCATGGTGGCGTCGATCAGCTCCATGCCCGACTCCAGGTTGGCCTTGGCGAACTCGACGATGAGGATGGCGTTCTTGCTGCTCAGGCCGACCGTGGTGAGCATGGCGACCTGGAAGTAGATGTCGCGCTCCATGCCGCGCAGGGTGCCGGCCAGCACGGTGCCGAGGATGCCGAGCGGCGCCACCAGCAGCACCGCCGTGGGGATGCTCCAGCTCTCGTACAGCGCCGCCAGGCACAGGAACACGATCAGCAGCGACAGGGTGTAGAGCAGCGGCACCTGGGCGCCCGCCACGCGCTCCTGATAGGACAAGCCGGTCCACTCGACCCGGAAGCCCGGCGGCAGCTGCGCCGCCAGCCGCTCGATCTCGGCCATGGCCTGGCCGGTGCTGATGCCGGGCGCGGCCTCGCCCTGGATTTCCACCGCCGGCAGGCCGTTGTAGCGCTCCAGTCGCGGCGAGCCATAGCTCCAGTAGGAGCTGGCGAAGGTGGAGAACGGCACCATCTCGCCGTCGGCGTTGCGCACCGACCAGAGGTTGAAATCCTCCGGGCGCATGCGGAACGGCGCGTCGGCCTGCATGTACACCCGCTTCACCCGGCCGCGGTCGATGAAATCGTCGATGTACTGCCCGCCCCAGGCGGTGCCCAGGGTCTGGTTGATGTCGGCGATCGACAGCCCCTGGGCGGCGGCGCTCTCGACGTCGATCTTCAGATTGAACTGCGGCGTGTCGTCCAGGCCGTTGGGGCGGACGTTCTGCAGCAGCGGGCTGGCGGCCGCCGCGCCGAGCAGCTGATTGCGCGCCGCTATCAGCGCCTCGTGCCCCTGGCCGGCGGTGTCCTGCAGGAAGAAAGCGAAGCCGGTGGCGGTGCCCAGCTCGGGGATGGCCGGCGGCGCGAAGGCGAACACCATGGCGTCGCGGATCTGCCCGAGTGCGCCCATGGCGCGCGCCGCCACCGCCTGCACGCCCAGCTCGGCGGCTTCCCGCTCGGCCCAGTCGCGCAGCTTGATGAAGGCAATGCCGGTGTTCTGGCCGCTGCCGCCGAAGCTGAAGCCCTGCACGCTGAACACCGACTCCACCGCCTCTTTCTCGTTTTCCAGGAAGTGCTGCTCCAGCTTCTCGATCGACGCCAGGGTACGCTGCTGCGTCGCCCCCACCGGAGCCTGAACCTGGGCGATGAGAAAGCCCTGGTCCTCGTCCGGCAGGAACGCGCCGGGCATGCGCACGAACAGCACACCCATCAGCACCGCCAGCACCAGGAACACCGCCATGAAGCGCCAGCGCCGGCCGAGCATGCCGCGCACCAACCGGCGGTAGCGGCGGCTGCTGCTGTCGAAGGTGCGGTTGAACCAGCCGAAGAACCCCTTCTTTTCGAGAGCGGGGCCCTGCTGCAACGGCTTGAGCATGGTGGCGCACAGCGCTGGCGTCAGCACGATGGCCACCAGCACCGACAGCGCCATGGCGGAGACGATGGTGGCCGAGAACTGTCGGTAGATCACGCCGGTGGAGCCGCCCATGAAGGCCATGGGCACGAACACCGCCGACAGCACCAGACCGATGCCGATCAGCGCGCCGGTGATCTGGTCCATGGACTTGCGCGCCGCCTCCTTCGGTGGCAGCCCTTCCTCGTGCATGATGCGCTCGACGTTCTCCACCACCACGATGGCGTCGTCCACCAGCAAGCCGATGGCCAGCACCATGGCGAACATGGTCAGCATGTTGATCGAGAAGCCCAGCGCCGCCAGCACGCCGAAGGTGCCCAGCAGCACCACCGGCACGGCGATGGTGGGAATGAGCGTGGCGCGCCAGCTCTGCAGGAACAGGTACATCACCAGGAACACCAGGCCGATGGCCTCGAGCAGGGTGTGCACTACGCCTTCGATGGAAACCCGCACGAACGGCGTGGTGTCGTAGGGCGTGACCACCTCCAGCCCTTCCGGGAAGAAACGGCTCATGTCCCGCAGCGCCGCCTCCACCGCGGCGGCGGTGTCCAGGGCGTTGGCGCCGGTGGCCAGGGAAATGGCCATGCCGATGGCCGGCTCGCCGTTGTAGCGGCTGATGAAATCGTAGTTCTCGGCGCCCAGCTCGACTCGCGCCACGTCGCCCAACTTCAGCACCGAGCCGTCGGGATTGGCGCGCACCACGATGTTGCGGAACTGCTCCGGCGTCTGCAGCCGCTGCTGGGCGCTGACGGTGGCATTGAGCTCCTGCCCCTCCACCGCTGGCGTGCCGCCGAGCTGGCCAGCGGTGACCTGGGCGTTCTGCGCCCGGATCGCACCGATCAGGTCGGACGGCGTCAGGCGGTAGCTCTCCATCACGTAGGGATCCAGCCAGATGCGCATGGCGTACTGGGCGCCGAACACCTGCACCGTGCCGACGCCGGTGATGCGGCTGACCGGATCGGCCAGATTGGCGATGACGTAGTCGGCGATGTCGGTGCGCGACATCGAGCCGTCGCGCGACACGAAGCCGACCACCATCAGGAAGCTGCTGGAAGCCTTGGTGACGGTGATGCCCTGCTGCTGCACCTCCTGCGGCAGCAAGGGCATGGCCAGCTGTAGCTTGTTCTGCACCTGCACCTGGGCGATGTCGGGGTCCGTGCCGGTGGCGAAGGTCAGGGTGACCTCGGCGCGGCCGTTCGACGAGCTGCTGGAGGACATGTACAGCAGACCGTCCAGCCCGGTCATGTTCTGCTCGATGACCTGGGTCACCGAGTCCTCCACCACCGCCGCGGAAGCGCCCGGGTAGGTGGCCTCGATGCTGACCGTGGGTGGCGCCACGGTCGGGTATTGGGCGATCGGCAGGGTGAAGATCGCCAGACCGCCGGCCAGCATGATGATGATGGCGATGACCCAGGCGAACACGGGGCGATCGATGAAGAACCGCGCCATCGCCCCCTCCTATCGCGCCTGTCCGGCGCCCGCCTCGGCAGCGGGCGCTTCGCTCGCCTCCACCTGCACGCCCGGCGCGATCTTTTGCAGCCCCTCGACGATCAGGCGATCGCCGGCGGACAGCCCCTTCTCCACCACCCACTGATCACCCACGGTGGCGCCGGTGACCACCTGCCGCTGCTCCACCACACCTTGGGAGTTCACCACCATGGCGATGGCCGTGCCCTTGGGGTCGCGGGTGATGCCACGCTGCGGCGCGAGAAGCGCATCGCGCCGCTCGGCGAGGGTGACGCGGGCACGCACGTACATGCCCGGCATCAATAACCGCTCCGGGTTGTCGACCAGCGCCCGCAGCAGCAGCCGGCCCGTGGCCGGGTCCACGGTCACACCGGTGAAGGTGAGCCGGCCCTTGTGCGGGTACTCGCTGCCGTCCGGCAGCAGCACGGTCACCGGCACGTCCTTGGCCTCATCGGCATCGCCGGCCGCCAGCTGCTTGCGCAGCTCCAGCAGCTCGTTGGCGGACATGGCGAGATCGACGTAGATCGGGTCGAGCTGCTGGATGGTGGTGAGCGGCTCGGCCTGATTGGCGGTGACCAGCGCGCCCTGGGTCACGCGCGAGGTGCCGATGTAGCCGGCGATGGGCGCGGTGATGCGGGCATAGTTCAGCACCACGCGGGTGGTCTCCGCCGCAGCCTCCGCCACTCGCAGCTGGGCCTGCGCCTGCAGGAACGCCGCCCGGGCGTCATCGTGCTCCTGGCGGCTGACGGCGTTGGACTCCACCAGCCGCGAGGTGCGGTTCAAGGTCAGACGGGCCGCCTCCAGCGCCGCCTTGGCGGCCTGCACGTTGGCCAGCGCGCTGGCGTGCTCGGCCCGATAGGTATCGTCGTCGAGCTGATACAGCGGCGCGCCAGCCTCCACCAGATCGCCTTCCTCGAACAGCCGCTGCTCGATGATGCCGTTCACCTGCGGCCGGACTTCGGCCACCAGGTAGGCCGTGGTCCGACCGGACAGCTCGCGGGTTAGGGTCACCGGCTGCGGCCGCACGGTGACCACCGTCACCGGCACCGGACCGGCGGGCCCGGCCTGCTGCTCCGCGCCGCGCTCGCAGGCCGCCAGAACGAAGGCGATCAGCAGCGCGGCGATCAGGCGTAGCGGCGAGTGGGTACGGTTCACGCAAGCCTCGAAATACACGCGGTATCGCGTTGATTCTTCGTCTTTACATCGCCAAAGGCGAACGAGTCCTGCGGACGCGATCGCCGGCTCCGCCGCCTCAGGCGACGAAGCGCTTCACCCAAGCCACGTAGCGATCGACGAAGCCTTGCAGGAACTTCCGGGTGCCGTCGTTGCCGATGTTGCCGTCGGAGTCGATCAGGCCCTCGGTGAAGTGGATGTACACCTCCGGCTGGCCCAGAGTCGCGACGTCCAGATAGGCCAGCATGTTGCGCAGCTGATGCTGGGCCAGGGCGCTGCCGATGGAACCGATCGAAGCGCCGATCACCGCGCCGGGCTTGCCGGCGAAGGAATTGGTGCCGTACGGCCGCGAGGCGATGTCGATGGCGTTCTTGAGTACCCCCGGCACCGAGCGGTTGTATTCGGGCGTGACGAACAGCAGCGCGTCGGCGGCGGCCAGCTCCTGTTTCAGCCGGGTGGCGGCCGGCGGGTAGTTGTCGTCGAAATCCTGGTTGTAGAGCGGTAAATCGTCGATGCGAATGTGCTTGAAAACGAACTCCGGCGGCGCAAGTTTCTCCACCGCTCGAGCCAGCCGACGATTGTAGGAGTCCTGCCGCAGGCTGCCGACCAAGACCGCCACTGAGATCTGCCCCATATTCCTGCCTCCTTGTCCGGGCCGGTGGAAATGCCGCCCGCGCACCACGACGGCATCCGGTTTTTCCGGAAATCGGAGCGGAATCGGGCGCTTTCAAGCGCTCGCGCCGCCGCCCCTGCGTGCCACAATCGGGCGGGCGGAAGGCGCGGCCCGCAACGTCTCATCGGGAACCACGGAGAGTCGCCATGCAAAAGAAGCTTCTTGGGCGATCCGGCATCGCCATCGCGCCGCTGGTGTTCGGCGGCAACGTGTTCGGCTGGACCGCCGACGAACGCCGCTCGTTCGAGCTGCTGGACCGCTTCGTCGAACGCGGCTTCAACGCCATCGACACCGCTGACGTCTATTCCGCCTGGGTGCCGGGCAATCGGGGCGGCGAGTCCGAGACCATCATCGGCAACTGGCTGCGGCGGCGCGGCCGGCGCGACGACGTGGTCATCATGACCAAGGTCGGCATGTGGCAGAGTCGCCCGGGGCTATCCGCCGCCAACATCGAGGCGGCGGCGGAAGACTCGCTGCGCCGGCTCGGCACCGACTATCTCGACGTCTACTTCGCCCACCTGGACGACCAAGCCACGCCGCTGGAGGAAACCCTGCGCGCGTTCGAGCGCCTGGTCGCCGCCGGCAAGGTGCGGGCGCTGGGTGCTTCCAACTACGACGCGCAGCGGCTGCAGCAGGCACTGACGCTGGCGGCGGACCTCAAGCTGCCCCGCTACGAGGTACTGCAGCCGCAATACAACCTCTACGACCGCCACGATTTCGAGCGGGAGCTGGCGGCAGTAGCGCGCGCCAACCAGCTCGGCGTGGTCTGCTACTTCGCTCTGGCCAGCGGTTTTCTCAGCGGCAAGTACCGCAGCGAACAGGACCTGGCCGGCAGTGCCCGCGCCGGCGTGCTCAAGCGCTACTTCGACGAGCGCGGATTGCGCATCCTCGCCGCACTGCGGGAGCTGGCGCAGGAGCTGGCGAGCACGCCGGCGCGGATCTCGCTGGCATGGCTGCTGGCGCGGCCGGAGGTCACCGCCCCCATCGTCAGCGCCACCAGCCTGGAGCAGCTCGACGATATCCTGGCCGCGGCCGAGCTAATCTTGCCGGAGGAAACGCTCCGCCGCCTCGACCAGGCCAGCGCCTGAGCCGGGGCGCGCAGCGCCGGCCGGCGGCGTATCATGTCCGCTGCCGGTCGGTGCCCCTACCTTCTGCGACGAATACCACAATATGACTCAGCGGATTCGAATCACCTTTAGCGGACTGCTCCTGTTCCTCGCCGTCGGCGCCGGCGCCTTCGGCGCCCACGCCCTGCGCGCCGCGTTCGAGCCGCGCCAGCTCGAAGTCTGGCAGACGGCGGTGCTGTACCACCTTATCCACGGCCTGGGGCTGCTGCTGCTCGCGGCGCTGATCGAGCTGCGGCCGGCCGTCAAGGCGCTGCGCGCCGCCTGGGTGACGATGGCGCTCGGCCTGCTGCTATTCAGCGGCAGTCTGTACTTGATCCTGCTCACTGGCATGCGCTGGCTGGGCCCGATCACGCCGATCGGCGGCAGCGCCCTGATGCTGGCCTGGCTGATGCTGGCCTGGGCCGGGTTCAAGCACTGGCGGTCTTGACGGCCCGCGCGCTCGGCCGGATGTCCGCGTGACATGAAAGGCCTCGCCGCGCGCCAGGAACTGGCGCACGGCGAGGCCGCGGCCGACGCGCTAGGCTGATCCCTGCGAGTCACCGCCTCGGGTTTGGGCGCGGCCACTTGCCAACCGCCCCCACCGAGGCGTCTCATAGGCGCTCGCTCCACGACCGACGGCTGTTCGTGCTGTCCGCCGGCCCAGCAACGACGCATCCTAATGAGCCCATCCCCCCGCGACGACACCGGCGACACAGCCGCTCCTTCCTCCGCCAGCCCGGGCTTTATCGCTTTGCTAGTGGCGGTTTCGGCGGTCAGCCCGCTCGGCATCAACATCTACCTGCCGTCCATGCCCGGCATGGCGGTCGATTTCGGCGTCGATTTCGGCGCGATCCAGCTGACCCTCTCGCTCTATCTGCTCAGCGTGGCCGTGGGGCAGCTGTTCGTCGGCTCGCTGTCGGACCGGTTCGGCCGGCGCCCCATTCTGCTGCTGGGGCTCGGCTCGTTCGTGGTCGGCACCGCGGTCTGCCTGTTCGCGCCCAGCCTCGATCTGCTGCTGGCCGGCCGCGTCCTGCAGGCGTTGGGCGGCTGCGCCGGCATCACCCTGGCGCGCGCCGTGGTGCGCGATCTGTACGGCCAGGACCAGGCGGCGAGCATGATCGGCTATGTCACCATGGGCATGGCCCTGGCGCCGATGCTGGCGCCGGCCATCGGCGGCGCGCTGGACAGCGTGTTCGGCTGGCGGGCCTCGTTCTGGTTCCTGCTGCTGTTCGGCGCGGGAACCTTGGTCGCCAGCGCGCGGCGCCTGCCGGAGACCAACCGCCGGCGCGCCCCGACCGGGGCTGCCGGCCAGCTGCTGCGCGGCTACATACGCCTGGCCGGCATCGGCCGTTTCTGGGGATACAGTCTGAGTTCCGCCTTCTGCAGTGCGGTATTCTTCAGTTTCGCGGCCGGCGCGTCGTTCGTCACCATCGAGCTGATGGGACGCAGCCCGCTGGAGTACGGCATCTACTTCGGTCTGGTGTCGCTAGGCTACTTGGTCGGCAACTTCTTCACCGCCCGCCGCGTCGGCCACTTCGGCGGCGATCGCCTGATCCTCGCCGGCAGCACGCTGACGCTGATCAGCGTCGCGGCCATGACGGTGGCGCTGGCGGCGGGCTTGATGCACCCGGTATCGATCTTCCTGCCGATGCTGTTCGTCGGCGTCGGCAACGGCATGGTCATCCCCAACGGTGTGGCCGGCGCGATCAGCGTCAAGCCGGATATGGCCGGCACCGCCGCCGGCTTGTCGGGCTGCCTGCAGATGGGCTGCGGGGCGCTGGCGGCACCGCTGGTCGGCGCCCTCATGGGCAGCAGCGTATGGCCGATGGTGGTTATCATGGCGGGTGCCGCGGTGCTGGGTCTGCTATCGTTCGCGCTGGTCGGACGACGCCGCTGATTGCGCCGCTATGGGGGGAAACGTGTATCCTCGCCCCTTCGAAGCTGCGTCGAGCGTCCGGCCGAGACCGCTTTCGCCCGTCGGCAGCCTCAGCGGCTCCCGGTGTCAGGCCGGCCGAGTCGACGTTTAGTTCAGTCGCGCTAGGAGCGTTCGTGAAGCGCATCAATATCGAACCAACCGCCGTCGCCGCTCAGACTGAGCTGGAGCACGCCGCGCAAAGCCGCCTGCCCACGGCGCATGGCGAATTCACCATCCATGTTTACCGCTCGCCCCAGGACGGCATCGAGCACGTAGCGCTGGTCAAAGGCGATGTGCGCGGCCAGGCCGACGTACTGGTGCGACTGCATTCCGAGTGCCTCACCGGCGACATCTTCGGCTCGCTGCGCTGCGATTGCGGCGAGCAGCTCGACCGGGCCATGGCCGCCATCGCCGCCGCTGGCCGCGGCGTGCTGGTGTACCTGCGCGGTCACGAAGGGCGCGGTATCGGCCTGACCGCCAAGCTGCAGGCCTATCAGCTGCAGGATCAGGGGCACGACACGGTGCAGGCCAATCTGGCGCTGGGGCTGCCGGTGGACTCGCGCCGCTATGAGGTCGGCGCCCGCATCCTCGCCGATCTGGGCGTGGTGTCGGTGCGTCTGCTGTCGAACAACCCACGCAAGGTGCAGGAGCTGGAGCGCTATCAGATCCCGGTGACGGAACGGGTGCCGCTGGAAGTGCGGCCGAACCCGGAGAACCTGCGCTACCTGCACACCAAGCGGCAGAAGCTCGGCCACTGGCTAGAGCTGCGCGACGGCACCCAGGATTTGCCCCCGACCGGCTGAGCGCCGTCCGTCGCTCGCCGTGGGACGCTGCTCGGCCGTCCCCGCCCGATCCACAGCGGAGCCCCAGCGGACTCCGCTAAGTCCTCGTGTCTAGCTTTTATTTTTCCCAGGCCTATAATCACTTACGGAAATGCGCTCAACCGGTTTGTAATCCGATGACCGCCCGCGCTCACATCCTGCTCTGCTTCCCATCTCGCCTTTTCGGACGCCTTCCGGCAACTCCGTAAAAGCGCTGGGTAAGAGCGGCTGCGCGCTCGCCCGGCATCCCATTCTCGGTTGACTTCACGGCGGGACGTCCGTGCCCGGCGCGATTGCGCCTGCGTTGCGACGATAACGAGGGGGTACAGATGAGCTGGAAGACACCACTCCGCTTGGTCGTGCGGTCGACGCTCCGGCCCATCGAATACCTGCGCGTACATCCTCCGCTCATACGCGGCGCGGCTTGCACCCGCGCCTGTCGCTAGCCCGGCGGGCGGCCATCGCCGCCCGCCGCTCCGACCCATCGCGTGTTTCCATCCTGCGTTGTGCGTTTGGGGAGGTTTTGCGATGCCCAAGCCCCGACACCTGCTACAGCAACGAGTTCACATCAAGACGGCGCCGGATTGCGCGCGCTTGGCGCGCTGCGCCCTACCGACCATCCGCGCCATCGACGGGCTCGACGTCGAGGTGGGTGGCCAGGATTTACTGCTGCTCGGCGAGGATGAGCTGACCCTCGCCGAAGGGGTGGCGAGACTGCGGCGGGTATTTCCCGATACCCTGGAGGTCGGCGAGCCCACGGTGGTCTACCAGCGCGATCCACTGCGGGAGCCGATCATGCGCGTCACGGTGACCACGTCCCCCAGCCGGGAAGACGAGATCCGCGCCTGCCTGCGCGCCCGCGCCGCGCAGTTCGTCGCCAGCGCGCGAGGACGCGACGAGCTGCGCATCCATGCGCTGGCGCCGCTATCGCGCCTGCTCGGCTGCCAGCAGCAGTGGCGCCGGACCGCCCGATCCGGTGAAACCTTGCGGTTGGAATTCAGTCATTTCCAAACGGTCGACGCCGGACGAGCGCCGCCGCTTGGGCCATGGCGGGAACGCTCCGCTTGATGCCGAACCAGGAAGGAGGTTCGTATGCGGCAAGAATACATCGACATCGCCTGCAACCTGGGCATGGCATTGCTGGTGGGCAGCCTGATCGGCATGGAGCGTACCTTCAGCGGGCGCCCGGCCGGCTTCCGCACGCATGCGCTGGTCTGCGTGGCCTCCGCGCTGCTGATGCTGGTCACCACCTACCAGTCGCTGTGGCTGGACGACATGGTGCCGGTGGAGACCGTCCGCACCGACCCGACCCGAATGGCGCAGGGCATCATGACCGGCATCGGCTTCCTCGGCGCCGGCGTGATCTTCAAGGAAGGCTTGAGCGTGCGCGGCCTCACCACCGCGGCATCGATCTGGATGACCGCCGCGATCGGCACCCTGTTCGGCATCGGCTTCTATTACCCCGGCTTGCTGGCGACCGGCATCACCCTCGGCACGCTGTCGGTGTTCCGGCTGGTGGAAACGCGTGTGCCCACCCGCCATTACGTCCAGCATACGCTGCGCTTCCGGCGCGAGGAGGCGATGACCGAGTCGCAGCTGCGCGAGCTGATGAAGCGGCACCACCTGTCGATCGTGAAGATCAGCCACAGGCTGAGCAACGGCGGCAATGACTTCGAGTACCGCATGGTGCTGAAGACCATCGATACGCGGAATCTGGAACGGCTGTCGGCCGAGCTGCTGACCACACCGGCGGTGATGGAGTTTCACCTCGGAATCATGGGCGACTGAAAGCCCGCGTCCGAAACGGCCAGGCGAGGACGGGACAGTTTCTGCGGGTTCACTGCCGTGGGCGGCGCACTATCGGTGATTGCGGATCGCCTCCACCAGCGCCTGCTTGCTCATCTTGCTGCGGCCGGCGATACCGAGCTGCCTGGCGCGGTTATAGAGCTCCTGGTGGGAACGCGCGTCCAGTGGGCGATTGGGATTGCCGGTGCCCTGGGTTTGCCGGTTCGGCGTGCGGCCCTCCTCGCGCCGGGTCTTGTTGACGGTGCGGGCGGCGATCTCCTGGGCGCGCGTCTCCGACGCCCCGCGCGCCTCCGAGCTGTCTTTGACGTGCTCGTACTGGCGGCGGTCTTTGTCGCTCCATGTCGGCATGGCGGACTCCTGCGATGGCTGGCGTGGATCGGTACCGAACTGCGCCCGTTTCCGCCAAAGCCAACCCCCTGCCGCTTCATTCAGCGCGCCGATCCGCCAGACCGCGCACGACCGATAGCCGTGCAACAAGTCAACTGGCAAAATCGACTCATTGCGCTACTTTTAATCTGATTAGCCTCGATGCGGTCGTCCGACCTAATGCCGACGGTCGCACCCAGGTTCTTCTTCCCGATATCGCGCTTACGGGTCGATTTTCATGGATCGAATCACTAGCGGGACCGGCGGCCGTGGTCCCGTGGCGGCGCTTGTGAGCCGCTGCGGTCTGGCCGCATTGTCCGGCGCCTTGCTAGCCGCACCCTGTCTGGAGACGGATTTATTTCCGCTCGGCTGGATCGGGCTCGTACCGCTGCTGTTCGCCATCGAGGGGCGTTCGCCGCTGCAGAGCTACTTCCTGGGCGTGGTTGCCGGGGTGGTGTTCTGGGCCGCGCTGTTCTACTGGCTGACCGGCTTCGTCGCCCGGATCAAAGGCTATCCGCCGCCCTACCCGCAGCTGATCGCCCTGCTGCTCTACCTCTACGGCGCTCAGCTGTTCGGCGTGATAGCCTGGCTGCTGCAATGGCTGCGCCGGCACGCCCGGCTGCCCGATCCGCTGCTGGTGCCGGTGGTGTTCCTTGCGGTGTTCGCCGCGTTTCCCATGCTGTTCTACCTGCGCCTGGGCGAAGGTCAGACCGGCTTCCCCATCGCCCTGCAAGGTGCCGACATCACCGGCGCCCACGGGCTGGATTTCATGATGGCCATGACCAGCGCCCTGGTATACGGCCGGCTGCGCCGCGGCTGGCGGGCGCGGCCGCAACGCGCCGAGCTGGCGGGTGTGGCGCTGCTGCTGGCCTGGTTCGGCTACGGCGCGCTGACGCTGAGCTACTGGGAGCGGCAGACGGCCTCCTGGCCGACCAAACGGATCGGCATCGTCCAGCCCAACGATCAAGTGAGTCTGGACATACCGCCGCCACCGCCCGGCTATACCCGCCGCTACCCACCGGAAATGGAAATGACCGAGCGGCTGGCGGCGCGCGGGGCCGAGCTGGTGGTTTGGCCGGAAGCGCGCTACAAGGGCTACTTCGACTATTCCAGCGTGCGCCGGGAATACGCCGCCCGAGTGGCCGCCGCCGGCACCTACCTGCTGTTCCACGATCTGGAGCGGTCTTCCTCGGCGCATACCGCCTACAACTCCGCCGTCCTGCTCACCGACCGGGGCGAGCTGGCCGGCACCTATCGCAAGGTCAAGCGGGTGGCGTTCGGCGAGTATCTGCCGGTGGTGGCCGAAATCGGCGTGATGCGGCGCTGGCTGGAGAGCTATCTGGGCGATTTCCTGCGCGAGATCGCGCCGGGCAGCGGCCACGGCACCTTCGTCGCGGCCGGCATGCGCGTCGTCCCCAAGGTCTGCTACGAGACCGCGTTCCCGGAGTTCCTGGCCGAAGCGATCGGCGCCGACGGCGCCGGCAAGGTACTGGTGGTGCTGTCGCAGGACGGCTGGTTCGGCGAAACCCGCCAGCCGTTCCAGCATCTGTGGGCGTCGGCGCTGCGCGCGGTGGAGAACCGCGTGCCGCTGGTTCATGCCATCAACAACGGCCCCTCCGGGGTGATCCTGCCCAGCGGGCGCATCGCCCAGCGCGGTCCGGCGTTCGAGCGCGCCGAGCTGCTGTTCGACCTCCCCTATTCCCCGCACGCCGGCGGCAGCTTCTACAGCCGCTTCCCGGGCGCGTTTCTCAGCGTGATCTATTTGCTGTTCGCCATGGCGCTGGCCATGGCGGCGATCGGCGCATGGCGGCGCACGCCGGCCGGCGAGGAAGCGCCGACGGCCGACGTCCGTAAACCGTTACCGGAGGGAACCGACCGATGTGCGTGAGCCCGAGTACCGTATGACGCTACCCGAATCGACCAGCCGCTACGCGATCGCGTTCTGGTCCGGTGAATTCGCCGATCCCGCCACCGAGCAGCGCTTCCGCGAGCACGTCGCCGTTTCCATGGCACGGCAGCTGCGGGTGGCGCTGGCGGTATGGGCGGGGCTACTGCTGCTGTTCCTGTTCGTCGACTATGCCGTCCTGGGGCTGACGCCGTACTTCTACTTGTGCCTGCTCGCCAGGCTGCTGACCTTGCTGGGCATGGCGATCTGCGCCGCGCTGGTGACCCGCCGCCCGCAACTGGCCACCGACGGCACCGTGCTCACGCCCCTGCTGCTGCTCGCCTTCAGCCTGTTCTTCGTGTGGTACTTCATCCTGCCTAGAGAGAGCATCCAGTGGCTGATCGCGGCGACCATGGCGATGCTGATCAGCCTGTTCGTGCTGCTGCCGAACCGCGTGGTGCTCTCGGCCCTGGTGGCGCTGTATGCCATCATCGGTTGCGCGCTGTGCACGCATCTGGTGCTGGGCACGAGCGGACTGCGGCTGGTCGTGCTCATGGCGCTGCTGGTGCTGCCGACCAGCGCCGGCCTGTCGGCCGCCTACCGCTTTCAGGTGATCCACCGGCGCGAGTTCGCCGCCTTGGAACGGGCGCGGCGGGAGCTGCACCAGCGGCAGCGGCTCGAGGACGAACTCAAGCGCCAGGCCACCACCGATCCGCTCACGGGGCTGTTCAACCGCCGCCACTACGAGGCGCTGTTCGAGCGCGAGGTGCGCCGCGCCCGCCGCTACAATCGCCCGCTGGCGCTGTGCGTGCTGGATCTGGATTACTTCAAGCGGATCAACGATTCCTACGGCCACTCCGCCGGCGACACGGCGCTGACGGTATGCGCCGACGTCTGCCGGGCGGTGCTGCGCGACTCCGACATCGCCGGGCGGCTGGGCGGCGAGGAGTTCATCATCCTGCTGCCGGACACCGACGTGGCGGGCGCCACCCGGGTGGCCGAGCGCCTGCGGGTGCTGCTGGCGTCCACCGACGTGGTGGCCCGGCAGCAGCGCTTCCGGCTGACCGCGACCATCGGCGTCACCGAGCTTCGGCCCGAGGACCAGTCGATCAACGATCTGATCCTGCGCGCCGACCAAGCCCTTTACGAAGGCAAGCGCGCCGGCCGCAACCGGGTCTGCGCCGCGACCGGCTGAACGCCCTCAGAGCTGCCCATGCGTCTGCTCGGCGGCGTCGTTGCCGCGCTCCAGCTGCGCGATCGCGGCGCCGCCCTTGGCCGCCAGCGCCTCCAGGCGGTCGATCTGCTCGTCCAGCCGCGGCAGCGCCTCGCGCCGGTAGCGGGACACTTCGTCGATGGCGGCGATGACGTCGCTGAACGCCTGCTGGAGCTTCTCCATGTCGAGCACGGTGGACGACGCCCGGGTCTGGATCTCCACCCCCTGGTTGCGCAGCGCCTGAGCGGTGCCGGCGATCAGGTCGGAGGTGGTGGTGTTGAGCGCTTCCACCCGATCCAGCACTAACCGCTGGTTGGCCAGCGCCAGCGCTACCGTGACCGCGACGTTCAGCGCCGACACCGTGACGTTGATGGCGCGGTCGACGCCGCGCATCAGCTCGCGGTTGTTGCGGATGATCACCTCCAGCGCCAGCACGCCCTGCTGGCTGACCGCCAGCTGCTGCTGGAGATCGACGATACGCTGGCGCAGCGGGAACATGAGCTCTTCCTCGACGAAGCGCCGCTGCGGGTCGTCCTTGGCCAGCTCGACCGCCCGCGCCTCGAGCCGCCGATCGATCAGGCGCCCGAGCTCGATCTGCCGCTGCAGCCGGACCATCAGCGCGCGCAGCGCCTCCTGATCGTCGGCCAGCGTGACGTTGTCCCGGCGCAGCATGTCGCGGCCCGCCTCCAGGTCGCGGATGATGGCGTCCAGCGACTCCTGAGCGCTTTCGAACTCGCGGAAGTAGCGCTGCAGCCGATTGCCCACCCCGGGCAGGAAGGAGAACACGCGCGACAGCCCGCGCTCGGTGAAGCTGCGCCGGTTCGGATCGAGCTCCTCCATCTTGGCGCGCAGCGCCAGCAGCGCCTTGGCCACCGGCCCGCCCTCGTCGCCTTGATGGGCCAGCTTGCGGATCGGCGTCTGCAGCATGGCGCTGCGGTGCGCCGCCTCGCGCTGCACTTCCTGTCCCATGGAGTCTATCGCCTGCCGCTGACGCTGGGCCGCTCCCTCGCCGGACGCCAGCACCTCGCGCACGAAGGCGTCGGCCAACGCCGCCAGCTCCGGATCCTCGGGCGGTGCGGCGGCGCCGGGAGCGACCTCGGCGGCGATCTCCTCCACCGGCGGCAGGGACAGGCTGAGCGGCGAACGCGGTTCGGTCATATCGGCTCCTTGCTATGGGCGCTGTGCCCGTAAAGTTCGGCCCGTTCCACGAAGCGGCGCAGGTCGGCCAGCGCCCGGTCGGCGCCGGCGCCGGCCTTGGGCCGGTCGGTATCGAGCTTGGCGATCGCCACGGCGGCATCGTCGAGCGCGGTGAGCGCTGCCTCGATGCGGGCGTTGAGCAGGCGCAGGTTCCGCTCCGCCTCCTCGACCAGCGCCAGGCGGCGCTGCAGCGCCGTGCGCTCCTCGCCCGGCAGGTCGCGCTCGGCGAGCCGGCGGCGAACGTAGTCGGGATCGATGCCGGCGATGCCGTTCAGCAGCGAGATCATGGCACTGAGCTCATCGAGCGCGGCCCGGCATACCTCGGCCGCCAGCGCGCGCGAACGCTCGAAGGTAAGCTCGCGCGGATCGAACTTGGTGCCGACCGCGTCGAGCACACGCCGGTAGCGGCTGTACAGCCGATCCGCCTGCGCCGCCAGATCGTCCCGCCGCAGGTCCGACAACCGGCCCTTGGCCTCGCACAGCGCCAAGACTACATCGTCGGCGCCGGCCGGCGGCCGCGCGGGATCGAGCACGGCCATCCCCGCCTCGCGCCGCAGCGCCTGCCGCCGCTGCGCCCGGGCGGCGCGCCAGCGTCGCCAGCGCCGCTCCAGCGGCAGCTCCACCGCCACCGCGGCCAGTCCCGCCAGCCAGCCCTCCAGGGTCGGCCCGAAACCGCCCCACAGCGAGGTGAGCCACAACAGCAGGGCGATGAACGGCACGATGAGCCAGTAGCGGAGCAACACCTGCCAGCGTCGGGGCGGGTCGTTGGGCACGGCCAATCGCGGCTTGACCATCCCGACGATCAGCCAGGGGAAACAGGACAGAAACAACCCGTAGGCAAATCCCTGGAGAAACCCGAACATTTCACCTATCCCTGCCGATGGCGTCGGCATGCGGCCATTGCGAGGCGGCTATCGCATCCTTGGACCAGCGCCACGCCCATTGGTGCGGTGCTTCCCCTGCCGATCTTGAACGATCCGGGGCCTCACCCCAAAGCATGGTGCATGACAGCAAAAATCGACATCTTCAGTAGTGACGGCATCGTCCGGACCACGATCCGTGGCGGTTTGACCATAGATGACGGCTGCGACGCGCTGCGCCGCACCGCCGAGCAAGGCGCCGACGGCCACTATCGCCACCTGCTCGACCTCCGGCAAGCCCGCGTGGTCGGCGTGCTGGCCTGGAGCTGCCGGCGAGCGAGGAACGCGCGGCTGCCCCGCGCCCGCCGGCTCTGCTCCATCGCCCTGCTCTGCGCCAGCGGCGAGCGGCGCGCCTATGCCCTGGCGGAGGCTATAGCCAAGGCCGGGTTCCGCTCGCGCAGCTTCACCGACGAGATCGATGCGCTGACCTGGCTGCACGCGACGTCGCTGCCGCGTCGGCGGCGACGCCAGCGATCGGCGAAGGCGCTGTAGACCGCCCACGCAAACAACGAAAGGGGCGCCGAGGCGCCCCTTTCCATTGGACCGCAGACGGCCTATGCGACCGCCGGCGGACGAGATCAACCGTTGCTCGGCTTCCAGTCCTGGAAGCGCTCGCGCAGGGCGCGCTTCATGAGCTTGCCGGTGGAGGTGTGCGGCAGCTCGTCGACGAACACCACGTCGTCCGGCAGCCACCAGGACGCCACCTTGGGCTTGAGGTAGTCGAGGATCTCCTCCTTGGTGACCTCCATGCCCTGCTTCTTCACCACCACCGCCAGCGGCCGCTCCACCCACTTCGGATGCGGCACGGCGATCACCGCCGCCTCGGCCACGGCCGGATGGCCCATGATCTCGTTCTCCAGCTCCACCGAGGAAATCCACTCGCCGCCGGACTTGATCAGGTCCTTGGTGCGGTCGGTGATGTGGATGAAGCCCTCGGGGCTGATGTGGGCGACGTCACCGGTGGCGAACCAGCCGTCCGGCGTGAACTTGTCGTTGCCGCCCTCGCCCTTGAAGTAGGCGCCGGTGATCCACGGCCCGCGCACCTGCAGCTCGCCGACGGTCTTGCCGTCGTTGGGCGCGACGCCGTCCTCGTTGACCACCCGGGCCTCGACCAGCGGTACGTACATGCCCGCCTTGGCGCGGTACTCGTACTTCTTCTCCTCGGGCCAGCTGTCCATCTCCGGCGTGAGCGTCGCCACCGAGCCGAGCGGCGAGGTCTCGGTCATGCCCCAGGCGCAGACCACGCGGACGTTGAACTTGTCGAAGGACTTGATCAGCGAGATCGGCGTGGCCGAACCGCCGCTGACCATGCGCATGCCCGGCTGCAGCTTCCAACGCTCCGGCTCCTTGCTCAGGGCGTTGAGCACGCCCAGCCACAGGGTCGGCACGCCGGCGGTGACCGTGACCTTCTCCTGATCGAACATCTCGAGCAGGCTCACGCCGTCCATGTGCGGCCCCGGATAGACTTGCTTGGCGCCGATCAGCGCCAGGGTGTACGGCAGGCCCCAGGCGTTCACATGGAACATCGGCACCACCGGCATCACCACGTCGCGGCGGGTGAGGTTCAGGCCGTCGGGGAGCGCCGAGACGATCGAATGCAGCACCTGCGAGCGGTGCGAGTAGACCACGCCCTTAGGATTGCCGGTCGTGCCCGAGGTGTAGCACATGCCGCAGGCGTCGTTCTCGTCGATCTCGGGGTAAGTGAAGTCGCCGGTGGCGGTCTTGAGGAAATCCTCATAGGAGGTCATGCCCTCCGGCACCGGCTGGCCGCTGAACGGGAAGACGATGATCTTCTCGAGCTTGACCTGGTCGCGGAACTTCTCGAACAACGGCAGCAGCACATCGTCGACGATGAGGAAGCGGTCCTCGGCGTGGTTGACGATGTAGGCGATGTCGTTGGGGAACAGCCGCAGGTTGAGGGTGTGCAGCACGCCGCCGGCGGCCGGCACGCCGAAGTAGGTCTCCAGGTGAGCGTAGTGGTTCCACATCAGAGTGGCGACCCGGTCACCCTTCTTCAGGCCGGCCTTGGTGAGGGCCTCGGCCAGCAGGCGCGCCCGCTTGTAGATGTCGCCATAGGTGCAGCGGTGCACGCTCTTGTCCGGCCGCCGGCTGACCACCTCGGTGTTGGCGAACAGCGTTCCCGCCCGCTCCAGGATCTGCACCAGCGTCAGCGGTACATTCATCATCGTCGATTGCATGGGCTGCTTCTCCTCCTCGCTTGTTTAATTAGTTCGAATTTGCTGCGGGGACCGGCGCGCCGCCGAATCTGCATCGCGGGCGCCGGGCCGTCGCCACGACGCTGGCAATCCGCCAATGGCCTATGATCCTAACGACGCCCCCGGCGGACGGCAATCGTCGCCGGCGCCGTCCCGGCGATTCGCGGGCGAAATCGCGGCACCGAACGCGGTCAATCACAGAAAATATGGGGCAGAAAACGTGACGCGTCGGTGGTGATCAGCGAACGATCTTCGCGGATGCCGATACCGCAGGCGCGATCGCCGATCACCCAGCTGCCGATCAGCGCGTAGTTCCCCTCGAAGCACGGCAGCGGATGGAACGCCTGCAACACCCACGGCGCGTCGCCGTACGGTCCCGGTTCGGACACCACGCTGCCGTCGGGCAGCGCGATCTCGACGTTGGCGCCTTCGCGCGAGAACAGCGGCTTGCGCACCCAACCGGGCGGCGGCGGGCTATCCGGCGCCGGGTCGAAGCGGGCCGGCAGCAGGTTGGGATGGCCCGGATGCAGCTCCCACAGCAGCGGCAGCACGCCCTTGTTGCTCAGCACCGCTTTCCACGGCGGCTCGAAGAACAGCGTATCGGCTTTCGGCAACAGCGGGCCGAACTTCTCGTGAAACATGAACTCCCACGGATAAAGCTTGAATACCGCGGGCAGGACGTCATGCGCCAGGTCGGTGTAGCGGCCGTCGATGCTGGCGCCGATGTCCTCCAGGTCGATCAGCCGCGTCTCGATGCCAGCCTGCGCCGCGCAGTCCCGCAGGTAGAGGATGGTGCCGCGGTCCTCCGCGGCGTTGCGCACGCTGGTGAAATACAGCGGCATCGGCAGCCGGGGGCGCAGCAACGCGAACGCTTCGATCAGCGCTTCCTGGATGGAATTGAACTGATCGGCGTCACGCGGCAGCGTGCCGGCGGCGATGCCCTCCTCCAGCCATAGCCACTGGAAGAAAGCGCTTTCGTACAGCGACGTGGGCGTGTCGTAGTTGAGCTCGTAGAGCTTGGCCGGACCGCGGCCGTCGTAGGCGAAATCCATGCGCCCGTACAAGTGCGGCTGGCCGTCCAGCCAGCTGCGGCGGATATAGTCCCAATAGCGCTCCGGGATGCACAGCCGCCGCAGATACGTCTCGTCGCGCACCGCCCGCGCCACCAGGTCCATGCACAGCTCGTGCACTTCTTCGGTGGGCCGCTCCAGATCGTCCTCGATCTGCCGGAGGGTGAAGCGGTAGTAGGCAGTCTCGTCCCAGTAGGGCTCGCCGTTCGGGCTGTGGAAGAGAAACCCGAGCCGCTCCGCCTGCTCGCGCCAGTGCGGCCGCTCCTCGGCGCGTATGCGCTGCATGCCGCTCAGCTGCCCCAGCTGCCCCGCGCCGCCGCCTGCGAACCGAAGCCGCCGCGGGACTGCGTGATCGCCTTGTCGCGCATCACCGTCTTGCCCTCGCCGCGCTCGACGGTCTGGTTGTCCCAGGTGCGCCAGGTGCTGCGGTCCTCGCGGTTGCGGTAGAGCGGCTCGCCGCGGTAGCCACCGGCGCCGCGCGCATAGCCGCCGTAATAGGCCTGATCGCGGTCGCGCCGCTGATCGAGCAGCTTGGCCACCATGAAGCCGGCCATGGCGGGCATGAAGTAGTCACCGAAGCCCGGCGCGCGGACCACCTGGCAGCCCTGCGGGCCGTACTGCGCCTCGCAGGCTGCCTGCGAAGTGAAGCGCGGCGCGGTCTGCTGGTGCATCTGCACGGCGCGCTGATACTCGCTCTCGCAAACCTCGGCGCTCAGCTTGCCGTCCTTCAGGCACTGCTCCAGCGAGCTGTAGGTAATGGCCTCGGTCGGCGGCTCTCCGCAGGCCGACAGCAGCACGGGCGCGCTGCCCATCAAAGCCAGTCCGACGATTCTACTGCGCTTCATCGGCAAGTCCTCGTCTTCAGTAGGTCATGCTCGCGGCATTGAGCAGACCCACCGCGAGCGACAAGGCGGCGACCAGAATCCCCGACGCCAGCTCATTGTCGCTGATCCGCCGCGGCAGCTCCGGAATGACCAGCCGCAGCACGAAGAAAGTGGCGAGCTGCACGACGAAGGCCACCAGACCCCACAGCAGGCAATCGACCAGATTCACCGAATGGGAAATGGCGCTGTACAGCGGCAGCACGAAACCGAGCAGGCTGCCGCCGAAGGCGATCGCCGCCGCCGGCGTATTGGCCTTGATCAGCCGCCACTCGTGATGCGGCGTCACCAGGCTGTAGACCACGGCGAACGCCGCCAGCAGAGCGACGGACGTTCCGAAGTAAGCCAGAAATCCCGGCAACCCGCCGAGATACGTCGCGGCGCCACTGACGATTTCGTTGTTTTCCATGCGCTCAAGTCACCTGTAGATCGGCGTCGGTGACGTCGACGCCGAGGCTGTAAACCACGCAGTATTCGTCACCGGTTTCCTCCGCCGAAACCAGCAGGTATTCCATCCGCTCGCTATCCTCCACTTCGCGTTCGTAAAGCATGCAGAAGTGGTCGGTGCGAAACGCCGGAACGGCGTCGGAATCGGAATAAACCGTTTCGGAAAACGCCACCAACGGCGCCCGTTCGTCGTCCTCGTCACCCCAGACGCGGCGGAACAGCTTGCCACGGTACTCCAGGGTTCTACCACCGATCGGACTTTCGTCGCCCAGCCACCGCTCGAAGCTGGCGCGGTTGGAGGGGTTCTTGGTCTGATCGAAGACGAACAGCTTGAGGTCATCGATCTGCCCGGCGGTGGTGCTGACCTGAATCCAGGCATCCTCGCTCAAGTAATAGCGATGCAGCATGGCTCCGGCGCCGAGGTCCACCTTGCCGACGGTCTCGATGCGCTGGCTGTCCTGCGGCGGAGCGAACAGCAGACGATCGCCGAGCATGCGGAACGGCAGCGGATCGACGCTGACGAAGCCGCCGCGACGCAGCCCCATGGCCTGCAGCGGCGACGGCGGCGGCGCCTCCTCCTTCGGTTCGCGCGAGGCTCGCAAGGCTTTTTTGAGAAAGTCGAACATCACCCAGTTCCTTACCGAGAGCCGGAGACCGGCCTCACAGAGCAGAGACAGCGGCGATGCCGATCCGTTCGGCGCCGCCGCTGCCGCGCGTGATCGCGCCTGGCGGCCTTACTTGCCGCCCTCGGCGCGCTGCTTCCTCAGGCGCTCCAGCACCGCGCTGGCGCTGTTCTGCTCCTGAATGATGCCGGCCTTCTTCAGTTTGCTGTGCAGGTCGCCATCCTCCTCTTCCTGCACCAGCTCGCGCGCCGCCTCCATGCGCGCGGCCGTCTCGGCCTGCTTGGCCTTGATCCGCTCCAGCGACTCCAGCGCGGTCGAGATGGTGGCGTTGGTGCCGCTGTGACGGGCGGCGATGGTCGCCTGGGCGCGCTGCACCGTGGCGGTGGCCTTGACCTGATCGACCTGCACCTTGAGTCGCGCCACCGTCTTCTCGCCGTCCTGAATGGCCTTCTTCAGGGTAACGATGCTCTTGTCGTAATCCTCGATCAGCGCCCGCTGCTCGGCGATCTCGCCCTCCAGCTCGGCGATCTTGGCGGCGATCTCCAGCGCCAGCGCCTCGTCGTTCTTCTCCAGCGCCTGCGCGGCGTAGCCCTCGTATTCCCTGAGCTTCGCCTCCTTGGGCGCGAGCTTGTCGGCCGCCAGCTTGCGCTGCGCCATGATCCGGGTGAGATCGTCGCGCGACTTGTTCAACGCGTTGGTGGCGTCGCGGATCTCCTGGTCGAGGATGCGCAGCGACTGCGAGTCGACGATGGCCTGACCGACCTCGGTAGCGCCACCTCGGATAGCCGTAAAGATCTTTTTCAACAGACTCATAGCAGGTTCTCCTGATGGACTACTTCAGCAGTTGGTCGGCAAAGGCGTCGGCAGCTTCGAGGGTGTTCTGGGCCAGCACCTCCACTTCCTCGATCACGTGCTCCAGCAGCGACGACGCGCTGAGCTCGCCGAACAGAACGTAGATCCGGCGGCCGTCCGGCTGCTGGATGAGCCCGAAATTGGAGAGCGGGTTGATGGGATTGAGCAGCAGCAGGCTCTCGTTGAACGAAGCCGGGTCCGCCACCTGATCCTCACCCCAGAGCTGGGTCGAGCAGAACAGCTGCTCGCCGGAGACCGATATCTGGATGGGCAGATCGCCGAACTCGTGCATGACGATATTGATGGTCGCCTCCACCCCGTCGATCAGCTCGATCGTCGCCTGGCCGCTGCTGACCAGTTCGCTGCTCTTGAGGGCCTCGAACAGCGAGGCGGTTGTCCATTTGCTGTTGCCCATGGCGGGTGTGTCTCCTGGGTGACTGTTCCTGATGACGATCTGCGCCGCAGGCTGCTGCAGCGCTTTCTCAACCTTGGCTAGCAGCGCCGAATGCTCCGGCCGGATATAGACCAGCTTGGACACCAGCCCCTGGCGACGCATGCGCTCGCGGAACGCCCGCTGGTACTTTGCCGATTTGCTCTCAGCCATCGCCGCATCCGGTTGAATCGAGAACGATGAAGGCAGGATACAGGGGGGAAGGCTAGTTGCGCAACACTTACTAGTAACATCTTACTAGTAAGCACGGACGACAAACGCCGCCGAACAACCTGCGACGGCATGACAGGAAAGGAGATGGATCACGCCAACGGCGCTGAGCAAGCACGCCCGGCCAGGCCACGTGGCAGGGCCTACGCCGCCCCGCCAGAACCGGGCTAGACGGATTGCGCACTCGTCCCGGCTTCCCGCTTGCGCGGGGCCGGGCGTCGCGCGGCGTGCGCGCTAGCCCGACTCCGCAATGGGCGCCTCACCCGACCAGTCGACCCGCCCGGTAATCGAGCAGCGCCTGCTCGATCTCTTGCATCGTGTTCATGACGAACGGGCCGTAGTGGACCACCGGCTCGCCGATCGGCTTGGCGGCCAGCAGCAGCAGCCTGGCTTCCTCATCCTGGGCTTCGAGCCGCACCGACGTACCGGCGCCCAGCACCGCCAGCTGCTTGGGCTGCAGGATCCGGTCACCGACCGCCACCGCGCCGTCATACACGTACACCAGCGTGGTGTAGTCGTCGGCGATCGGAACCGTCAGACCGGCGCGCTGCCGCAGTGCGACGTCGAGATACAGCGGGTCGGTGGTGACGCCCCGCACTGCGCCCTCCACCACTGTCTCGCCGTCGGCGAAGCGTCCGGCAATGACCTTGATGACCGCCTCCGCTCGCTCGACCACGGGAATCTCGGCGGCGTCGATGTCGCGGTAATTGGCCGGCTTCATCTTCTCGGCGGCCGGCAGGTTCAGCCAGAGCTGGAAACCGCGCATGCGCCCTTCCTGCTGCTCGGGCATCTCCGAGTGAATGATGCCTCGGCCCGCGGTCATCCATTGCACCGCGCCCGGTCCCAGCAGACCGCTGTTGCCGAGGTGGTCGCGATGACGCATGCGCCCTTCCAGCATGTAGGTCACGGTCTCGAAGCCGCGGTGCGGATGGGGCGGAAAACCGCCGATGTAGTCGGCGGCCTCGTCCGAGCCGAACTCGTCCAGCAGCAGGAACGGATCGAGCCGGGCATTGGGCGAGAACACCCGGCTCAGCTTTACGCCATCGCCATCGGCGCTGGGACGGGCAACGAGCACGCGTTGCACGGGACGGCTGTTCATGACCATATCCTCCTGCGTGGAACGTTCGCCCGCCGGGCTGGCGGTGCGACACGGAAAGCACAGGTTTGATATTACATCGGCCTTATGCATCAATTGATGCCAATTTTGGCCGATATTCATCGGAAATTTGGATCGATGACTGACCCGATCCCGCGCATCACCCTCGAACAGTGGCACATCCTGCAGGCGGTGGTCGATCACGGCGGTTTCGCGCAAGCCGCCGAGGCCCTGCACCGCAGCCAATCGTCGGTGAGCTACGCCATCGCCAAGCTGCAGGAGCGGCTGCCGGTGCCGGTGCTGATCCAGAGCGGGCGCAAAGCCAAGTTGACCGAGGCCGGCGAACTGCTGCTGCGGCGCGCCCGCGCCCTCCTGGAGCAGGCGCACGGCCTGGAACGGCTGGCGGCCAGCCTGGCCCAGGGCTGGGAACCGGAAATCCGCCTGGCGGTGGAGGTGATCTTTCCGCCGACCTTGCTGTTCGAGGCGCTGGGCCGCTTCGCCGACGCCTGCCGCGCCGACGCGCACGAGGTGCGGGTACAGCTGTTCGAGTCGGTGCTGTCGGGCACGGACGAGGCCCTACTCTCCCACCGCGTCGATCTGGCGATCACCACCCGGGTCCCGCCCGGCTTCCTGGGCCGGGCCCTGAGCACGGTGGAATTCCTGGCGGTGGCTGCACCGAGCCACCCGCTGCACCGGCTCGGTCGACCGCTCGGCGAGCAGGATCTCAAGGCGCACCGGCAGTTAGTGGTGCGCGACTCCGGCCAGTTCCGGCAGCAGGACTCCGGCTGGCTCGCCGCCGAACAGCGCTGGACCGTGTCCCACCTGCGCACCTCGATCATGGCGGTGCGTCAGGGGCTGGGCTTCGCTTGGATACCGCGCGAGCACATCCAAGAGGAATTGGCGCGTGGCGAGCTGCTGCCGCTGCCGCTCGCCGAGGGCGGCTCGCGCCGGGTCCCGCTCTATCTGGTGCTGGCCGACAGCGACAACGCCGGCCCGGCCACCCGCGAGCTGGCCCGCACCCTGCGGGCGGTCTGCGCCGAGCGGGGCGGCTGAGCGCACCGTGGATCTGCTTGCCTACCTGAGCATGTTCACCGCCGCCTTCCTGGCGGCCACGCTGCTGCCGTTCTATTCCGAAGTGCTGTTCATCGGGCTGTTGAGCACCGGCCACGACCCGCTGGCGCTATGGCTGGCCGCCACCGCCGGCAACACCGGCGGCGCGGCCTGCAATTGGGCGCTGGGCATGTTCCTGCTGCGCTACCAGGATCGTTCCTGGTTTCCGTTCCGCCCCGAGCGCCTGGGCCTGGCGCAGCGCTGGTATCAGCGCTGGGGGGTATGGTCGCTGTTGCTGTCCTGGGCACCGGTGGGCGGCGATGCTCTGACTTTCATCGCCGGCGTGATGCGCACCCGCTTCGACCTGTTCCTGCTGCTCACCGGGCTCGGCAAGGGCGGCCGCTACGCCGTCCTGTTGCTGGCAACGCTGGGTATTCTCGGCTAGACGCCGGTCACAGCCGCACCTGCGCCCGATAGCGCAGCTCGGCCGTACCGCCGGCCGGCACCTCCAGCGACCAGCGCGCCTGCTGCGCGGTCTTCCTCTGGTGGCGATGGCTCTCGCTTAGGATCTGCCAATCGCCCGGCAGCTGCTCCACCACTTCGACCGTCACCGGCTGACGCTTGCCATTGCGCAGCTCGACCGCCCATTCCACCTCGGTGGTGTTCTGGTCGATGCGGCGCGCGGACAACGCAGTGCGCTTGCCACTGACCTCGCTGGCGCTGCCCAGCCGCAGCTCCAACGCCTGACCGGCGACGGACTGCGGCATGCGGTCCTCGCCGAGAAACTGCAGCTCCTTACGGGAGTCCGGCGCGTACACCCGCAGCAGGCCAGCCGGCAGCGGCTGCCCCAGAGCCGGCGCTTCGTTGCGCAGCGTGAGGATCACCCGCGCCGCCTGCTCGCGCGGCTCCTGCTGGGTGCCCAGGGCATAGCCCTCGATTTCGTAGCGGCGCACGGTCTTGACGGCGCGCGGCGCGAGCAGCCGCACTTGCTTGCGCTGCTGCCCCTGCAGAACGACCGGGTCGGGTACGGTATACAGGCGGTAGTCGCCGACCGCCTCCTGCGCCATGTCGGCCGCTTCCGCCTTGAGCGCGCGCGTCGCGTAAGCCGGCGCCGGTGTGCGCACCTGGTTGGGCGAGCCGGCCACCAGCCGCACCTGCGCGCCCTGCACCGTCAGCCCGGTGCGGTTGTCCAGGGTCGCCCAGGCGCTCAGCCGGCCCTGCCCGCTCTCTTCGGCGTCCAGCTCCAGCACGTAGTCCGCTTGCCAGGACAGGCCTCGGGTAAGGTAGGCCAGCTCCAGGGCTCGGCGGCCGGCGCCGGCGCTCTCGAGCTCCACCACCAACGCGTCCTGGCCGCGCAGGTCGGCCGGCACGGCGTCGAACGCCAGCCGCCACGGCGCGTCCGGCCCGCCGATCTCGATGCGGTCACCGACCCGCACCAGCGGGCGGTCGCCGCTGCCGCCGAGCAGAATCCCTTGCACACGGTCCCCGTCTCCCGCCGCCGGTGCGTGATAGATCAGCGTGACCGGCCTGCCGATGTGGCGCTCGACGAGAGAATCCACATTCAAATTGGCCGACAAGTAATTGATAGAAGTCACTTCCACACCGGACGACTTTACCGTCACGCTCTCCGCCAGGATCTGCTGGCTGATCTGGCCGATGACCAGTTCCGAGCGCCCCTTGGGCAGCTCCACACTGCGCTGCTCGCGCACCAGCGCCAGGTCGTCCTGGTAGATGGTCAGGGACGGCGCTTGCCGCGGGCCTTCCGACTGCAACGGCTGCGCCTGGACGGCGGGCAGCGCCAGAAAGCAGAAAACGGCGGCGGCGACGTGCTTGCTCATGTTCGCTCCGGCGGTGGTTGAAACCCGGCTACCTAGCCATAGCGGCCGCGCGAGCGTCAAGTCGAGCGCCGCGCCAGCTCGCTCACCGCCCGCCCCGACAGCAGCGCGAACACCGGCGCTCCGGCCAGCAGGTACCAGTAGAAGGTGCAGAACCGCCACAGCAGAAGGACGGAGGCGCTGGTGACCGGGTCGAGGTAAGGCGCCAGCATGGCGCCGAAGCCGAGTTCGACGCCTCCGCCGCCCCCAGGCAGCACGATCAGCTGCCCCAGGAACAGCAGCAGACCCTGCATGAGGAACAAGTAGCCCCAGGGAACGGCCTGGTCCATGAGCCACAGGATCGCCGGCAGAACGCCGTAGCGCAGCATCCAGTGGCCGACGCAGTAGAGGTAGAGCAACCCCAGCCGCCATGGGCCCATCGCCAGCAGCAGCTGCACCGCCCGCCGGAATTGGATCAGCCCCCGCGCCAACCGAAAACGCAGCCGGCGCAGCCGCGCCGTGTGGTGCAAGCGGCGCCCCAGCCACAACGCCAGCTGGCGGTAGTGTCTCAGCAGCAAGCCGAGCGCCGCCACCCCGAGCAGGGTCAGCGCCAGCAGCAGGCCGCCCAGCCGCAACGGGCCACTGACGCCGCGGTCGAGCGCGAACAGCAGCAGCGCCGCCGGTATCGCGGTGGCGAAGAACACCAAGTCGGTCAGCCCGTCGACTGCTACCACCGCCGCCGCCTGCCCCACGGTGAGCCCGTGCCGCGACAGCAGCAGCACGTAGGTCGGCGCGTTGCCGACATTGGCCGGGGTCGCGACACCGGCGAACTCGCTGGCGATCACGGTCAGCAGCGCGCGCCGTCGTCCCAGCCGACCGCCCAGACCGGTGGCCAGCAGGCGGATACGGGCGGCGTTGAGCGCCCATCCCGCGCCGACCATCGCCAACAGCGCCGCCAACGCCCAGACCGGCACGCCGCGCAACGCCCGCAAGCTGTCCAGACCGCCGTACAGCAACGGCACGGCCAGGCTCAGGCCGAGGCTGAGCGCGAACAGAGCGAGCCAGGACTTCCTCACGATCGCCGCCAGGCCCGCTCGGCCGCCATCGTGTCGCGCGACGGGACCGCCGCAACTGGCCGTCCGACCAGCCTGAGGTAGTGCCCGACCAGACCGCGCAGCACCGTATCCCACGCATAGCCGGCGACGGCCCGCTGGCGGGCGGCGGCGCCGAGCGCCGCCAGGTCGCGCTCATACAAAGCCTTCACGCCAGCGGCCAGCGCCGCGACGGTCGACCGTGGCACCAGCACGCCGACGCTGGCGTCGACCAGCTCGGGCACCGCCCCCGCCGCGACGCCGACCACCGGCAGTCCGCAGGCCATGGCTTCGAGGATCACCAGCCCGAAGGTCTCCCGGTCGCCGGCGTGCACCAGGGCGTCGCAACTGGCCAGCAACGCGGCTAATCGGCCGCCGTCCTGATAGGGATAGAGGGTGACGTTGCGCCCGAGCCGGCGCCCTTCCTTTCCGCCGATCAGCAGCAGATGGTAGTCCGGCCCTAGACGCGCGAAGGCCGCCAGCAGCCGGTCGATATGTTTCTCCGGCGACAGCCGGCCGGCGAACACCAGCAAGCGGGTGGAGGCCGCCAGCCCCAGTTCGCGGCGCAGTTCCGGCCGCCGTCGGCGTGGATGGAACAGCTCGGTGTCCACGCCCAGCGGCTGCAACGCCGTGCGCTCCAGCCCCAGATCGAGCAGCCGGGCCTGCATGGCCCGGCTGGGCGCGAACACCAGATCGAAACGCTGGTAGAGCCGGCGCTGATAGCGCCGCACCGGCCCGCGCGCCAGGCGGCCGAGACGGTCGGTCAGCAGCCACTCCAGATCGGAGTGGTAGAACGCCGTCACCGGCACCCCCAGGCGCTGGCCGGCCTCCAGCGCCGCCCAGGCCACCCGGTAAGGATCGCCGACCTCGATCAGGTCCGGCGCCAGCGCCAGCAGCGTTCGAGTCCACGGGCCGGCGCGCAGCGGCAGCCGGTAGCCGCCGCTGCCCGGCAACGGCGGCGCCGCGATCGCCACGGTGTCGGCATCGTCAGCGATCGCACCGGCGGCGGGTACGACCAGGCTGTGCCGAAAGGAGGTATGGCACCGGAGCCAGGCATGCTTGGCGAGCAGATAACGCTTAACGCCGCCGCTGCGGGGCGCGAAGAACATGGTGGTATCGACGATGTGCATCCTGCACTGACCTGCTGTGCTGGTCGATCGCGGCCGGCACGGCGGCCGCCTCGTCCCTGAATCTGGAGGCAGGCTCGTGACGATACTGCGCCCCCGCCGCCAGCGGCAAGCTGAGACCATCCCCAGATCGGTCTTGGGTTGACGGGCACGACCCCCATCTCAGTTCGGGCCGCGAACGGCTGGTTACGAAGCTCACGACGAGGATCGAGCTATGACCGCATATGCGCTGCTGGCCCTGCTCCCCCTGCCCCTGGCCGCCTGGTTCGGCTGGTGGCTGTGGCGTCTGCGCAGCAGGCCGCGGCGCCGGGGCCGGCTCGCCGTGCGCCTGCCGCTGGCGCAGGCGGAGCAAGCCCTGTATCAGCGACTGTGCCAGGCCCTGCCGCAATACGCCATCTTCTCGGAGACGCGGCTCGGCAGCTTTCTCGAAGTCAGCGGCGCCGACAAGGTCTGGGCCAGCCGTCGCCAGCAGGAGCTAGCCGGTCTATCGGTGGACTTCCTGATCTGCAATAGCCAGTTCCAGGTTATCGCCGCGGTATTACTGGACGACGTCTTCCGCATCGGGCCGGGCCGGGAGCGCGTCGCCGGCCTGCTGCGCGAGGCCGGCGTACCGCTGCTGCGCTGGACTTCGGTCAATCCGCCCACCGTGCGCGACATCCAGGAAGCGGTGGCGGAAGTGGAGATGCTGCGGGCGCTCAAGTTCACGGGCAGCGATCGGGACGGCGCCGGCGCCACCCACCTGGCCGGCGTGGCCGGCAGCCGGCGCGAACCCCGGCTGTAGCCTCCGCCCGCGGTGCCGTCAGCCGAGCTGGTGCGCGGGATCGTTGATGTCCCATTCATGCTCGGCGAATCGCTCCGCCGGCAGTTCCAGCAGCAGACCGGCGATATAGGCGGCGGCCTGCTCGGGGCTGCGCAACTGTCCCTGCGCCTTCAATCGGATGAAGCGCTCCACCGCCGGGAAGCGTTCCGCGCTCTGACCGCGGATCAGCGTCTGCATGGGAGTGTCGACCACGCCGGGCCGCACACTGCCGACGGCAATGCCGCGCGCGCGCAGCTCCTCGCGCAGCACCTGGTAGAGCATGTACAGCGCCACCTTGCTCGTGCAGTAGGCGCCCCAGCCCTGGTACGGATGGTGGGCGGCGCCGGACGAGACATGCAGCACCCGGCCACCATCGGCCAGCGACTCCAGCAGCGCCTGGGTGAGAAACAGCGGCGCCTCGACGTTCACCGCCTGGCTGTGGCGCCATTGCGCCAAAGTGATCTCGCTCAGCGGCCCGATCGGCTCCAGCACCCCGGCGTTGTGCACCAGCGCCCGCAGCTTGCGCCCGCCCACCGCCTCGACGATCGCCGCCCGGCCTTCTTCGCTGGCCACGTCCGCCGCCACCGGCCACACCTTATCGCCATGCGCTTCGGCCAGCGCCGTCAGCGGCGCCAGCCGGCGCGCCGCGGCGATGACCGTCATGCCGCGCTGCGCCAGCAGCGTCACCAGCGCCGCGCCGATGCCGCTGCTCGCGCCGGTGACCACCATCAGGTTTCGCTCTTGCATGGAGTCCTCCTTCTCGCTCGGCTCATGGGCAGCGAGCATGGGCGCTGCCGGCCCGAGCCGCAAGCGTCCGACGCCAAGCCCATGGCGCATCGGGCAATTCCCGAGGCCGGCGCTTGCCTGGACGGGCAGCGGTGGGGATACTACCCGGCCCGCGTCCGAGCGGATGCGCGCCTCCGCCCCCAGGATTCCTGGACAGTCGATGCAGATCGGTCCCTATAAGCTGCCCAATCGCCTCGTGCTCGCCCCCATGGCGGGCGTCACCGACCGGCCGTTCCGGCAGTTGTGCCGGCGGCTGGGCGCTGGCTTGGCGATCTCGGAGATGCTCACCGCCATCCCTAGCCTGTACGGCACCGACAAGTGCCGCTGGCGCTCCGACCATCGCGGCGAACCGGGGCCGATCGTGGTGCAGATCGCCGGCGCCGATCCCGAGCAGCTGGCCGAAGCCGCCCGCTACAACGTCGAGCGCGGCGCTCAGATCATCGACATCAACATGGGCTGTCCGGCCAAGAAGGTCTGCAATCGGCAAGCCGGCTCGGCGCTGCTCAGCGACGAGGCGCTGGTCGAGCGCATCCTGCGCGCCGTGGTGGCGGCCGTGCCGGTGCCGGTGACCCTGAAGACCCGCACCGGCCCCAGCCCGGAGCGGCGCAACGCGCTGACCATCGCCCGCATCGCCGAGGACGCCGGCATCGCCGCGTTGACCCTGCACGGGCGCACCCGCGCCGACGCCTTCCGCGGCCAGGCCGAGTACGACACCATCGCCGCGGTCAAGCGGGCGGTGCGTATCCCGGTGATCGCCAACGGCGACATCGACAGCCCTGCCAAGGCGCGCGCCGTGCTGGAGCACACCGGCGCCGACGCCATCATGATCGGCCGCGCCGCCCAAGGAAACCCCTGGATTTTCCGTGAGATAAGCCACTATCTGGAGCACGGCGAGGAGCTGGCGCCGCCGCCCGTCGCCGAGGTCCAGGCGGTGATGCTGGAGCACCTGGCCAACCTGCACGCGTTCTATGGCGAGTACATGGGCGTGCGCATCGCCCGCAAGCACATCGGCTGGTACCTGCAGGACCGGCCCGGCGGCGAGCAGGCGCGCGCCGCGCTGGTGCGGGTGGAATCGGCGCACGAGCAGCTCCGGCTGGTGGAGCGCTACTTCGAGGAACTGCGACTGCGAGCGGCAGCCTAATCCACCGAGTCCTCGGGTTGCCGCCGGAGCACAGGTCATGCCCGTCAAACTGGAACTGCGACAAGGCCAAGTACCGGTCAAGATCTATACCGACCAGGTGGAGCCGGCCGCGCTGGCGCAGCTGGTCAACATCTCGCGCCTGCCGTTCATCCATTCCCACGTCGCCGCCATGCCGGACGTGCATCTGGGCATCGGCGCCACGGTGGGCTCGGTGATCCCGACCAAGGGCGCGATCATCCCCGCCGCCGTGGGCGTGGACATCGGCTGCGGCATGAACGCCGTGCGGCTGTCGCTGACCGCTGCGCAGCTGCCGGACAGCCTGAGCCGGCTGCGCGCCGAGATCGAGGCGCGCGTACCGGTCGGCTTCGCCCAGCACGAGGCGCCGCAGGCGCCACGGGCGGTGCTCAAGCGCCTGGAGGCGGGACTGGCGTCGATACTCGCCAAGCATCCAACGCTGGGGCGCATGGTCAAGGACGTCCACAAGACCTGGACCACCCAGCTCGGCAGCCTCGGCGGCGGCAACCACTTCATCGAGCTGTGCCTGGACGAGAACGACAACGTCTGGGTGATGCTGCACTCAGGCTCGCGCGGCATCGGCAACAACATCGGCCGCTACTTCATCGAGCTGGCCAAGCGCGACATGGAGCGGCACCTCAAGCAGCTGCCCGACCGGGATCTGGCCTATTTCGCGGAGGGCAGCGCCCATTTCGACGATTACGTCGAAGCGGTGCAGTGGGCGCAGGACTACGCCTGGCACAACCGCCAGGAGATGATGCGGCTGTTGATCGAGGCGCTGCGCCGGCACCTGCCGCCGTTCGAGCTCGGCGTCGAGGCGATCAACTGCCACCACAACTACGTGGTGCAGGAGCACCACTTCGGCGAGCGGGTCTACTTGACCCGCAAGGGCGCGATCAGCGCCAAGGCCGGCGAGCTGGGCATCATCCCCGGCAGCATGGGCGCGCGCTCCTACATCGTGCGCGGCAAAGGCAATCCGGAGAGCTTCTGTTCCTGCGCCCACGGCGCCGGCCGGCTGATGAGCCGCTCGGAAGCCAAGCGGCGCTTCAGCAAGCGCGACCTGGAGGCGCAGACCGCCGGCATCGAGTGCCGGAAGGACCTCGGCGTCATCGACGAGATCCCCGCCGCCTACAAGCCCATCGACGAGGTCATGGCCAACCAGACCGACCTGGTCGAAGTGGTGCACACTCTACGTCAGGTTTTGTGCGTAAAGGGCTGATCTCTTTGACCAACCCTCTTGCGCCCTCTCCCGACACCGGGAGAGGGCTCGGGGTGTAGGACTTCTCAGGATGCCCGCGCCAGCTCCAGATGGCGCTGCAGCTGGCGGCGCATCGCCGCGAAGGCGTCGCGCACGGTCACGTAGGCGTCCTCGTGCGCCTGATCGAGTGGCGACTGATGGCTGACCACCAGCTCCCGGCTCGGCAAGGTCAGGTCGATTCGCACGCGATACAGATTGCCCTTGTGCTGGCTGCGGTGCTCGGACTCCACCACCACCTGGCAGCCGTTGATCTCGTCGCACAGCTGCTCGAGCTTGGCGACCTTTTCGCCGATCCGTGCCTCGAGAGCGGGCGAGTGGTCCATGTTGCGGAAAGTGACCTGAAGGGGGAAGCGCATGCGATGCTCCTGGCTTAACGCTCGTTGAGGTTCGGTCTAGTGAGGCCTCGACTCCAGCGTCGCATCAAAGCCCCCGGCGGCTCTTGACCTGGCTCAAAGCCGCGGCGGGCACCCTTTGCCGAAACGGCTGTCTATCGATTTTGGAGCGGTCGCTCGCAAGGACGTCGGATCGGAGGAAGGACAATGCATAACGAGCTCGAGCCGTTGGTCGGCAACTGGTACTGCCACCTCGACAAGGGGCAGCTGTTCCAAGTGATCGACGTGGACGAGGCCGAGGGCCTGATCGAGATCCAGCGCTTCGACGGCGACATCGAGGCCATCGATTTCGACGCCTGGCGGACGCTCGACATCGAACTGGCCGAGCCGCCGGAGGACTGGACCGGCCCGGTCGACGACCTCGAACCCGACGACATCGGCTACAGCTGCACCGAAATGGAAGCGCCCGACTGGCGTCGCGGCACCGGCGAGTATCCGCCCGGCCGCGAAGCCTGGGAGCCGTTCGACGGCGAAGCGGAACTGGACGATTTCGACGACCTGTGGGCGGCGATGAGCGGGCGCCGCGGCAGGCCAGGTAGCCGGGTCGGCAAACGCTAACCGCCGACCTCGGTCAGCCCGCCCAGACGCGCGTCCCAATCCGATCCGTCGGCCGCCAGCGTCAGCAAAGCCCCCTCCTCCGTCGTCGGCCACTGCGCGGTAGCCAGTTGATGGCGCAACACCTCCACGGTTGCCTCCGATGGGTCGCCGCCGCGCGCGCGCCGTTGCTCGATGCGCGCCGCCAGCGCCTCAGGCTCGCCTTGCAACAGCAGGATGCTAAACGGCACATCCAGCCGCCGGGCCAGCTGACAGAACGGCTCGCGCCGCTCACGCTGCAGGAAACTGGCGTCCACCACCACCCGCTCGCCGGCCCGCAGCGCCGCCTCGGCCAGCTCCAGCAGGCGGGCGTAGGTCGCGTCGGTGGCGGCGGCGGTATACAGCTTGTCGCCCAGCGGCGAATCGGAGCGCGCCTCCGCCGCCAGGCCGTGCAGGCGCTTGCGCTCCAGATCGGAGCGCAGCCGCACGAAGCCCCCCTGCTCCACCAGCCGCTGCGCCAGCGTGCTCTTGCCGCTACCGGAGGCGCCGCAGGTGATCGCCAGGTACGGCCGCGGCGCGGCCGCGTAGCGTTGCGCCAGAGCGAGGTAGCCTCGGCACTCGTCCCAGGCTTGGCGGCAGTCCTCGCCGCGCAGCTGGCCGGCCCGCAGGGCCGCGATCTTGGCCCGCACCAGGGCGCGATAGCCCTGGTAGAAGCGCAGCACCGCCAGCCCTTGATAGTCGCCGCCACGCTCCAGATAGGCCGCCTTCAGCCGCCGCGCCAGCGTCGGCGCGCCGCGGTAATCCAGGTCCATGAGCGCGAACGCCAGGTCATTCATGACGTCGATCCAGCGCAACAGCGGATCGAACTCGATGCCGTCGAAGATCAGCAGCCGGCCCTGGTGATGGAGCATGTTGCCCAGATGCAAGTCGCCGTGGCACTCGCGAACCCGGCCGGCGCGCAGGCGCGCCTCGAACACCGGCGCCAGGCGGGCCAGATCGGCCTCGGTCGCGTCCCGCAGCGCCGCCAGTCCGCTCCGTTCGGCCGCGGGCAGCCGCTCCGCCAGCACGGTCAGATTGTCCCTGGCCGGACCGGCGATGGCGGCGAAATCGCCATAGCCGCTGTCGGGGGCCGCGACCGCCGCCCGGGCGTGGAAATCGGCCAGCTCGGCGGCGAGTTCATCCATCACCGCCGCGGGCAGCTCGCCCCGCGCCAGCCGCGCGCCGAGCAGCGCTTCCTGCGGAAAGCGACGCATGCACAGCGCGTACTCGATCGCCTCCCCCTCACCGCCCAGCCGCGGCTGCTCGGGAGTGCCGGTAATGGGCAGCACCTCCAGATACAGATCGGGCGCGAGTCGGCGGTTGAGGCGCAGCTCTTCCTCGCAGAAATGGCGCCGACGCTCCAGCGTGCTGAAATCGAGAAAACCGACATCGAGCGGTTTCTTGATCTTGTAGGCGAATTCGCCGGCCAGCAGCACGACGGAGATATGGGTTTCGATCCGCTCGACCCGCTCCACCGGGTGCGGGAAGCGCGCCGGATCGGCGAGGGCGTCGAGCAGACGCCGTTGTTGCTCCGCGGGGTCCATGGGCGCCATTTCGTCCACCGTAAAAAAAGCCCGGCATGACCGGGCTTTGGATTATCCATCGAAGCGGCCGTTCATTCGATAGTGATGTGCCGCCGCTTCGACTGCTCGATCTTGGGCAGGATCAGCTCCAGTATCCCATCCTTGAAGCTGGCCTTGGCTTTGTCGATGTCGATGTAGGCCGGCAGCGCCAACGTACGGGCGAAACTGCCGCGCGAGATCTCGCAGCGATAGTAATCGCCCTCCTCCTCCCGCTGCTCGTGGTAGGTGCCGGCTTTGATGGTCAGCATGTTCTCGTTGAGCGAGACGTCCAGGTCCTTCTTGTCGACGCCGGGCAGCTCGGCGCGCACCAGCAGCTCGTTCTCCCGATCGATCACGTCGACGCGGGGAATGCGGGTCTCCATCCCGGCCGCCTCCGGCAGCGCCTCCCGTCCCCAGCCGAATTGGCGCATGCCCCGTCCCAGGAAGTCCTCGAACATGCGATCGATCTCCTCGAACGGGCTCAGCCAGCGGTGCACCGTCGGATGCCGAGTCGGCTTGGCGCCTTCGACCTTGCCAATCACTTTGCCTTCCCTTGCCATACGTCCACTCCTTTGCTCTTCATGACGACGCTGGGTAGATAGGGATGCCGGCTCGCCGGTCAATGGCGCCTCAGACCTCGAGCAGCTCGGTCAGCGAGCCGCCCAGATGCAGCGCCGCCACCACCTCCGCCAGCAGCGGCGCGAGCGGCACCACTTGCAACCGGGGACTGGGCGGCGGCAAGCGCGCCGGCACGCTGTCGGTGACGATCAGGCGGTCGAGCTCCGGCGCCGCCAGCAGCGCCTCGGCGCCCGGCGCGAACAGGCCGTGGGTGACCGCCGCCAGCACCGCGCTCGCGCCCTGGGCGCGGCAGGCGCGCGCCGCTCGCAGCAGGGTCTCGCCGCTGCTGATCAGATCGTCGACGATCACCGCCACCCGGCCGGCGACCTCCCCCACCAGCAACTCGCCGCTGACCACGCCGCCGCTGCGATGCTTCTCCACGAAAGCCAGCGGCGGCTCCGCCCCCAGCAGCCCCGCGAACGCCGCCCGCAGCCGGTCGGCGCGCTTGGCGCCGCCGGGATCGGGCGACACCACGGTCAGCGGCCGGTCACCGATATGCGGCCGGAGCGCGCGCGCCAGCAACAATCCCGTTTCCACGTGCTCGGCGCGGCAGCGAAAGGCGTTGTCGAACGCCGCCGGGTTGTGCACCTCCAGCGCCACCACCCGATCGACGCCGACCGCTTCCAGCAGCTGCGCCAGATAGCGGCTGGTCACGGGATCGCGCGGCTTGGTGCGGCGATCCTTGCGGGCGTAAGGCAGATAGGGCGCGATCAGCGACACGGTGCGCGCCGAGGCGTCGCGCACCGCGCCGATCAGGAACAGCATCTGGCACAAGCGGTCGTGCACGCTCTGCCCCGGCTCGCCGTACAACGCGCCGAACAGATAGACGTCTCGCCCGCGCACACCGGTCAACGGCCGGATCTTGAGCTCGCCGTCCTCGAACCACCGCTCCTCGCAGGGCGCCAGCGGCACGCCCAGCCGCTGCGCTACCTGCTCGGCCAGGGGCCGGGCGGCGGCGGGCGCCATGACGAGAGGATCATCGCTGCCGGGCATGGACCACCTCCATTAGCAACCTCTTGAGTTGCCGCGGCCAGGACACAACATCCGAAGAGAGTTCAAAGCGAGCTTGCCATGGCCGCCCTAGAGACCGACCGCCGCGCCCAGACCGTTTCCGAGAACGCTCTGCGCTTCCAAGCCCTGCTCAAGCCCGACGGCGAGATCCTCGAGATCGACCGCCAAGCCCTGGCGTTCTGGGGGCTGAGCGAAAGCGCCGTCAAGGGGCGGCGGTTCTGGGAGATCGGCTGGCGGCTGATCCACGACGAGCAGGCCGCCCGGCTGAAGGCCGCGGTGGAAACCGCCGGCGCCGGCCGCACCGTGCGCCGGGAAGCGGCGGTCTGGGACAAGGCCCATCAGCCGGTGGCGCTGTCGCTGTCGCTGCGCCCCATCCGCGACTCGCGGGGCGACGTGGTACTGGTGGTGGCCAACGCCTTCAACCTGTCGCGACGCCCGCCGAGCGAAGCCTCCTCCGGGCCGGCGGACGCTGCGCCGCCGCCGGCGTTCGCCGGCCGCGCCCTAGCGGCGCTGGAGGCGCTGCCGGAGGCGGTGCTGCTGAGCGATGCCACGAACCGTATCGACTTCATCACACCCGCCGCCGCCGCGGCGCTGGGCCGGCCGCCGGAAGAGCTGCTGGGCGAGCCGCTCGAGACGGTGCTCGGCCCGCTCGGCGACCTGCCGGAGCGCTGCCGGCACCTGCCGCCCGGGCACGCCTTGCCGGCCAGCTTCACGCCGCCCGGCGACAGCGCCGCCATGCGGCTGCACGCCCGCTGCAGCGCCATCCGCGGCGCCGGCGGCGGCCTGCTGGTGGCGCTGCAGACGCCGGTCGACGCCGCCGGCGAGCAGGCGCGCGACGGACTCACCGGCCTGCTCAACCGCGGTGGCCTGCTGGCACAGCTGGAACGGGTACCGGCCGGGCCGAACGATGTCCATACGCTATGTTATCTGGACATCGACGGCTTCGAGCAGATCAACCTCCGCTATGGCCGCGAGCGTGCCGATCAGCTGCTGCGGCGGCTGGCCGCCGATCTGCGCAACCACGCCCGTCAGGGCGACCTGGCGGCGCGCATCGAGGGCGACGACTTCGCCCTGCTGCTGCGCGACTGCGCCGTGGCCAACGCCCGCTCGGTGGCGGACTCGCTGATCCACGCGGTGCACGACCTGTCGATCGACGACGACCACGCCCAGCCGGAGCAAGTGACCGTCAGCATCGGCATCGCCCCGGTCGGCCCGGACGCCCGCGCCTGGCTCAGCGAAGCCCGCGAGGCCTGCCTACAGGCGAAGGAGGCTGGCGGCAATCAGGTCGCGGTCTACCACCGGCGGCGGAACGGCGGCGGCCCCGAGGCCGCCCTGCGCCGGCTGTTCGAGCAGGGCCGGGTGCAGCTGTACCTGCAACCGCTGGTCGAGCTGGACGGCGGCGCGCAACCGGGCCATGCCGAGCTGCTGCTGCGGGTGCTCGACGACGAGGGCCGTCCCGGCGCGCCCGCCGCGCTGTTCCACGGCGCGGCCAATGCCGAGCTGCTGCCGCAGATCGACCGCTGGGTCATCGACACGGTATTCGCGCACGGCGCGCAAGCGGCGCTGACCGACACGGTGCCGTCGGCCGGGTTGTCCATCAATCTAGCGCCGGCCACTCTGGCTGACGCCGATCTATTGCCGTTCCTGCGCGAGCGCCGCGACGGCTACGGGCTGGATCCGGCGCGGATCGGCTTCGAGCTGCCGGAATCGGCGGCGCTGGCCGATCCGTCAGCGATCCGGGCGCTGATGGGCGCGCTGCGCGACGAGGGTTTCGCCGTGACGCTCGACGACTGCGGCAGCTCGCTGAGCCTACTGCGCAATCTGCCGGTGGACTACCTCAAGATCGGCGGCCCGCTGATCGCCGCCCTGCTGGACGACCCGGTGGACCATGTGCTGATCGACAGCATCAATCGCGTCGCCCATCTGAGCGCCGCCCGCACGGTGGCGAAATGGGTGGAGAACGACGCCACCGTCAAGCGCCTGCGCGCCCTGCAGGTCGATTACGGTCAGGGCTTCGGGCTAGCCGAACCGATGCCGCTGTGGCAGGTATCGGCGAACTGAGCGGAAACGCTAGAACGCGCCCGGCGACGGCAGGCGCTCGGCCGGATCCTGGCGGTAGAAGCGCGCCAGCTGCTTGTACACCGCCGGATACTCGGCCAGCAGCACGTGCGGCAGCTCGAAGAAGACCTCGCTGATCACGGCGAAGAACTCGGCCGGGCTTTCCGCCGCGTACGGATCGATCGGCGTCTCCTCGCCGGCGTCGTCGCGCGCCGCCAGATCGTCGTAGGCCGCCTGCATGGCGGCGCTCCACTCCGCCACGGCCATGTCCCGATGCAGCGGCGGCAGGCCGTTGGGTGCGCCGGTGAGCATGTCCAGCTTGTGGGCGAACTCGTGCAACACCACATTGAAGCCGTCCAGCGGCAGCGAGTCCTCGACGTCCTCCCAGGACAGGATCACCGGCCCCTGCTCCCAGGCTTCCCCGGCCAGCGGCTCCTCCCAAGCGTGCACCACCGCCGCCTCGTCGACATAGTGGCGGCGTGCCATGAAGCCGCCGGGATAGACCACCACCGAGTACCAGCCCCGGTAGTAATCGATGCCGAGATTGAGAATGGGCAGGCAAGCCTGCGCGGCGATCACCAGCCGCATCGGCTCGGTCAGCTCCAGCCCGCCCACGGCCTCGAATTTCTTCTCGGCCAGGAACAGCAGCATGAGCTGCTCCAGCCGCCCCAGCTCCTCGTCACTCAGGCCCTGCAACAGCGGCAGCGCCGCCCGTACCTCCGGCCACGACTGCGGATCGAGGCGATCCCGCGCCAGCACCCGCTGGCGCCGCCAGCGCCGCCACAACTCGAACATCGCCTCTCTCCCGAGCGGACCGTCAGTGTTCCCGGGTGGCGTGGAACTCGATATCCGGCCAACGCTCCATGGTCATCTGCAGATTGACCCGGGAGGTGGCCAGATAGGTCAGGCTGCCGGCGCCGTCCAGGGCCAGATGCTCGGCCATCTTGCGCTTGAATTCCTCCAGCTTCTTCGGGTCCTTGCTGGTCACCCAGCGCGCCGTGTACACGTTGACCGGCTCGAAGCGGCAATCGACGTTGTATTCCTCCTTGAGCCGGAACGCCACCACGTCGAACTGCAGCGTGCCGACCGCGCCGACGATGATGTCGTTGTTGGTGAGCGGCCGCAGCAGCTGCGATGCGCCCTCTTCGCAAAGCTGCTCAATACCTTTCTGCAAGGCTTTCATCCGCAAAGGATCTTTGAGCACGGCCCGGCGGAACAGCTCCGGCGCGAAGTTGGGGATGCCGGTGAACTTCAGCACCTCGCCCTGGGTGAAGGTGTCGCCGATCTGGATGGTGCCGTGGTTGTGCAGGCCGATGATGTCGCCGGCGTAGGCCTCCTCCACCTGCTCGCGCTCGGCGGCCATGAAGGTGGTGGCTTGGGCGATCTTCACCTCCTTGCCAAGACGCACCTGGAACACCTTCATGCCCTTGGTGTACTGCCCGGAGCAGATCCGCAGGAAAGCGATGCGATCGCGGTGGTTGGGATCCATGTTGGCCTGGATCTTGAATACGAAGCCGGTGAACTTCTCCTCCATCGGATCGACCACGCGGACATCGGTGGCGCGCGGCAGCGGCCCCGGCGCCCACGCGACGAAGCTGTCGAGCAGCTCGCGGACGCCGAAGTTATTGATGGCGGAGCCGAAGAACACCGGGGTCAGCCGACCGGCGCGATACTCGTCGAGATCGAACTCGTGGCTCGCGCCGCGCACCAGCTCCACCTCCTCGCGGAACTCCGCCGCCACCGGTCCCAACAGCTCGTCCAGGCGCGGGTTATCCAGGCCCTGGATCACTTCGCCGTCCTGCACCTTCTCGCCGTGGCTGGGGCTGAACAGGTACACCGAGTCCTGATAGAGGTGGAATACGCCCTTGAAGCCCTTGCCCATGCCGATCGGCCAAGTGATGGGTGCGCAACGGATCTTCAGCACCTCCTCGACCTCGTCCAGCAACGCCATCGGATCGCGGCCCTCGCGGTCGAGCTTGTTGATGAAGGTCATGATCGGCGTGTCGCGCAGCCGGCACACCTCCATCAGCTTGATGGTGCGCTCCTCCACGCCCTTGGCGCTGTCGATGACCATCAGCGCCGAGTCCACCGCAGTGAGGGTGCGGTAGGTGTCCTCCGAGAAATCCTCGTGGCCCGGGGTATCGAGCAGATTGACGATGTAGTCCCGGTACGGGAACTGCATCACCGAGGAGGTCACCGAAATGCCGCGCTGCTTCTCCAGCTCCATCCAGTCCGAGGTGGCATGAGCCTTGGACTTGCGCGCCTTGACAGTGCCCGCGTACTGGATGGCGCCGCCGAACAGGAGCAATTTCTCGGTCAGTGTGGTCTTACCGGCATCGGGGTGCGAAATGATCGCGAATGTCCGGCGGCGGGCAATCTGCTTCTGGATATCGTTCATGGACAGAGTCGGTGACTCGCTAGTAGGAAAGGCGCGATTATATCGGATACCCCGCGGCTGGCACCGACCGCGTACCGCAAAGAGCCCCCCATGCCCGAAATCAGTAAACCCTTCTGGGAAACCAAACGCCTCGAGCAGATGAGCCGCGCCGAATGGGAGTCGCTGTGCGACGGCTGCGGCAAGTGCTGCCTGCACAAGCTGGAGAATCCGGAAACCGGCGAGCTGTTCTGGACCAACGTCGCCTGCCGCCTGCTCGACGGCCACAGCTGCCGCTGCAGCGCCTACGCGCGGCGCCGCAAGCTGGTGCCGGACTGCGTGGTACTGAATGCCGAGAACGCTCGCCAGTTCCACTGGCTGCCCAGCACCTGCGCCTATCGGCTGCTCGCCGAGGGCCGGCCGCTGCCCTGGTGGCACCCGCTGGTTTCGGGCGATACCGAGACGGTGCATCGCGCCGGCGCGTCGATGCGCGACCGCACCATCCCCGAACAGACGGTAACGGGCCCGCTGGAAGACTACATCCTCGACCAGGAGCCCTGAGCGCTCAGCAGCGCTCGCGCCCCGAGACGCGGCAGGCCAGCGCCTCGTCCAGCGGCTGCAGATACTCGGTGATGCGCCGGGTCTTGCCGTAGAGCTGCCAGTCGAACACTGCCCTGAACGCCAGCACCGACTTCACGTAATCGCGAGTCTCGGCGAACGAGATGCCCTCGATCCACACGGTCGGCGGTACGTCACGCAGGCGCTCTACCCACTTCGACACCCGGTGCGGCCCGGCGTTGTAGGCCGCCGCGGCCAGGACCAGATTGCCGTCGTAGCGCTCCAGCATGGAGCTCAGGTAGTAGCTGCCGAAGCGCAGATTCGTATCCGGATCCAGCAACCCATCGCGCCCCGGCGCCTTGAGCTTGAGCTCGCGGGCGATGGTGGCGCCGGTGCGCGGCATCACCTGCATCAGACCGAGCGCGCCGGCCGGCGACACCGCGTCGGTCCGGAACGCGCTCTCCTTGCGCAGAATGGCGTACACCACCGCCGGATCGAGCCGATGCATGCGGCTATAGCGCTCCACCTGCTCGCGGAACGGTGTGGGGAAGCGCAGATCCAGCGCGTCGTCCAGGCCGGCCTCGTTGGCGGTGAGCACGGCGCGGTCGTACCACTGCCACTTCAGCGCCAGCACCGCGGCACGGGCCCGTTGCTCTCCATCCAAGCGCGCCAGCGCCGCCCGCCACTCGCCGGTGGCCTCGCTGCGCAGTCCGACCCGGAAGAGTTCGCGGGCCCGCTGGATACCGACGTCCGCCTCCAGCAGCGCCAACTCGGCCTCGTCGAAGCGCAGCGGCCGATGGTTGAAGCTATAGGGGATGTGCAAATGATCTGCGGCCAGGAAGCCGTAATAGTTGCGCTCCCGCGCCAGCTCGCCGAGCAGCGCCGCCGCCTCCTCGCCGCGGCCGCTGGCGTCCAGCGCATAGCCGCGCCAATACCGCCACTGCGCCTCGGCTTGCACGGACGCCGGCAGCGCGTCGATCGCCGCCAGCAGCTTGACCCAGTCCTGACCAAGCAGCGTCAGGCGGGCGCGCCAGAGCCGAACCTCGTCGTCGACCACCGACTCCGGCAGCGCCTCCAGCCAAGTCAGCGCCAGCGCCTCCTGGCTCCAGGCGGCACGGATGGCGACGTCGCGGCGCAGCCGCGCCTGCTCCGCCTCGTTCAAGCGATAGCGCTTCGCCAGGGTCGGCAGCAGCTCCCAGGCCGCCCGCGGCTCGCTGGCCGCCAGCCGCCGCAGGCCGGTGCGGACCGCCTGCGGCGCGATCTCCGCGGCCAAGGTATGGCCGGACGACTGCAGTAGCGTCGGCTTGGCGGCCACCGCGAGCCATTGGTCGAGCAGCGCCTGCCGCTGCTGACCGAGCCACGGCTTGAGGCTCTTTACCTGCTTGGTATCGCCCGCTTCCATCGCCGCCAGCGCCCGCCGCCAGACCTCGGCTTCGGCGAGACCGCCGTCGGCGCGCAGCGCCTCGAACACCCGTTCGCAGGCCTGCGGCGCCTGCCGCGAGCTCTGCCAGATCTGGCGTGCCTCGGTGCGCCAGGCATCGTCGCTCGACCCGCTCGCCCGCAACGCCAACAAGCGGTAGCAGCGCGGTTCGAGCGCGTTGGTCGGCCGGTACAGGGACAGGAACGAGCGCCATTCGCCGCGCTTGCCGAGCACGCCGAGGTACTCGCGCCGCAGCCCCTCGGCCACGGCCAGATCGCCGTGCGCCCGCAGGAACGCCTCGACCTGAGCCGGCGAGGCCTGCTCCAGGCGCCGCCGCAGGGCCTGATAGCGCAGATACGGCGTCAGCACGTAATCGCCGAGCGCCACGGCGGTAGCCTCCACATCCACCGTTTTCCCCGCGCCGAGAGCGCGATACGCCTCCAGGAACAACTCGCGCTTCGCCTGCTCCTGGTCGGCGACGCCGATCGCGGGCAGCAGCGTGACCACAAAGACGAAGCTATGCAAAAACTTACGCATGTCTTGGGTGTATCCGGGAAGCTCGGGGATAATGGCGGGTAGGCGCCAAGCATTGTAGCTCAGCCCTTGTGGGCGGGCAGGGCCAAAATCACCTTTCGCGGACGAGACCCGAAAAAAACTAGGCCTTGCCGCACATTCGTCGCGCTTGAGCGACACGGGCTGGTGACCGCTAGTCGCTACTGCTTTACCATTTGCGCGCAACCGGGGGCGGCGGTCGGGCATCCCGATCCCGCGTTAGCCAATAGATACTAAGCCCCTTATGGGCATAGCCTAAATCTGCACATGCCGTTAAGCTGTCGCCGCCGAGAGCAACGGCAACGACTAGGTACCTGAATGACTCAAAAATCCAGCTACACCCGCGAAGAACTCATCGACTGCGGCTATGGCCGGCTGTTCGGTCCGGATAAGCCGCAGCTTCCGGTTCCGAATATGCTTATGTTCGATAGGATCACCCATATTTCGGAAACCGGCGGCAGTTACGGCAAAGGCGAAGTCATCGCGGAGCTGGACGTGCATCCCGATCTGTGGTTCTTCGCCTGCCATTTCCCGGGCGACCCCGTCATGCCGGGCTGCCTGGGCCTGGATGCGCTTTGGCAGCTGGTCGGCTTCTTCCTGGCCTGGACCGACAATCGCGGCCGCGGCCGCGCGCTCGGCGTCGGCGAAGTGCGCTTCTTCGGCCAGGTGCTGCCCGACGCCAAGCGGGTCACCTATCGCCTGGACATCAAGCGGGTGATCAAACGCAAACTGGTCATGGGTATCGCCGACGGTACGCTATTGGTCGACGATCGTCCGATTTACACGGCCTCTGATTTGAAGGTCGGTATTTTTCAAGACCTTAGCGCCTTGTCGTCGGCTTAAGGGAACCCCTACTTGTTTAACTTGGTCGGACCACTGGCAAAGGCTGGCTCAGTAGGTTGAGGAGCATCTCGTGCGGCGCGTAGTAATCACAGGTATCGGCATCGTGTCTTGTCTCGGCAACGACAAGGCCACCGTCACCGAATCTCTGCGGAGCGGTCGCTCCGGCATCAAGTTCAAACCCGAATACGCCGAGCGAGGGCTGCGCAGCCAGATCGCCGGCACCGTGGACATCGACCTCGACGCGATCATTCCGCGCAAGGCGCGCCGCTTCATGGGCGATGCCGCGGCGTACGCCTATGTGGCCATGGACCAGGCGATCAAGGACGCCGGCCTGACGCCGCAGCAGGTCTCCAACCCGCGCACCGGTCTGATCGCCGGCTCCGGCGGCGGCTCGACCTCCAGCCTGGTCGACGCGGCCGACACCCTGCGCGAGCGCGGCGTGCGCAAGATCGGCGCATTCGGCGTGCCCAAGACCATGAGCAGCACGGTATCGGCCTGCCTGGCCACGCCGTTCGAGATCAAGGGCGTCAACTACTCCATTACCTCGGCCTGCGCCACCAGCGCCCACTGCATCGGCAACGCCATGGAGCTGATCCAGCTCGGCAAGCAGGACATCGTGTTCGCCGGCGGCGGCGAGGAAGAGCACTGGACCATGACCATGATGTTCGACGCCATGGGCGCACTCTCCACCGCCTACAACGACGATCCGGCCCGGGCGTCGCGCCCCTATGACGCCAACCGCGACGGCTTCGTCATCGCCGGCGGCGCCGGCATGCTGGTGCTCGAATCGCTCGATCACGCCCTGGCGCGCGGCGCTCACATCTATGCGGAAGTGGTGGGCTACGGCGCCACCTCCGACGGCTACGACATGGTCGCGCCGTCCGGCGAGGGCGCGGTGCGCTGCATGCGCATGGCGCTGGCCGGCGTCGAGGGACCGATCGACTACGTCAACACCCACGGCACCAGCACTCCGGTGGGCGATATCGCCGAGCTGCAGGCGCTGCGCGAAGTGTTCGGCGACAAGGTGCCGCCGATCAGCTCCACCAAGTCGCTGACCGGCCACTCGCTGGGCGCGACCGGCGCGCAGGAGGCGATCTACTGCCTGCTGATGATGGAGAACAACTTCATCGCCGCTTCCGCCAACGTCGAGCAGCTCGACCCGGCCGCCGCCGACATGCCGATCGTGGTGCAGCGCCGGGACAACGTCAAACTCGACACCGTGCTGTCGAACAGCTTCGGCTTCGGTGGCACCAACGCCAGCCTGGTGCTGAAGCGCTATACCGGCTGACGCCGCGCGTCACACGCTGGAAACGAAGAGGGCGCCCACGGGCGCCCTCTTCGTTTGCGCGCAAGCGTAAGACCGCCGGCGAGGCCGCGTCTTCCGCGGCAGAGACAGCCGTGCCTGTCTCGGATGGTGCCCCGGGCCGGAATCGAACCGGCAAGGCCGTGAGGCCGCGGCATTTTAAGTGCCGTGCGTTTACCAGTTTCGCCACCGGGGCTGGCGTTCTCGGAGATCGGAGAACGAGTGGCTAAGGGTAGTCGGCGCGGGTCGCGATGACAACCTCCCGCCGTCGGCGGCGCGAGCCCGTCCCCTCGCCTTTCATGACGACGCACTGCTCCCGCGCATGGACCGGAGGCCGAAACGAGATAGCGGAGGAAGCCGCGCGAGAACCGCGCCGAGACGAGAAGAGAATGGAGGCTAGGCCCGGAATCGAACCGAGGTACACGGCTTTGCAGGCCGCTGCATGACCACTCTGCCACCTAGCCTTTCGAATCGGCGCCGATGATAGCAGCCGTCATCGATAATAGCGATACCGGCGCCGTTTTGGAAACGAAAACCCCGGCTGCTAGCCGGGGCTTGGTAATCTGGAGCGGGAAACGAGGCTCGAACTCGCGACCTCAACCTTGGCAAGGTTGCG
>ERZ777003.1022-NODE-1022-length-47301-cov-9.840960_pt1 | contig 47301 bp, 32 predicted proteins | sample MGYA00374956_ERZ777003 | MGnify/ENA primary metagenome ERZ777003 (study PRJEB29302, sample SAMN06268252) | bioreactor metagenome | isolation source: Joint BioEnergy Institute, California, USA | place: USA:Joint BioEnergy Institute, California, USA | collected... | reverse complement strand
GCTACGACCTGGCCGACTTCGGCCTGACCGGCGAAGAGGTCACCGAACGCTTCGCCGGATCGGGCCCCGGCTCGTGACACCGTCCGGCTAACTGATGCGGACCTCGGGGACGTAGGTGATCCATTTGCCGCCGGCCTCGCGGAAGCCGCGTTCCTTGGCCATGATCTCGTCGGCGTGGTTCCAGGCGAACAGCACCGCGTAGTCCGGATAGCAGCTTTGGAACGCCTCGACCGGCCGCACCGGGATGTGCGTGCCCGGAGTGAGCCTGCCCTGCTTGGCGGGCGTGGTGTCGCACACGTACGAGATCAGCCCGGTTCCCAGAGAGCAGTAGTTGGTGACCGTGGCGCTCTTGGCCGTGGCGCCGTAGCCGACCACCGTCTTGCCCTCGTCCCGCAGCCGCGTCAGCAGAGCGACCAGGTCATCGCGGATCCGCTGGACATTGGCCGCGAAGCCCTCCAGCGTGGCCCGCTCGGTCAGCTTCTGGGCGTCCTCGGCGGCGATCAGCTCGGCGACCGCGGGCGAGGGGGTGCGCGCCCCGGGCCGCGTCAGGGTGTAGCGGACCTCCCCGCCGTGCACCGCGAGCCGCTGCACGTCGACCAGTTCCAGCCCGAAGCGGGCGGCCATGCTCTGCACCGAGCGGGCGGTGAAGAAGTAGAAGTGCTCGTCGTAGATCTGGTCGAAGGAGGTCTTGGCCACGATGTCGCCCAGATAGGGGTCTTCGAAGACGAAGACGCCGTCGTCGGCCAGCAGCTCCCGGACGCCGCGCAGCACCGAGCCGATATAGGGGATGTGGCACAGCGTGTTGGCCGCGAAGATCACATTGGCCGGTCCGTCCGTCTCCCGGATCCGCTTGGCCGTCTCCTCCTCGAAGAACTCCACCATGACCCGGACACCGGCCGCCGCAGCGACTCCGGCGACGCCCCCGGAGGGCTCCACGCCCAGATGCCGCACGCCCGCCGCCTTGATCGTCTTCAGCATGACGCCGTCGTTGCAGCCGATCTCCACGATGAAGGGATCCGGGCCGGTCAGCTCGGTCTCCAGAAAGCGCCGCGCGGTCTGCTCAAAGTGCTTGCGCATCACGGCCGAGCCGGACGAGTAGTAGGGGTAGTCCTGGCGGAACATCAGGTCCCGGGGGACTTCCTCCATCAACTGCACCATCGTGCAGTCCTCGCACTGCCCTGCCGCGAGCCGGAAGAAGTACTCCTCAGACTCCGCCCCCGCGGCGGGAAAGGCATCGGATATCGGCTGCCGGCCGAAGTCAACGAACTCCCGTACCGCACCGCCGCACACCCGGCACTCGCTCATTGCAACCTCCTCGGCTCGAAGGTCATGGTGGTGGCGGTTCTTCGGGGCGCGGTCGAGGCTGCCTGGAACGCCCGCCCTCACCGCATGGAGTGCAGGCAGGCCAGCAGGGTGCGCGCCTGCACGTTGAGGTAACGGCCATGGCGGACCAGCTCGGCGAGCTGGCCGACGGTCACCCACGCGTACCCGTGGGGAGGCGAGTCGGGGACCCGCTCGTCCGCCTCGACGATCAGGTAGCGGTTCTCCGCGGCCAGGAACCGTCCGCCTTCTTCGGCGTGGATGGCCTGATAGCGGATCCGCTCGGGCCCGGCGTCGGTCACCTGTTCCAAGAACGGCGGCGGCTGCATCCCCCGGTAGTTGTCCGGCGCGCATTGCACGGTCGGGGCCAGTTCGACGCCGTCGCCGAGCCCCGCCTCGGCCTTGGCATGCACCAGCACGTGCAGCACACCGCCGAAGTCCCGGACCACGAACGCCGCCACGCCCAGGCCGCACGGCTGGATCAGCGGCTGCGTCCACGCCGCGACCTCCCGGCTGCCGGCCCGCACATCGACCGCGACGACGCGGAAGAATCGGCCGTCGTCGCGGGCGATCTCGTCCTCGCCGCGGTACCAGCCCGGCAGGCCCTCCAGCGGGACCCGCCCGGCCCGCAGCTCGCACTCGGCGCGCATGCCGGTGAACCAGCTCAGCACCTCGGCCGTCGTCCACAACGCGCCGGCCTCGGGGTCGCAGGAGGCCGCCAGCGCCTCCCGGAACCGGTCGGCGCGCCGCGGCGCGGCCGCCGCCGGCAGGTGGGCCAGCACCGTGCGGGAATCCATGTTGACCACGTTGTCCCTGGCCAGCAGCTGGTTGAGCTGGCCGAGGGTCAGCCAGCAAAAGTCGTCGGCGAGCGGCACGTCCTCGGTGACCTCGACCACCACGTTGCGGTTGCGCTTGCCGTGGAACCAGGCTCCGTGCTCGGACTGCAGCGCATCGACGATCACCCTGCCGGGGCGCCGCCCGGTGAAGTACTCCAGATATCGCACCGCCGACCCCTTGTGCACCCGCGTGTAGTTGCTGCGGGTCGCCTGCACGGTCGGTGACAGTTGCAGCAGACGCGGATTCCCCGGCTCCATCTTCGCCTGCATCAGAAAGTGCAGCACCCCGTCGAACTCTTTGGCCAGGATGCCGAGGATCCCGATCTCCGGCTGCACGATGATCGGCTGATGCCATTCGGGGAACCGACCGGCCGGCCAGCGCACGTGCAGCCCTTCCACCGAAAAGAACCGCCCGCTGTCGTGGACCAGGTTCCCGGTCCTGGGGGCGAAGCGCCAGCCGCGCAACCGGCGGAACGGGATCCGGCGGACCCGGAACGGATGCGCCGCCGCCCGCTCCGCCAGCCATCCGTCGAAATCCTCAGTCCGCAGACGAAGACCTTGCGTGCAGTCCGCGGACAGGGCGAGCCGACGGGGAAGCTCCCGGTCCTCCCTCGGCCGCAGTCGCATCACCTGGCACCTCCCGGCGGACGGGGAACCCGAGTGCCCGGCGATGGTGCGGCCGGCGGCTCGAATCCCACGGCAGCGCGACTGGAGCCCGCTATCGCCTCACTCGAGCGGGACTCGAGCGGCGCCGTCCACCCTGCCGCCATGGAGGTCGACCACATCGAGATCGTCGGAGCTCGCGAGCACAACCTCAAGGACGTCTCGCTGCGCATACCCAAGAACAAGATCACCGTCTTTACGGGCGTCTCCGGGTCGGGCAAGTCGTCCCTGGTCTTCGACACCCTGGCGGTCGAGGCGCAGCGACAGCTCAACGGCACGTTCAGCTGGTTCGTCCGCAACCAGCTCCCCAAATACCAGCGCCCGCACGTGGACACGATCGAGGGCCTGACCGCCCCGGTGATCGTCGATCAGAAACCGGTCGGCGGGAACGCCCGCTCGACCGTGGGCACGATGACCGACATCTACTCGATGCTCCGGGTGCTGTTCTCTCGCCACGGCAAGCCCGAAAACCCCCCGCACGTGTTCTCCTTCAACAACCCCGAGGGCATGTGCCCGGAGTGCGAAGGGCTCGGCCAGGTCCGCCGTGTGGACGTCGACGCGATGCTGGACAAGTCCAAGTCCCTGGAGGAGGGCGCGATCCGGCTGCCCACGCACAAGGTCGGCAGCATGGATTGGCAGCTATACGCCGCCTCGGGCTACTTCGATGTGTCCAAGAAGCTGCGCGACTACACCGAAGAGGAATGGCACATGCTCTGCCACGGCACCGGCGGCAAGGTGACCGTGCGCACCAAGAACACCACCTATGACATGAAGTACGAGGGGGTCGTCGACCGGTTTGCCCGCAACAACCTCAAACGCGACCTCAGCGGGCTCAGCGAGCGGGGCAGGGCCAACATCGAGCGGTTCATCACGCTCGGCGAGTGCACCTCCTGCCGGGGCCGCCGGCTGAACCCGACGGCGCTGGCCACCGAGATCAACGGGCGCAACATCGCCGACTGGACGGCCATGGAGGTCAGCGACCTGATCGCCGTGCTGGCGGAGATCGACGACCCGGCCGTCGCGTCGATCGTCGAAGGCATCCGCACGTCGCTGGAACGCATCGAGGCGATCGGATTGGGTTACCTGACGCTCGACCGCGCCACATTGTCGCTGTCCGGCGGCGAGGCACAGCGGCTGAAGACCGTCCGTCACCTCAGCAGCAGCCTGGTCGGCATGACCTACGTCTTCGATGAGCCGAGCACCGGGCTGCATCCACGCGACGTGGGGCGGCTCAACGAGCTGCTGCGCGCCCTGCGGGACAAGGGCAACACCGTGCTGGTCGTCGAGCACGACCCGGACGTCATCGCGATCGCCGACCATGTCGTCGATATCGGGCCGAAGGCCGGCGTGCACGGCGGGCGGATCGTCTTCGAGGGCCCGTTCGAGAAACTGCGGGAGGCCGACACGCTCACCGGCGCCGGGCTGCGCAGAACCGGCGTGCTCAAGAGCGACTTTCGCGAGCCGGCCGGGCGGCTGCCGATCATCGAGGCGGACCTGCACAACCTCAAGTCGATCTCGGTCGACTTCCCCACCGGGGTGCTGACCGTGGTCACCGGGGTGGCCGGCTCCGGCAAGAGCTCGCTGGTCTCCCAGGTGTTCATGCAGACCTACCCTGAGGCGATCTTCGTCGACCAGTCGCCGATCAAGGCGTCCGCGCGGTCCACGCCGGTCAGCTTCCTGGAGGCGATGGACCCGATCCGCAAGCTCTTCGCCAAGGCCAACAAGACCGACGCCGCCCTGTTCAGCTTCAACTCCGCTGGGGCCTGCCAAGAGTGCAAGGGCCGCGGCGAGCTCATCACCGAACTGGCCTACATGGACCCGGTCCGGACCCGCTGCGAGTCCTGCGAGGGCCGCCGGTTCAACGCCGAAGTGCTCGCCCACCGGCTGCGCGGCAAGTCCATCGCGGACGTGCTGGAGATGTCCGCCGAGGAGGCGGTGGAGTTCTTCACCGAACGCGAGGTGCGCGACAGGCTGCGCGGCCTGCTCGAGGTGGGCCTGGGCTACCTGAGCATCGGCCAGTCGCTGAGCACCCTGTCCGGCGGTGAGCGCCAGCGCCTCAAGCTCGCCGCCCGGCTCGGCGGCTCCGGCGACATCTACGTGCTGGACGAGCCCACCACCGGGCTGCACATGTCGGACGTGGAGGCCATCGTCGACCTGTTGGACCGGCTGGTGGACGCCGGCAACACGGTCATCGTGATCGAGCACAACCTCGACGTGGTGCGGCGGGCCGACTGGGTCATCGATCTGGGCCCGGAGGGCGGCAAACACGGCGGGCAGGTCGTCTTCACCGGCACTCCCCGGCAACTGCTGGAATGCCCGGACTCGGCGACCGGTGATCACCTGCGCCGGTACCTGGCCGCATGAGCGGCGAACCGCCCGGGCGCCAGCGGTGTTCGACCCTCCCCCGAGCGGAGGCCGCCACCCTGGAAGCCGGATGCGACCGCGAGGGGAGGGTGCCCATGGCCCCTGAGGGCAGCGTGCTGGTACTCGGCGGCCATGGCTTCGTCGGCCGCCACGTCTGCGCGGCGTTCGCCCAGCGCGGCAGGCGGGTCATCGTCGCCGGGCGTCGGCCGTCGCCGCGCCCGTCGCAGTATCCGTTCGTCCGTATGGACCTGGCGATGCTGTCGGCCGCCGAGCTGGCCGCCGAGCTGGAACGGCTGCGCCCCGGCATCGTGATCAACACCGTGGGGAGCATCTGGGGCCGATCGGCCGAGGAGATGTGGGCGGCCGCGGCGCTGCCGACCCAGCGACTGATCAGTGCCCTCTCCTCACTGTCCTTCCGGCCACGGCTGGTGCATCTGGGCTCGGTCCTGGAATACGGGCACGTCGCTCCGGGCACCACCGTCGGGCCGCACACCGTCCCGCGTCCCGACACCGCCTACGGCCGGGCCAAGCTCGCCGCCACCGAGACGGCGGTGCGGGCCATGCGGTCGGGCGCCGTCGACGGCATGGTGCTGCGGCTGGCCAACATCGCCGGGCCCGGGGCGCCGGCCATCAGCCTGCTCGGGCAGGTGGCCGAACGGCTGGCCGCCTGCGTCGGGCGGGACGAGGTCGCCGAGGTGCGGCTGAGCCCGCTGAGCGCCTACCGCGACTATGTGGACGTCCGCGACGCGGCGGAAGCGGTGATCGCCGCCGCGTTCGCCACCGAGCACGTCGGAGTGATCGTCGATATCGGACGCGGCGAGGCGATTCCGGTCCGCTCCCTGGTCGACCTGCTCATCAAGCTGAGCGGGGTGCCCGCCCGGGTGGTGGAACAGGGCAGCAAACCGCTGGTACCCGACTGGCTGCAGCTGGACATCCGGCCCGCCATGCGGCTGCTGGGCTGGCGTCCGCGCCGGACCATCGCCGAGTCGGTGCGGGACTACTGGGCCGATGTGCGGCCGTCCGGCGTGCAACAGCAGACCCGGGCGTAGAGCGCTTCACGGCCGCGGCGCCCGGCCCCGATGATCGGGCCGGGCGCCGCGGCCGTGGGGCCGACGATGTTCAGGACGCCAGCCGGGCGGGGCGGCCTCGCCCGGCGCTCTCGGCGGCGATGTCCATCACATACCGCCCATAGGGCGAACTGGCCAGTCGCTCCCCGAGGCGGGCGCACGCCTCGGCGTCGATGTAGCCCATCTTCAGCGCGACCTCCTCGATGCAGGCGATGCGCACCCCCTGCCGTTCCTCCAGGGTCTGCACGTACTGGCCGGCCTTGAGCAGGGACTCGGGGGTTCCGGTGTCCAGCCAGGCGAATCCGCGGCCCAGATCGACCAGCTTGGCCTTGCCGCGTTCGAGGTACCACCGGTTGACATCGGTGATCTCCAGTTCGCCGCGGGCGGACGGGCGCAGGTTCCGGGCCACCTCGACGACGTTGTTGTCGTAGAAGTACAGCCCGGTGATCGCCAGATTGGACTTGGGCCGGGCGGGTTTCTCCTCGATCGAGATCAGCCTGCCGGACTCGTCCGTCTCCCCGACGCCGTACCGCTGTGGGTCGGTCACCGGGTAGCCGAACAAGACACAGCCGTCCACGTCGCGGGCGTTGCGCATCAGCGTCTCGCTGAAGCCGTGGCCATGGAAGATGTTGTCGCCCAGCACCAGTGCGACGCTGTCGCCGCCGATGAAGTCGGCTCCGATGGTGAACGCCTCCGCCAGGCCCCTGGGCTCTTTCTGCTCGGCGTACTCCAAACGGATGCCCAGCTGGGAGCCGTCGCCGAGCAGACGGCGGAACTGCGGCTGGTCGACCGGGGTGGTGATGATGAGGATCTCACTGATGCCGGCCAGCATGAGCACCGACAGCGGGTAGTAGATCATCGGCTTGTCGCAGATGGGCAGCAGCTGCTTGGACACCGCCAACGTGATCGGGTACAGCCGCGAGCCGGTGCCGCCGGCCAGGATGATCCCCTTCATGCGTCCGGCTTGTCCCGGTGGATCACCCGCGACCGGGTCCGGATCCGGCCGTCGGCGTCGCGCACCAGTTCGTCGCGCACGGTGAAGGTCGGTTCGAATTCGACCTTCCCGGCGGCGTCGGTGCGGGTGACCAGAGAGTAGTAGGTGACCTGCCAACCGTCGCCGGACGGTTCGATCACCAGGTGGTCGAACCAGTGCCGAACCACCACCCCCCGGTAACGCGGGAGGGCGGCCCGCATGCTCGCCAGCATCGCCTCCCGGCCGGCGACCCGCTCGCCACGGTGGGCGTGATCGACGACGCCGTCGGGGGTGAAGGTGTCGGCGTACTCCTCCAGCCTCAGTCCGTCCAGCAGGTGCATCTGGCGGGCATAGAAGCTCAGGATGTCCACGTAGTCCTCGGCGGTCACCTTCCGGACCGCCGCAACCGGCGTGCCCATCGCATGCTCCTCCCAGTCGCCTTTCGGGTCGGCCCCAGCGTTTCCCCGCAGGCTCCAGCGGCGCTGGATTTCCGGTCCAGCGCCCCGTCCGGTGCGCCGTTCCCGCAGGCCCGGGCCGTCTCGCCCGCCGCTCCAGCGGTCCTCGTCCCCGGCGGGCCACCATCGCCCCCCACCGGTGCGCAAAGCGGGAAGGAGACGCCGAAGATGACCGCAGCACGGGAGCGTCCGCACATGCTGGAGGTGGCGCCGTCGGTCCACGCCTACATCCAGCCGGACGGCGGATGGTGCCTGAACAACGCCGGGCTGATCGTCGGTGAGGACTGCACGGTGCTGATCGACACCGCGGCGACCGAACGGCGCACCCGGGCGTTGGACGCGGCGGTCAGACGGCTCGCGCCCCAGGGGCCGGACCTGCTGGTCAACACCCACTTCCACGGCGATCACACCTTCGGCAACGCCTATTTCAAGCCGCGGGCGACGATCATCGCGCACGAGAACTGCGCCCGCGACCAGCTGGCGGCCGGGCCTGCGCTGCGGGAGTTGTGGCCGGAGGTGGACTGGGGCCGGACGCCGATCACCGCACCCGATGTGACCTACCGCGGCGAGGCCGTGCTTCACCCCGGCGGTCATCGGGTCGAGCTGTTCCACCCGGGCCCGGCGCACACGGCCGGCGACACGGTGGTCTGGCTGCCCGACAGCGGTGTGCTGTTCACCGGGGATGTGGTGTGGTCGGCGACGACCCCGTTCTGCCTGATGGGCTCGATCACCGGCTCGCTGGAGGTGATCGGACGGCTGCGCGAGCTGCGCCCCCGAGTGGTCGTGCCCGGTCACGGACCGGTGGGCGGGCCGGAGCTGTTCGACCAGACCGAGTCCTACCTGACCTGGCTGCTGGAGGTCGCCGAGGAGGGGGTGCGGGCCGGCCGCCCGGCGCTGGAGACCGCCCGCTGCGCCGATCTCGGCCGGTTCGCCGCCCTGCTCGACTCCGAACGCCTGGTCGGCAATCTGCACCGCGCCTACGCCGAGCTGGCCGGGCTGCCGCCCGGTGCGCCGATCGACGTAGGGTCCGCCTTCGCCGAGATGGTCGAGTTCCACGGCGCCCTGCCCGCCTGCCACGCCTAGCCGTGCCGGTGGACAGGCCTTTTCCAGCGGCACATATGAAGATCACAGAAACCGATTGTGAGGAGTTCACAGCCGACGCGTGAGCGCCGCACTACCGATCACCTGAACCGCCTTCGAAGATTGAATCGCACAATTCCACACGAGATTTTCTCGCTCCGCGCCCCACCGCCCTCCCAGCGGACGGAAGACGCCAGTGAGGAGACGAAATCCCAAGTCACAAAGGTGTCTCCGGTGGGAAGGGAGCGGTGGCCCCGCACCGGTGGAGCGCGACACGACCCCCGAGACTGGAAGCCCGAGAAAGGAGATGGAAAATGAGTGAAGTGCTGAGGGAAATCGACTCGCTGCTGCCGGCGGAGGCCTCCGAGACCGTCGAACTGTCGATCCACCGGCTGGACGGCTCGGTGGACGGCGAGCAGATGGTCATGCCGAGCGCGCGCTGCTGCCGGGCTTTGATCGACGGAGAGTGAGAAACGGAAAGGCGGCGCGGCACATGACCCGGACCACGACGTCGACCGGCCGCAGGGTCGGCTTCAAACGGCACCTTCGGCTCGAGTTCGCCGACGGCGGGATCACCTACCTGATCGAGGAGGGCGCGGTCACCGCACTGGAAGGGTCATGCGCCGCGCCGCTGGCGCGGCTGCTGGACGGCACCCGGGACCTGGCCGGGGTGCTGCGGGATGCACCGGCCACCCTGAGCTCCCAGGAGGTCGCCGCCGGGGTGCGGCGACTGGCGGAGGCCGGACTGCTGACCGTGCACGCCGACCACGACGACGCCGAACCGGTGGTGCTGGCCTACTGGGACGCCGCCGGGATGCACGGCTCCCAGGTACTGGAGGAGCTGCGCGGCAAGCGAGTCGAGCTCCTTTCGCTGTCCCAGATCGACACCGCCCCAGTTGCCGACGCCTTCCAGGCCGCCGCGATCCCCTTGTCGTCCCCGCAGGACTCCCGGTCCGCCCCGGCGGACGAACGCGCCGACCTGACCGTGGTGCTCTGCGACGACTACCTCGACCCCCGGCTCGCCGCGATCAACGACGATCATCGGCGCACGGGGCGGCCGTGGCTCATCGCCAAGCCCACCGGCACCGAGGTGTGGGTCGGGCCGTTCTTCGTCCCCGGCGACGGGCCCTGCTGGCGATGCCTGGCCGACCGGATCGCGGTGCACCGCCGCGCCGAGGCGCACTTGCGGGAGCTGGCCGGCGACCGGGCGGTGCCGCCTCCCCCCAGGGTGAGCCTGCCGGTGACCATCGCCTCAGCGGCCTGCACGATCGCGCTGGAGGCCGTCAAGTGGCTCGGCGGCCACCGCCATCCCGGCCAGCGGCGGGTGTGGACCCAGGACACCCTCACCCTGCGCGTCCGGCACCACGAGGCCGTCCGCCGCCCGCAGTGCCCCTCCTGCGGCGACCCGGACCTGATGCGGCGGCGGGCTCACCGTCCGGTCGAACCCGTCTCCCGGCGCAAGGCGCCCGGCGCCCGCGGCGGCCACCGGTCCGCCGCCCCGGAGAGCGTCCTGGAGCGGTACCGGCACCTGGTCGGGCCCATCACCGGCATCGTCGCCGAGATCACCCCCGACGAGCGCGGCCCGCGATTCTTCAACTCCTACCGTTCCGGTCCCAACCTGGCGCTGCGCGCGCGCACCCTCAAGGGCCTGCGCTCAATGCTGCGCTCGCACAGCGGCGGCAAGGGCGTGACCGCGGTCGAGGCCAAGGCCGGTGCATTGTGCGAGGCGGCCGAGCGGTTCTGCGGCTCCTTCCAGGGCGACGAGTGCCGGATCAGCGGCTCCTTCGAGGCACTGCGGCACCTGGCGATACATCCCAACGCCTGTCAGCTGTTCGACGAACGGCAGTACGCCGCCCGCGCCGAATGGAACTCCGCTCACGGCCCGCTGCTGCACATTCCCGAGCCGTTCGACGAGCGCGCCGTGATCGACTGGACCCCGGTCTGGTCGCTGAGCCGCCGGGAGCACCGGCTGCTGCCGACCTCGATGCTGTACTACGGCGCCCCCGGCCCCGTCCCGGCCGACTCCAACGGCAACGCCGCCGGCAGCTCCCTGGAGGACGCCATCCTGCAGGGGCTGCTGGAGCTGATCGAGCGGGACGCGGTGGCGATCTGGTGGTACAACCGGCTGCGGATGCCGGAGTTCGACCTGGACGACCTCGGCGACCCGTGGATCGACCGGCTCCGGCAGGTCCACGCCGACCTCGGCCGCCAGGTGTGGGTGCTGGACGTCACCTCCGACCTGGGCGTCCCGGCGATGGCCGCGCTGTCCCGCCGGACATCCGGCGGGCCCGAGCGCATCATGTTCGGCTTCGGCGCCCATCTCGACCCGGCGGTGGCGGTCCGCCGCGCGCTCACCGAGCTCAACCAGGCGATGCCCTGGGTCGTCGCGGAGCAGCGCGAATGCGGCGACCCGGATCTGGAGCGCTGGCTGCGTGAGATCACCGTCGAGCAGCAGCCCTATCTGACCCCCGACCCCCACGCCCCCAAACGGCGCCGCAAGGACCACCCGTATGTCTTCGAACCCGACCTGGCCGAGGACATCGCCTCCATCCAGGCCACGCTGGAGGCGGCCGGCCTGGAGGTGCTGGTGCTCGACCAGACCCGCCCGGACGTCGGGCTTCCTGTGGTGAAGGTCATCGTTCCCGGATTGCGCCCGTTTTGGGCCAGGTTCGCCCCCGGACGGCTCTTCGACGTCCCGGTCCGGATGGGGCTGCGGGAGCGGCCGACACGCTACGCGGATCTCAATCCGATCCCGCTGTTCGCCTGACTCGAGCGGCCCTCGAGTCGCGGCGGAAGAATCACCGAAGACCGGCGGCCCAGTTGAATCCCCGCATTAGAAGGCAAAACCGTTGGCTGAGCCTAGATGTCCCACGCTGACCGCCCGTCCGCTCTGGTCGCTGACCGAGGACGTCCTGCTGCTGAACGTCGGCGACGGACTGGTGGCGCGCACCCGATGGGGCGACATCCACATCGACGACGGCAGCGCCGTGGTGCGCGAGTCGCTGCACCGCATGACCCTGGGCCCGGTGACCTTGGGGAACGTCGCGGGTCTGCGAGAGGACTACCTGCGTTGGAGGGCGGGCTCGCAAGAGACCTCACCGGCCTGGCGCCGGGTGCAGCGGGTGATCGAGCAGCTCGGCGGCTGCGTCATCGCCTCACTCGAACTCGGCGACGGCGCCGGCCCGGACATCTCGGTCGTGCCGGTGTCGGCCCACGCCGCCTTCTCCATCCCGCCGGTCACCGAGACCAGTCTGGTGACGCTGGTCCCCGGCTGCCGCCTGGAGTCCCTCGGCGGGTTGCACACGCTGTCCGCCCCGTCGGCGCTCCACCAGGTGGAGCTGCGCCCACCGGCGGTGAACGTGGTCCGCCGGCTGGCCGGCGGGCCTCACCTCCTGAAGGACGTCGCGGCCGCGGTGCGGCTGAACGTGCGGCTGACCGTCGATGTGGTCGCCTATCTGGCCGGCGCCGGCATGGTCACGGTGGCCGAGCGGTCCGGGCCGGCCTCCCCGGCCCTCTAGCGCGATCGGGCCGCCCTCCGGCATCCCCGGAAAGCGGACGCGACCTGCGGCGACGATTCCGTCCCGGCCCACCGGCCGCGGGAACCGCGCTTCACCGCAGTGACCACTTCCCCTTTCAGGCACGCCCCATATGAGCCGGTAGTGGCCATCTCGCATTCTTCTCTTGCCCAAAAGGAGGTCACTCAGTCAGGCTTGGATCGTATTCAGGTGTCACCGAACTTTTTCAGTACCCGTTCTGCCTGATCACCGGCGTGATGGCCCGTTCCACCACGGTCGGGACGAGCCGGTGACCGGCGCCGTGCGGACCGCCTCGGGCGCGGCTCGCCCGCTGCGCGGGCCCGCCGGTCACGTGTCGGAAAAGGTTCACTGTCGTGAGCAGCGGGCAAGGGGCGGATCACATGACACTGACGGCGGCGTCGCCCGATACTTCGAGCATCGGCCGACGGTCGGCGCCACCGCCTCTCGAGCGACCCACCGCCCTGGCGCCCCGGCTGGCCATGCTGGTCATGGCCTCGGTGTTCGGCGGCTTCTACGCCATGGCCCTGGTTTGGGTCTTCGAAGACGGAGCGACGCCGCAACGGGTGGCACTGGCCATTGTGGCCGGGGTCACATTGCTGGTAATGCAGTTCGGCTTCTTCAGCCGCGTTGGCGCCGACTTGCGCTCCAAACGGGCATATGGACTGCTCGTTCTGCATTTGCTGGTTTCTTATCTTCCGCTTATTCACCTGGGGAACTCCTGGGTGTCGCTGCAGGCTTTCTCGGCCGGGAACGCGCTCTTGGTGCTGCCGGCCGTTCCACGCTGGATCGCCTGGGCGGTGATCGCGCTCAGCGTCGGCGTCATCGGCGCCCCGTACGTCGATCCGCCCTATGGCGTCCCCTACCTGATCCTCATCACGGGGCAGACCGGGCTCATCGTCTACGGGCTCTCCAAGTTGCGCTCGGTGGTCTCCACCCTGCATGACATGCGCAGCGAGCTGGCCCGTGTCTCGGTGGCCGAGGACCGGCTGCGGTTCGCCCGGGACGTGCACGACCTGCTCGGCTCCGGCCTGTCGGCGCTCGTCCTCAAAAGCGAGCTGGCCCACCGGCTGATCGTGCCGAATCCGGCGCGAGCCGCACGGGAGCTCGCCGAGATCCTCGACATCGGACGGCGGGCGCTGGCGGACGCCCGGTCCGTGGCGGCCGGCGGACACCGGCTGCGCCTGGCGGAGGAACTGGAGTCGGCGCGCTCGATCCTGGCGGCCGCCGAGGTCGAGCTGTCGCTGCGCGGGGCGGACACCCGGCTGCCGGAGCCCATCGAGACGGTCTTCGCGACGATCTTGCGGGAGGGCATCACCAATGTGCTCCGCCATGGCGCCGCCCGGCGCTGCTCGGTCACCATCGGCCGGGACGGCGCCACCGCCGTGCTGGAGATCGTCAACGACTGCTCCGCCCCGAGCCGCGGCCTCGACCTGCCTCTCGGCGGCAGCGGGCTGGCCAACCTGACCCGCCGGATCGACAGGATCGGCGGAACCCTGATCGCCCGGCTCCGGCCCGATGGCACGTTCCTTTTGCGCGCCGAGGCGCCCCTGGACACGCCGGAGGGCGGGGACGGCGCCGAGCCGGTGAAGACGGCCCGGCCCGCACCCGCCTCCGGCCGGCGTTTTCGGGACGAGAGGCTCCGCTTCCCCGAGCTGCTGGTGTGGACCACGCTCGGCGGCTACTCCCTGATCGGCGTGCTATGGGTGCTGAGCACCGTCAAGGGGGCCGGTCCGATGGCGTTCGCCTTCGCCTGCATCGGCGGGGTCGCCCTGATCCAGCTGGGGTACTTCGCCAATCCGCGCGTCGGGAAACGCCCGGCGCGCTCCTACGGGGCGCTTCTGGCGCTCGCCGCGCTGACCCTCACCCCGATCGTGGTCATGCAGAACCCCCACCTGGGCACGCCCGGGCTCGTCGCCGGCAGCATCCTGCTCACGCTGCGCCCGGCCGTGGCGGTACCGGGTTTCCTGGCCGTAGCGCTCGGCATCGCCGGCGTGCACGCCGCCCTGGGCAGCGCGCCCCTCTATGTGGCGTACGGGGCCGTCTCCACCGCGATGACCGGTCTGGTGACCTTCGGGATGGTCCGGCTCATCGCACTGGTGGCCAGTACGCATGCGGCCCGCCGGGAACTGGCCGACCTGGCCGTGATGGAGCAGCGGCTGCAGTTCGGCCAGCAGCTACAGGAACTGGTGGGCCGGAGCCTGTCGAACGTCATCGCCCGAGGCGAGCTGGCGATGCGGCTGTGCGCCGATGAACCGGAGCGGGCACGGGCGGAGCTGGGCGAATTGCTGAGGGTGGCCCGGCAGGCGCTCACCGATGTACGCAAGGTCGCCTCGGGTCACCGGGACATCACCCTGGACTCGGAGTCTTCTTCGGTGCGCTCGGTGCTGACCGCCGCGGGGATCGACCCGTGCATCAGCCTGGCGCACGGCCGGCTGCCGCAGCCGGTGCAGAACGTGCTGGCCATGGTGCTCCGCGAGGGGGCGACGAACGTGCTGCGGCACAGTGAGGCGACCCGCTGCGCCATCACCACCCGGCGCACAGCCGAGGGGGTGATCCTGTGCATCGTCAACGACGGGGCGTCCGCGACCGGAGGCACCCTGGCGGAGGGCGGCGGAGTCGACAGTCTCCGTTCCCGGCTGACCGAGCTGGGCGGCTCGTTGGAGGCCGAACACGGCCGCGACGGCCTGTTCATGCTGCGGGCGCATGTGCCTTTGCCGGAGCCCGGCCCGCAGCCCGGCTGAGCCTCCGCGCGCCGGGGCCCGCCGTCCGGGCGGCGCCCTCCCCCGCCGTGCCGCACGATGCGGCGGCGGTCACAGCCAGTCGGAGGCGTGGGCGATCCTGATCGCGTCGATCCGGTTGCGGGCGTTGAGCTTGGAGACCGCCGAGGCGAGGTAGTTGCGCACGGTGCCGGTGGTCAGGAACAAAGTGGCGGCGATCTCCTCCACCCCCGACCCGCTGGCCGCGATCCGCAGTACCTCCAGCTCCCGCTCCGTCAGCGGGCACTCCCCGCTGTCCCAGGCCGCGAGAGCCAACTGGCCGTCGATGTAGCGCCGGCCCGCCGCGACGGTCCGGATCGCCTCGGTCAGCTCCCCCGGCGGCGCGTCCTTCATGATGAAACCGCCCACCTTGGCCGTCAGCGCCTTGCGCAGGGTTCCCGGACGGCCGAGGCTGGTCAGGATAAGAGTGCGGGTCTCGGGCAGTTCCTGATGGATCATGCGGGCCGCGGTGATGCCGTCGACGACCGGCAGGTCGATGTCAATGATCGCCACATCGGGCCGGTAGGCGCGGGCCACGCGCATGATCTCGTCACCCGAAGCCACGTCCGCGACAACCCGGATGTCCTCCTCGAGGTCCAAAAGCGCGACAATGGCCGCGCGGACGATATGCATGTCTTCTGCCAGCATCACCCGGAGCATCGGACCCCACCCTAGCCGGGATATGCAACTTTCGCCAGAAAGTTCACGAAATGCTCTAAATTCCGGGTTCGCCGCCTTCGGATGTCCATCGTGCGGTCCGCCGGCCGCCCGCTTGCAGTGCGCCGCACCAGTCGCCGGGCGCGTGATAACAGGACGACGACAACCAGTTCGCCTCCCGGGCGACCGCGAGCTCTTCCGATTCCTCGGCGATTCGGTCCCGCACAATGCTGAAAACAACGGCCAATGCCGCGATGTCATATTCGTTCGGACGGCCCGCGACAATTCTGAAAAGCGGTTCACCGGGCATGTCACATCGGGGGGTTGCCGTGTTTGCGGGCCGGTGCGGGAGCGTGCTTCATCTCCAGCATATCCAGCGCCCTTATCAGGGTCTGCCGGGTTGTCGCCGGGTCGATGACGTCGTCGACCAAACCGCGTTCGGCCGCGTAATAAGGGTGCATCAGCTCCTCGCGGTAGGCCTCGATGCACTCGGCCCTCGTCCGCTCCGGGTCGGGGGAGCCGGCTATCTCGCGGCGGAAGATGATGTTGGCCGCGCCCTCCGGGCCCATGACCGCGATCTCGTTGGTCGGCCACGCCAAGGACAGGTCGGCCCCGATGGACCGGGAGTCCAGCACGATGTAGGCGCCACCGTAGGCCTTACGCAACACCAGCTGGATGCGGGGGACCGACGCGGCGCAGTAGGCGTACAGCAGCTTGGCGCCATGCCTGATGATCCCGTTGTGCTCCTGCTCGCGTCCGGGCAGGAAGCCGGGCACATCGACCAGCGTGATCAGCGGGATGCTGAAGGCGTCGCACATCTGCACGAACCGAGCACCCTTGGCGGAGGCGTCGATGTCGAGCGCGCCGGCCGCCACCAAGGGCTGGTTGGCGACGATACCGACCAGCCGGCCATCCATCCGCGCCAGCGCACAGATGAGGTTGCGCGCCCAATGCTCGTGCAGCTCCAGGTACTCACCGTGGTCGACGATCTCTTCGATGACCCGGTGCATGTCGTAGGCCGTGGCGGAGCCGACCGGGACGATGTCCAGCAGCGCCTCGTTCCTGCGGTCGGGAGGGTCGCCGGTCCGCACCACGGGGGCCAGGGTGCGGTTGTTGGGCGGCAGCAGTGACAGCAGGTACCTGACCTCTTCGATGCAGGACTCCTCGTCGTCGTGGACGAAGGTGGCCACCCCGGACAGCGAAGCGTGCACATCGGCTCCCCCCAGGCCGTTCATGTCGATGCGCTCGCCGGTGACGGCCTCGACCACGTCCGGACCGGTGATGAACATCTGCGCCACGTCGCGGACCATGAACACGAAGTCGGTCAGCGCCGGCGAGTAGGCGGCGCCCCCGGCGCACGGCCCCAAGATCACGCTGATCTGCGGGATGACCCCCGAGGCCAGGGTGTTGCGGCGGAAGATGCCGCCGTAGCCGGCCAGCGCGGTAACGCCTTCCTGGATCCTGGCCCCGGCCCCGTCGCACAGGCTGACCAGCGGTGCACCGGCCGCCACGGCCATGTCCATCACCTTATGGATCTTCGCCGCGTGCGCCTCGCCGAGCGCCCCGCCGAAGATCCGGAAGTCGTGCGCGTAGACGAACACCTTCCGGCCGAAGACCAGCCCCCAGCCGGCCACCACGCCGTCGGTGTAGGGACGTTTGCGGTCCAGGCCGAAGGAAGTCGCCCGGTGCCTGCGGAACGCCTCGATCTCGACGAAGGTCCCCTCGTCGAACAGCAGGTCGATCCGTTCCCGGACGGTGAGCTTGCCTCTGGCCCGCTGCCGGCGGGTGGCCTCCACGCTCGGCCCCCGCACGATGGCGGTCTTCAGCCGGTTCAGGCTTTCGGCGCGGGTACGCAGGTTGTCCTGTTGGGTGAGCACATCGCCGTTCCCTGCGGCACCGCCCCGGGCCGTCAGCCCCTCGGCCGCGACGCTCTCCACCTCTTTGTCCACTGGCGTCGTCATCACAACTCCTAGCGTGTGAAGATCCCCGCCGGACGGCGGAGGAACGCGGCGCGATGCCGCATGCACCGGTGTGCGAACGGGTGCACGGCCGATGCCGCCGACGGCCGGGAGCGGGCACCGGCCCGGCCTCCCGGCTCTCCCCGAGGATCGGCCACCGGGCTCGCGGCCGGCTCGACCCGCGCGGGAGGATCGGCCGCGATCCGGGCGGATCAGCGGTATTCGCGCACCACGATCGCCGAGTTGAAACCGCCGTGCCCCCTGGCCAGCACCAGCGCCGCCCGCACCGGTTCATAGCGGGGCCGCCCGAGCACCAGGTCCAGTTCGTAGTCGGGGACCGCCTCGCGGACGTTGACGGTGGGCGGGATCGCGCCCCAGTACATCGCCAGCAGCGCCGAGGCGACGTCCAGCGGGCCGCCGCCGGCGAACAGCCGTCCGGTCATGGTCTTGGGCGCGGTGACCGGCACGCCGCGCGGCCCGAACACCGCGGCGATCGCCTCCGCCTCCGCCCGGTCCAGGGCGAGGTCTCCGGCCGCGTCGGCGAAGACCACGTCGATGTCGCGGGGGTCCATCCCGGCGTCGCCGAGGGCGAGCTCGATGACCCGGCGCAGACCCGAGGGCCGGCCCGGGCGACGGGAGTCGAAGGTCGCCGCGTAACCGGCGACCTCTCCGTAGATCCTGGTGCCCGGGCGTTTCTCGGCCAGTTCGGCGGCCTCCAGAACCATGATCGCCCCGCCCTCCCCGGGCACATAGCCGTTGGCCCGCTCATCGAAGGGCAGGTACGCCCGGGCCGGGTCGGGGCAGCGGCTCATCGCGCCGGTGGCCTGATGCGCCACCCACGCCCAGGGGCACAGCGCGCTGTCAACGCCGCCGGTGAGGACGAGCCGGGAGCCGTCCGCCAACTGCCGACGGCCGTGCCCGATGGCGTCCAGCCCGCCGGCCTGCTCGCTGACCACCACCGAGCCGGCGCCGCGCATGCCGTGCCGGATCGAGATCTGGCCGGCGTTGACCGCATAGAACCAGGCGAACGACTGGTAGGCGCTGACGTGGTCGGGTCCCTGGCCGTGCAGCTTGGCCAGTTCCCGCTGGCCGAACTCATACCCGCCGCCCGTCGCCGCGGTGACCACGCTCATCCGGTTGGAGGGCACGTCCCCCTCCTTGAGGCCGGCCTGCCGCAGCGCCCAGTCGGCCGCCACCAGGGCCAGGCGGGTCATGTGATCGGTTTGCGGCAGCAGCCTGCTCTGCAGGTGCCGCTCGGCGTCGAAGTCGGGCACCTCACCGCCGACCTTGCTGCGGTATTTGGAGATGTCGAAACGGGTGACCGTGCGGAGGCCGGACACCCCGTTCATCACGGCGCGCCAGTATGCGGTCGGCCCAAGACCGTTGGGCGCCGCTATGCCGATCCCGGTTACCACTGCCCGCTGGGTCATCGCTTGTCTCCGCCCATCTGCCGCAGGACCATCGCGCTCTGGAAACCGCCGAAGCCGCTGCCGACCGTCAGCGCGGTGTGGACCCGCTTCTCGCGCGCCACCAAGGGCACGTAGTCCAGGTCGCACAGAGGATCGGGTTCGTGCAGATTCGCCGTCGGAGGGATGAGGTCCTGCTGGATCGCCAGCAGGCACCCGGCGATCTCCAAGGAGCCGATCGCCCCGAGCGAATGCCCGATCATCGATTTGAAGGCGCTGATCGGTATCCGGTAGGCCTCCTCGCCGAGGCTGCGTTTGAAGGCGCCGGTCTCGTGCAGGTCGTTCTGCTTGGTGCCCGAGCCGTGCGCGTTGATGTAGTCGATGTGGGCCGGCAGCACCCGCGCCTTGTCCATCGCGGCCTCGATGGCCTCCGCCATTTCCCTGCCCTCGGGTTCGAGGCCGGTCATGTGGTAGGCGTTGCAGCGGGAGGCGTAACCGGCGACCTCGCCCCAGATCCGGGCACCGCGGGCCCTGGCGTGCTCCAGCTCCTCCACGATCAAGATGGCGCTGCCTTCGGCGAGCACCAGGCCGTCCCGCGTCCGGTCGAACGGGCGGCAGGCGGTGGCCGGGTCGTCGTTGCGGGTCGAGCTGGCCCGCAGCACATCGAAGCAGACCACGGTGATCGGGGACAACGGCGCCTCGGTGCCCCCGCTGATCACGACATCGGCGCTGCCCTCCTCGATGAGGCGGGCCGCATAGCCGACGGAGTCGATGCCGGAGGTGCAGCCGGTGGAGACCATGGTGGTGGGGCCCTCCGCACCCACCAGCCAGGCCAGCTCGGCGGCCATCGAGCTGGGGTTCACATAGTCGTACAGGTGCGGGACGGAGTAGTTCTGATCGATCTCCCACTGGCTGCCGTCGGCACTGCCGATCACGAACTCCCGCTCCAGGCTGGTCGTGCAGCCGATCGCGCATCCGAGGGCCACGGCGACCCGGGTGGGGTCCAGCCGGTCGAAGTCCAGGCCCGAGTCGGCGATCGCCTCCCTGCCGGCGACGATCGCGAACTGCGCCGCGCGGTCCAGACGGCGGATCTGCTGCCGGGTCAGCCCTTCCTTGACGGGGTCGAAGTCGCACTCGCCGGCCATGCGGGACCGGAAGGGCGAGGGGTCGAAGTGGGTGATCGTCCGGATGGCCGTTCTCCCCTCCGACAGCAGACTCCAGTACTCCTTCACCCCGACGGCGCCTGGCGCCAGTACACCCATCCCCGTGATCACAGCGCGACGAGACATCGCTGACCTCCCGATTCGATGCGCGCTTGCGGCGCGGACCGGAGCCGGGCCGAAAGCCGGAGGCGTTCGTCCCGCCGGTCCCTTCGAGGGCTCAGCGTGCGCCGCGGTGCTCGAGACGGACTCGACCAGGGCCTAACCGCGCAGGCCCATCCTTGGGTTTCCCGGCGGACGCGCGGCGTCTGCGGCGCCGGATCACACCCGAACGGCTCATTCGAACGGAAGGCAAGCCATGGCAGCATCCGCGACGGATCTCGCCGTCGAGACGACAGGGCTGGTGAAGACCTTCGGCGAGCTCCGGGCCGTCGACGGCATCGATCTGGCCGTGCCCGCGGGGACGGTGTACGGAGTGCTGGGCCCCAACGGCGCGGGCAAAACGACGACGCTGAAGATGCTGGCCACGCTGCTGCGGCCGGATGGCGGCCGGGCCGCGGTGTTCGGCCACGACGTGGTCGCCGAGCCCGACGCGGTGCGCAGCCGCATCGCGCTCACCGGACAGTACGCCTCGGTGGACGAGGATCTGACCGGGGCGGAGAACCTCACCCTGCTGGCCCGGCTGTCCGGGCACGGCAGGGCGGCCGCTCCCGGACGGGCCGAGGAGCTGCTGGCCGCCTTCGGGCTCACCGAAGCGGCCGGCCGGCAGGTCAAGACCTACTCCGGCGGGATGCGGCGGCGCCTGGACATCGCCGCCAGCCTGATCAACACCCCGGACCTGCTGTTTCTGGACGAACCGACCACCGGGCTGGACCCCCGCAGCCGCAACCAGGTGTGGGAGATCGTCCGCACCATCGTCGCCCGCGGCACCACGGTCCTGCTCACCACCCAGTACCTGGAGGAGGCCGACCAGCTGGCCGACCGGATCGCGGTCATCGACCACGGCAGGGTCATCGCCGAGGGCACCCCCGGAGAGCTGAAGTCCGCCGTCGGCGCCGGCTCGATCACCCTGCGGCTGCGCGAGGCCGCACAGCGCGAGCGGGCCCGGGCCGCACTGAGCCGGTCGCTGGCCGCCACCGTCGAGGCCGGCGACGACCCGCTCGCCCTGACCGCCCGGCTGACCAGCGCCGACGACTCGGCCGCCCAGGCCGCCGCCGCGCTGGGCGAGCTCGCTCGGCTGGGCGTCGCCGTCGATGACTTCGCGCTCGGCCGTCCCAGCCTGGATGAGGTTTTCCTGTCCCTGACCGGCCCGGCCACCTGACCGAAACCGCCCGACCGAACAGGAGTATCGCCATGACCACCACGGCCGAGAGCCCGGCTGCGCCCCAGTCCGAGCAGTTGCGCGCGCTGCTGGCCGAGCGGCGGCGGCCCACACCGCCGGGCGTGTGGGAGTCCGTCCGCGCCACCACCTGGCGCTCACTGCTGAAGATCAAGCACACGCCCGAACAGATGTTCGACGTGACCATGTTCCCGATCATCATGGTGCTGCTGTTCTCCCTGATGTTCGGGGGCGCCATCGCCGGTTCCCGGCAGGAGTACGTGCAGTACCTGGTGCCCGGGATCATGACCATGAGCGTGCTGCTCACCACCATCTACACCGGGATGACCATCCACGTCGACCTGCGCACCGGGGTGTTCGACCGGTTCCGGACGCTGCCGATCTGGCGGCCGGCTCCCCTGGTGGGCTACCTGGTCGCCGACGCGTTCCGCTACGTCGTGGCCTCCATCTGCATCCTGGGCGTCGGGATGCTGCTGGGCTACCGTCCCGGTGGCGGCCCGCTGGGCGTGGTCGCGGGCGTTGCGGTGCTGCTGGCCTTCGCCTTCGCCGTCTCCTGGGCCTGGACGGCCCTGGGCATCGCGGCGCGGAGCGAGAAGACCGTCAGCTCGGTGAGCATGGCCGTGCTTTTCCCGCTGTGCTTCCTGTCCAACATCCTGGTCGACCCCAAGACGCTGCCCGGCTGGCTGGAGGCGGTGGTGAGCGTCTCCCCCATCACCCAGACGGTGACCGCCGTGCGCGCTCTGATGGACGGAGACCCGCAGGCGGCCGCCCTGGCGGGGACCGCCTGCTACGGCGTGCTCTTCCTGGCCGTCTTCGGCGCCCTGTCGCTGCGCGCCTACAACCGGCGCTGACCTTCATCGGTGACCCGCATCCCTTTTCAGGAGACGACCGTGCGATTCCTTTTCATGACCGGGGGTGGTTCGGCCCCGATCCACGCCAGCGTCCCGCTCGCCTGGGCGGCCCGGACGGCCGGGCATGAGGTCATCATGGCCGCCCCGCAGGAGAACCTGGACCTCATCGTCGGGCTCGGCCTGCCCGCCGCCCCGGTGACCCGGCTGGGCATGGGCGATGCGATGCTCAAGGACCGGGAGGGCAACTGGCTGCCGATGCCCACCGGCGAGGACGATGAGATGGACTTCGCCGGCCGCGGCTTCGCCCGGCTGGCGGCCGCCAGCTACGAGGGCGCCGCGAAACTGGTCGAGGCCTGGCGGCCGGACGTGGTGATCGGCGGCGAGTACACCCTGGTCGCCCCCTTGATCGCCCATCGCTTCGGGCTGCCTTTGGTCAGCCACACCTGGGCCATCTACGACCGCACCGACGTGGACTGGCAGGGCGCCACCGACGAACTGCGGCCGGAGTTGTCGCGGTTCGGTCTGGAGCAGGTCCCCGCCTGGGACCTGTTCGTCGACATCACCCCGCCCAGCGTCCGCCCCGCGCACGCGGAGCCGGCCCAGCCGATGCGCTGGACCCCCGGCAACAGCCAGGTCCCGCTGGAGCCGTGGATGTACACCAAGGGCGACCGGCCCCGGGTGGTGCTGACCTCCGGGTCGCGCAGCATGTTCGTGCCGAACCTGGGGGTGGACTTCTTCCGCCCGCTGCTGCAGACCCCGCTGCTGAGCAGCGGTGAGGTGGAGGTGATCGCGGCGACCTCCGAGGCCGTGGCCGCGCATCTGCGCGAGGAATTCCCCGGCCTCAAGGCCGGTTACGTGCCGCTGGACGTGGTGGCGCCGACCGCGGACGCGGTCGTCCACCACGGCGGCGGGGTCACCGTCATGACGCTGCTCAACGCCGGCACCCCGCAGGTGGTGCTGCCCGAGATCAAGTACTCGGCGATCCCACTGCGCCCGGTGGACGAGTTCGGCGCGTCGATCACCCTGCCCTCGCATCGGGAGCCTCCCGAGGAGGTCGCGGCGGCGATCTCCAAGATCCTGGAGAACCCGTCCTATGCCGGGCGGGCGGCCAAGCTGGCCGAGGAGATCGCCGGGATGCCCGCCCCGGCCGAGGTCGTCAAGAAGATCGAGGCTCTCGTCTGAGAACGCACCGCCGCGGCGGAACGCGGGCCGGTCCGCAAGCGGACCGGCCCGCGTCGCGTGTCCGGGGAGGCGGTGTTTCAGAGCGTCCGCAGCACCTCGCGCACCGCCGAGATCACCTTGTCCTGCCGCTCCCTTGACAGGGACGGGTACATCGGCAGCGAGAAGATCTCCTTGGCGAGCCGCTCAGTGACCGGCAGCATCCCCTCCTTGTACCCCAGGTGGCTGAAGCCCGACATGGTGTGCACCGGCCAGGGGTAGCTGATGTTCAGCGAGATGTCATAGCGCTTGAGCGCCTCGATGATGTCGTCGCGGCGGGGGTGGCGGACGACGTAGACGTAGTAGACGTGGGTGTTGCCCGGGTTCACCGTGGGCAGCAGCAGGCCCTGGTCGGCCAGGTCTCCCAGGCCCTCTTCGTAGCGCCGGGCCACGGCGCGGCGGCCGGCGATGTACTGGTCGAGCCTGCGGAGCTTGCGGCGCAGGATCTCGGCCTGCACCTCGTCCAGGCGGCTGTTATGGCCCGGTGAGCGCACCACGTAGTAGACGTCTTCCATGCCGTAGTAACGCAGCCGCCGCAGGTCGGCGTCCACCTCGTCGTCGGAGGTGATGACCGCTCCGCCGTCGCCGTAGGCGCCCAGCACCTTGGTGGGGTAGAAGGAGAACGCGGCGGCGTGCCCCATGGTGCCGGCCAGCCAGCCGTGGTGGCGGGCGCCGTGCGCCTGGGCGCAGTCCTCCAGGATCACCAATCCGTGCCGGTCGGCCAGCTCGCGCAACGGCGCCATGTCCACGCACTGGCCGTACAGGTGCACCGGGACGATCGCCTTGGTCCGGGGAGTGATGGCCTCGGCCACCTGGTCGGTGTCCATGAGGAAGTCCTCTTCCCGGACGTCGACGAACACGGGGGTGGCGCCGGCGCCGACGATGGCCACCACGGTCGGCGCCGCGGTGTTCGACACGGTGATCACCTCGTCACCGGGGCCGACGCCCAGTGCCTCCAGGCCGAGCTTGACGGCGTTGGTGCCGTTGTCGACCCCGGTGCAGTGCGCCACTCCGTGGTAGTCGGCGAACTCCCGCTCGAACCCCCGGACGCTCTCCCCCAGTATCAGCCGGCCGGAGCTGAACACTTTATCGACCGCCTCGAGCAGGTCGTCCCGTTCCTTCTCGTACTCCGGCAGGTAGTCCCATACGTACATGGTCATCGCAGGTCACCCTCCGTTCCCGGGTCCGATGCCCTCAGCTTGAACGGGCCCGATCGGGGCTCGCTCAAGCCCTGCCGGGTCCGGCTCCGGCCGGACTCGAGGAAGGGTTCCCGACCGCCCGCCGGCGGCAGGAGGGCCGCTCCGATGACGGCGGCGGGTTCTTCCTGCAGACGCGCACCAACCCGCCGAAGGCCGGCCACACCGTCCTGCCCGCCGTGCAGGAGGCAACCGACGAACTCGCCCGCGTCTTCGCCCAGTGGGTGAAGGAGGACACCACCGCCTTCACCGCCTGACCGCCCAACGGCTTCGGCCGGGCCCCGCGCGGGGCCCGGCCGAAGCCGTTCACAACGCCGCGGTCATCGCCGTTTCCCTGCGGGCACCACGTACCGGGTGTAGAGCAGATCGCGGATGACGTCGTCGCCGCCCTCCACGATGCCGACGTAGCGCATGTCACGGACCAGCTTGCCGATCGGGTGGTCGTGGGTGTAGCCGAGCCCTCCGAACATCTCCGAGCCGATGGTGGCGACCTGCCAGCCCGCCTGGCCGCAGTACATCTTGGCGGCCAGGGCCGAACGCAGCGTGCCGGCCCGGTACATCACCGCCGCCGGATCGGGGGCGGCCATGAGCCGGTCGAACTCGGCGGCCGCCGCCCGGCATTGGTTGCGCATGACGTCGATGAGCATCTCGATCTGGCCGAGCTTGCCGGCGAACACCGCGTTGTCGGTCAGCGGGACGCCTTTGACCCGCTTGCCCGCCGCGTACTCCATCGACAGGTCCCGGATCCGGCGGGCGATCCCGATGGCCGTGGCGGCGATGAGGATGCGGCTGGCGTTCAGGCCGATCTCCAGATTGCGCAGCCCGTTGCCGCGCAGCCGGTTGCCGGCCGGCACCACGCACCCGCGCAACCGCACCTGGTAGGTGGCCGAGCCCCGGACACCGATCACATCCCAGCGCTTGACGATCTCCACCCCCGGGGTGTCGCGCGGCACCGCGATGACGGCGAAGTCGCCGTCGTCATCCGCCGAACGGGCCAGCACCAGCAGGGCCTCGGCGGCGTCGGAGTTGGTGGAGAAGTACTTGTCGCCGGTGACGACCAGGTCGTCGCCGGAGCGGGCGAAGACGGTGGCGGTGCGGCCCAGTTCGCTCCCGGCCTCCTCTTCGCTGCCCAGGATGCCGAGCACCCCGCCGTCGCGGGCCAGTTTCCGCAGCAGCGGGCCGGCCAGGGACTCCTCCCCGTACAGTTGCAGCATGGTGGTGCCCAGGATCGGCAGGAAGGAGCCGAAGGCGAACCCGGCGTCGCCGTAGGCCAGCTCGGAGACGATGTCCACACCGTCCTCCAGGGACACCCCACGGCCGCCGTACCGGGCCGGGATCCACCAGTTCGCCAGCCCGGCCTCATGCAACCGGACCGATTCGATGGTGGGCTGTTCGGGCAGGGCGTCGAAGTAGGAGGCCTTGTCCATCAGCTCGGTGTGGACGAAGGCCCGCACCCGGTCAAGCAGATCGGTGGTCATGACGGGCTCCCGGTTCATCGGGCCTCGGCTCGCGCCGCGGCCCTGGACTCGACGAACTCCCGGGCCTTGGCCATGGTCGCCCGGCTGTTGGAGCCGAGGGCGTGCCGGACCGCCTCCCGGGCGGCGGCCGGCGACGGCGGCGGGTCGGGCAGCGCGGCGATGCCTTCGGGGTCGAGGATCACCTGGTGCCGCGCGGTCACGGTGACCGTGCCGTCCGGTCCGGGTTCAAACAGCCACTCACCGTTGTGCGCGGCGAGCACGGGCGGCAGTTTGACCTGCTTGTAGGAGATCCGCCGCGGCAGGCAGACCCGTCCGGAGATCGTGGTGTGCACCGAGCCGTCCGGGGAGCGGGTGTCCATCTCCATGTACTGCAGCCCGGGCGTGTCCTCGCGGACCTCGATGCGCTGCACGTGAGGGATGCGCTCGGGCCATTTGGCCACGTCGTAGATGAAGTCGTAGACCTCCTCCAGGGGGCCGGTGACGGTCTCGGTGTCGCTGAAGTCCAACAGCAGTTCGGCCTCGGCGTCGCCGCGCTCGGCGGCGCGCCGCAGGTGCTCCAGTTCGGAGCGGCTGTTGGAGTCCACCGCCCGGGCGATGCGGTCGAGCCCGACCGGGTCATCGTCGACGGCCCGGTAGTGGTGGTCCAGGACGACCGTGCAGCCGCCGTCCGGCCGCGGCCGGATCGTCCAGGCGCCGCCCATCGCGGCGACCGGGTGCTGGGGGCGGGTCTGCTCGAACTCCACCCGGTGCCGATCCGGGTACAGCCGGCGCCGCGACTCCCAGGTGCGCAGTTCGCCGTTGGCCAGCGCCCAGATCCGGATGCGCTCTTCGGCGTCGTCGCCGTCGATCCGCTCCGCCCGCACGGTCGGCGGGAAGTACAGCGGCCAGCGGCTCACGTCGGCGACGATCCGATAAACGGCCTGGGCCGGGGCCGCCACGTCGATCCGGTGGCTCACCTCGGTCATGCCGATCCTGGAGGGGGTGGTGGGGGTCTGCACGGCGGGATCGGGGGTGGTGTCAGCGAAGTACTGCGGCATCGTGGCCGTCCAATCTGGTGATCATGAACTCGACGAGTTTCTGGGGAGTCGGGTGGTCCAGCACGGCTCCGGCGGGCAGCCGGAGCCCGGTCGCCGCGTTGAGCCGATTGCGCAGGTCCACGCTGAGCAGTGAGTCGAAGCCCAGGCTCTTGAAGGAGTCCTGGGGGCCGACCGTGGACGGGTCGCCGTAGCCGAGCACCTCGGCGGCGTGGGTGCGGACCAGCTGCAGCAGATCCTCGGCCGTCGGCCGCCGGGAGGCCGGATCCGCCGGGGCGTCCGCGGCGGGCCGGACGGCAGGGGGAGCCGCCGGGGCCGGACGGCGGGCGGAGGCGTCCTCGCGCAGGCCGTTCAGCAGCGCGGCCGCGCGGCTGCCGGGGTTCAAAAGACCGGTGTCGGCGGGCCGCAGGGGCACCAGCAACGACCGGGCGGAGCCCAGGCTCTGGTCCAGCAGCCGCAGCCCGTGCCGGGTTTCCATCGGGGCCAGCCCGATCCGGCTCAATGCGGCGGTGTCGGTCTGCGACAAGTGCCCGGTCATCCCGGTGGCCTCCCGCCACAGGCCCCAGGCCAGCGAGGTCGCCTCCAAGCCCCGTGCCCTGCGGTACTGGGCCAGAGCGTCCAGGAAGGCGTTGGCCGCGGCGTAGTTGGCCTGGCCCGGCCCGCCGAGCACTCCGATCGCCGAGGAGAACAGCACGAACGCCGACAGGTCCAGGTGCTCGGTGAGGCGGTGCAGGTTCCAGGCTCCGGTGACCTTGGGCCGTAGCACCGCCCGCAGCCTGGCCGGGGTGAGCTGGGAGATCAGCCCGTCGCCGAGCATTCCCGCGGTGTGGAAGACGCTGCCGGGCTCGTGCTCGGCGATGACCTTGGCGAGGGCGTTCTCATCAGTGACGTCGCAGGCGATCACGCTCACCTCGGCGCCGAGGCCGGCCAGTTCGGCGCGCAGCTCCGCCGCGCCCTCGGCGGCGGGGCCGCGCCGGCTCACCAGCACCAGGCGCCGCGCGCCGTGCGCGGCGGCCAGGTGCCGGGCCAGGACGGCGCCCAGGCCGCCGGTGCCGCCGGTGATCAGCACCGGGCGGTCCGGGTCGAAGGACCGCGGCATGGTCAGCACCAGCTTGCCGCGGTGCTTGGCCCTGCTGAGCATCCGCAGCGGCGTCTTGCCCTGGCGGACGTCCCAGGTGCGCAGCGGCAGGTGGGTCAGGACGCCGGCCTCGAACAAGGCGACCAGTTCGGCCAGCACCTCGCCGATCCGGTCCGGGTGCTGGCCGAGGATGTTGTAGGTCCGGTAGGTGATGCCGGGGTACTCGGCCTCGGTGCGGGCGACGTCGCGCAGGTCGGTCTTGCCCATCTCGGCGAACCGGCCGCCCTCGGCCAGCAGTCCCAGTGAGGCGTCAATGGCCTTTCCCGACAGTGAGTTCAGCACCACGTCCACGCCCCGGCCGCCGGTGACCGCTCGGAACCGCTCGGCGAAGTCCAGCGAACGGGAGGAAGCGATGTGGTCGTCGGGCAGCCCCCACTCGCGCAGCATCGCGTGCTTGCCGGGGCCGGCGGTGGCGAACACCTCGGCGCCCAGGTGCCTGGCCAGTTGGATCGCGGCCAGGCCGACGCCGCCGGTGGCGGTGTGGATCAGCACCGACTCGCCGGGCCGGATCCCGGCCACGTCGACCAGGCACTGGTAGGCGGTGATGAACACGATCGGCACGCTCGCCGCCTGCGCATAGCTCCAGCCCTCGGGCAGATGCCTGATCATGCGCTCGTCGGCGACGGCGACCGGTCCCAGGGAGCGTTCGAACATCCCGAACACCCGGTCCCCGACCGCAAAGCCGGTGACCTCGGAACCGACCTCGGTCACCACCCCGGCGCCCTCGCTGCCCATGGTCTTCTCGGTGGGGACCAGCCCCAGCCCGACGGTGACGTCGCGGAAGTTGAGCCCGGCCGCACGAACCTCGATGCGCACCTGCCGGGGCCCGAGCGGGGCCGCGGCCTCCGGGTGCGGGATGAGCGCCAGGTTCTCCAGGGTGCCCTTGCTGGTGACGTCCAGCCGCCAGAAGCGCTCTCCCTCCGGGGGGCGCAGGCCGTCGTCGTGCAGGGGCCGCAGCCGCGGCCGGTACAGCCGTCCCGCCCGGATGGCGACTTCGGGCTCGTCACAGCTCAACGCCCGGGGAAGGGCCTGGAGGGAGGCGGGGTCGTCGTCGATGTCGACCAGTGCGAACGTTCCCGGGTGCTCCGACTGCGCCGACCGCACCAGCCCGGTGACCACCGAGGAGGCCAGCCCGGGCACCGGCTCCCGGTCGGTGATCGACAGCGCCCCGCGCGTCACCAGTGCCAGCCTCGTGTCAGCCGACCGCCGGTCGGCCAGCCAGCCTTGCAGCAGGTCGGTGGCGGCGACGGCCAGCTCTTCGGCGGACTCCGGCAAGTCATGGCCGTCCGCGGCCAGGGCGGCCGCGACGACCGCCGGCGCCGGGTCGGGGAGCGATTCCAGGTCGGGGTAGTCGCGCCGGGCGCCGAGGCCGGGAGAGGCCAGCGTCGCCCATTCGGCGGACGGGCCCTCTTCCTCCTGCGGCATCGGCTCCCAGGCCAGTTCCAGGGTGGTGCCCTCTTCGTCCGGGTCGGCGGGGGGCCGCAGCTCCAGCTCCCCGACCGAGCCGACGACGCGGCCCTCCTCATCGCAGCAGCTCAGGGAGAGCCGGCCGGCCTCGGTGACCGCGCGCACCCGCAGCGTCCGCGCCCGGGTGGGGGCCAAGGCGACATCCCGCCATGCGAAGGGCACCACGAGCCTGGTGCCCGACTGCAGCACGGCGGCGTGCAGGGCGGCGTCCAGCAGCGCCGGGTGCGCGGTGGCGAAGTCCCCCGGGCCGCCGACCTCGTCGGGCAGCGTCACCTCGGAGAAGATCTCGTTGCCGCGCAGCCACATGGCGCGCAGGCCGGTGAACGCCGGACCGTAGCGGTAGCCGCGGCCCGACAGGCGCCGGTAGGCGTCGGTGAGGTCGACTCGGGAGGCGTCGGCGGGGGGCCACTGCTCGATCCCCTGGCCCTGCTCCCCGCCGCGGGCGGCCAGGACCGCCGTCGCATGTTCGATCCAGCCGCCGTCCGGACGGCGGGAGTGCACGGTCAGCGGCACCCGGCCGGCGGCGTCAGCGGCCTTGCAGACGATCCGCAGCTCGGCCGTGCCCTGGTCGGGCAGCGGCAGCGGGGCGCTCAGGGCGAGCTCGGCGACGACCGGGCGGCCGATCCGCTCGCCCGCCTCGGTGAGCAGTGACAGGAACACCGTGGCGGGCACCAGGGCGGTGTCCCGCACGGCGTGGTCGGGCAGCCAGCGGTGGATCTGCGGATCGATCCGCGCGGTCAGCACGGTCTGCCCGGACGGCAGGTCGGTCCGCCCGGTGACGAACGCCCCGCCGGCGGTGCCGGATGCGCCGCCCGTGCCGCCGGACGGCGCGGTCACCCAGTAGCGACTGCGGTCGAACTGGAACGTCGGCAGGTCGATCTGCCGCCCGGGGGGCTGCACCGCGGTCAGGTCGACCGGTCCGGCCGCGCCGGCCGGTGCGGCCGCCGACATCAGGAACTGGCCCAGTCCGCCGCCGTCCCTGCGGAGGGTGCCCACGACGGTGCCGCGGACCCCCATCTCCTCGCAGATCTCCTGCACTCCGTAGGTCAGCACCGGGTGCGGGCTGACCTCGATGAAGACCCGGTGGCCGCGGTCGATCAGCTGCCGGATCACCGGGTCGAACCGTACGGTGCTGCGGAGGTTGTCGTACCAGTAGGCGGCGTCCATGCTCGCGTCGTCGATGACGGTGCCGGTCAGCGTCGAGTGCAGCGGCACCTGCGGCGGACGCGGGGACACCCCGGCCAGTTCCTCCAGGAGCGTGTCCTTGAGCGCCTTCATGGCGTGGGTGTGGGAGGCGTAGTCGACCTCGATCCGGCGGGCCTCCACGCCTTGGCGTTCGCAGACCGCCAGGAGGTCTTCCAAGCCGTCTGTGCTCCCGGCCACCACGGTGGCGGTCGGGGCGTTGATGGCGGCGACGCTCACGCCGTCCACGGTGTTCAGCAGCCGCTGCGTCGCCTCCACGCCCAGCGGGACGGACACCATCCCCCCGGTGCCGGCCAGCGAGCGCAGGGCCCGGCTGCGCAGCGCCACGACCCGGCAGGCGTCGGCCAGGCTCAGCGCGCCGGCCACGTGCGCGGCGGCGATCTCGCCCTGGGAGTGGCCGACCACCGCCGCCGGGCGCACGCCGACCGACTCCCACAGCCGGGCCAGCGACACCATCACCGCGAACAGGGCGGGCTGCACCACGTCGACGCGGTCGAAGGAGTCGCCGCGCAGCTCCTCGGTCAGCCGCCAGCCGCACAATCCGGCCAATTCGCGTTCACAGGCGAGCATGCTCTCGCGGAAGACCCGGGACTCCTCCAGCAGCGCCAGGCCCATCTCCCGCCACTGCGATCCCTGGCCGGGGAAGACGAAGACCGGTCCGGCCTCGTCCGGGCGGGCCTCGCCGCGCAGCACGGTCGGCGACTGGTAGCGGCCGGTGGGGGGCGAGGCGGGGCCGCCGGAGGCCAGGGTCGCCAACCCCGCGGTCAGGTCGTCCCGGGTGTCGGCGATGACGACGCCGCGGTGGGGGAAGCGGGTCTTGGCGCGCAGGGTGCGCGCCACGTCCTCAGGGGCGGCCTGCGGCCTGCTCTCCAGGAAGCCGGCCAGGGCCCTGGCCTGGGTGCGCAGCGACTCGGGGGTGGGGGCCGACAGGCTCCACACCAGTGGGCCGGCGGCGGCGGGTTCGTCGTCCTGCTCCGGAACGGGCGGAGCCTCCTCCAGCACCAGGTGCGCGTTAGTGCCGCTGATCCCGAAGGAGGACACCCCGGCGCGGCGGGGCCGGCCGTCCCGCCGGGGCCATGGGCGGGCCTCGGTCAGCAGCGCCAGCCCGCTGCGCTCCCAGTCCACGTGCCGGGTGGGCCTGGAGACGTGCAGCGTCGCCGGCAGCGTCCCGGCCTTCATCGCCTGCACCATCTTGATGACCCCGCCGACTCCGGCGGCGGCCTGGGAGTGTCCCAGGTTGGATTTCAGCGAGCCCAGCCACAGGGGGTGTTCGGCGTCCCGGTCCTTGCCGTAGACGGCCGCCAGCGCGCGGGCCTCGATCGGGTCGCCCAGTTCGGTGCCGGTGCCGTGCGCCTCCACCGCGTCCACGTCGTGGGGGGCGAGGCCGCAGCTGCGCAGGGCCCGCCGGATGACCTCCTCCTGGGCCGGCCCGCTCGGCGCGGTCAGGCCGTTGCTGGCGCCGTCGGAGTTGGTGGCGCTGCCCCGGATGAGGGCGTGGATGCGGTGTCCCCGGGCGAGCGCGTCCGGCAGCCGCTCCAGCAGCAGCAACCCGGCGCCCTCCGACCAGGCGGTGCCGTTGGCGTCGTCGGAGAAGGCCCGGCAGCGCCCGTCCGGAGACAGCCCGCCCTGCCGGTGGAAGTCGACGAACATGCCCGGCGTGGCCATCACCGCCACCCCGCCGGCCAGCGCCAGGTCGCACTCGCCCTGGCGCAGCGCCTGGACGGCCAGGTGCACGGCGACCAGCGAGGAGGAGCAGGCGGTGTCCACGGTGATCGCCGGGCCGCGCAGCCCGAAGTAGTAGGCGATGCGTCCGGAGGCGACGCTGGGCGTGCTGCCGGTGATGCGGTAACCGCCGGCGCCTTGGTTGTCCTCGTGCAGCCGCGGCCCGTACTCCTGAGCCATCGCGCCGACGAACACTCCCGTGTTGCTGCCGGCCAGGCCGTCGCGGTCCATGCCGGCCCGTTCGAAGGTCTCCCAGGCCACTTCCAGCAGCACCCGCTGCTGGGGATCCATGCCTTCGGCCTCGCGCGGCGAGATGCCGAAGAACTTGGCGTCGAACTGGTCGGCGTCGTGCAGGAAGCCGCCCCGGTCGGTGCCGGCCCGGCCGCCGGCGAGATCTTCCGGCCGCCAGCCGCGGTTGTCGGGAAAGCCCGAGGTGGCGTCCACGCCCTCGGCGACGAGCCGCCACAGGTCCTCCGGCGAGCGGACGCCGCCGGGATATCGGCACCCCATGGACACGATCGCGATGGCCTCCTGCTCACCGCGTGGGGCTCTGGTTCCAGCAGTCATCGTCAACGTGGCCTTTCGTCGGGTTGCAGCGAACGTGCAGCGGATGCGCCGTGCCGGGCGGCGGGCGGTCAGCCGGATGCTTCCGTCCGGAGCGCTTCGATCAGCGCCGCCGGGGTGGGATGGTCGAACAGCAGGGTGGCGGGCAGGTCGCGGCCGGTGCGCCCGGCGATCGCGGTGCGCAGCGCCACCGCCATCCGCGAGTCCAGCCCCAGGTCAGTGAACGTGCGGTCCAGGTCCAGCTCACTGCCCGGGTCGGCGCCCAGCAGCCGGTTGGTGCACTCAACGACCAGGGCCGCCGGATCGCCGTCCCAGTCCGGGACCGGCGCGGCCGGCCCGGCGGTCAGTTCCGGCAGGGCGGTGTCCAGCCAGTACGGCTTGCGCTGGAAGGGGTACAGCGGCAGGTCGACCGGGCGCGCCCCCGGCCCGTACAGGGCGGACCAGTCGACCGGGGCGCCGCAGACGAAGGCCGCGGCGGCGGCCGCGGCGACCCCGGCGGTCTCGTCGCCGCCGGCCAGCGGTGCGGCGTACCGGGCGGCGTCCGGCCCGAGCGTCTCGGCCGCCAGGGCCGACAGCTGCGCGCCGGGACCGGCCTCGATGAAGAGCCGGGCGCCCAGCTCATGGGCGGTCCGCACGGCCAGGTCGAAGCGAGTGGCGGCGCCCGGGTGCCGCAGCCAGTGGTCCGGGTGCGCGCTCTCCTGCGGGGCCGCCGCCCGGCCGGTCACCGCCGACACGATCACCGGGCCGACGGGCCGGTTCCAGGTCAGCGTGTCGGCGACGGCCCGCAGCTCGTCCATGGAACCTCCCGCCGCGCCGTCCATCAGCCGGGCGCGGTGCGCGACCAGCGTCGCCGCGTCCTCCAACGACAGCACGCCCGCGACGTGGGCCGCCACGAACTCGCCCTGGGAGCGGCCGGCCAGCACGCCGGGGGTCATTCCCCACGACTCCAGCAGCCGGTACAGGGCGATCTGCAGCGCGAACAGCGCCGGCTGGGCGTGGACGGCACGCACGTCCAGGTCGTCGCGTTCCCACAAGGTGTCCTGGAGGGCGGTGCCCAGGTGCGGTTCGACCGCGGCGCAGGCCTCATCGAACGCCCGTGCGAAGACTTCGAACTCCTTGTGGAGCCGTCGTCCCAGGCCCGTCCGCCAAGCGCCGGGGCCGGGAAACAGGTAGGCGATGCGGCACTCGCCCGGCGCGACGGCGCCGGTGATCGGGGCGGTCTCCGCGCCGGTGATCGGGCCCGGCTCCTGCGGTTCCGTCCCGTCGGCCAGGGCCCGCAGCCGGGAGGCCAGGCCGGCGGCGTCGGCGGCGACCACGGCGGCGCGGCAGCGCAGCGGCGCCCGGGTCGTGGCCGCGGAGAAGGCCAGGTCCAGCAGGGCGGGGCGGCGGGAACGCGTCATCCGGTCGGCGAGCCCGGCCGCCAGCCGGCGCAGCGCCGTCTCGTCGTGCGCGGACAGCGGCACCGGGACCGCCCGGTCCCCGGTCTGCGGCGGCGGCCCGGCCTGCGGGCGGGGGGCCTCGCCGAGCACCACATGGCAGTTGGTGCCGCCGAGGCCGAAGGAGGATACCCCGGCCACCAGCGGCCGATCGGCGGCCGGCCAGTCCTGCCATTCGTCGCACACCCGCAGTCCCAGCCCCTCCAGGTCGATCGCCGGGTTGGGCCGCCGGTAGTTCAGGCTGGGCGGCAGCCGGCGGTGGAACAGGCTCGCCGCCGTCTTGATGACCCCGGCGATGCCCGCCGCCCCCTCCAGATGGCCGATGTTGGTCTTGACCGAGCCCACCAGCAGCGGCGCGCCCGGCGGGCGTCCCCGGCCCAGCACCTCGCCCAGGGCGGCCGCCTCCACCGGGTCGCCCACGGGGGTGCCGGTGCCGTGCAGTTCCACGTAGGCCACCTCGGATGGCGCCACCCCGGCTTCCCGGTAGGCCCTGGTCAGCACTTCCCGCTGGGCGTCCCGGCTGGGCGCGGTGAGGCCGGGACCGCCGCCGTCGTTGTTGACCGCGCTGGCCAGTACGGTGCAGTACACCCGGTCACCGGCGGCCAGGGCGGCGTCGAGCGGTTTGAGGATCAGCACACCGGCGCCCTCGCCGCGCACGATCCCGTCGGCCCGGGAGTCGAAGGTGTGGCAGCGGCCGGTGGGCGACATCGCGCCCAGCTCGGCCAGGATCCGGTCTCCGATGGCCTCCAGGTTCAGTTGGACGCCTGCGACCACGGCCATGGCGCACTCCCCGCGCCGCAGGGCGCCCACCGCCTGGTGCAATGCCACCAGCGAGGAGGACTGGCCGGTGTCGATGACCATGCTGGGCCCGGTGAACCCGAAGGCGTGCGAGAGCCGGTTGGCCAGGAAGGCCCGGCCGATCCCGGTCATGGTGTAGGGGCCGACCGTCCCGGAGGCGCGGCTGGCCAGCGCATAGTCGTCGGAGCAGGAGCCGACGAAGACGCCGGTCGGACCGGGTGGCGCGCTCGGCGGGATGCGCGCGTCCTCCAGGGCGTGCCAGCACAGTTCCAGCAGGATCCGCTGCTGAGGGTCCATCGCGGCGGCCTCGCGGGCGGAGATGCCGAAGAAGGCGGCGTCGAAACGCTCGACCTCGGCGAGGTAGCCGCCCGGGCGGCGGCCCTTGCGGCGACCGGTGCCCGATCCGATGGCCTCGCCGCCCGACAGCAGCATCCGCCAGAACCCGGCCAGGTCGTCGGCTCCGGGGAAACGGCAGGCCATGCCGACCACGGCCACCGGTTCCGCGAGTGCGGCCTGCGCGGCGGTGCGGTCAGCCATGGCGTCCTCCCGCCTCCATCGCGGCGGGTCGCCGGGCCCGAGCAGCCGGCGGGGCGGTGAGCCGGCGGCGCGCTTCGTCGACGGCCCTGCGGTCCGCCTCGTCGCCCCGCGGACGGTCCGGCAGCAGCGGCAGGACACGGCTGTGTCCTTGGACGACCCGGCGCTGCCGGCGGGCCAGCTGGGTCAGGCTGTTGCCCGGCCCGGCCTCCACCAGCACGCAGTCGTGGTCGTCCAGCAGCTTGGTCAGCGCGCCGTGAAAGTAGACGGTCTGGGCGGCCTGCCACGCCCAGAACTCCGGATCGGTCGCCTGCCGGTCGGTCAGCACGGCCTGGGTGTAGGCGGAGTAGACGGTCAGCCGCGGCGGGCGCAGCCGCACCTGACGGAATCCCGGCAGGGTGGCCAGCACCGCCTTCTCGACCACCGGGCTGTGGAACGCCTGGCGGGCCAGCACGTCCCGGCAGATCAGGCCCCGGCCGTCCAGGATCCGTGCCGCCTCCTCCAGCGGCTCACGCTCCCCGGCCAGCAGCACCTGGCGGGGCCCGTTGACCGCTGCCAGGTGCACCCTGCCGCCCAGCAGATCGGCGACGTCCTCCACCGAGGCCGCCACGGCGAGCATGCCGCCGGGCGGGGTGTCGGCGAAGCAGGCGATCCGCTCGCGCATCAGCCGCATGCCGTCGCCGAAGTCGATGACCCCGGCCAGGGTGGCGGCGGCGACCTCGCCGACGCTGTGCCCCAGCAGGGCCACCGGGCGGACGCCCCAGCCGAGCACCATCTGTCCCAGCGCGTGGTTCACCGCGTACAGCAGCGGCTGCGCCACGGTCACGTCGTCGAACATCGGCGACGGCGACGATGCGAGCCATTCGGCTCGCAGCCGCGGGCCGTCGTCGCCCATCAGGCCGAAGGCCTCATCCATCCAGGCCGTGAACGTCTCCTCGTGCCCGTACAGGCCGGCCGCCATCCTCGGGTGTTGGGCACCCTGCCCGGGAAGGACGAGGGCGACCGGCCCGACGGTCTGCTGCCCTGTGAGCGACATCCGGTCACCTTCCTCTCCTCGCCCCGACGGTGCGGCGAGGGCTTCAAGACTCGCCTGAGGATCGATCGAGGCCCCAGGGCTCCGTCTGTGCTTGAGCCGCCTGCGAGCACCGCCGCACAGGGTCTGTCGAACGGTGGACCCATGTCGCGGAAGGAGGAGCGGTGGGGGGCGCGGAGATCTTCGTATCCGGTGTCGGCCTGTACCTGGCGCCGGCCATGCCCGCCGAGGAGGCGGTCGAACGCGGGCTCACCGATCTCTGGACCGTCCGGCGCACCCGGATGCGTTCGGTGTGCGTCGGCGAGGAGTCGGGCCCCGAAATGGCGGTCAAGGCCGCCCGGGACGCGCTGCGCCACGCCGGTGCCGCCCCGGACGACATCGACTTGGTGCTGCACGCCAGCACCTACTTTCAGGGTCACGACCTGTGGGCGCCGGCCTCCTACGTGCAGCGGGAGTCGATCGGCGACCGGCCCCGGGGCGCCTGCCCCGCCATGGACGTCGGGCAGTTGTCCAACGGCGGCCTGGCCGCCATGGAACTGGCCGCGGCCTACCTGCGGGCCGACCCTCGCCGGCACAGCGCGCTGATCACCACCGGTGACCGGTTCTGCCCGCCGGGCTTTGACCGTTGGGCGACCGACCCGGGCACGGTGTGCGGGGACGGCGGCACCGCGCTCGTGCTGTCGCGGGTCGGCGGTTTCGCCCGGCTGCGCAGCCTGGTGACCGTCTCCGACCCGGCGCTGGAGAAGATGGGCCGGGGCGCCGACCCGTTCGGGGCCGGGCCGCTGACGGCCCGCGTCCCGATCAGCCTGGAGCAGCATCGCGCTCTGCTGATGAAGGAACTGGGCGCATCGGAGCTGATCGACCGGCTGCGCGCCGGGCAGCGGGCGGCCTACGAGCGGGCCCTGGCCGAGGCCGGCCTCCAGGCCAAGGAGATCGCCTGGTTCGTGGTGCCCAACCTGGGTCACCCGAAGATGGAGTTCCAGTTCTTCACCGCTTTGGACATCGACCCCGGCCGCACGACCTGGCCGTGGGGTTCGGGGGTCGGTCATCTGGGCGCCGGTGACCAGATCGCTGGGCTGGCTCATCTGGTGCGCATCGGCGCGCTGGCGCCCGGCCAATCATGCGCGCTGATCGGTGCCGGCGGCGGGTTCGCCTGGACGGTGGCCGTGCTGGACGTGTTGCGCATCCCCTGAACGCCCGCACCGGGCGTCCAGCCCTCTTCCACGCGGATTCGAGAGCAGTGCGGAAGCCTCGCCAGCAAATCCCAACAAAACGCACCAAGTGCCGCAAAAGAACAGAGAGCGGGCCAGAAGATCATGACAGTAGCCGAAGCGAAAGACGCCCTGCAGGCGTTCCGCGACCAGCAGGTGCGCTGGACCGACGCCGGCCAGGGCCTGGAACAGGCCACCATCGAAGTCCCCCTCGACTACTCCAACCCCACCGGACGCTGGCTGACCATCGCGATCAGCCGCCGGCGGGCGCTGGACCCGCAGCGGCGCCGGGGCATCCTGCTGGCGGTCAACGGCGGGCCCGGCGGATACTTCGGGTTCGGCCGGCGCTTCCCCGACATCCTGGCCGACAGCCCGCTCGCCCACTGCTACGACCTGATCGGCTTCGACCCCCGGGGCACCGGCGACTCCACCCCGCTGACCTCCGAGGTCACCCCGGTGCGGGCTCCGCTCGACTCCCGGCCCGACGACGCGGCCTTCGCGCTGATCGCCGAGGACATGCGCGTCCGCGAAGAGGGCAACCAGCGGGCCGGCGGCGACCTGCGTCCCCACTTCAGCACCCGCAACATCGCCCGCGACATGGACCTGATCCGGGCCGTGCTGGGCGAACCGGTGATCAACTTCCTGGGCTACACCTTCGGGACCTACCTGGGCGCCGTCTACGGCAGCATGTTCCCCGCCCACCTGGACCGCAGCGTGCTCGACTCGTGCGTGCACCCGGACTGGTCCTGGCGCGAGCAACTGATGGCGCAGGGCCCGGCCAACCGGGAGAACGTGGAGAAGTGGGCCGCCTGGGTGGCCGAGCGCAACCGGCACTTCGGGCTGGGCACCTCCGCCGAGCAGGTCCTGGAGGCCGTCGAAGAGGCCGCCGCCGCCCTGGCTGCGGACGGGCGGGCAGAGAGCATCCGGCTGCGCACGCTGTTCGACGGCGCGCTCGGCTCGCGATCGGCGAACCGGGCGCGCTGGGAAGAGCTCGGCCGGATGGTCGCCGACCTGCGCGGCGGCGACCTGGAAGCGGCCCGGACCTGGCTGGCCGACGAGCGGATCTGGCCGCCGACCGAGACCGGCGGCACCACCCGCTGCGGCGTCCTGGACGCCGTCACGCTGGAGAAGGACTGGCCCACCGACCTGGAGACCTACTACGCCGACATGCGCCGCTACCGCGAGCGCTACCCCTACGGGTACGGCGTGATGCGGGCCCAGCCGTGGGTCGGGGCCTTCCGCTCCTTCCGCCCGCCGGAGCCGCCGACCGTCCTGCGCCGGGACGGCTACCCGGCCGGGATCGTGGTGCGCGCCGACGGAGACCCGATCGACCACGCCGCCGGCGGCGCGGCCATGGCGGCCCGGCTCGGGCACCGGCTGATCACCGTCGCCGACTCCGGCCAGCACGAGATCTACCTGCTGTGCCGCAACCCCGAAGTGGACGCCCTGGTCACCGGCTACCTCGTCGACGGCGTCCTGCCGCCGCACGACGTCGTCTGCGCCAGCACCGTCCCCCGTCCGGACATCCCGGCCGACCCGGCCGAGTGACGTCCGTCCGCGAACCGATCACATCCGCACAGGCGCTCAGAGAGGAAGGCAGCATGGCACGCGCACTGGTCATCGGGGGTGGCATCGCCGGCCCGGTCGCCGCGATGGCGTTGCAGAAGGTCGGTTTCGAGCCGACGATCTACGAGGCCTTCGACCGCGCCGCAGACGGCGTCGGCGCTTTCGTGAACCTCGCCCCCAACGGCCTGAACGCCCTGGAGAACCTAGGCCTGGCCGAGCTGGTCACCCGCAAGGGCTTCGACACCCCCGAGATCGCCTTCTACAAGCACACCGGCAAGCCGCTCACCGGTCCGATCAGCATCGGCCGCCATTCCGGCGACGGTGCCGTGATCCGCACCTTGCGCCGCCCGGAGCTGTACGCCGAGCTGCGCAACGAGGCCATCCGCCGCGGCATCCGCATCGAGTACGGCAAGCGCCTGGTGGACGCCGTCCCCACCGCCGACGGGGTGCGCGCGGTGTTCGCCGACGAGCAGACCGCCGAGGGCGACATCCTGATCGGCGCCGACGGCCTGCACTCGCAGGTGCGGAGCGTCATCGACCCGGCCTCGCCCGCCCCCCGTTTCCTGGGCGTGCTCAACGTCTTCGGCTCCGCCGAGGGCCTGCGGGTCGAGGGCAAGCCCGGCCCGCTGCACATGTTCTTCGGGCGCAAGGGCTTCTTCATGTACATCAAGACCCCCAGCGGTGACGTGTGGTGGTTCGCCAACCCGGCGGTGCCCGACGAGGCGCGCGCCGAGCGGCTGCGCCGCCTGCCGGCCGAGAGCCGGCGGGAGTGGCTGCTGGAGGTGTTCGGGGGCGACAAAATGCCCGCCGCCCGGATCGTCGCCGCCTCGACGGACCTGCCCGCCCCCACCCTCGCCTACGACGTGCCGAAGGTGCCGCGCTGGCACCGCGACCGCATGATCATCATCGGGGACGCCGCGCACGCGGTGTCCCAGACCGCAGGCCAGGGCGCCGCCGTCGCCATGGAGGACGCGATCGTGCTGGCCAAGTGCCTGCGGGACGCGCCGACGGTCGAGGCCGCCTTCGACGCCTACGAGTCGCTCCGCCGGGAGCGGGCGGAGGCCATCGTGGCGCTGGGCAAGCACAACAAGGAGGGCAACACCGCCGGCCCGCTGGGACGGGTGATCCGGGACTTCTTCATCAAGCGCGCCTTCCGGGAGGGGTCCAAGAACAACCCCGTCTGGCCGCACACCCACCGTATTCACTGGGACACGCCGGTGGTCATCGGCGACGCCCGGTCCGGCGTGCGCACGGCCTCGTGACCGTGGTGCACCGACGCGTCCCGCAGCACAGTTCGAGGAGCAACCGACGATGACCGCGACCACCCACGAGTCCTGTCCGGTCCACCGGTCCGAGCAGCCGTTCCCCCACCCCCGGCAGGGTCCGTTCACCGTGCCCGCGACGTACGCGGAGATGGTGGAAAAGGGCGTCGTCCAAGTGACGCTCGCCAACACCGGGCTCCGCGTCTGGGCGGTCACCGGCTATGACCGGATCCGCAGGCTGCTGGCCGATTCGAGGATCAGCGCCTCCCGCAAGCACGACAACTTCCCGTTCTTCTTCGTCCCCCCGCCGCAGGCGCGCACCGAGACCTCCTTCATCGGCTACGACCCCCCCGAGCACACCGCCGCGCGGCGCAAGGTGGCCGCGGCGTTCACCCGCCAGCGGGTCAGGCTGCTGCGGCCGATGATCCAGCGGGTCATCGACGAGCACATCGACCGGCTGCTGGAGTGCGAGCCACCGGTCGACTTCCACTGGAACTTCTCGCTGTCGGTGCCGACCACCGTGATCTGCGAGTACCTGGGCGTCCCTCAGAACGACCACGCCTTCATCATCAAGCACAGCAACAATCTGTTCGGCGCCGACAGCACCCCCAAGGAGCGGCTGGCCGCGATCGTGGAGGTCAACGACTACATCGCCGACCTGGTCGAGCACAAGGAGAAGGAGCCCGGCGACGACCTGACCAGTGCGGTGATCGCCGAGTACCGCGCCTGCGGTGAGGAGTACTCCCGGCGGGAGCTGGTCAACATGATCAGAATGCTGCTGAACGGGGGGCATGAGACCACCGCCAGCATGATCTCGCTGGGCACCGCCTGCCTGCTGGAGCATCCCGACCAGCTGGCCGAGCTGCTGGCCGACCCCGAAGGCCTGATCGAGCCGGCCGTCGAGGAGCTGGTGCGGCTGGCGAGCATCGGCGACCTGGCGGTGCCCCGGGTGGCGCTGGAGGACATCGACATCGACGGCACCGTGATCCCCGCCGGGGACGGGATCCTGTGCCTGCTGCTGACCGCCAACCACGACCCGCGGGTCTTCCCCGACCCCGAACGGCTCGAGCTGCGCCGGGGCAGCCGCAAGCAGCTCGGTTTCGGGTACGGGGCGCACCACTGCATCGGCGCCGAGCTGGCCCGGCTGGAACTGCAGCTGGTGTGGACGACCCTGTTCCGCCGCATCCCATCGCTGCGGCTGGTCAAACCGCTGGCCGAGGTGCCCCGCAAGGAGGGCGCCATCGTCTACGGCCTGTGGTCCCTGCCCGTCACCTGGGAGACGTGAGGCCCATGTACGAGGCAGACCTCGCCGAGATCTACGACATGGTGTACCGGGGCCGGGGCAAGGACTACGCCGCCGAGGCCGCCGAGGTGAGCGAACTGGTGCTGGCCCGCAGGCCGGACGCGGTGTCGCTGCTGGACGTGGCCTGCGGGACCGGTGCGCACCTGGCCTTCACCCGGGAGCGCTTTGAGACCGTCGAAGGGCTGGAGCTGTCCGAGCACATGATCGCCAAGGCGCGGGAGGCGCTGCCCGGCGTCCCGGTGCACCGGGGCGACATGCGCGACTTCGACCTGGGCCGCACCTACGACGCAGCCATGTGCATGTTCAGCTCCATCGGCTACCTGGGGTCGACGGGAGAGCTGGAGGCCACGCTGAGCCGCCTGGCCCGGCACTTGAGCCCCGGCGGCGTCCTGGTGATCGAGCCCTGGTACTTTCCCGAGCGTTTCATCGACGGCTACATCGCCCGTGACCTGGTCTCCTGTGGTGACCGGGTGGTGGCCCGGGTCTCGCACTCCACCAGGAACGGCCGGCAGGTGCCGATCACGGTGCACTACATCGTCGCCGACAAGTCGGCCGGCATCCGGCACTTCACGGACCTGCATTTGATGAGGCTGTTCACCCGGGAGGAGTACGAGAGGGCCTTCGAGCGGGCCGGTTTCGCCGTCGAGTACCTGACGGACGGGCGCTTTGACTGCGGGTTGTTCGTCGGGGTGCTCAAATGAGGCGCGCCGTCTGACGATCGCCGACGGACGAAGGGTCCGGGCCGGCCGGCCCGGACCCTTCACCGTGTCCTGCGCTCCTCACCGCCCGGTCGCCGGGACCGCGGCCTGTTCCCACATGGCCCGCAGCGAGTCCGCCAGGTCGATGCGGGCCCGCCAGCCGAGCAGCTCGGCGGCGGGCCGGGGATCGACTCGCATCCATGCTCCGCCCAGGCCGGCGGCCCGCCGGTCCTCGGCGGCGACGATGCGCACCGGATGGCCGGTCACCGCGGCGAACGTCTCCACCAGGGTCCGCGCGGCGACGGCCCGTCCGCTGCCGATGGCGATCGCCCGGCCCGGGCAGTCCGCCTCGGCCGCCAGGGCGACGGCTCGGGCGACGTCGCGGACGTCCACGTAGTCACGCCGGGTGTCGGTGACGGTGACCGACATGACACCGCCCTCGGCCAGCGCCGCGCGCAGCATCGCCACCAGCTTGCCGGGGAAGCTCTCCGGGGACGGGTGGGGACCGCTGATGTTGGCCGACCGCAGCACCAGGGCGTCGACCTCGCCGGTCCGGGCGGCCCGCAGCACCGCCTGCGAGCCGGCGAGCTTCGTCCTGGCGTAGGGCGTGCGCGGGTTCGGCCGGGTGTGCTCGCCGACCGACGTGCCGACGGGGACGTCCCCGTACTCGTGCACGGTGCCGATGTGCACCAGGCGGGGACGCCACGGCAGGGAGCCGATTCCGGCCAGCAGCCGCCGCACCAGGTCCAGATTCATCCGGACCATCTCCTCCTCCGTCCGGTCCCAGCCGTCGGTGGCGTTCGCCGCATCCGTGGCGTTGACGATCAGGTGCGCCCGCTCCCGCGCCAGCAGCGCGCCGATCCGCTCGGCGGTGGCGGTCTCCAGGTCCAGCGAGACGAACCGGTGGCCCGCCGCATGGGGCGCCGGGTGGCGGGCCACCGCGATGAGCCCATAGCCGCGGCGGGCCAGCTCGGCACAGACGTGCCGGCCGAGCCAGCCGGTGCCGCCCAGCACGACCGCCCGCCGCCCGTGCGGTGCCGCTCCGGGCGTCGGGCGTCTCATCGAGCGTCCGCCACCAGGCGTTCGATGACCGGCACCATCGCGGCGGGCGACGGCAGACCGGCGATCTCCTCCCGCGCCGCGACGGCCTGCTTGGCGTAGCCGGGCTCCTCCAGCAGGGCCCGGCAGGACTCCAGCAGCCGCTCAGGAGTCAGCTCGGCGGGCGGCAGGTGGTGCACCGCGCCGAACTCGGCCAGCCGGCGCACCGCATCGATCGGCTTGCCGCGGCCGGGGATGACCACCTGGGGCAGGCCCTGGCAGAGGCTGGCCAGCATGGTGCCCGGACCGCCGTGGTGCACCACGGCGTCACAGCCGGGCAGCGCGGAGGTCAGCGACACCCAGCCGGCGGCGATGACGTTGTCCGGCAACGGACCCAGGCCCTCCACCAGGTGGTCGGCCACCGCCACGACCAGCTCGGCGTCCAGGGACGACAGGGCCCCCAGCATCTGGGCCAGCATCGGCAGCCCGCCGATCTGCGGCTGCACCGAGCCGAGGGTGACCAGCACCCGCGGGCGGGTCCGCTCCTGCAGCGCCCAGTCGGGGATCGCACCGGGCTCCCCGTAGGGCACGTACCGCACCTGCTGCGCACCCTCGGTGATCTCGCCCAGCAGCGGCGGGCAGTTGTCGATGATCAGGTCCGGTTCCGGCAGCCCGTCCAGGCCCAGCCGCTCCAGCTCAGGAGCCAGCTCCCGGGTCGCGGAGGTGACGATCGGCAGGTCACCGGGGCCGACGGTGTGCTTGATCCACGGCACGCCGTGCAGCCGCGCGGCCGCGGCGACGGCGGCGAAGGAGTAGGACTCGGTGACGATGGCGTCCGGCCGCCACCGGGCGACCAGGTCGCGCAGGCCGTCGACGGTACGGGCGGCCAGCCTGCCGAAGCCCCGCCCGATCTCGACCGTCATGCCCTCGTAGGAGTCGGGCGGGCGGACGATGTTGCCCTCCCGGTCCCTGGCCATGACATCGCCCATGTCCAGCGAGCCGCACACTGGAGTCATGGCCAGTCCGGACTGTCGTACGGTCTCCTCGAAACTCTCCGCGGTCGCGACCAGCACCTCATGACCGGCCGCGCGCAGCGCCCACGCCAGGGGAACGATCGGGAAGAACAGCGGGTGCGCCGGGCCGGTGTTCATCAAGATTTTCATGCCCGGAAGTTAGGAAATCACTCTGGAGACCGGCTTGACCACGACTCGACAGGCACCCAAATTTTGGACATAGCCACACTTTGCGACTATACCGCCGCATTTCCATATGCACCGAAAATATCGGCTTCGATGCGCAGGCAGTCGGCGTATTCCGGCAGCTCGCCGGCGGCCATGACCTGTTCCAGGGTCGGTGCCTTCCGGTCCCGTTCGGACAGGATCGGTTCGATATCAGAGGGAATGGGCAGGCGCAGCCGCGGATCGAACACCGACAGTTCCCGCTCATTCTCGGGGGTGAAGCACTCAGAGAGCAGATAGGACATCACCGAGCCGTCCCGCAGGGCGACAAAGGCGTGCCCCACCCCCACCGGCAGGTACACGGCCCGGCAGTCGTCCGGGCCGAGCGGCACGGCGTCATAGCGGCCGAACGTCGGCGACCCGAGCCTGAGGTCCACCACGATGTCGAGCACCCTGCCATGGGGGCAGAAGACGTACTTGGCCGTCCGGCCCGGCGGGGTGACGGTGAAGTGCACGCCGCGCACCACGCCGCGCCGGGACACGCTGTGAATCGTCTGCGCCACCGGGAACGCCCGGTGCCCGCCCACCCGGGAGAACCCCTCTCCGTGGAAGGGCGTCACCACCTGCCCGCGGGCGTCCCGGAAGATCGGGGGGACGAACTCGAACGCACCGGCCACCGCGAGTTCACGTACTCGCATTCCTCGCTCCGCTCCAGTGAACCTTTTTCAACACGCCGTTCTGCCTGCTCGTCATCGTGACGGCCGGCTTTCCCCCACGATCCCGGCGGGCACGGCCGCACGGGCTCACAGGCCGCGTGCGGAAAAGAGTTCAGCGGGATTCCAGCGATGCTCGAGCCGGTGCCGGGGAAATCGGTGTCACCCGCTGGCAGCATCGATAACATCCCTTGAACGCCGCTGGAGACCCGGTCGACGTTTGAAAGGACGTGATGGAGACCCTGAGCCGCCGGGCGCTCAACCGGGCGACGCTGGAGCGCCAGCTACTGCTGCGCCGGGTCGACTGGCCGCCCGCCAAGGTGATCGAGCATCTGGTCGGCCTGCAGGGCCAGGACCCGGACCCGCCCTACTTCGGCCTGTGGTCGCGGATCGAGGGCTTCCAAATCGAGGACCTGGTCCGGCTGCTGCACGATCGCCAAGTGGTGCGGGCGATGCTCTTCCGCGGCACCCAGCACCTGCTCACCGCCGACGACTACGTGCGATTCCGGCCGCTGTTCGACAAGCTGCTGGCCACCTTGCAGAACGGGACCTTCCGCCGCCAGACCGAAGGCATCGACCTGGCCGAACTGGCCCGGGCCGCTCGCGAGATCATCGGATCCGGCACGGTGACCCGCCCCGAGCTGGGCAGGGCACTGGCCGAGCGGTGGCCCGGACGGGATCAGGTGGCGCTGGCGCGGTCGGCCCAGCACCTGCTGCCGGTCCTGCATCCGCCGCCCGACGGCCTGTGGCGGCGGCGTGGTGCCACGCCGTTCGCGCTCGCCGAGCACTGGCTGGGCCGGCCGCTGTCGAAAGAACCGTCGGTGCAGGACCTCATCCGGCGCTACCTGGCGGCCTTCGGCCCGGCCACGGTCAGCGACGTGCGGGCCTGGAGCGGGCTGACCGGGCTGAAGGAGGCCTTCGAGCCGCTGCGGCCGAAACTGCGCACCTTCCGGGACGAAAACGGGCGGGAACTGTTCGACCTGCCCGACGCACCGCGCCCCGACCCGGACGTGCCCGCCCCGGTGCGCTTTCTGGCCGCGCTCGACAACGTGGTGCTCAGCTACCACGACCGCTCCCGCATCGTGACCGA
>ERZ777003.1021-NODE-1021-length-47369-cov-11.210044_pt1 | contig 47369 bp, 29 predicted proteins | sample MGYA00374956_ERZ777003 | MGnify/ENA primary metagenome ERZ777003 (study PRJEB29302, sample SAMN06268252) | bioreactor metagenome | isolation source: Joint BioEnergy Institute, California, USA | place: USA:Joint BioEnergy Institute, California, USA | collected... | reverse complement strand
ATGCTGGATGAAGCCAACGCCATCCAGCAGGCGATTGACGCGGCGCGGCAGGAGCCGGATCGGCTGGAGGGTAAGCCGGTTGTCGAGACGTTCACGATTGACGCGGCGCAGAGCTGGCAGCCGACGGTGGAGGTGCGGGCTGGGCAGCGCATTGAGATTGCTGCACGTGGGCAGTGGTGTGGCAACACCGCCAGCCGGGCTAGCCGCACGTTCGGGCCGGACGGAATCGAAAACATCGCCAAGCCCTACGGCTGGTTGGAGGGCAAGATTGGCGATGGGCGGGCGTTTCGCGTTGGGTCGTCGTTTTCGTTCGTCGCGGAGGCGGACGGCATGCTCTACCTCCAGATGCACGACGCGATCAAGAGCGACAACGACGGCGCGATTAGTGTTCGCGTCCGGATCTTCAACTGACGCGACGAAACACAAGCCCGTACTTGCGGATAAACTCGCGGGCCATCGTGCTGGCTTGGCGGATAGCGGCAGTTGCCCCCTCGTCCAGGGCGAAGCCTCGCGACGCGAACACGCCGCGCCAATACTCCCCCGTGCGACAGTTGACGTGGTGATGCCCGGACTTGCCGGGCGGCGCGCCCGTCAGCAGCACCAGGCGGCATCGCTCAAAGGCTGGCATGTAGTTGAGGATGTATCGTTCCTCGACGTGCTCCACAAACTCCGTCGACCATGCCAGATCAAATTGCTCTCGCAAGATTAGGGGGCCGCGTGTGAAGTCGTGGAGGATGTGCTGAGGCGATGGCGTCAGGACCGATGCGTCCCCATCGACGCCCACCCACGACACGCCCAGCGATTCGGCAATCCGGCGCATCCCGCCCGGCCCACAGCCAATGTCAAGCATGCTCCGCACGCTGAAATGGTCGCGCAGCCAGCGCAATGCGCCATGGTCCACGTGTGTTATCCCGAGATGCCCGCCAAGGTGATTCATCCGTTGCTCTCCAGATGCCCCCGAAATCGCTCAAACGGTAGCCGGCTTTCGCCCGTGGAGGCGGGATGCCGGAATGGGCGCCGGCGTCGCGCGTGCGCGGGCTGTTCGGCGATCAAGCGCAGATGGCCTCGACGCCTGCGGCGGCGATGGGCGCATCGACAGCGACGGCCGCTTCCGTGCGCGCCCAGCCCGTTGCCGCGCAGCCGATACACGCGGCTGGCGCGACGCCCATCGCGTACGCATCGGGCGTGACGATCGCCAGCGGTAGCCCGATTGGACTGAAGCGCAGAAATCCCATCGCCTTCACCGTGATCGCGGTGCTGATGTTCATCAGCGGCATACTCGTGACAGGGATGTCATGGTTCGGGTCACCATCCGGCGACAACGTGATTGTGGCGCTGGGCGGCACGTGTAGCTTCCTGCTGCTTTGCATCCCCGCAGTGGTGCTGTGGCTGGTGTGGGTCTATGGCGTGCATGCGGACGTGCGCAGCCTGAGCAATGCGGGCTACAGCATCTCGCCGGGGCAGGCGGTGGGGTTTTCGTTCATCCCGCTGTTCGATGCGTTCTGGGGGTGCTACATGCCGTATCGGCTGAGCGGGCAGATCAATCAGTATCTCCAGGCGCGGCAGCTTGCACCGATCAACAGCAGCGCGGTGCTGGCCTGTCAGATCGCCTCTGTCGTTTCGGCATTGCTGGTTCCCGGCGTGCTGCCGGTCCTGTATGCCGTTACAATGTGGCAGGTGCAGGGGGGGCTCAACCGCCTGATCGGTAAGCCGAGGCCAGGGCGCGCGTAGTGCGGTGGTGCCAGCGTTGCGTTGACAGCGTCACCAGACGGCTGGAAGATTCAGCCGGCGCTTCGCTTTCAACGGCATGGCCTTTCTCTCGCCCATCTGGCTGTGGCTGGCGATCCCGTGGGCTGCGGTCACGGTGTGGCTGCTGCGGGGTCGCGGACGTGACACGCGCGTGCCGTTCGTCGCGCTGTGGCAGGATGCAACACACACCAGCCGCAGCCGCCGCAGATGGCGGCTGCCGCCGACGGGCGTGCTGTTGCTGCTGGCGGCGATGCTGCTGGGCATCGGTGCCGCCGCCGAGCCGGCTGTAGTCAGCCGCGAATCGGCTGAGCCGATCACAGTCATCTGGGATCGCGGCATCGCGATGGCCGGGCGTCATGCGGAGGTCGCCGATGAGCTGTCCGCCGCCTTTGCCACTGGTTCACACCAGCCGCGCCGGGTTCGCCTCGCCCCTGTTCCCGGCGATCAGACGATCGACACAGACACGCGCGGCTGGCTCGACCAGGCGAGACAGCTCTCGCTCACAGCCGTCGATACCGGCGCGATACTTCGCAGCACCATCGCCGCAACACTGCGGCAGACGGATCAGCCGATCATCGTCGTCACCTCGGCCCGGCCAGCCGTCGACGATCCGCGTCTGATCGTCGTCACGCCAACCTCGCCGCCGCGCAACGTGCGCATCGAGCAGTTTGCCTTCCGCGATGACCCCAAGCGGCAAGCCATGGTGCATGTGGGAAATCAGGGAGGCCTTACGCGCGCGATTCTGCGCATTTTGGCGCACGATCGCGTGTTGGAGGAGCGGTCGATCGACCTCCCGCCGACGGGGGAGACAGGCAGCTACTACATCGATCTGGCGGAGTCGCCCGATGTCCTGGCCGTCGAGCTGGTGGCCGATGACGCGACGGACATCGACAATCGCGCCTGGCTGACGCGCCAGTCGCGGTGGCCGCGCATCATGACGGCATCACCGATGCCGCCGGCTGTGCAGCGTGTCATCGACATCTACACCGCTCAGCGGCCGTCCGACGACCGTTCGCCGACGCTTGTCATCTCCCGCCAGCCGCTGGCGGATCGCATCGCCGGGATCATCCTGTCGGCTGCCGATCAGCCGGCGCCGGCGGGATCGCAAGTGGGGCTGTCGACACATCCGCTGGTGGAGGACGTGCCCTTCGAGCGGCTGGATCCGCTGCGCGTCAGCGGCGAGGGGCCGCCGGAGGGGTTCACGCTCATTGCGCAGCTTAACGGTCAGCCGCTCATCGCCGTGCGCGACGCGCCCGCGCGGCAGGTATGGGTCGGATTCGATAGCCCGTCGTTTGCGATGACACCGGGGTTTGTCGTGCTCTGGGCGAAGATGCTGGAGTGGGTCGGCGGCGAGGCTGAGCTGTATGCGGCGCGTGAGGCTGGGTCAATTGGTGGAACTTGGCAACGCATCGCGCCCGGCGCTGTGCCCGATGACGTCAAGCCGGGATGGGTGGCAGGGCTGTACCGCGATGCCGTCGGACGCTTGGTGGCTGTGAATCCAGCCGTTCCGCGAGGCGACGATGTCGCTGCGCCGTCGCCGACTGCACCGACGGCTGACTGGCGCGAATCGCTGGCGTTGCTGTCGCGGTCCTGGCCGACGGCTGCGCCGATGGGCCATTGGCTGGCCGGCGCGGCGGTGTTGCTGGGTCTCGCCGCCGCGGTGTGCTGGTCTCCGGCTGGCTTGACACGCCTTTACGGGCGGCGTACTGTGCCAAGCTGATCTTGTGGCACTTGGCCAGTGGACCTTTGCGAAGGTCGGGCGTCGGTGCGATCAACCGGGGCACGTGGCAGCGGCATGCGTCGCGCGGCTCGGGTGGATGCGGAAGCATCCCACCGCACGCCGGAGCTATCCTCTTGAGCTGGACACCTAAGCATGTCAGACGCAAGCGCTCAACTGACCGTGACTCAACACAAGGACATTCATGTTGTTGAGTTCACTCATAACAAGATTCTGGATGAGGCCAACATCGCTGAGATCGGCAACACGCTGAACCAGTTGATCGACCAGGGTGAGCCGCCCAAGCTCCTGCTGGACTTCGGTAATGTGGATCACCTTTCCAGCGCCGCGCTGGGCATGCTGATCAATGCCAATAACCGGATCCGCCAGAAGAACGGTCAGCTTCGCCTGGCGAGCATCAAGCCCCAGATCCTCGAGGTGTTTGTAATCACGAAGCTCAACAAGCTGTTCCGGATCCTGCCCGACCGGGCACAGGCGATCGAGAGCTTCACCTGATTTGTGCCGGGCTGTTCGATGGTGAATAGAGGACCGAGCGGTCGAGACTACGGCAGGCCCCACCGGATCGGTGGGACGCATGGGGCCGCACCGGGTGGATCCGTCCCGGAGGGAGAGACTGTGACCGTCAGCATCCCGTCCGATTTTGCAGCCAGCCGCGAGTTGCAGCGGCGCATCATCGACGAGGTCCACCGCGCCGGTTACACCAGCCAGAACATCTTCGCGATCAAGCTGGCCCTCGAAGAGGCGATGATCAATGCCATCAAGCACGGCAATCGCCTCGACATGAAAAAGCACGTCCACGTCCAGTACAAGGTGACGCCCGAGCAGGTCGAGATCATCATCCAGGATGAGGGGGAAGGTTTCCGCCGCGAAGACGTGCCCGATCCCACCCTCGAAGAGAACATCACCAAGTGCAGCGGCCGCGGCATTCTGCTCATCGAAGCCTACATGAACACGGTTGAGTTCAGCGACGGCGGCCGCCGTGTCCGCATGGTCAAGAAGAACGAACCGGAAGCCATCCCAAACCAGTAGACGATCCGCCCACACGGGCACCAGCCGACCGAGCTGTGCAGCGGTTTTCCGGTTGACGCACCTTTGGGGTAGACTGATCCACGATGCCTCTGCTGTGGTCGCTTCTGGCCGTTCCGTTCCTGATTGCACTCAATGCCTTCTTCGTTTCGGCGGAGTACGCGGTGGTCGCCATCCGCCCGCCGCAGGTCGAAGCCATGCGCCAGGGCCGCTGGCGCCGGGCCGCGTGGGCGATCGAGCGGCTCAAGCAGAATCCCGCCAGCGCCATCGGCGCGATCCAGGTTTGCATCACCATGACCAACCTGATGCTCGGCTGGATCGGCGAACCAGCCATGTCCGCGGTGTTGCATCGGGCACTGGGGCCCCTGGTGGAAAGCGCGCCGACGATGATGAAGGGCATCTCGACGGCGCTGAGCTTCATCGTCGTGACGCTGCTGACGGTCGTCTTCAGCGAATTGCTGCCCAAGGCGCTGACGCTGCAGTACATCGGCGCCGCGGCCCGCGTCACGGCGATCCCGGTGCGATGGATCGCCGGCGTCATCAAGCCGCTGGTTTGGCTGATGAACTTCCTGGCCAATTGCGTCACGCGCCCGCTTGGCCTGGGCAGCATCGATCAGATCGAGGAGCAGAACATCACCGTCAGCGAGCTGCGCCTGATGGCGACCAAAGCCGGCGCGCAGGGCGTGCTGACCAGCCGGGCGCAGGATCTGGTCCTCAACAGCCTGGCCCTGCTGGAGCGACGCGCCCGGGACATCATGGTCCCGCGGACGAACATCGCCTATCTCGATCTCCAGCGGACGATGGATGAGAACCGGCAGGTGATGAACTCCCACCTGTACACGCGCCTGCCGCTGTGCGATGGGGGGATGGATCATGTAATCGGTGTCGTGCCGACCAAGGAGTTTCTGGCGGCGTATCACGCCGAGGGGGATGTGCGCGTGTTGCAGCTCATCGCCCAGGCGCCGGTGTTCGCCCCGGAGGGGATTTCGCTGGACCGGCTGCTGGGGCTGTTCCACGAACATCGAACCCAGATGATCTTTCTGGTCGATGAGTATGGCGGCGTCGAAGGGCTGGTGACGCTCAAGGACGTGACCGATGAGCTGGTCGGCGAGATCAGCGACGCACCCTCATCCAGGCCGGTGGCGGCCCAGCCGGAGCGCGGCGTGGTCGTGGGAGGCGACATGCCGGTCCACGAGGTCGCCCGCATGCTCGAACTGCCCGGATGGGGCGGCGAGGAGGGACAGGTGACGATTGGCGGGCTGATCACCTCGCGCCTGCGGCGGATCCCGACGGGCGGCGGCGATCGGCTGAGCGTCGACGGCGTCGAGCTGCACGTTCTGGAGGCGGATGGCCGCGTTGTGCGGCGCGTCGCCGTTCGGAAGACCGTCCAGCCGGATGAACCCGAAGGCGAGCCGTAACCCTTTACGCCATCGTCGCTGTGCCGGGCCGATAGACCGGCCTGGTATCGTGTGATTCGACCCCAACTGTCCCTGCGCATACACTCTCGCGTCCTGATATGTTTCTGCCGATCCGAACAGACGCGCCGATTCGCCAGACGCCGTGGATGAACTGGCTTCTGATTGGCGCCAACGTGCTGATGTTCGTGGCCCAGCGGAGCGTATGGGCTGGGAGCGGCGCGGCATCGCTGGTGCTGCATCCGGACGCCTTGCGCGTGCTGAACTTCTTCAGCTACCAGTTCCTGCATGCGGACATGGCGCACCTGATCGGCAACATGCTGTTCCTGTACATCTTCGGGAACAACGTCAATGACCGCTTCGGGCATATCGGATATCTGGCGTTCTACCTGGCGGGGGGCGTGCTGGCGGGGGTGGGGCACTTGCTGGTCAGCGAATCGCCCGTGCTGGGGGCCAGTGGGTCGGTGGCGGCTGTGACGGGGGCATTTCTGGTGCTGTTCCCGCGATCGTACGTGACGGTGATCTACCTGTTCATCTTCATCGGCGCGTTCCAGATCTGGAGCATGTACCTGATCGGGTTCTTCTTTCTGAAGGACGTGCTGCTGAACTTCATGGGCAGCACGGGCGTGGCGCACATGGCCCACATCACGGGAACGGTATATGGCGCAGCCGTAAGCGTGGGCCTGCTGATGACGGGGCTGGTGCAGCGAGATCTGTATGACATGCTGGCGCTGATCGACCGGTGGAACCGGCGGCGGGCGCATCGGGCGGCTGTGGCGCGGGGTTATAACCCCTTCGGCTATGCGGCAACGGTGCAGCCGCAGGAGGTCGATCCGTTCACGCAGCAGATTCTCGAAATGCGTGCGGCTGTGTCCGAGGCGATGGCTCACAATCAGCCGGAGCGGGCGGCGCAGCTCTACCTGGATTTGAAGGCCCGCGATCCGTCGCAGGTCCTGTCGCGGCAGACGCAACATGACGTGGCGACACAATTGGCGCATCAGCAGCTCTATCCCCAGGCGGCTGAGGCGTATGAGCAGTTCCTGCAGGCGTATCCGCGGGCCGAGCAGGTGGCGCAGGTGCATCTGATGCTGGGGCTGATCTACAGCCGCTACCTGCATCAGCCGGAGCGGGCGCGGCATCATCTGCAGGGGTTCCTGCAGCGTGTGCACGACGGCCGGGAAGCGGAACTGGCGCGCGAAGAGCTGGCGCGGATTGGTGGCTGAGGCCCTTGCCGCGAAGGCGCGAAGATCGCGAAGGGTTGTGGGGTGTGCCGTCTGCTGTGGCACGAGCGTCCCGCCCGTGCATCCCTCAGGCTGACCTGCACGTGCGGGGACGCACGTGCCACAAAAACGCGGACGAAGCTTGATCTGCGAAAGTCCTGTTGGAACGTCATCCTGAGCGAAGCGAAGGATCTCGACCGCTTCTGACGCACCGGATCCTTCGCTGCGCTCAGGATGACCATTTTGGGCGATCGCTGGACGGGCGATTGTGATGTTGGGTCGCCCGCTGTCCCCGCCCGCCGCCTGCCGCCTGCCGGCCCTCACAACTCCTGCGGTTCGATGGCGGCGACGATCTGCTCGGCTGTGCGGACAGCCTCGAGGCCGTCGTGGACGCTGACGACCGGATCGCAGCGGCCGGTGGCGGCTTCGACGAAGGCGTCCAGCTCCGCCCGCAGTGGCTCGACGTCGTCGATCTCAAGCTCCTGCACGTTGACCAGCTTGGAGTAATCGAGCTGGGAGAGATCCTCGATTTCGCCCGAGCGGATGCGATTGACGGCATCGCGAATGGCTTCGAGATTGCCCTTGCGATGGGCGACGATGCCGTAGCGCTTCTGGTAATCCAGGGAGACATACGCATCGCGGCTGAAGACGCGGAGCTTGCGTTCTGTCTTGAGCGCCAGACGAGACGCGGTGAGGTTGGCGACGCAGCCGTTTTCGAACTTCACGCGTGCGTTGCAGATATCTTCGGCGCCGCCAAGGACGCTCACGCCGACGGCTTCGATCGCCTTGACCGGCGAGCCGGCGAGCTTCAGCACGATGTCGATGTCGTGGATCATCATGTCGAGCACGACGCCGACATCGATCGAGCGGAATGTCAGCGGGCTGATGCGGATCACTTCCATGAAGCGCGGGCTGATGCCGAGGCGCTCCATGGCGCGGATCGCGGGGTTGAAGCGCTCGATGTGGCCGACCTGCACGACGGCGGCATGCTCGCGGGCGAGGTCGCGGATGCGCTCAGCCGTTGCGACGTCGGCGGCCAGGGGCTTTTCGATCAGGCAGGCGATCCCCCGGCGGAGGAACGGCTCAGCCGTCTCCAGGTGCTTTTTCGTGGGAACGGCGATGGTGACGGCTTTGACCTTGTCGAGCAGCTCATCGAGAGACGCCGCGGCGGTCGTGCCGTACTGCTCGGCTGCCTCAGCGGCGGCGGCAGGGTCGGCGTCGTAGACGCCGGCGAGCTTGACGTTGGCCATCTGCGAGTAAACGCGCGCATGGAGTCGGCCCATTCGTCCGCAGCCGACAACGGCGACGGGCAGCGGATGTTCCGGGCTGACACGGGGATCGGTGTGGATCATGGGCGTCAGTGTATGAGGGGCGGTTGGTTAGTGGAAGGTCTTGGGAAGAAGAGCGACGAAGCGAAGGAGCGACGAAGCGACGCAGGGAGAGACTGAGACACGAACAGAGAAAGTGGGGAGACACAGCGGCGGCGCAGGTGAATAGGTGAACAAGAGATCGCGAGTCACAAGTAACGAGTAACCAGTAACCAACATCAACCCCTCAAACCAGCATCTCGACAAACAGATAGCGGAGGGGGTGATGCAGGTGGACGGTGATGTGGCCGTCAGCCGTGACGATCGCGTGGCCGTCGCCGGCAAGGATGCGGACATCTTTGGCGGGGCGATGCGGCAGGAACGACCATTGCGGTTGATCGTTCAGCTCGCGGAAGATCATCGCGTAGGCGCGGCTGTCGTGCTCGTTCACGGAGACAAACCCTGTCCATGACGTGCCGTCCGGCTCGCCGCCGATGGGCAGGATCGTGCCGGAGAAGATGGCATCGCGATGCGACTTCCATGTGCGCGCCAGTGCGCTGATGGGCGCAATGACCTCCTCCGGCAGGTTCGAAACTTCGAACCAGCCCAGCGGATTGGCAAAGAGTGTGATCGCGAGCAGATAGTCCGGCGGATACGCCGACGGCGCAAGGGGATCATCGCCATACAGTGCGCGATTGCGCGCAGGATTCAGCAGCTCAAACCGCAGGCGGGCTGGATCGACATGATGCGCCAGCATCCACAGGTTTCGCAGCGTGTGATGTGGCCAGTAGCTGCGCCAGTCGGTATAGCGATTTTCGACGAAGATCGGCCCGACATGCGGCAGGCCGAAGTAGCCGGGGCGCGTCTGGGCGGTCACGTCCAGGTCGAACACCACCTGCCCGGCGGATTCCGCCAGCACACGATCGAAAAACTGCCGCAGGTTCCGCTGCGCACGGCGCGTCTTCGCGTTAACGCCGTCGATCTTGAAATAGCTGATGCCCAGCCGGCGATGCAGGTCGAGGACGGTGTCGGCATCGCGCTGCCAGTTGGCAAAGTCATCGGACGAATCGGGCGCAAACCAGACGCCGATGCGCAGACCCTTGTCTGCGGCTTCGCGCACGATCGGCTCAATGCCATTGGGGAAACGCTCAGGATGGGGCGTCCAGAAGTTGGGATCCGCTTGCCAGAATCCGCTCCACACGCCGCCCTTGTGCCGATGGGCGGAGTTGGCGCTGATGCCGCGCTGCCAGCCGTCGTCGATCTGGACGACATCGACCCCCGCCCGCGCGGCTGCGTCGATCTCGCGGCGCAGGAACTCCTCGTTGATGCGGGCATCGCGCGAGCGGTCGCCCCAGGTGTTGGAGAGGAACATGCCGTCTCGGCCGGCGATGATGGGGCGAAGCCGCCGCTGGTATTGCTGCAGGGTCGCGATCCGGCCAGCGGTTCCGCCAGCGTATGCCAGCACGATGCACGCGTCGCCCAGGCCGCCCGATTCGTCCAGACCATGCCCGAGCAGGCTGACCTGCGCAGTGCGGATGCGCAGATCGCATGGTGACGTCACCGGCCGGGCATGCGGCAGCGGCGCGAGCTTGAGAAAGATCAACCCCTCGCTACTGAGCGTGCGCTGGAGATAAAAGAGATTGCCGGCGAGCGCAAGCTCCCGCTCGTTGGGATGCAACAGCCAATCCCGCGTGGAAACCAGCGTGTCGTGGTGATCGGTCTGGTCGACCAGCGTCACCTGCGTCAGACGCGTGTGCAGCGGGTCGATCTGGAAATGATCCACCACATCGGCTTGGAGAGACTGGTCGCCCTCGGTCGGCGATTCGATGCCCGTAGCCGACGCCTGCACCGAGGCGGCTTGGGCTTCGCCCACACCGGCGGGCGCCTGCAACTGCATCTGCACGCCCGGCGAGCCGGGGAAGATCTGGAAATGCCATGCCCAGCCGTCGCCCAGATGCACCACGGCGCACAAAGCCGGGGCTGAGACGGGCGTCGGCTGACGGGTTTGGACCTCCAGCCGCGGTGCGGAGGCCGACCGCGCCGACAGATCCCCGATCAGCGACGGCTGATCCGATTCAGCCGCGATCCACTCGCTGCCCGTGGGCTTGTAGAGGAACGACACCGCATGCAGCCGCCCGTCGCGAATCCGCCAGGATCGCTCGATTACGGCATTGCCGATGGTCAGCCGGCTGTCTTCCAAGCGGGCGTAGCACTCGTCTGTCGGCGTGTACGTCATGAGGGGGGAGGATACCGCAGAACCACCACCGGCGTCAGGCGCGCAAAGGTTGCACCGACCCGCGATGTCTGCAATCTGCGAAGGCGTACGAAAACTCCGGGTGGCGGGACTCGAACCCGCACGACCTTTCGGCCAGTGGATTTTAAGTCCACAGCGTCTGCCATTCCGCCACACCCGGTGCTTGCGGGGCATTGTACCGGGGCTGAAAGGGGGCTCCAATCGCGAGGACTAAAGGATTAATCGGGTGCGAAATGCTTGCCTTTCAGCAAGGAGGCGTAAAGATAGGGCCGCTGGCAGGCGACGCCCGCCGCCGGCTGGGTAACCGGAGGATCGCCTATGAGCGAATCCACGCGAAACCGCCTGTTCGTCCGGTACGGATCGGCGTTGGCAGCCGTCGGCGTGGCTGCGGCGCTGACGGTGCTCCAGGAGCGCCTCTTCGACATCCGCGCGCCGTATGCATGGTTCTACCTGGCGGCGATTGTCACAGCGATGGCCGGGGGCGTGGGGCCGGGGGTGGTTACGGTCGTGCTGAGCGTGGCTGTCGTGGCGGGGGCCCTTCGGCCGTCCATGGACGACACCGTCGCCAAATGGATGGTTGAACACGGGGTTGTGACGCGCAGCGTGCTGTTCGTGATGCTGGCGGGTGTGTCGGCATTGCTGTGCGGGGGGCTGTACCGATCGCAGCGTCGCCTGGCGCGTCAGCTTGAAGCGGCCCGGGAATCCGAAGCCCGCTTTCGCACCTTCTTCGAAACCAGCCCGATCGGCATCAGCATTGCCCGCGATGGGCGGATGATCTACGCCAACTCGCACTTTGCCGAGATGTTCGGCTACGAGCATGAGGGGCAGATCGTCGGCAGGCCGATTACCGATTTCCTGTCCGAGCGCGTGCGGTCGGTGCTGGCTGCGCGAAACGAGCGCCGCCAGGCCGGCGCCAGCGAGATCCGCGCATACGAAGCCGAAGGCCTCCGCAAGGATGGCAGCGCATTCCCGTTCCGCGTCTCCGCCTCGCGGATCGATCTGTCCGACGGGCCGGCGACGATCGGGTTTTTCATCGACATCTCCCAGCAATATCGCTACGAGCAGGCGCTGCGCGACAACCAGGAGCGCCTGCAGGCTGCGCTCTCAGCCGCGCACATGGGGACCTGGCGGTACGACTTCCGCACGGGCATCGAGGTGCGCGGGCCCAGCCTCAACAACCTGCTCGGCCTGGAGCCCGTGCCCACCGGCCAGCCGGTGACGGATTTCCTCAGCCGCGTCCATCCTGATGATCGGCCGCTTGTCGACCAGGCCATCCAGGGTTGCGCGCGCGGCGACGAGTATGACGTCTCCTTCCGCATCGTCCGTGCGGATGGGACGATCCGATGGGTGCGCGACCGGGGCGTCCTGGCGCGCGACAGCAGCGGCGCTCCGCTGTACATGACCGGCGCGATGGTCGATGTCACGGCCCTGCGCGAAGCGCAGCACGCACTGTGGGAACGCGAGCGCGAGCTGGAGCGGATTCTGTCGAACCTGCCTTCGGTCATCGCGCGGATCGACCGGCAGATGCGATATCAGTTCGTCAACGAGTCGATCCGCCGCGTCACCGGCTATCCGCCGTCGCACTTTCTGGGCAAGTCCATCTTCGAAGCGCAGCTCAACCCGCAATCGGTCGAGGTCGGCGCGCGCCTCATCCGGCAGGTGTTCGAAACCGGCCAGCCGGCGGAGGCCGAGCTGGTCTACCCCTCGCCGGATCGCGAGCGGGCGTTCCAGTTCCGCGTCGTGCCGGAGATGGATGCCGATGGCAACATCGTCTCGGTGCTCGCGATCTCGCATGACGTCACCGCCAGCCGCGATGCGCGGGCGGAGCTGAATCGCGCCATCGAGCAGGAGCAGATCGCCCGCCGCCAGGCCGAGGCCGCCAGCCGTGCCAAGGACCAGTTCCTGGCGGTCCTCTCCCACGAGCTGCGCACGCCGCTGACACCCGTGCTGCTGACGATCGGCGCCATGGAAGCTGATCCCGGCCTGTCGCCGGAGATGCGCGAAGACCTGGCGATGATCCGCCGCAACGTCGAGCTGGAGACGAAGCTCATCGACGACCTGCTCGACGTGACGCGCATCACCAACGGCAAGCTGCGGCTGCAGTTGACGCGGACGGGCGTGCATGCGCTGATCCGCCATGTCGCCGGTAGTCTCCAAGCCGAAGCCGACGCCCGCCGGCTGACCATCGATCTGGACCTGCAAGCGAGCGATGACGTCGTCAACGGCGATCCCGCGCGTCTGCAGCAGGTCTTCTGGAACCTGCTGAAGAACGCGATCAAGTTCAGCCATGAAGGCGGGCGCATCCAGGTGCGCACGGCCATGGCTGAGCCGCGCATGCTGCAGGTGGAGGTGATCGACGAAGGGATCGGCATCGAGCCGCAGGGGGTCGATCGGCTGTTCGAGGCGTTTGAGCAGGGCAGCTCGTGGGTGACGCGGCAGTTCGGCGGGCTGGGGCTGGGCCTGGCGATCTCAAGGGCCATCATGGAGCTGCATGGAGGGACGATTACGGCCGCCAGCGACGGAGTTAACCGCGGCGCGACATTTACGGTGACATTGCCGGTTGTGGCGCCGGTCGAGCGGCTGCTGAACCGGATCGAATCCGGGTCGATCGGCAGCGGCCAGGGGCGGCGTGTGCTGCTCGTGGAGGATCATCGCGATACGCGGCAGATGCTGCAGCGATACCTGCAGGCTGCGGGGTTCGAGGTGCTGATTGCAGGCAGTGTCGCGGCGGCGCTGAAGGTGGCGGCGGAGCAGCCGTTCGATGTGCTGGTCAGCGACATCGGCCTGCCCGATGCCAGCGGATTCGACCTGATGCGGCAGGTCCGCTGCCGCAAGCCGGTCCCCGGCATCGCCATCAGCGGCTACGGCATGGAAGCCGACATCCGCAACAGCCACGACGCCGGCTTCTTCGCACACCTGACCAAACCTGTCGACCCCAAGCATCTGCAGGCGACGATCCATCAGGCGATCGCGGCGAATGGGGCTTGAGCCAGCAGGCGGCAGGCAGCAGGCGGCAGGCGGCAGGCAGCAGGCGGCTGGGTGATAGGGTGACAAGGCGAGGGGGAGCAGGTGGGGGACGTTGGTCCTCGGAGCGGAAGTTCCAAGCTCCAATCACTAAGTTCCAAGGAAGTTCCAAACCCAGAAGAACCAAACACACAAAGCCAAACGCCAATCCGGTATCCCGGATCTGAAATTTCAAATCTCAGATTTCAAGCCACCATCCGTGTTCATCCGTGGTTCCCCCCAAACCAAAATCCCCAATCCAAAATCAGAAACTGGGCCCCACAACCACCCGCCACGCGCAGCAACCGCCCTGCGTCGAGTTGCCACGAGTGACAAGTAACAAGTGACAAATGACAAATGACCAAAACAAAAAACCCCGGAACGGCGAGTGTCCGGGGTCTTGATTGCTTTGCGATTGGTATCACCGATTGGCGGTGATTACCGCTTACGACGATCGCGGCGCGCCTTGCGCTTCTTGCTGCCGATCTTCCGTCGGCGCCGTGGCTTGGCCATGTGCTGCTCCTTTCACATCTGCGGTTGTGGCGCCTCGGAGGCGAATCGGTCCTCAGCCGCACACCGCGGGCTGAACAACTGGAGTCATCGGGATTCGAACCCGAAATTCCACCATGCCATGGTGGCGTGATCCCATTTCACCATGACCCCGTATGGGAGGCCCGGCGGCGGCTGCGCCTCGGTCGCCTGTCAGACCTACGAATCTACCGGCCTGATGGATCGTGTCAAGGGGGGCAAATGCGAAGGTCTCTTTCAGCAGGGGCTGGCATGATCAGGACTTGCGGCTTCGTGCCCGGTGGATGGCGGCCTTGCCGAAGCGGGAGTTGATCTGATCGACCGCGGAATCCAGCGCCCGGCGGCGATCGTGCTGGGGCTGATCAAACAGCGATAGCTGGGCGGCCGGCGGGCCGAGGGAGGTGGCGGTCATCCCCAGCAGCCGGACCGGCTGGAACGACTGCCTGGCCCACTGGTTGAAGATCGCCAGCGACGCTTCCCACAGGGCGTCAGTCGAATCCGTCGGGCTGGGCAGCGTCTGCGAGCGGGAGATCGTCTTGAAGTCGCCGTAGCGGATCTTGAGCCGCACGCCCCCGGCAAACTGCCCGGCTCGCCGCAGGCGCCAGGCGACGTTCTCCACCTCCGACATCAGCACGCCGCGAAGATGCTCGGCATCGGCGATGTCCGTGTCGAAGGTATGCTCCTGGCCGATGCTTTTGGCGTCATGGTCGGGCGTGACGGATCGCTGGTCGATCCCGAAACACAGCTCGCGGAAGCGTACGCCGTCTTCGCCGAAGGTGTCGGTGAACCACTGCGGCGTCATGCGGCGCAGGTCGCCGATGGTGCGGAGGTTCATGCTCTGCAGGCGGGCGGCTGTCCGCGGCCCGATGCCCCAGACACGCTCGATCGGCAGGGGGCAGAGCGTGGTGTCGAGGTTCTCGGGCGTGATGATGGTCAAGCCGTCGGGCTTGTTGAGGTCCGATGCCAGCTTGGCCAGGAACTTGTTGGGGGCCAGGCCAATGGAGGCGGTCAGTTGCAGTTCATTGCGGATCCGCTGGCGGATCTCCTCCGCCACGCGCTGGGCGGGGCCGAAGAGGCGCTCGGTGCCGGTCAGGTCGACGAAGGCCTCGTCGACGCTGATCGGCTGGACCAGCGGACTGTACGATTCGAGGATCGCCAGCATCCGCTGTGAGACCTCCCGATAGCGCTGGCCGCGCACGGGTACGACGATCGCCTGCGGGCAAAGCCGCTTGGCGACGGCCATCGGCATGGCGGATCGACAGCTGAACGGCCGGGCCTCGTACGACGCCGTGGTCACGACGCCGCGCGGGCCGTCATAGCCCACCAGCACCGGCTTGCCGCGCAGCGCAGGATTGTCCAGCTGCTCGATGGCCGCGAAAAACGCGTCCATGTCGACGTGGAGGATGGTGCGGGGAGTCTGCAAGGCGCCTAGTATTGTAGCTCCATGACCATGACCGAGGAGAATTCCCCTTTGCCGCCGGCAGGCCCGACGGCGACACGGCTCTATCGCGTTCCGCGCCCGGCGACACGCAATCCGCTGCGGCGCTACATGCACTGGCTGCACACGATGTGGCCAGCCGGCGATGTCGAGAAGCTTCCGGTTGTCCGGGAAGACGGTTCGACCAACGTGCCGGGCGTTTACGTGGTGGGCGACCTGGCCGGCGTGCCGCTGCTGAAGTTCAGCGCGGACACCGGGGCAAAGGCGGCTCAGCGTATCGCAGCCGATCCGGCGCTTGCGCGCGATCGCGCACGATTGGGCGATGACGGCGTGGCCGACGTCGCCATCGTCGGTGGCGGGACAGCCGGTTATTCAGCCGCCCTCGAGGCTCGCAAACTGGGTTTGCGGTTCGTCCTGATCGAATCGGCTGAGCCGTTCAGCACTGTCGTCAATTTCCCGAAGGGCAAGCTTATCTTCACCTACCCCACGCAGATGACGCCCGCGGGCGATCTGCGTTTTACGGCTGGGACGAAAGAGGAGCTCCTGGAAGAACTGCGCGCCCAGACGCGCGGCATCGAGCCGGTGCGCGGACGAGCAACGCACATCACGCGCCACGGCGGCGTGCTGCAGGTGGAGCTGGAAGACGGCCAGCCGATCCGCGCGCTGCGCGTCATCATCGCGATCGGCCGATCGGGCAATCATCGCAAGCTCGATGTGCCCGGCGAAGACCTGCCCAAGGTCTACAACCGCCTGCACGATCCGCGCGATTTCGCCGGCCAGCGGGTGCTGGTTGTCGGCGGGGGCGACAGTGCTCTCGAAGCCGCAATCGCGCTGGCCGAGGGCGGAGCCGACGTCACGCTCTCCTACCGCGGGGCGGAGTTCAGCCGGCCCAAGCCCGACAATATCGAGCGCCTGCAGCGCATGCTCCGCGATCCGCAGGATCACGAGCAGATCGAGCAGCCGCAGGAGCACGAAACCACGGCTGTCGGCGATTTCGTGCATGAGCAGGAAGGGGCGGCCATGCCGCCGCGCGGATCGATCCGCCTGCTGATGCGGTCGCGCGTCGTGCGAATCGAAGAAGACGCCGTCGAGCTGACCATCGACGGCGGGCAGACGATGCGGATCGGCAATGACGTGGTCTTCACGATGATCGGCTATGACCCGCCGCTGGACTTTTTCCGGCGGAGCGGGATTCGGATCCGCAACGAGAGGTCGCCGCGCTGGTGGATCACGCTGATGGCCTTCCTGCTGGCGTGCTTCTGGATGTACCACTGGAAGAAGACGGGGGTGACAGTCACGGGGATCGAGGCGATCGACCGCTGGTTGGACGTCGGTTCGTGGTGGAGCGCCAACGGCTGGTTCCCGGCGAACGTGCCGGCGTGGCTGGCGACACTGGGGGAAGCATGGCGTACGCCGTCGAACCTGCTGGGGACGCTGCGCATCAGCATGGGCGAAGCCGGGTTCTGGTATTCGGTCGCGTATTGTGCCGCCGTGGTCGGCTTCGGCATCGATCGCGTCATCCGCAAACCGACGCCATATATCCGCATCCAGACGGCGGTTCTGGCGGCGATTCAGGTGATCCCGCTGTTTCTGCTGCCGTACATCCTTTTGCCGTGGATGGGGCACAATGGCTGGTTCGACAACGGCGTGGGGCGGTGGTTTGCCGACACGTTCTTCCCCGTCGCCGATTACACCGAGCATGGGCGCGAGTACTGGCGGGCGTTCGGGTTCATCCTCGCCTGGCCGCTGTTCATCTGGAACGTGTTCAACTATCAGCCGCTGTGGGGCTGGCTGATCGTCAGCTTTGTGCAGACGTTCGTGGTCATCCCGGTGATCGTCTACTTCTGGGGCAAGGGCGCGTATTGCGGATGGATCTGCTCCTGCGGCGCGCTGGCCGAGACGATGGGGGATCGGCATCGCACGAAGATGCCGCACGGGCCGCTATGGAATCGGTTGAACATGATCGGCCAGGGATTTCTCGCGTTTGCGATGGTCCTGCTGGTGCTGCGCGGGTTGGCGTGGGCCTGGCCGCAGTCCGTTTTCGGCCAGGCGTTTGATTACCTGTTCAGCCGTCTGCCGCTGTTCAACTACGTCTGGTTTGTGGACCTGCTGTGGGCGGGGATCATTGGGGTGGGGATGTATTTCTGGTTCAGCGGGCGCGTGTGGTGCCGCTTTGCCTGCCCGCTGGCCGCGCTGATGCACATCTACCATCGCTTCTCGCGCTTCCGGATCATCCCGGACAAGAAGCGGTGCATCTCGTGCAACGTCTGCACGACGGTCTGCCATCAGGGCATCGACGTGATGAACTTCGCCAACAAGGGACTGGCGATGGCCGATCCGCAGTGCGTGCGCTGCAGCGCATGCGTGGAGTCCTGCCCGACAGGCGTGCTCGAGTTCGGCCAGATCAACCCGAAGACGGGCCAGGTGATCCGCAAGGATCCAGCCTGGTTGGCAGCGTCACCCGTGTTGATCCGTGAGAGCGAGGTCACGGTCAATGGGAAGCGGCGGGGGTAAGAGCGACGATGGGATGTGACGCGGGCGGCCTTGGCCGCCGCCGGTCCAGGTCCGCCAGGGCGGACCCTGCGATAGCTACTTTGTCTCTTCGTCTCTCCGTCTCTCCAATCACCTCATTGAACCGCGACGCCACCGTCGCGTAACATGGCCCGAATGTCCTCCTTTGACGACGCGATCGAGGCATTGCGCGAGGCGGTGAAGCAGGCGCCGGACAATCTGGGTCTGCGCCGGCACCTGGCGGAGACGTGCCTGAAGGCCGGCCGGGCTGACGAAGCCGAGACGCATTTTAAAGCCGCGCTTGCCCGCCAGCCGCACGATGCCGAGCTAAAGCTCGGTCTGGCGACGGCGTTCTACCGCCAGGGCAAGCATTCGGCTGCCGCCGTCATCGTGGAGGATCTGCTCAAACGCGACCCGCCCGCTCGCACGTTCGTACTGCATGCGCGGCTGCTGCTGGTTGAGGGGGATGTCGAGCGAGCCGTGCGGCAGTATCGCCGTGGGCTGGATGCCGATCCGTCTGTGGCGGACGAAGAGCTGTCCGCCCGCCTGGGCGTTCGCGCCGGGCCGGACGATGCCATGCCTTCGGACGAGGCCATGGAGATTGTCGACGGCCGCGTGCGGGCAGCCCATGAGGCGTTCAGCCGGCCGGCTGAGGCGGATATCGAGCTGCCGAAGGCGACGTTCGCTGATGTCGGGGGCATGGAGGCGCTCAAGGAAGAAATCCGCGCCAAGATCATCCATCCGCTGGAGCATCCTGAGCTTTACAAAGCCTACGGCAAGTCGGTCGGCGGGGGCATCCTGATGTACGGCCCGCCCGGCTGTGGCAAGACGCATCTGGCGCGCGCGACGGCTGGCGAGATCAAGGCGCGCTTCATCGCCGTCGGCATCAACGACATCCTCGACATGTGGATCGGCAGCTCCGAGCGGAATCTGCACGACCTGTTCGAACAGGCGCGGCGGAATGCGCCGTGTGTGTTGTTCTTCGACGAGGTCGATGCGCTCGCGGCCAGCCGATCGGACATGCGCACCAGCGCCGGGCGACAGGTGATCAACCAGTTCCTTGCCGAGCTGGACGGCGTGAACAGCAGCAATGAGGGCGTGCTGATCCTGGCCGCCACCAATGCGCCATGGCATTTGGATTCGGCGTTCCGCCGGCCGGGGCGGTTCGACCGGATCCTGTTTGTGCCGCCACCGGATCGACCGGCCCGGGCGGAGATCCTCCGCATCCTCTGCCACGGCAAGCCGACGGCTGACATCGACTTCGACCATGTCGCGAAGAAGACCGAGCACTTCAGCGGGGCCGATCTCAAGGCTGTGGTCGACCTGGCCGTCGAAGCCAAGCTCCGCGAAGCTGTCAAGACCGGCAAGCCCCTGCCCCTGACCGCCAAAGACCTGCTGTCGGCTGCCTCACAGGTCAAACCCAGTACACGCGAATGGTTCAGTACAGCCCGCAACTATGCCCTGTATTCCAATCAGGGGGGCGTGTACGACGACATTCTCAAGTACCTGAAACTATAGAAGTTGTGCATCCTTCCCACCTTTCGCGTCGGCTGTGGTGTTCCGCCGGCGCGGGAGGATTTTCGCCCGCCTTGTCCATGTTTCATATTGGAGAATGCTGGTACAGGGACGATGATGTTGGCCGCAGGAGGCGATGGTTTTGACAGTGGGCATGGGAACATCCGCCGCATATCAACGGGCATTGCTGCTGTTGCAGCAGAATCGCCCGGCTGACGCCGAGCGCGAGTTGCGCCATGTGCTGGTGTTTGATCCCCAGCATGCCATGGCCCACATGATGCTCGCCCGATGCCTGGTCGAGCAGGAGCGCCTGGACGAAGCCCAGCAGCATGCGATGGAGGGGGTGCGACTTGCGCCGGATGAGCCGATGTCGCACTACACGATGTCGCTCGTGCTCTTCTCGCGCAACCGCTTTCCCGAAGCTGAAGCCGCCATCCGGCAGGCGATCGGCCTGGATCCCAACGACGCCGATCTGATGGCGATGCTCGCGCAGGTGCTGATCCAGCAGCGCCGCTGGGAGGACGCGCTGGCGGCTGCTGAGCGCGGGCTGGCGATCGATCCCGAGCATGTCGGCTGCACGAACCTGCGCGCGATCGCGCTGGTGCATCTGGGACGGACCGAGCAAGCCGGTCAGACGATCGACGCGGCGCTGCGGCGCGACCCGGACAATTCGCTGTCACATGCCAATCAGGGTTGGACGCTGCTGCATCAGGGCGAGCCGCTCAAGGCGATGGAGCATTTCCGCGAAGCGCTTCGCCTCCAGCCGGACAACGAGTGGGCTCGCGCCGGCATCGTTGAAGCGTTGAAGGCGAAGCACCTGGTCTATCGCGTCATGCTCAAGTACTTCCTGGCGATGAGCCGGTTGAGTGCGACTGCGCAGTGGATCATCGTGCTTGGCTTGTGGGTGCTGTCGCGCGTGCTCGATGGTGTTGCCAATTCCTATCCAGCCGTGGCGCCGTTTGTTCGGCCGATCGTCTATGCCTATCTGGTGTTTGTCGTGATGACGTGGCTGTCGCCGCACCTGTTCAACCTGCTGCTGCGGCTGAACCGTTTCGGGCGGCATGCGTTGTCGGATGAGCAGCGGCGGGCGTCGAACCTGCTGGGGGGGATGATCGTGACGGCTGGGATCATCCTGCTGGGCGCGTGGGGGACATGGGATGCCAACCTGCTGGTGCTGGGCATGTGCGCGCTGGCACTGCTGTTGCCGATGGCTGGGGCATATCACGCGCCAGCCGGCTGGCCGCGGTGGGTGATGTTCGCGCTGACGGTGGTGCTGGCGGTGCTGGCATTGGGGATGTACGCCCTGGCTGCGGGTGAAGAGACGCTCAGCCCCGCCAAAGGCGGTCTGTGGCAGGCGATGATGTGGATCTTTGCGATCGGCGTGGTCGCATCGCAAATCCTCGCCAATCTGCTGGCTGCACAGCACGTGCGGCGGTAGCGAAGATGCTCCTGCAGTACCGTTTTCTCGGTGCAAACGGTACCATTCCCCGTTCATATGAATCCGTTGAATTTCCGTCTGGATGGCAAATGCGCGCTGATCACCGGCGCAGGCCGCGGGATCGGCCTGGCGATCGGCCGCACACTCGCGGCATATGGCGCCGCCGTTGCGCTGCAGGACATCGACCAGGACATCGCTGAGAAAGAGGCTGAGGCCATCCGCGCCGCCGGCGGCAAAGCCGTCGCCTTTGGCGGGGATGTGCGCGATCTGACGCTGCCCTCGCGCCTCGTGCCGGAGGCAGCAAAAGCACTGGGCGGCCTGCACATCCTGATCAACAACGCCGCCCTGCAAAGCCACGCGTATTGGCGCGAAGCCGATCCGCAGACCTTCGAAGTCGAGCTGCGATCGAACCTCACCGTCCCCATGCTGATGTGCCAGCAGGCTGTGGCGATCTTCCAGCCGCAGCGCTACGGGCGGATCATCAACCTCGGCTCGATCCAGCAACTGAACGGCAACCCCACGATGCTCAGCTATTCCCTGAGCAAGTCGGCATTGCACACGATGACGCGGGCATTGGCGCGCGATCTGTCGAAGCACGGGATCACGGTCAATCTAATCGCCCCCGGATGGATCGCCAACACCTGGCGCAACCGCGATGACTTCCCCACGCCGGAGGCCAAGGAGGAGTACGGGAAGCGCATCCCCCTGGGCCGCATTGGCGAGCCGGAGGACATGGCCGGCGTCGCGCTGCTGCTGTGCAGCGAAGCCGGATCGTATATCACGGGCCAGTCGATCTTCGTGGACGGCGGACTTTCCGTCGGAAGGGCCTGATGATGCATGAAACCCGAAGCCACCGACCGTCTGCCGTCGCGCCGTTCGTCAAACTGGCGGACCCGGGCAGCTATGTTGCATGCAGTTGGGATCTGACCCAGGACGCAGCCGGCCGCGAGCATTGGGTGGCGTTCTTCAAACGCCACATCAACACGATCCTGTCGCTGGGCGTGCAGGCCGCCATCGCACGCGGCGAGGACGAGGCAGTCGCCAATCGCCGAGCCGACGCCTGCCGGGCCGAGTTTTACGGTGTCTTCGACGCTTATGCTGCCGATCCCGCATCGCATGGCCGCGTCACGATCCTGACGCTGGACGAGTGGCGCGACCAACTGCTGCGCAAGTACGGGTTTGTCGATGCGTTCATCGATCTGAAGCAGCGCGAGAACGAGCGGACGTTGCCGCTGCTGCCGCAGGTCTGCCAGCAGATCGACGAGTTGCCCTCGGCGCAGGAGCAGCTTCGAGCCGTCGTCGAAGGCGTCTTCGCGGGCAACATCTTCGACATGGGCGCGGAGGCAACGGCGACGCGATTCCTCGGGCAGAGCGTCGATTTCTCAGCCGTTCGGCGCGAGCTGCCGAAGCGGCCGTGGCGGATCGACGACTATGACGCCTTCGCCAAGCGCGTGCTGGAAGGGCCGCGGCATCGCAAGTGCGTCTTCTTCATCGACAACGCCGGCAGCGATTTCCTGCTGGGGGCGCTGCCGATGATGCGCTGGCTGGCGATGCGCGGAACGGCGGTGGTGCTTGCAGCCAACGAGTACCCGACGCTCAACGACATGACCATCCACGACGTCAATGCGTGGTGGGATCGGATCGTCGAGACCGAGCCGTCGCTGGCGGGTCTGCCGATCGAGCGCGTCAGCACAGGCACGGGCGAGCCGCTGATCGATCTGTCGCTGGTGTCACAGGAGCTGAATGCAGCCTCGGCTGACGCGGATCTGGTGATCATCGAAGGCATGGGCCGGGGGATCGAGAGCAATCTGGATGCGGCATTCAGTTGCGATGCGGTCAACATCGCGATGATCAAGGATCCGGCTGTGGGCGCACGCGTGGGGGGGAAGGTGTATGACGTGGTGTTGAGGTATCGCTGAGGGAGCGATCAAGCGACGAAGCGGCAAAGGGGCAGATCGTAGGGTCCGCTTCAGCGGACCCTGCGGATTGACTGCGTGGCGTCATTCGCCGGCCAGATGCTGCTTGAGGAAATGCAGGGTGGCATCCCAAGCCTGCTCGGCTGCCTTTTTGTTGGCGCCGTCGCGGCCGGTTTGCTGGCGCAGGAAGCCGTGGCCGGCACCGTCATACGTGTGGGGCAGGAAGGTCTTCTCTGCCTGCGTCATGGCTTCCAGCGTCGCGGGGACGGTGGAGGTGACGCGAGCGTCATCGCCGCCATAGAAGCCGAGGACCGGGGCCTTGATCGGGGCGATCTTCGCGGCGTCGGACGGCCCGGTGCCGTAGTAGACGATGGCTGCGTTCAACGCGGGTTGGTGGATCGCGTAATTGAAGCTGGCTGTGCCGCCCCAGCAGAAGCCGACGACCGCGGAGCGGTCGCTGGATGCGGGCAGATCGATGGCCCACTGCCTGGCGGCGTCGAGGCGGGCATTGACCTCCTCGACCGACAGCTTCTGGATGGCGGCCCGGACGGCGTCACCTTCGAACGATTCCGTGCCACCGCCGTTGGGACCCTTGCCGGACAGCAGGTCCGGGGCGACGGCAATATACCCCTCCGCCGCGAGGGCGTCGGCGACGCCGCGGATCCAGTCCGTCAGGCCGAAGATCTCGTGGATCACCACGACGACCGGGGCGGCGTCCGGCCGCTCGGGGTAGACGACCCACGAGCGCAGCGGGGTGTCCGAGCCGGGGAGCTGGATCTCGACCCATTCCCCATGGCGGGGGGAGCTGACGAGGGCCTGGGTGGCGGAGTCGCCATCCGGTGGCAGGGCGTAAACGCCGGCACAGATGGTGAGTAGAACAGTCAGAACGATCGCAAGGCGTGTCCGGATCATGGTGATGGATTGTTGCGTTTCCTTTCGCGGGAGGCAACGGTCAATCCGCCCAGCCGACGGGGGGCGGGCGACGGAATACGTGACGGATGCAGGACATGTCTTTTGGCGATGGCGGTCTGAGGACGTCCCGGGTGATTGATCCCGGCGGCGCAGAACGTAACATACTCGATTCGCGGTCGTCCGGATGAAGCCGGACGCGATGGGACCTAACTTTCCGGAAGGATGCACAGACATGGCTGAAAAAAGCGTTTCCACCGAGTCGTTGGCGCTGGAAGAGAACCAGGAATACAAGGGCCCGAAGCTGCGGGTAGCCGTCATCGGCTGCGGTGGCATTGCCCAGACCCACCTGCAGGCAATGCAGCAGATGCCCGAGGTTGAAGTCGTCGCCGGTTGCGATATCGACCCCAAGCGTCTGAAGATCATGGAGGAGAAGTGGGGGGTTAAGAAGAACTACAAGGACTGGAAGGTGATGCTGAAGGAGATGGCGGGCCAGATCGACGCCGTCGACGTCTGCACGCCCAACGGTGTCCACGCCCCGGCTTCGATCGACTCGTCCAACGCGGGGCTGCACGTCATCACCGAAAAGCCGATGGCGATGACCCCCGATGAGTGTAAGCGGATGATTGAAGCCGCGGAGAAGAACGGCAAGAAGCTGTGCATCGGGTTCCAGTACCGCTATCACCCCAACACGCAGTTCCTGAAGCGCGCTGCTGACGAAGGCCAGTTCGGCAAGATCATGTTCGTGAAGTGCCGCGCGCTGCGTCGTCGCGGTATCCCGAACTGGGGCGTGTTCGGCCAGAAGCACCTGCAGGGTGGCGGCCCGATGATCGACATCGGCGTGCACGTCATCGAAATGGCCCACTTCGTGATGGGCAGCCCGCGTCCGGTGGCCGCCGCCGGCAACACCTGGACCTGGATGGGCAACAAGCCGTCCAACGTCGTCAGCCAGTGGCCGAACTGGGACTACAAGACCTACACGGTGGAAGACCTGGCGATCGGCCAGATCCGCTTCGACAACGGCGCGATCATGCAGATCGAGGCTTCGTTCTGCAACCACATCGAGAAGGACGTCTGGAACTTCGATCTGGTTGGCGAGAACGGCGGCTGCACGTGGGATCCTCCGATGATCTTCCGCGACCAGGCGGGCACGATGGTCAACATCTCGCCGGGCTTCCTGCCGCGGCACAACGACTTCCACTCGCTGTTCAAGATCAAGCTGCAGAACTTCGTCGACGCCTGCCTGAAGGGCACGCCGATGACGGCCCCCGGCGAAGCCGGCCTGGCTGTGCAGAAGATCCTCGACGGCGTCTATCGCTCGGCCGAGGCTGGCAAGGAAGTCACGATCGACTGATCGTTGGCTTGTCAGAACTGAAAGATCTACGCGAGGACGCGGATTGCCGCGTCCTCGTGTTTTTTTGTTGCGGTTAGTTGTCCGGGCAGCCAGGCAGTAGGCAGCGGGGGGTTAGAAGTTCGCAGTTGGCAGTGGATGTCCGGCGTCGAGCTGCGGCGGGTGACAAGTGACCAGTGCCAAATGACCAAACAACACCAACGCCCGCGGAGGCTCCTGCCGCGGGCGTTGGGACGCTTCCTGTTGATTGTGACCGATCGCTACTCAGCGATCGTGACCTCGATCCACTGGCGGCCCCACTGCAGGGCGACCTGGTGGTCATCGAAGTAGACATCCAGCTTGTTGCCCTTGATCGCGCCGCCGCGGTCGATGACCTCGACGGGCTTGCCACCGGCGTAGCCGGGGATGATCAGCTTCGTGCCGAAGGGCAGGACATTCGTATCGGCGGCCACGAACTGGCCGTTGTTGTAACTGACATGCTTGCCGCTGGCGGTCAGGCCCTGGGCCTGTGGGCCGCAGCAGATGGTGCACGGGCAGTAGGCCGTGACTTCCATCATCATCGTCCGCGGCTTGGCAGCGGTGGGGGCCTCGCGGTGGTCGTGGCGGGCCGTGCGGGCGACCAGCTTGTCCAGCAGCTCGGCCTCAGCGGGCTGGACGTCGGTCGTCGCAGCCGCGGCGAGCATGACCTGATCGACGGGGAAACCGGCATCGGCCTCCACGGCAATCTGCTCAGCGGGGCGATCCTTGTGCTTCGCGGTGGTATCCGCGGCAGCACCCATGATGCCCATCAGCAGCAGGCAGCAGGTCCCCAGCAGCAGGCGGCGGGCGTGTCGCTGGAGGCGGGTGGTGGCGATGGTCGAATCGGTCGTCATCATGCTCTTCACCTTGGCTCGTCGTGATGGCCAGCTTCAGGTGCTGAGAGTATGGACCGAGTCGTCCGAGGAGGCAGGAAATAATTCAAGTCCTTCCCTGGACGTTGACGATCCTTAACGACTGTAGCTTTTATCCGGTCTTGCACCCCGCGTCAATGCGCAGAAATTGCGCTTCTTCTTATCGGACCTGAAGTTGCCATTCGCAGCCGCCGGCCCATCGACCGTGCGGTTTGTGCCGGATGTTGCCTGGGGGCGACAGTTTTCCGCTGGCCATCGGCCTAGGGATGGCCGAGCTGGGGGGCTATCTGAGCGTGTACAGGAGAACCGCCGCCAGGGCCGCAGCCAGTGCGAGGATCCACCACAGTGACCGGCGCGGCCGCGCCGCGTCGAAGTTCACAAAGCTGCCGCAGTGCGGGCAGATGTCGGCTTCCACGTAGACCTGCCGGCCGCAATACGGACACGGTTCGGTCTGCGAGTCGCCATCCTCGTCGGCCAGGGTGTCGTCGGGGTCCTGGTCGGCTGGATCCGGATCCTCGTGTTGGTCGAGATCGTCCATGTCGTCATCGTCATCCCATGAGCTGGTGGGCATGGGGCCATTCTAACCCCTGGTGACGGTTTTGACCGGCGGGCGGCTTGCGAATTGAGCGGTGGAGTGGTTCAATCGGCCGAGATTACGGTTTACCCGCATTCGAGTCACAACAGGGAGTACCCATGGCCAATTCCGCGGCGATGAATTTCGGTGTGCAGAGCTACTGTTTCCGCAACTTCAAGGACAACCAGGAAGTTGCCCAGCTCGTGAAGAAGATCGGCGTCAGCTCGATCGAGCTGTGTGGCGTGCACGCGAACTTCGAGGATCCCACTGGGTTCAGGGACATTGTGAAGATCTACCGCGATGCCGGCGTGGACATCGTGTCGATCGGCGTGCAGACGTTCTCGGGCGAAGCCAAGGAACGCAAGTGGTTCGAGTGCGCCGCGGCTGCCGGCGCCCGGCACATCTCGGCGCATTTCCGCATCGATTCGTTCCAGACGGCTGTGCCCGCGACGGCGAAGCTGGCTGAGGAATATGGGATGCGGATCGGTATTCACTGCCATGGCGGGTATATGTTTGGCGGTTCGCCGGACGTGATCCGGCATCTGCTGGACCTCGGCGGGGAGCGGATCGGCGTGAACATCGACACGGCCTGGTGCATGCAGATCGGCCCGCATCACGGCAAGCCGTCGCAGTGGGTACGCGAGCGGTTCGCGGGCCGCGTGTATGGCGTGCACTACAAGGACTTCGTGTTCGATCGCAACGGCCAGTGGAATGACGTGGTCGTCGGCACGGGCAATCTCGACCTGCCCGACTTCGTCAAGGCCCTGGAGGAGACCGGCTTCGACGGCATGGCTGTCATCGAATACGAAGCCAACCCCGAGAACCCGGTCCCGGCTCTGACCGAATGCGTGCGCAAGATGCGCGAACTGGCCAAGTAATCGGGATTCACTGCGAGCCACGGGCGTCCAGTGTGGGCAGCTTGAGCTGCCATGCTGGACGCCTGTGGTTTTTTGTTGCTGTGATCGGCAAAGGCGCAACGGCGCGAAGGGGGGCCGTCGCAAAGATCCCAGAGATCGCAAAGAATCCAGAGGGGCGATGAGGGGCGAGCCCTCAGTCCCGACTGTGCGAACTCCACGATTTTTGAAGTCTCCGCACTATGCCGTGCCGCTCGCAGCCCTGGCCTGGCGCTGGGCTTCGTAGGCGGCTTCGGCTTCGGCGATGCGCCGGTCCATCTCGTGCTTGACGGGGATCAGTTCCTTGATGATCTCCGCCAGCACCTCGATCTGCGACTGCATCGCGTCGATGCGCACAACGATCTCGGGGGGATAACAATCGAGCACCGGCCGGGTTTCCCGCTCGAAGGTCTCCATCCGCTTGCGGATGACGGCGTCATTGGCGTCGTCGAAGCGGTTCTCCTTCAGGGCGCGGCGGCGCAGACGCTCGACCATCTTGTCCAGGTCGGCACAGCGGAGATAGATGATCTTGATGACCTCGATCTCCTTCTGCAGGAGCTTGGCTTGCTGAACATTGCGGGGCAGGCCGTCGAGGACGATGACCTCGCTCTCGGGGTGGAACTGGTTGATCCACTCCATACCGGTGATGTACTGCTTCCACACCTTGATGGTGATGTCATCCGGCACCAGCTCGCCGCGCGAGGCATACTCCCAGAAGGCCCTGCCCATTTCGCTGCGCAGGTCCAGCGAACGGAAGATGTCGCCCGTGGACGAATGGAAGAACCCCGGGATCTGCCCGATGATCTTGCCTTGGGTTCCCTTACCGCTGCCTGGGGCACCGAAAAGTAGAATGGCTTTATATCGCATGCAGTTCTGCCTCGCTGGCAGGAGATTAAACGGAAAACCGTCGCGACAAACAAGACGGCTGGTCCAATTTGGACTTCTGCGGTGGTGCTGACGGGGCGGGCCTTGAATGGTGGCGGATTGCTCCATCCACTAGAATCCAGCCATGGCGCGTCCGAACCTCCTGCTCATCACCTCCGACCAGCAGCACTGGCGAACCCTGGGCTCGCTCAATCCCCGCATCCGAACGCCCAATCTCGACCGCCTGGCGGCGATGGGCGTCAATTTCATGCGGGCCTACTGCCCGAATCCGACCTGCACGCCCACGCGGGCAAGTCTGATCACCGGCCAGTGGCCCAGCACCCATGGCGCGTACACGCTGGGCACGATGCTGCCGGAATCCGCCCAGACCGTCGGCCAGCATCTGCATGCCGCGGGGTATGCGACCTCGCTGGTCGGCAAGGCGCATTTCCAGCCTCTGAAAGCGACGCCAGAGGCGCCGAGCATCGAGTCCTACCCGATCCTGCGTGACCTGGACTTCTGGCGCCGCTTCAATGCCGAGCGGACGCCGTGGTACGGGTTCGACCATGTTGAAACGGCCCGCATGCACGGGGATGAGTCGCATGTCGGTCAACACTATGCGATCTGGCTGGAGGAGCAGGGGCTGGCCAACTGGCGGGATTACTTTCAGCCGTGGCGGGAGGACCCGACCGGCCACCGCGAATCGCCGCTGGCGCCGCCAACAACCCCGGGCCCGGGATACGGCTGGCGGGCGGACATGCATTGGAAGCTCCCCCAGGAGCTGCATTACACCACCTGGACCGGCCAGCGGACGATCGCGCAGATCGAACAAGCCGTCCAGCGCGGCCAGCCGTTTTTCTGCTGGAGCAGCTACCACGATCCGCATCCGCCGTACTGCGTCCCCGAGCCGTGGGCGAGCATGTACGACCCAGCCGACATGGAAGAGGAGGTCGGCCGGTTCGTCGAAGGCGAGTTCGACCACATGCCGCCGCCGCACCAGATGACGCGCCAGCCCAATGCGGACTTCCAGGCATTCAACGCCGACGGCTTTACCAATCACGGCTATCACAGCCACGAGTTCGATCGCCGTGAGCTGATGCGATGCTGCGCGATCTACTACGGCATGATCAGCTTCATGGACCACTGGATCGGCCAGACGCTCGATGCATTGGAGCGGCTGGGACAGTTGGACAACACGCTGATCGTCTTCACGTCCGACCACGGGCATTTCCTGGGCCAGCATGGGCTGGTGGCCAAGGGGCCGTTCCATTATGAGGACGTGATCCGCGTGCCGATGATCGCCGCCTGGCCGGGGCATCTGCCGGCAGGGCAGATTAGCCGGCAACTGCAGACGCTGGTGGACATTCCCGCGACCTTCCTGCAGGCCGCGGGTCTCAACGTGCCCGTGGCGATGCAGGGCCGGCCGCAGTTGGACAACTGGGCCGATCCCAGCCGCCCGGGACGCTCGGCCGTCATCGTCGAGAATCATCACAACGGCCACGCCGTCCACCTGCGCACGGTCGTCACCGACCGCTACAAACTCACGGTCTATCGCGACCGCGAGTGGGGCGAGCTGTTCGACCTGCAGGACGATCCGCAGGAACTGCGGAATCTCTACAACGACCCAGCCTACGCCGACATCCGCTGCCGGATGCTGCAGGCCATGATCCAGGCCGATCTGGAAAGAGAACCAACTCTTCAGCCGCGCGTCGCGCATGCGTGAGCGCGCGAGTCGAGCGACGAAGGGGAAGCAAACCCGGTCCGCCAAGGCGAATGCTGCAGCCGTTAGGGGGTAGTTCATGTTTCGCCATGTCCATGCCATCCACTCCTCCCCCCGCATCGCGCGTTTCCTGCGATAAATTTGCGAAACGACCTCATCGGACCCCTCTGGCGACGTTTGCAACCCCCGTTAGCTGCTGGGCCCGGCGCGATAGGAGGGGCGGACCGGGCCTCCGGCATCTGCGAAATAGAGGGATTCCACACATTGCGCGTCCGTGCGCGCCGATCGGCTGGCCGATCTTGCCCAGCGGGTGATTGACGAAACGGCTGGGTATGGGTGATGCTTCCAGCCATGGTCTCTCGCGCCAGCAGGGTCAAGCGTTTCGATTTCCCTCCCGGGCGCGTCGTGGCGGGCAAATACGTCGTTGAGCGGCCGCTTGGCAGCGGGTGGGAGGGGGAGGTCTATGTCCTGGTCGAACGCGCCACCGGCATCCGCCGGGCTGCCAAATTCTACTATCCCCATCGCGATCCCACCGGCAAAGCCGCCATCGCCTACGCCCGCAAGCTCGATGCGCTGCGGCATTGCCCGATCCTCATGCAGTACCACCACCAGGAGATCGCCTACGTTCAAAAGCGCAAGGTGGTGGTCGTCATCAGCGAACTGGTCGAAGGCCAGAAGCTCAGCGAGTTCCTGGCCGATCAGCCGGGCGGCTGTCTAAGTACCTTCGAAGCCCTGCACGTGCTGTACGCCCTTGCGCGCGGGATCGCGCCGATCCACGCGCGCGGCGAGTATCACGGCGACATCCACGAGGGGAACATCATGATCCGCCGCGTGGGCATCAGCTTCGAGGTCAAGCTGGTCGACTTCTTCGACCTCGGCCGGCCGACGCGCGCCAAGATCCAAAAGGACGTGCTCAACCTCATCCAGGTCTTCTACGTCATCGTCGGCGGGCGGGCGCGGTACGCGTCCCAGCCGAAGGTGGTCAAGCAGATCATCCGCGGCTTGAAGGATTCGCTGATCCTCAAGCAGTTCAGCAGCGCCGGCGACATCGCCCGCCATCTTGAAACGCTGCAGTGGGGTTAGCAGTGGATTGCTTTGACCCCCGCATGGCCGGGGATATTGATGCTCAGCGCAACACCATTCACTTAAGGGAAAGGGGTTTTGGTATGAACCGCTTCAACAATCGTCGCGGCGTCAGCATGGCAGACTTGCTCGTTGTGCTGGTGGTGCTGGTGTTTGTCTCGGGGGTTGGCGTTGCCTGGGCGCAGTCGCAGCGGGAGATCCGCAACCGCGTCAACTGTCTCAGCAACCTGCGCCAGATCGGCCAGGCGATATTTTTGTACGCCAATGAGAATCGCCAGCAGTGGCCGCGCGTGCACACCAGCCCCGACCTCGAGGCGCATCCCCTGACCGCCTTCACCGATCCCGAAGCCGACAATCCGCTGGCTATGGACGAGCAGACCGATCAGCCGCTGGCGGGGCAGGAGGGCGACGGCGGCGCGCCGGCATACAACGACGTGACGGCTGCACTGTTCCAGCTCGTGCGCACGCAGGACATCGGCACCGAAGTGTTCATCTGCCCCAGCACGATCTACACGAAGGACACCCTCAACAACGAGCCGGCGGTCAAGCGCTCCAACTTCAGTTCGAAGCGCAACCTCAGCTATAGCGTCGCGACGCCTTATCCCAGCGCCGCATCCGCGGCGAAGGGCTATCGCTGGAACGTTAAGCAGAGCCCCGAGTTCGTCGTCGCAGCCGATCTCAATCCCGGCAAGCGCGCGACGGACATCACCGATCCGCAGTTCGTCCACACCGCGCCCGAGGAACTTCTCCGCAAGGGCAACAGCCCCAACCACAACGGCGATGGACAAAATGCGCTGTATGGCGACGGCCATGTGGAGTTTTGCCGCACCCCATTCGGCGGCTGGCGCCGCGACAACATCTACACGATGTCAGCCAGCAGCGATGGCCTGGATACAACCTCAGCTCGCCAGTTCGACGGCCGGATGTCTCCGGCACATCAACACGACAGCATTCTCTGGCCCGTCGCCGACGAGGACACCTTCGATGCCGAGAAGGCGGACGAACCGCTCACCGAAGAAGAGCAGGCCGATAGCCGTCCGCGCCTTCCCACGCAGGCCTACTTCACCGTAGACGACGGCCAGACCTGGTTCGCCGACGACATCGATAGGATTGTGCCCTTCGAGCACGAAGGGTAAAGCCGCCGATCGTCCAACACCCCGCGGGTGAAGCAGACGGATTGCCAGCGCCCAGCTGGTAGGGCACGCTATCTGCGTGCCGGAGCCGTGCGCAAACGGTTGCGGCAGGCAATAGCCTGCCCTACATGCTGCACGTGCGGACACCTGTGCGACACGCGTCACGCATCAATCACCAATCACCACCGCGCCTTCACACCGTCTTCGGCGTGACGGGAAACGTCGTGATGCCCAGCGGCGGCGACTCGATCAGCGGGTCGGCTGACGGGCCGGCGCACAGGACGTGCTCGACATACGCCGACAGCACCTGCCCGACGGACGCAGCCGCGGCGATCGCGCCGCCGGGGGCGTGCGGAGGCGCGCCGTCGAACAGCTCGCAGAGTTGCCCGCGGCCCTGTGTCTGCATGTACTGGATGCACGGCTGGAGGAGCTGTTCGATCTGCCGCCGTGTCGTCACGCTGCGGCCATGCAGCCGCGCCAAGGCGGCTGCGAACGGCCCCAATAGCCATGGATAGACCGTCCCCTGGTGGCGGGCATTGGCGCGGGCGGCTTCGTTGCCCGCCTTGCGCGGGATGAAGCGGGAATCGGTCGGGGCCAGCGTTCGCAGGCCCAGCGGCGTCAGCAGATGCTCAGCCATCACCTGCACGACGCGAGCATGCCGGCAGGCATCCAGCACCGGGAAGGGCAAGGCCACCGCCAGCAACTGGTTCGGCCGAAGCGACGCATCGCGCTGCTCACCGTCGACCACGTCGTAGCAGCAGCCGTCGGCTTCGTTCCAGAACTGACGCATGAAAGCCGATGCCAGCACGTCGGCTGACGCATTCCACGTCGCAGCCCGTGTCGGGCGGCCGGCAAGCTGCGCCAGCTCTGTGCCGATGCGCAACGCGTTGTAGGCCAGGGCATTGACCTCGACGGCGCAGCCTTCGCGCGGCGTCACATATCGCCCGGCGATGGCTGCATTCATCCATGTGGCGCCCGCGGCCGTGCGGACAAGCCCGCCGTCGGCGAGCGTCACACCCGGCACGGTCCCCTGGCTGAACGCATCGAGGATGCGCTCAACGACCGGCATCAGCCGATCGAGCAGCGTCTTCTCGTCGCGCGTATAGCGGAAGTAGTCGTACACCGCCTGCACGTACCACAGCGATACATCGGGCGCGTCGTAGGGCGGTTCGGCTCCATCCTCCGGGAACATCGACGGCAGCAAGCCGTCACGTTCGTGGCTGGCCAGCGCCAGCAGCATCGTGCGTGCCTGCTCGAATCGCCCGGTGGTCAAAAACAGGCCGCTGAACCCGATCAGCGCCTCGCGCATCAACGGGGCGCTCCAGGGATAGTTGGTGATGATGGGCGGGATCGTCTCGCTCTCCAGCCGCAGCACGAACGTACCGGCTGCGCGCACGAGCGTGTCGAGGGCGGGGGTGGTATCGACAGCCAGGCCATGCAGCGGCACGGGCGGGGCGTCGTCGATCTCGACTTCACGCAGCGTCGCAGCCAGGTCGATCGGTTCGGTCGAGACGACCAGGTTCACCGGCTCACCGGGCTTGAGCTTCCAGCGGATCGAGCCGGGCAACCACAGGTCTTCGAGGCCGTTGTAGCCGCGCTCGGGCTCATGGCGGTAGAGATTGCTGTAGTACCACAGCGGTTCATTGGTGAATGCGCCGTCATGGGCGATGAAGACCTCGGGCGTCTTGCGCGTCGGTTGAACGTGCAGGTGATTGGCATCGATCTGCCGCACCGGCGGCTGGCCGGACCACTGGTTCATCACCTGGTGGATCGATCGCAGCGCAAACAGCGGCTTGACCTCAAGTTCCACATCGCTGGCCTGCCCCAGGAGGATGTACCGCACACACACCGCATTGCGCCCGCGCAACAGGTGAAGCTGCTTGACCAGCGTCCAGCCGTCGCCCTGATAGCCCCAGCGCGGGTACGCATCATCATTGAACGCCTGCAGCAGCAGGTGGCCTTCGGGATGGATCGTCCCCGGATACTCGCTGCAGCTCAATGGGCTGGGCCAGCCGCGGTGGATCACTGTTTCCTCCACGCGCGACAGGATCACCATCCGCCGCACCGGCGGCGACATCGCGGCGACCAGCAGGCCATGGTATTTGCGCGTGTTGCACCCCAGGACGGTCGACGAGGCATAGCCCCCGATTCCGTTGCTGATCAGCCACTCCTGGCGGATCTGCTCGTCGAAGCGACGGGTTGCGTCCTGATGCTCCATCATTCCTCCGTGACATGCCCGCTTCTGCAATCCAGGGAGATGCGAGTCGAGCCATTGTACCGCCAGGCTGTCATTTTGGCGAAACCGGGAAAGATGTTTCGTACGTGCCGGCGGTACGGCGGATCACCGGAAACCCGGTATCGCACCCGTCGGATGCGTTGTATACCGCAAGTGGGGCCCAAACGAAAAGGATAAACGCATCTTAATACCGGTAATGCTACAATACCCCCAGCCGATGACACACAACCCGTCCAACTTCGGAGGCCCACGGTTGTATCGCCGGGCCGATTTCGATCATAGCCCGCTGCTGGTGTTTTACGAGATCACAAGAGCCTGCAACCTCATGTGCAGGCACTGCCGGGCCAGCGCCCAGCGCAACCCGCATCCCGATGAGCTCACCACCGAGCAGGCTCAGGCGTTGATCGACCAGCTTCGCGAGTTCCCCAAACCGCCCATGCTGGTCTTCACCGGCGGCGATCCGTTCAAGCGCCGCGACGTCTTCGACCTGGTCGAATACGCCGCCAACCACGGCATGACCGTCGCTCTGACCCCCTCGGCAACAGCCCTGGCGACGCGCGAACGCATCGCCATGCTCCGCGAACGCGGCCTGCATCGCTTTGCCGTCAGCCTGGATGGCGCGACAGCCGGCACGCATGACGGCATTCGCGGCGTCCCGGGCAGCTTCCGCCGGACGATCGAGATGATCGAGACCGCCGTCGACCTCGGCTTGCCGGTGCAGGTCAACACGACCCTCTCGACCGACAACGTCCACGAGCTGGACGACATCGCTGAGCTGCTGGCCGGGCTGAAGATCGTGATGTGGTCGGTCTTCTTCCTCGTGCCGGTGGGGCGGGCGTCAGCCGATCGTCGCATCCCCGGTGACATGATCGAGGATGTCTTCGCGGCGCTGTGGGCTCACTCGCAGCGTCAGCCCTACGCGATCAAGACCACCGAAGCCCCGCATTACCGCCGCTTCGTCGCCCGCAAGATCGAAGCCGACGACGAACCCTCTCCCCAGAAGACCCTGGCCCGCTACGGCAGCCTGCTGGGCACCAATGACGGCAAGGGCGTCATGTTCATCAGCCACATCGGCGAGATCTTTCCCAGCGGGTTTCTGCCGATCGAGTGCGGTCGATTCCCGCACGATTCGGTCGTCAAGGTCTATCAGGAGCACGAGCTGTTCCTGGCGCTGCGCGACGAGAACCGCCTGGGTGGCAAGTGCGGATGCTGCCAGTACCGCTCGATCTGCGGCGGCAGCCGTGCCCGGGCCTACGCACTGACCGGCGACCCGTTCGCGCCAGAACCCGATTGCCTCGGCAATTTTCCGGAGCCTCAGACATGCTCAATGTGACCAACCTGCTGTGCGGCACACGGACGGGAAATGAAACGCTGCGCTATGGTCACACCCGGCGCAGCGGCGGCTGTGCGCAGGACATCCCGCGCCCAGTCGTCGCCTGGGCGATCACGCGAGCCTGCAACCTGCGATGCGTGCATTGCTACGCGGCTGCCGATGCGACGCCCGCCAAAGGCGAGCTGACATTCACCGAGGGGCTGCAGTTGCTGGAGGATCTGCGGGCGTTCAAGGTGCCAGCCGTCCTGTTCACCGGCGGCGAGCCCCTGGCTCGTCCGGATGCCCTGGACCTGATGGAGCATGCCGTCGAGATCGGGCTGAACACGACCCTCTCCACCAACGGCACGCTGATCGATGAACCGACAGCCGACCGCCTGGCGGAGATCGGCTTGCGGTATGCCGGCATCAGCCTGGATGGGACTGAGCCGCTTCACGACCGCCTGCGGGCGAAGAAAGGCGCATTTGCGGCATCGATGCGCGCGATCCGCCTTTGCCGCGAGCGCGGGATCCGTGTCGGCGTTCGCTTCACGGTCCATCAGCTCAACTACATGGACCTGGACGCGATCTTCGACCTGTGCCTGGAGAACGGCGTCCAGCGGCTGTGCGTGTATCACCTGGTCTATTCCGGCCGGGGCGGCAAGCTGCGGAAGATCGACCTGAATCACGCCCAGACGCGGCAGGTGGTCGATCGCATCTTCCAGCGGACGCAGGCTGCCCATGAAGCCGGACACGAGCTGGAAGTGCTGACGGTCGGCAATCATTCCGATGCGCCGTACCTGCTGATGTGCCTGGAGCGCACGGACAAACAGCGCTACCAGCAGGTCAAGCGTCTGCTGGCCGGCACGGGCGGCAATCGCAGCGGCTGCAATATCGCCTCGATCGATCCGGTCGGAAACGTCCACTACGACCAGTTCAGTTGGCATTACAGTTGCGGCAACGTGCGCGAGCAGCCGTTCAGCAAGATCTGGGGCGAGCCGAGGGATCCGCGCCTGCGCATCCTGCGGCAGCGGCGTCCGCATCTGCCTCGGCGCTGTCAGGTCTGCCGGTTCCTGGGCTTGTGCAACGGCAACAACCGCACCCGCGCCGAGGCCGCCACCGGCGACTGGCTCGGCCCGGATCCAGCCTGCTACATCCGCGACGAGGACCTCGGGTTGATCGTTCCAGCCGAATGCGTCATGCCCAACCTGCACGAACTTCGCCACACCGGCATTCCGCAGGAAGCGCTGTAGCCTGATCCCATTCACCGGGGCCATACGCGTCCGCCGTCGCGCCGCGACAACGGACGTCGTCATTGCGCGCCTAACGCTTTACAATTCGGCAGTTTGTCTTATACAGGTGGAGCTTGCCCGCGCTTCGGGACAGGGTCCGGGATACGTATGTTTGTCGTATCGCGGTGGCCTGTTTCGTGGTTACCCCATTTGGAGTACTGCTTTGCCGCTGACCGTGAAACGCAAACTCAGGGGCCGCTCAATCGAACGGCTTCAGACCAATGAGGATATGCGCCTGCGGGCTGCGCGGGATGAGCAGCCGCTGCGGGCGGAACTTTTCAGTGTCGAGCAACTTGAACGTCATGCCAAGGGCTTGGCGGGATGGCACATGCTCGCCAAGCGCAATGGCAAGGACCGGCTGTTGCCGCGCCTGGACGAAAACGAAGAGATCCTGCGCACGGCCTACGAGCTGGTCACCAAGGCGGTCGACCGCGGCCGCCGCACCGCGCCTGCCGGCGAGTGGCTGCTGGACAACTTCTACCTGATCGAAGAGCAGATCCGCACCGCCCGGCGGCACTTCCCCAAGGGATACAGCATCGAGCTGCCGCAGCTGGCCAATGGTCCCCGCGCCGGCTATCCCCGCGTGTACGACCTGGCGCTGGAGCTGATCTCCCACGTCGACGGCCGCATCGACGCCGCCAGCCTCACGAGCTTTACGTCCGCCTATCAGTCAGTGCAGACACTCAAGCTCGGCGAGCTGTGGGCCATTCCGATCATGCTGCGGCTGGCGTTGATCGAAAACCTGCGCCGCGTCGCATCCCGCATCTCAGCCGGGCGGAAGGACCGCGATCTGGCCCACGAATGGGCTGAGCGGATGCTCCAGGTCGTCGAGAAGAACCCAGCCGACCTGGTGCTCGTCCTCGCCGACCTGGCCCGGGCGCGGATTGTCTTCACCAGCGCCTTCGTCGCGGAGTTCATCCGTCGCATCCAGGGACGCCATCCGGCGCTGTCGTTCGTCATCAACTGGGTTGAGCAGCGCCTCAGCGAGCAGGGCGTCACCATCGAGCAGCTTGTTCAGATCGAAGGCCAGAACCAGGCCTCCGACCAGGTGTCGATCGGCAACAGCATTGTCAGCCTGCGCTTCCTGGGATCGATGGACTGGCGCGAGTTCGTCGAGACGCTCAGCGTTGTCGAACACACGCTTCGCGCCGATCCGGCTGACACCTACTCCGACATGGACTTCGCCACGCGCGACCTGTACCGCCATGTCGTCGAACAGGTGGCCAAGCACAGCCCGCGTACGGAAGAGCAGGTGGCGGCTGCTGCGGTTGAGCTCGCTCGCGAAGCCGCGGTTGCGCGCGGTCCGCGCGATCGTGCCGCCCATGTCGGTTACTGGCTGATCGACGAGGGCCTGCCCGAGCTCGAACGGCGTGTTCAGCGGCGGCGCACCCTCGGCTGGTTGACCTGCCGCCTGCTGCGGCGGCATCCGTTGGCAGCCTATCTCGGCTCGATCGGCCTGCTGACGGTCGCCATCTCGTGGATCGCCATAGGCCTGATGTACACCGCGCTGCCGCTGTGGCTGACGGTGTTCCTGGCGATTCTGCCGATCATGGGGGCGCTGCACCTGTCGGTTGCCCTGGTGAACTGGGCCTCCGGCCTGCTCGTGCCGCCGCGGCCGTTGCCGCGGTTGGATTTCTCCAGCGGCATCCCCGGCGAGCATCGCACGCTCGTCGCCGTGCCGACGATGCTCAGCAGCCTCGATGCCATCGACGAGATGGTCGAGACGCTGGAGATCCGCTATCTCGCCAATCGCAACAAGAATCTGCATTTTGCGCTCCTGACGGACTTCACAGACGCGCCGCAGGAGCACATGCCCGAGGATGACGCGCTGCTGGAGCGCCTCACCGAGCGCATGACCGAGCTGCAGAATCGCTATCAGGACGATCGGTCCGACATCTTCTTCCTGCTGCATCGTCCGCGTCGATGGAACCCGTCCGAAGGCAAGTGGATGGGCTACGAGCGCAAGCGCGGCAAGCTGGCGGATCTCAACGCACTGCTGCGCGGCGGCGCGAAGGACGCCTTCTCAGTCATCCTCGGCGATACATCGGTCCTGCCGTCGGTCGAGTACGTCATCACGCTCGATGCCGATACCCAGCTTCCGCGCGATGCAGCCATCCAACTCGTCGGCGCGATGGCGCATCCGCTCAACCGGCCGGTCTTCGACCCGCGCACCAACAGGGTCATCAAGGGTTATTCCATCCTTCAGCCGCGGGTGGGTGTCAGCCTGCCCAGCGCGACGCGCAGCCTGTATGTGCGCCTCTTCGCCGGCGATCCGGGGATCGACCCCTACACGCGCACCGTTTCCGACGTCTATCAGGACGTCTTTGCCGAAGGCTCGTTCATCGGCAAGGGCATTTACGATGTCGATGCCTTCGAGCGCGCCTGCGGCAACCGCTTCCCCGACAACGCGATCCTGTCGCACGACCTGCTCGAAAGCGCCTATGCCCGTTCGGCGCTGGTCAGCGACGTGCTGCTGATCGAAGATCACCCGTCGCGCGTGACGGCTGACATCAGCCGCCGGCACCGCTGGATCCGCGGCGACTGGCAGATCATCTACTGGCTGCTGCCGCGCGTCCCCGGGGCGAAGGGCGAGTGGGTCCGCAACGAGACGTCAGCCCTGTCCCGCTGGAAGTTCTTCGACAACCTGCGGCGCAGCCTGGTTCCGCCGGCGCTGACGCTGCTGCTGATCGCCGGCTGGCTGATCGGCGGATGGGCCGGCATCGGTTCGCTGATCCTGGTCCTTGCGGTGCTGGGGCTGCCGATGCTGCTGTCGACGGCGGTTGAGCTGATCCGCAAGCCGCCGGAAGTGCCCGTTCCGATGCACCTTCGCAGCGTCGCGCGCAGCTTTGCGCGCAATGCCGGGCAGTTTGCGTTCCACCTCGCATTCCTCGCGAACGACGCCTACATCTGCCTGGACGCCATCTTCCGCACGCTGCATCGCCTGTTCATCTCGCGCAAACATCTGCTGGAATGGCGCACAGCCAGCGATGCCGAGCGGGGCGCTCGCACGGACCTGATGGGGCACTGGGCCTCGATGTGGGTCCCGCCGACGATCGCCGTCGCGACGGCAATGCTGGTGGGGCTGATCCAGCCGTGGCAACTGCCGGTCGCGGCGCCACTGCTGCTGTTGTGGCTGGTGTCGCCGGCGATCGCCTGGTGGCTTAGCCTGCCGCTGCGCCGCCGCGAAGTGCGGTTGGCGCCGTATCGGCGTGTCTTCCTCGAGAAGATGGCGCGCCGCACGTGGCGGTACTTCGAGGTGTTCGTCACGCAGGAGCACAACTGGCTGCCGCCGGACAACTTCCAGGAGCATCCGGTTGCCGTCGTCGCGCCGCGCACCAGCCCGACCAACATGGGCCTGGCGCTGCTGGCGAACGTCTCGGCCTACGACTTCGGCTATATCTCGATGGAGCGCCTGCTGGACCGCACCGAGCGCCAGCTTGGCGCGCTGGATCGGCTGGACCAGTACCGCGGGCACTTCTACAACTGGTACGACACCAAGACATTGCGTCCGCTGCCGCCGCTGTACATCTCGACGGTGGACAGCGGCAATCTCGCCGGCCACCTGATGGTGCTGCACGAGGCGCTGCTGGAACTGCCGCAGTCGCCGATCGTTCCGCCGCGCCTGTTCGAGGGCCTGCGCGATACGGCGCGCGTGCTGCTGGAGGTGGCTCGCGGCGAGTACAGCTATGTCGAGGAGCGCAAGCCGTCGCCCGCGCCGTTGGATGTGCTGCGGAAGATCGAAACGATCGAGGCCGAGCTCAGCAATCCGCCGCATACGCTATCGGCTGCCACGCTGTTCCTCCAGCGGATGGTCCGCAGCGCCAGCGAGATCACGGTCGCCGTAGCGGGCCATCGTGAGCAGGAGCTGCAGTGGTGGGCACAGGCGCTGGAGCGCGATGTGCGTGACCACTACGACGAGCTGCTGCGCGTGGCGCCGTGGTCGGCGATGGCCGCGCCGGCTGAGGCCCTTTGGCGGCGCGGCTCGGCCCAGCAGGTTCAGCGGCTGACGCTTCTGCGCGACCTGCTGCGCAAGATCGACGGCGTCCCGACGCTGCAGGAGGTGGCTGATCTTCAGCAGACTGTCCTGCCGACGCTGGACAAGATTCTCGAGGAGATCGCGCAAGGCGACGGCGAAGCCACGCAGGACATGCGCTGGCTGGGCGAGCTGCGCGAGCACCTCATCGCCGGCAGCCATCTGGCCGCCCGGCGCATCGAGGCGATCCAGCAGATGGCCAAGCGCGTTCACGAAATGGAGGACATGGACTTCCGTTTCCTCTACGACCGCTCGCGCGAGCTGCTGTCGATCGGCTTCAATGTGTCGGAGCATCGCCTCGATGCCAGCTACTACGACCTGCTGGCGTCGGAAGCGCGTCTCACGAGCTTCCTGGCGATCGCGCAGGGGCAGCTTCCGCAGGAGCACTGGTTCTCGCTGGGCCGTATGCTGACGCGGCAGGGCGGCTCGGCTGCGCTGTTGTCGTGGAGCGGGTCGATGTTCGAATACCTGATGCCCAACCTGGTCATGCCGACCTACGAGGGCACACTGCTCGATCAGACCTGCCGTGCGGTAGTGCGTCGGCAGATCGAGTACGGCCGCCAGCGCGGCGTGCCGTGGGGCATCAGCGAAAGCGGCTACAACGCGACAGACGTGCAGCTCAACTACCAGTACCGCGCCTTCGGCGTGCCGGGGCTGGGATTGAAGCGCGGGCTGGCGGAGGACCTGGTCATTGCGCCGTACGCCACGGCGCTGGCCCTGATGGTGGAACCGGAAGCGGCGACGCAGAACCTCATGCGTCTGGCAGCCGACGGCCACATGGGGCCGTACGGCTTCTACGAAGCCGTCGACTTCACGCCATCGCGCCTGCCGCGCGGCAAGAGCAGCGTGACGCTGCGGTCGTTCATGGCTCACCACCAGGGCATGAGCCTGTTGTCGGTGGCGTATCTGCTGCTGGATCAGCCGATGCAGCGGCGGTTCCACCGCGATCCGCTGTTCCGGGCTACCGAACTGCTCCTGCAGGAGCGCATCCCGAAGGCTGCGCCATTCTTCCCGCATGCCGGCGAAGCCGGTCAGACGCGACAGGCGCCCACCGCCGAATCGACCGGCGTCATGCGCGTCTTCACCAATCCGAGCCTGCCGGTGCCCGAGGTGCACCTGCTGAGCAACGGCCGCTATCACGTGATTGTCAGCAGCGCCGGCGGCGGCTGCAGCCGGTGGAAAGACCTTGCCATCACGCGCTGGCGCGAAGACGCCACGCGCGACTGCTACGGCACGTTCATCTACCTGCGCGACGTCGAAAGCGGCGAGTTCTGGTCGACGGCCTATCAGCCGACGCTGCGCCGGTCGCGCCACTACGAAGCCGTCTTCACCCAGGCTCGGGCCGAGTTCCGCCGCCGCGACCTGGGCATCGATACGCACACCGAAATCAGCGTGTCGCCCGAGGATGACATCGAGCTGCGCCGCGTGACGCTCTCCAACCGGTCGGGCGTACCGCGGACGATCGAGGTCACCAGCTACGCCGAGGTGGTGCTCTTCCCGCCGGCAGCCGAGATCGCGCATCCGGCGTTTGCCAACCTGTTCCTGCAGACGCAACTCGACCGAGCGCATCACGCGATCGTCTGCACGCGCCGCCCGCGATCGGCTGGCGAGAAGACGCCGTGGATGCTGCACCTGATGACAGTGCAGGGCAAGACCGTCGGCGATGTCAGCTACGAGACCGATCGCAGCAAGTTCATCGGCCGCGGGCGCACCGTCGCCGCGCCCCAGGCAGTCGTCGAAGGCGGCGATCTGTCCAACAGCGAAGGGGCTGTGCTCGATCCGATCGTCGCCATCCGGCGCACGATCTACCTCGCGCCCGATGAGACGGCGCGGATCGACATCATCAGCGGCGTCACCGACACGCGCGAAGCGGCGATGGGTCTGGCCGAGAAGTACCACGACCCGCGCCTGGCCGATCGCGTGTTCGAGATGGCCTGGACGCACAGCCAGGTCGTGCTGCGTCAGCTCAATGCGACGGAGGCAGACGCGCAGGTCTACGGGCGTCTGGCGGGATCAGTCATCTACGCCAACTCGCTCCGCCGCGCCGAGCCGAGCGTGCTGATCAAGAACCACAAGGGCCAGTCCGGCCTGTGGGGCTACGGCATCAGCGGCGACCTGCCGATCGTGCTGCTGCGCATCGGCGATGTCGACAAGATCGATCTGGTCCGCCAGGTGATCCAGGCACACGCCTACTGGCGGATGAAGGGGCTGATCACAGACCTGGTGATCTGGAACGACGACTCGTCGGTCTACCGGCAGGCGTTGTATGACCAGATCATGGGCCTGATCTCGGCTGGCGCCGATGCCAACCTGATCGACCGGCCGGGCGGGATTTTCGTCCGCCGCGGCGAGCAGTTGTCGGAAGAGGATCGCATCCTCCTGCAGACGGTCGCGCGCGTCGTGCTGAGCGACAGTGCCGGCACGCTGGCTGAGCAGGTCGAGCGGCGCGGGCGGACCGAGCCGGCGGTGCCGGCATTCGTCCCAGCCAAAGGCCGCCAGCAGTCGGTGCCCGTTGCCGTCGAAATGCCCCAGCGCGATCTGGCGTTCTTCAACGGCTACGGCGGGTTCACGCACGACGGTCGCGAGTACATCACCATCCTCGGCCCGGAGATGGCCACGCCTGCGCCGTGGAGCAACGTGCTGGCCAATCCGGAGTTCGGCACGCTCATCACCGAAAGCGGTGGCTCGTACACGTGGTCGGAGAACTGCCACGAGTATCGCCTGACGACCTGGTACAACGACCCGGTCAGCGATACCAGCGGCGAAGCCTACTACATCCGCGACGAAGAGAGCGGGCGATTCTGGTCGCCGACGCCGCTGCCAGCGCGCGGAGCGATGCCGTATGTCATCCGCCACGGGTTCGGGTACAGCGTGTTCGAGTACACCGAAGATGGCATCGCGTCGGAGCTGACGGTGTTCGTCGATACTGACTCACCGGTGAAGTACGCGCTGTTCAAGCTGCGCAACACCTCCGGCCGCACGCGACGGATCTCGATCACGGCATTCAACGAGTGGGTACTGGGCGACCTGCGCCACAAGACGATGATGCACGTGGTGACGGAGGTCGACTCGCGCAACGGCACGCTGCTGGCGCGCAACCCGTACAACACGGAGTTCGCCGGTCGCGTGGCGTTCATGGACTGCAGCGAGGCCAGCCGGCGCGTCACGGGCGACCGGGCGGAGTTCCTCGGCAGAAACGGCACGCTGGCCAATCCCGCCGCCATGAGCCGGTCGCGCCTGTCGGGCAAGGTCGGCGCGGGGCTCGATCCGTGCGGCGCGATGCAGACGTACATCGAGCTGGCCGACGGCCAGGAAAGCGAAGTCGTCTTCGTCCTGGGCGCCGGGCAGAACGAAGGCCAGGCCCGCGGGCTGGCGGCGCGTTCGCGCACGGTGGGTGCGGCGCGCGAGGCGCTTTCTCGCGTGTATGAGTTCTGGAACCGCACGCTGGGCGCGGTGTACGTCGAGACACCCGAGCCGGCGCTGAACATGCTGGCCAACGGCTGGCTGGTCTATCAGGTGCTGGCTTGCCGCCTGTGGGGCCGCACGGGCTTCTATCAGAGTGGCGGCGCGTTCGGCTTCCGCGATCAGTTGCAGGACGTCATGGCCCTGCTGCACGCGGCGCCATGGCTGATGCGCGAGCATCTGCTGCGCGCAGCGGCGCATCAGTTCAAGGAAGGCGACGTGCTGCACTGGTGGCATCCGCCGTCGGGCCGCGGCGTGCGCACGCACTTCTCCGACGACTACCTGTGGCTGCCGTACGTGACGTGCCGTTATGTGCTGAGCCTCAACGACACGGGCGTGCTCGACGAGCGCGTGCATTTCCTCGAAGGCCGGCCGATCCGACCGGACGAGGAGTCGTACTACGACCTGCCCAGCCGCAGCGAGGAGGCGGGGACGGTCTACGAGCATTGCGTGCGCGCGATCCGCAACGGCTTGCGCTTTGGCGACAAGGGCCTGCCGCTGATGGGCTGCGGCGACTGGAACGACGGGATGAACCTTGTCGGCGAGCACGGCAAGGGTCAGAGCGTCTGGCTGGCGTTCTTCCTGTATGACGTGCTGACGAAGTTCTCGAAGATCGCGCAGATCCGCGGCGATACGGCCTTCGCGCAGCTCTGCACGGAAGAAGCCGAGAAGCTGCGCCAGAACATTGAAGCCAATGCCTGGGACGGCCAGTGGTATCGGCGCGCCTACTTCGACAACGGCGAGCCGCTGGGGTCGAAGCAGAACCCCGAATGCCAGATCGACTCGCTGCCGCAGAGCTGGGGTGTGCTCAGCGGGGCGGCCGATCCGGAGCGCGTCAAGTCCGCTATGCAGGCGGTCGACACGCGTCTCGTGCGGCGCGACGCCAATCTCATCCAGCTCTTCGATCCGCCGTTCGACAAGTCGCACCTCAACCCCGGCTACATCAAGGGGTACGTGCCGGGTGTGCGCGAGAACGGCGGGCAGTACACGCACGCAGCCGTGTGGACGATCATGGCGTTTGCCGCGATGGGCCACCGCGAGCGGGCGTGGGAGCTGTTCCACATGATCAACCCCGTCAACCACGGAGCCAACCGCGAGACGATCGACGTCTACAAGGTCGAGCCGTACGTGGTGGCTGCCGATGTGTACGGTGTGCATCCGCACACCGGCCGCGGCGGGTGGACGTGGTACACCGGCTCAGCCGGCTGGACGTATCGGTTGATCATCGAGGCATTGCTCGGCCTGCGGCTTGAGGTGGACCGGCTGCGCTTTGAGCCGGTGCTCCCGCCGACGTGGAAGGAGTACAAGATCCACTATCGCTACCGCGAGACGTTCTTCCACATTCAGTTCGACTGCACCGCCGGGACGAACCGCGTCGTGCGAATCGTCCAGGACGGCCAAGAGCGGCCGGAACTGACGGTCCAGCTCATCGACGACCGGCAGGATCACCATGTGCAAGTGTTCCTGGGTGAGTGAGGTCGAACGGCAGCCGCGAAGGTTGGGCTGAAAGCGTAAAGATCCCAGAGACCACAAAGATCCCAAAGGCAGGCAGGTGCTGGGGCCGCCCTGGCGGCCCCCTGCGCGCTGCTCTGGTTTGAAGCTATCTTCCCTTTGAGATTGGAGCTTCCTTGGAGCTTGGTGGTTGGATCTTGGAGCTTAGCGGCCATGCCGGTCCGCCAAGGCGGACCCTGCAGACTGTTTCTTTAGCTCTCCACGTCAGAGCTGAACTGTTTTCGATAGGCACTGGGCGTCGTTCCTCGCAACCGCCGGAAGACGCGGTTGAAGTTGGACAGATTGTTGAAGCCGCAGGCGAAGCAGATGTCGGTAATCGGGTCGGTGGTTTGCTGGAGAAGCTGGCAGGCCCGGCCGATACGCAGCTCGTGCAGGTGATTCACGAGCGTCCTGCCGGTGGAGCGATGAAAGAATCGGCTGAAAGCTTCGGGCGTCATGCCGGCGAGCTTGGCGAGGTCCGGCTGAGCGATGTCAGCCGTGAAGTGCTGCTGGAGGAATCGGTGGACTCGCTGGATGCGCTCATCCAGCGGTGGGGACGTGGCGGCGAAGCGGGGCGTCGCCAGCGGCTGCGGACGCGTCGAGTGACGCAAGTCGTCCAGCACGTGAAGCAGGGTGGTCATCCTCGCCAGTGGTGAATCCTCAGCCAGCGCACGTCGCAGGCGCTCGCCCTGCGTGCGGGCAATGTCGCCGCGAAACAGCAAGCCGCGATCGGATCGCTTGAGCAGCGATTCGACGCCCGCGAGCTCCGGGCTGGCAGCGATCAGCTTGTCGATCCACTCCGCGGGAAACTGGTAGACCACCGCCCATTGGGCGCGCCGGTCCTCCGATGCCCATGTATGGGGCAGCCAGGGGCCGATCAGCACCAGCTCGCCGTCCTCGTACGGGCCGGCATGGTCGCCGACGAACCGCCTGCCGCGGCCAACGCGGATGTAGGTCAGCTCGTATTCCGGATGATGATGCCAGTAGAAGGGATACGTCCTCGCGCGTCGCTCGAACACCCTCATCGAGGTGCCGGCGGGGAAGGTCATGGGTTCGACGCGCGGCTGCACT
>ERZ777003.1018-NODE-1018-length-47465-cov-11.727378_pt1 | contig 47465 bp, 37 predicted proteins | sample MGYA00374956_ERZ777003 | MGnify/ENA primary metagenome ERZ777003 (study PRJEB29302, sample SAMN06268252) | bioreactor metagenome | isolation source: Joint BioEnergy Institute, California, USA | place: USA:Joint BioEnergy Institute, California, USA | collected... | reverse complement strand
CACGGGCTGGCAGCCCGTGCCGCATATCGCCCCACCCCACGTAGCAATCACCACGCCTCATACCCGATCCCCATCGCCTCAGCGATAAGTTCAGCGATGTGCTTGAGCTGCGTGTTGACGCCGTGACGGTGGCAGGCGCCGGAGATGTTCATCGTGCAGCCGGCGTCATTGCAGATCGTGACGGCTGCCCCTGTGCTGCGGATGCAGGATGCCTTGTCCTCAACGATCGCCCCGCTGATCTGCGGATACTTCACAGCGAACGTCCCGCCAAAGCCGCAGCACTGGTCCGTCTTTTCCAGCGGACGGAAGTCGACATTGCCCATGCCGCGAAGCATCCGCACGGCTTCATCGGTGAGGCCGATGCCGCGGGAGTGGCAGGTGTAGTGGAACGTCACGCTCGTCGGCTGGGGTAGCGCCAGCTTCGACGTATCGAACTTCAGCACGCGGTCGAGGAACTCGACGAACTCGTACGTGCGTGAGCGGACGCGTTCCAGGCCCGTGCGCCAGGCAGGGTCGTCGCCCAGGACATGGGCGAAATGCTCGCGGACCATGGCGCAGCAACTGCCGCTGGGGGTCACGACGTAGTCGTACGGTTCGAAGATCTGGATGAACCGCTTGGCCAGCTCAGCGGCCTCATCCGGCAGACCGTTGTTGTAGAACGGCTGGCCGCAGCAGGTCTGCTTCTGCGGAAAGCTGACGCGGCAGCCCAGACGCTCGAGGATCTTCGTGACCGCGATCCCGACACGGGGATAAAACTGGTCGGTCAGGCAGGTGATAAACAGGGCAACGTTGTGCGACATGGGTGCGGGCAGTGTACAACGCCAAAGCCGCCTTGGCACGCCTCCGCCCCGCCTGTCGTTGTTAAGCCGTTTTTCTGCGTAGTTTTACGCTATTTTGACAGCCGGATCTCGCAGCCGTCGCACGGATCTGTAAAGATTTCGCTGTGCGACAGGCCGGCTCTGTGCTAGATCTTCAGCGGATCAGAGGGGGGAGGAGATCGATTTGGAGGCGTGTATGACGCGATGGATTCCGAACGGCTGGATCGCCGCAGGCGTGCTGACGTTTGCGATCGCAGGCCCCGCCCATGCCATCATAACGCACCCGGGAGATGAGCTGCTGGAAGCCAATCTGCCCGCCGGGTTCAACCCGGATTGGGTGGGTCGATGGGCAAGCTCTGGATCGGCGGTTGCTGTGGGTCCGGAACACATCCTCGCAACCGTCCATCAGGGTGGTGGTCTTGGCACCTCGGTGACATTTGGCGGTGTCACCTACAAGGTTGTCGAGCAAACACCCCTCAACAGTGACCTTCGACTCCTCAAGATCGCTCACACCGATGACACGCCCGCCAGCCTGAATGCATATGTCCCGGTCTACAGCGGTACGGGCGAAACGGGGCTTGGTTTCATCATCGGCGGATACGGCAGAGGGCGTGGAGACGATCTGATTAACGACAATGCGATTGTCTACGGCTATGAATGGGCGAGCGAAGGGAACACAACGCGCCGCTGGGGTATCAATGTGATCGCCGGGTTCGCTACCGATAGCGGGATCGAACACCTCGTCGCGGACTTCGACGGTCCCGGAGCTCCAACCGCCGTCCAGCACGAAGCTATCGCGGCTGAGTACGACTCCGGTGGCGGGTGGTTCATCCTCGACGGCGGCGTCTGGAAGCTGGCGGGGCTGACCCGAGGAGTCACACAGCATCCAGGCACGCCCGATCAGGCATGGTTCCGGGACCCTGTTACGGGCAGTCCCGCTCCAGACGTGATGTTCGCCATGCGCCTCAGCCCCTACGCCGACGTGATCAACCAGATCATCCCCGAGCCGGCGGGGCTGACGCTGTTGGCCGGTGCCGGGCTGCTGATGCTGCGTCGCAGGCGCGTCGGCTAAACGCTTAGCCGATCGCCGAGATCGACCCAGGCATGCAAAACAACATGAACGCGGGCGTTTGGCCCGCGTTCTTCGTTTCCACTGACGGGCGGGATATCTCTCCGCCGCCAGTCACCCGATTCACGTTCAGGATCTCTGACCTTTGCAGGCTACTCCAGTGCAGCCAACCGCTTGCGCGCCGCTGAGAGCCCCGGATCGAGCTCCAGCGCCCGGCGATACTCCAGCCGCGCCTCGGCGGCCCGCCCCTGCTGCTCATGCACGCTGCCCAGGTTGTAGTGCACCTGAGCCGGCGTAAGGACCGCTGACATCTGTTCCTTCGCCTCCTCGATCCGCCCCCGCCGGGCGAGCATCAGCCCGTAGTTCACGCGGCACGGCTGATTGCGCGGATCGATCTCGATCCCCTTGCGATACGCCTCCTCGGCCTCCGCCGGCCGCCCCGCCAGTTCGCAGGCATAGCCGAGATTGCTGTAACCCGTCGCCGGCTGGTCCGTTACGCGGATATACCGCTTCCACGTGGCGATCGAATCGTCATGCTGGCCCAGCTGGGAGTAGAGCTGTGCCAGGCGGAAGAGCGTCGGCTGATGCTTCGGATCGAGCTCCAGAGCGGCTTTGTACTGGGCGAGGGCGGCAGCGTAACGCTGCTGGCTTTCCATGAGCTGCCCGGCTGCGAAGCGCGTATTGGCGGTCGGATCGGGCTCGCGTGCCTGCTCGAAGCGGACGTCCCCGTCGGTGGGAATGGCACTGGGATGACGCGGGACGTTCGTCTTGTCGTCCTTGGCACAGCCGGCGGCAACAACGGCGGCTGCAGCCACAAACATCCAGACTTTCCGGTTCATCACAGTTCCCTGGAATAAGCGAGATTATCGGCCCCACGCGCCAGGCACCTGCCCGGCGCAGCCAAACTGCCTCCCCTGTCCATAGGGAACTATCGGAACCCAACCGATCCGGCCTGCAGAACTTACGGATCATCCCCCGCTTGGCGCGATCCCCCCCGACAGGGCAAATCGCCCCCATTCCCCAACAGATGCGCCATGGCGGCCAGTTGCGAGTTGCCAGTTGTGCCCCCGGGACAACAGCAATCCCACTTCGTCTCTCCGTCTCTTGGTCTCTTCGTCTCCCCGTCTCCAAGTCTCCCCGCCTCTCCCTTCGTCGCTCTGTCGCTTCGACACTCCCGCGACTGACTCAATGAATCTCCCCTTCCGCTCCTTCGATCGTCCCGGTTTCGATCTTGAGGTCGGCGCGGTTCTGGATCTTGTCGACGCGGCCGTCGCGGATCCAGATGATGCGGTCGGAGACAGCCAGCATCTTGTGGTCGTGCGTGGCGCTGATGATCGTCACGCCCTTTTCCTTGTTCAGATCGCGGAGCAGTTCGATGATGAGCTTGCCGGTGTTGAGGTCGAGGTTACCCGTCGGCTCGTCGGCGAGGATGATCGACGGATCGTTGGCGAACGCACGCGCGATGGCGACGCGCTGCTGCTGACCGCCGGACATCTCCGCCGGCTTGTTGAACATGCGATGACCCAGCTCGACGCGCTTGAGGATCTCTGCCGCCTTGTCCTGGGCATCGGCTGTGTTCATCCCCGCGAAGATCATCGGCAGCATCACGTTCTCCAGCGCCGTCTGCACCGGCATCAGGTTGAACGTCTGGAAGATGTAGCCGATCTTGTGGCAGCGCATCCACGCCAGCTCGTAGCTGTCGAGCTGCGCGATGTCGACCTCGTCAATATAAACCTTGCCCTCGCTGGGCTTGTCCAAGCCGCCGATCATGTTGAACAGCGTGCTCTTGCCCGAACCGGACGGGCCCATGATCGAGATGTACTCGCCGCGCTGGATGGAGATGTTGACGCCCTTGAGCGCATGGATCTCCTCGTTACCCATGCGATAGACGCGCTTCACATCGATCGTTCGCACGGTGTATTCCGACAGCGTTCCCGGCTGGGCGGTGGTTTTTTCGGCGGTGCTGGTCATGCTTGCTCCGTGTTGATGTACGACTCGATCAATTCTTCTCCACGGCCCGCTGGGCCTCCTCGAAACGCCGCTGGGCGGCGGCATGGCTTTGCTTGGCGCGTTCGAGGTCTTCCTCCGCCTGCTGGAGTGCCCGGCGCGCCGCCGCGAGGCGCTGCCTGGCGGCGTCGGCGTCCTGTCCGACGTCAGGCGGCATCGGCATGTTGCGCATCTTCGACTGCAGCATCCACGCGTACCGCTCACCCCGGTCCAGCCGCATAGTCTGGTCATCGCCGACCACGGCGACCAGCACCTTGCCGCCCTGCGGCGATTCCACCAGGCGGAATCCGATCGGATCGCCAGCCCGCAGTTCTTCCACGAGGATCGCCGGATCATCGATCCCGGGGAACAGCATATAGGTGCCGTCTTCGGGCGCCGTGCGGACAACCGCCGGCGGGCGGCCCATGTACCGCACGACCTCGCCGGCAGGCCGGCAGCCCGCTGCTGCGGCGGCGATCAGGATTGGCATTATCGCGTAGCGGATCATCAGGTCTCCAGATAGTTACACGTCCGAACGCATCGCTTCGATCGGCTGCATCTTGGCGGCACGCCACGAGGGATACAGCGCCCCCGCCACCGTCAGCACCACGCCGACCGTCAGGCACATCAGCATGGCTTTGAACAGATCCCCCCAAAGCATGTTCTTCCACGCGAAGCTGCCATAGTTGATCGAGACGGCAGCCATGCTCAACGTCAGCCCCACGATGATCCCGATCACCGTGCCGACGATCCCCTGGAACAGGCTTTCGATCAGGAACAGTTTGATGATGAACCCGTCCAGCGCGCCCAGGCACTTCATCGTGCCGATCTCGCGGAAGCGCTCCGTGACGCTCATCAGCATGGCATTGAGGATGCCCACGAACGCCACCAGCAGCGCCAAGCCAATCAGCCAGTTGGTCTGCGTGCGGCTCTGCTCGATCGCTTCCTCGTTGGACGGTACGCCGTTGGCTTCCATCATCGCCAGCAGCCGCTGGGGCGCGGTCTGCTCGTCACGAACCGCCTTGAGCTGGCGCGCCGTGACCAGCCAGTCCTGGAACATCGGCACGAGTTCCGGATTGGCAGCCATCGCCCTGTCCAGCTCGGGCGCCGTCAGCGGCAACGTCATGCCCAGCTCGCGCGGCAGCTCCGCCAGCGGCTTGCCAAAGACCTTCTCCGCATCCCACTTGGGATCGGGCGTGCGGCGGGCCTTGGCGGCCTCAGCCACCGCATCGCGAAGGTTCGATGTCTTGGTCGTCAGCTCGTCGCGCAGCGCCTGCTGTTGCTCGCGCGTGACGCTGATCTGCGGGTTGGCGATCCAGGCGCGCATCCCCTTGATCATCGCCTCGCTGGTGAGGATCGACATCAGAAACGCCAATGCCAGCACGATGCCGCTGGTCACCAGCAGGCTTCGGCTCAGCCGGAGGCGAATGCTCTTCCAGGCGATCTCCACCGCCTTGCTCAGCGGCAGCATCGGCTGACGTTTGATGGATTCCTGCGTATTGCTCATCGTCTTGCCGTTGATTCTCACTTACCGCCGGGAGGCTCCTTCAGCGTCATCCCGATCAGTCCCTTGCGCGTCAGCATGTTCAGGAACTGGATCGTCGACACCTGAGCCTCGCGAAGGTTCAGATTATACTGCCTGGACAGCCGGCGGATGATCTGCTGCACGCTGGTTTTTCCGTTGCAGTTGTCCCAGACCAACCGGCCCATTTCGTCCAGTTCAAACGTCTTTTTCGCCCCTTCGGGCATCCGGAAGAACCAGCCGCTCCACTTGGTCTGCCGCAGCTTCACGACCAGGTTGATCCCGCCGTCCTCCCGCTCCTGCACTTCGGCTTCGACCAGGCGCACCGGACGCGCCGCAAGCTGCTGCTGCAGTGTCAGACGAGGTTTCTTACGGCGAAACAACACGGCTTACTTACGATCCGGACTCGCGAGTTCCAGCCCATCCAACCGACTCGATCACGCGATACAGGTCAAGGCCCTGCCCCGCGCCCTGCACGATCACCACACGGTCACGGGTCGGATCGTGCACCGCGATCGTCCGCAGCATCGGCTGCAGAGAGAACTTCCAGAAAAACCGCCTTCGCCGCGGCAACGGCGCTTCGACGCCCTTGAGCTCGCGGCCATCGGGCGTTTGAAGCGTTACCGCCTCGTGCGACTTGCTCGGGCGGTAATGCTTCTTCACATCCCGCTGCTGCTTGCGCAGCCAGTTTTCCAGCGGCATGCGCTTCAGCGCCAGCGTCGCCGGGGCAATCTGGCGAACCGTCAGCTCGCCACGACGACCCTTGAACCGCAAGCCTAGGTCGCCGGCGAACAGCAGCGGCTTTTCCAGCGCCAGATCCGCCGGCACCTGGCAGCTCAGGTCCAGCACCGACCACCGCCGCAGCGGCTGATCGCTTTCGTCGACCAGCGTCGGCAGGAGCTGATCCGGCAGGATCCGCTCGCGTCGCCGGGCGTGGTGGATCACCTGGATCAGGCGATCCGAACACCGGCTGTAGGCGATCCATACATCGCGTCCAGGCGGCTCGGGCTCGAGGTACAGCAGCGAATCGACAAACGCCGCGTCAGCCTTCGTATAGGGCTGAGCCTCATCAGCCGCCAGTTGGCCGACCTCGTCCCGCATCGTCCGTTTGATCCACGATGCCGGATCCTTGCCGACGCGACGGTTTCGGCTCCACCGGATGCCCAACCGCGCCCGGTGCAGGTCCGCGAACAGGGCATACCCCTCCTCAAAGGTGCCTTCGAGCTTCACGGGGTTCCAGCGGATTGGCAGATCAATCCGCCACCCCTGCCAGACCACGCGCTGCCGATTGGCAGGTGCGCGGGCGTGATTGGGGTGTTCGGCGGTCATCTGCATCGCATTGTTCCTCGTCGGCTGCCAATGTCCAACCTCCGGCGCTCCATCGCCATCTACGGGGCCTAGCCCGGCAGCAGCCGAATCGACTCAAAATCCAGTCCCATCGAGTTGCGCACCAGCGCAACCGTCAACCACGTCGAAGCCACCGCGGCCTCGCCAATGATCATCCCGATGAAATACGGCCGCGCCGCCCGATACGTCGACGAACCGCCATATTTCACCAGCAGCAGCTTCGCCAGCCATCCCAGCAACACGCTGAACCAGATCCGGCCCATCGGATACGAATAGACCAGCAGGAATCCGACCGGGTGCAGCGGCCAATTCACAAACCGAAGCCGCAATCCGCTCAACGCGGCTGTAACCGCGGCGCCCAAGCCGAAGTTCAGCATGCGGTTGTGGTTCTCCGTCGGTCCGGTGCTGCTGCCGGCGAACTGCCGCGTCGAATCCAGCACCGCGCGCGGCACGTCGTCCACGCCGTAGCTGTTGAGCACCTGCGCTCCGCTGCCGTCGATCGGCGCTGCGAAATTGTACTCGACGTACAGCATCGCCGCCCCCGACACCAGGAACCCGACCACCAGGGCCAGCACCAGCGCCAGCGTAAATGGCACAGCCCGCTTCCATCGCGGCTCAACGTCGTACGCCCGCAGATCCGCCACGCGGTAGGCATTGACGGTGTACGCCGCCATCGACTCCCGCATGTCGTTCGTGAACATGTAGAACATCATGTGGTTCCAGAAGTAGCCGCGCAGGTTGGCCCGCAGCGTCAAAGCTTCCGGAAGATCGTTCAGGGCGTACACAAACGGCCGGTTCAGCGGCGTGTTGATCTGCACAAAGATCAGCCCCGTCTCCGCCACCACCCGCGCCACCACCAGCAGGAACGTCACCAGCAATACCGCCGTCGCAACGGCTGCGCCCAGCGAGCTGCCCGCCTGCCACAGCCAGACGATCACGCTGGCCATGCAGACCACAAATCCCCAGCCGGCGACGCTGTACGGCAGATAGCGGCCCTGAGGCTCGTGCGGCCGCGCAGGCCGAACCATCTGCCGCAGCACCAGCCACCAGTGATGCCGCCCCACCCATACCAGCGACAACGCAAACACAAGCACCGCGCCCAGCGTCTGGTCCGACTGCATCGGCCGCGTCAGCTCCGACCCGAACGCGCCAAACCACATCCGCACGACCTGGATCGCCAGCATGAAGAACCACAGGCTGAACGCGACGTTGGTCTGCAGGAAATACGTGAAGCCGATGACGCTGAAATACAGCGCCGACGTCTTCACCGGCATCTCGATGTACCGCCACGGGTCTTCCGCGAAGATGCCCGACAGGTCATAGCTGATCGGAATCTGCGGCCACTGCGCGTTGTACTGGTGCAGTGCGTTGAAGCCGTGGATGATGAACACGGCGGTGAATGCCAGCCAGAATCCGCGGCTTCTCAGCAGGCCGCTGAGGGCATGCCCCGGCTGCGGCGCCTCGATCAGCGACGCGTATACGGTCGCCAGCGGAAAGGCCAGCCGCTCGTTCTCAGCCCATTGCCGCCGCACGATCACCATCAGGCACAGCAGCGCGCCGTACAGCGCGATCAGAAACAGCCCCCAACTGATCGTCGGCGTCACCCATGCCTGCCACGGCACCGCCCCCAGGCGATCCCAGAAGGACCCATCGATCGGGACATCGGGATTGCGCCCGTAGAAGAAGCTGAATACCGGATCGTTGGCGCGCTCCTGCAGCGTATGCCCGTCGGCTGTGGGAAACAGCCACGCCGGCAGATCGAGCGTCTGCAGTGTGTCCAGCCGCTCGCCGCCCGCCGAAGCGGTCGTGTGCAGGCCGACGAGCATCGTCGGCAGGTATCGCATCAGCCCGCTGCTGGGCAGCGTGCAGCTCACCAGCGTCATGCCCAGGGCCACAGCCAGTTCGCCGGAGCTGAACGCCTGTCGCGGTGCCCAGCGATGCAGCGGCCCGTTGACCAGCATCAACACGACCAGAAAGAACAGCAGCAGCCCGATCGGCAGGAAATTGCCGATCAGGTACGTGTTGTTCATCACGTAATCGTTGTACGCCGTCAGCGAGCAGACGAAGCAGATCCCCGCAAGCCCGAGCAACAGGCTGCGCGGGTTGACGGGCCGACGCTGCGGAAGCTGCTGCAGCAGCCCCGCCGGCGGCGAACTCATCTCCGCTGTCTGATCGCTCATTGCTTTTCGCTCCGCACCGGCTGACCGCACAGGCGATCATCCATCAGCCCGCTTGCCCTCGACTAGAACGTCGCCTGGAACACGCTCTTGCTCATGAACACCAAGCCGAGCGCGAGCATCATCACCAGACCGACGCCGCAGGTGTAACCGGCGAAGAAGACAACGCGGTACTGCGGCCAGTTCTCCCCGAATCGCTTGGCGAAGTAGTAGCGGCCGAGCAACGCGCCGATGAATTGCGGCAGAATCACGTGCGGTGTGGCCTGGTCCAGACCGCGGATCACGCCGTACACCATCAGCACCGGCAGCCCCAACGACGACATGCCCGCGTAGCACACCAGCGCCAGGCCAAGACCGATGAAGAAGAGGTTCGGCTGCCACGCCTGATAGAACGGCCCGCCTTCACCACCGGGCATCGTACTGCTGTAGATCAGGCCCTGGCGGAAGGCGATCAGCTCCCAGTAGGTGTCCGCATAGGGGAACGCGCTGCTGGGCACCGGCGCGATGTTCCAGATGAACTGGCTGAACAGCAGCGTCGCCACCAGCACGATCGGGAAGACGAACAGCTCCGCCTTCACCATCGAGAAGATCTTCGTGCCGGTCAGTTCGGTCTTGCGGAAGTACAGGGTCTGCGCCCCGTAGTTGTGGATCGGGAACGGCGCAAACCAGATGGCTGCCCCCTGGTAACCGGCAAGGATGAACGTCGCCTCCTTCACAAACGGCACGGAGACGCTCATCCCGACGATGCCTTCCATACGCGCCGAGACGTAGCTGATGATCGGCGTGTAGACGAAGCCGTAGAAGAACAGCACCGCCACCAGCGTCGCGTTCACCTCGCTGCCGAGGCCCGCCAGGTGGGCGTGGCGCAGCAGCAGGTACGCCAGCAGGATCGTCGTGCCCGTGGAGACGACATAGATGATCAGCGCGATCCAGATCGAGATGTCGCCGCGCCCGCTGGGCGGGTGGAAGAGGTTGCGCCAGTTGACTTCCGTCGTGGCGATCTCGTCGACCTCACGCTTGCGCTTCAGCAGCCCGCTGAACACATGCCAGAATCCGATCGCCGCGATCGCGGCCGTCAGGCCCAGGCCGAACGAGAAGTAGAAGTCCAGCGTGTTGGAGTTGATCGTTCGGATCGCACCGACGCCCGGCCGCCAGTTGTGCAGCATGCCGGTGTGGAACAGGATCGGGTTGGCGATGATCGTGGCGACCAGGCCGATGAACGCCCCCACCATCGCCCAGAACGGCAGCACCATCCCGCTGATGACCAGCCCCAGGTCGAAGCTGATCATCATCGGCATCGCCGGCAGGAAGCTCTCGGTGTTGCTGGTCAGGTCCTTGAACGGCAGCGGGAATATCTGGATCGGCTCGGGCAGGAACGCGCCCGACACGGCCGGCAAGGCTGCATAGATGACGGCAAACACCATCCCCAGCATCGCGCCGAAGCTGAACACGCGCCAGCGCCACGTCTCCTTGCCGCCGGAGGCGTCAGCCAGCGCCGTCACGCCCATGGCCCCCACCGGCGCCATCGGGAACGGCAGCCGCTCGACGTCACTGGTGATGCGATACATCACGTACCCGAGGCCGAAGTGGTCCAGACGCTGCAGGAACATCGCCAGGACCATCAGGCCGATTGGCGCCAGCCACGCGCTGTGGAAGAAGTTTCGCTCACCCAGCACATCGGGCGATTGCGGCGCGACCCATGTCGGTATCTTGTCGGCTATGCCGAATTGTCTGAACGATTCGCTTTGAACGAGGAACTGCTGCCAAAGCAGCCCCTGGGGTGTGTGCGCACTGACGATGGCGGCCCCCGCCATGTAGTACAGCACGTAGATTTCCGGCCGGGAAAGCTGCGTGAACGACCGCCGGGCGACTTCGACGAACAGGATGATCGTCACCCACTGCGCCGCCGTACCGATATCGGCGCCGACGACCAGGCCCATATACATGCTCGCCGGCGTCATGATCATGCCGACGAACAGGGCCCCGAACATCGCCTTCAGGCCGAACCCGTCTTCCCAGTGGTCCGGCGGCGGCATCAGGTCGCGGAACTGTTTTAGTTCTTTATCTTCCTTCATCGATCGCTACACGTTGGAACCGCCAAGCCCATCGTTCACCGGGCGGCAACGCCGCCCCGAACGCCGAACAAGCCCGAACCGGCTGCGCTGCACCGGCTGTCGCTACGCCAGACGCACCTCCTCGCCCGGCGCCGTCCGTACCACCTGCTCGGTCTTCTGCTGGCTGAACAGGCGGCGGCTTTCCTCGACGTATTCGAGCATCCGCTGCGGCGACAGCGATCGCCACTGGAGGAACTGCTTGCGCAGCTCCGTCAGGAAGGTCCGGTTCATGCGATACCAGCTTCCGTCGTCGCCGCTCAAGCGCTGCAGGATGACCTGCACTTCGTAGATGTCCTCGTACTGCCCGGGGTGGATCATCAGCATCAGGTGCTGCCGCACGCCCAGGTCAAACGGCGTCAGCCAGATGACTGTCTTCAGGCCGCGCGACTCCTGCCCGCTCTCGTCGGTGAAGTGGAAGAACTCGACCTTGCCGGCGGAGAACTTGCCGATCGAGCCTTCCTGGTGGGCTTCGAAGAACTCCGCCAGGTAGGCCAGCGCGCCATCGGCTGCCGTCTTGTTGATCGTGAACGGCAGTTGCGCCGAGATCTCGTCATCCTTGGGCAGCGGCACCTTCCAGGTGCGGTCGATGCTGGGCGCGGCAATCTTGCTGGCAAGGCGCGCCGGAACCAGGGCGCTCAGCAGCACGATTACCAGGATCAGACCCATCGTCAGCATGGCACTTGTGCCGCTGTAGTTCAGCGTCACGCCGCCCAGCAGGTCGAAGTATGACAGCACATACCCCAGACCCTGCCCGACGATGTACCCGAACACCGACCCGATCAGGCCGTAGGTCATCGCCTCAGCCACGAACAGCGCACCCACATGCACCGGCGCCAGCCCAAGGCTGGTGTACACGTGAATCTCGCGCCGCCGCTCGGCGATCGAGCCCATCATCGTGTTGAAGATGATCAACCCGGCGATCGCCAGCGGGATGGCCACCTGCCCCGCGCCGCTCACGCTTGCGAGGTTCGAGGCAGCCACCATCTTCACGCCATCGTCGAATCCCGCGAACAGCGCGACGGCAAACTGCTTGCTCAGCACATCCGCCCACCGGCGGACCTCGCGCTGATCGGCAAACCGCATCGCCACGCTGCGAAGCGAGGCATTGGGCAGCCGCTTGGAGATCTCCGCGGGAACGATCACAAACTGCGTCGCAGACAGGTGGTCGTACGCGCCCGCCAGTTCCGACGCCGTCTCATCGGCATCGAGGTCCAGCGCATCGGAGTTCACATCCGCCAGGCGCCGGCCGCTGGCGTCGAGCGCGCCAGCCGAATACTTCAGCGGCGACAGCGGCTCACCGCTGAGCATCAGCACGCGATTGTCGAACGAGCCGGCATCGAAGATGCTGGCCACTTCCAGCTCCATGCCGCCCAGCAGCACCTTCTCACCCGGCTGGCGAATGCCAAGCTGCTCGGCGATGACATCGCTGATGTAGATGATGTCGCGCTCGCCGTTCTCCAGGCGGTTGAAGGCCTCCTCGCCCAGGATCCGGGCGATCTCCGGCGACAGGCGCGACTCGCCCGGCGACAGGCCGAGCACCGCGTCCGCCGCGAAGATCTTCGGCTGGGCCTCGCCCAGGCCGGCCAGTGCGCCTTCCGCGGATGCGACAGCCGACTCGCGCGGCGACGGCAGGTAGACGACATGAATCTTGTCGTTGGGCTCACCGGCGTTGACGTTCCACCACCGCTCGACCAGCTCGTGCTTGCCCATCACCGCACGGAGGTTGTCGATGGCGACCTCCGGCATCGGGCGGAACCCGCGCTGGCGAAGCATGATGCCCGGATGCGACGCGGCTTCGCCGGTCGGCAGCGTGGTCGTATCCAGCAGCCGGCTGGCCGATGTGAAGCACAGCACCGCGAACGTGATCAGCACGATCGTGATGGCTGTCAGCGCCGTGCGGAACTTGCGGCGACGCATGTTGGCGATGCCCATCGTCACCGCGCTCATCAGCACGCTGGCGCGGGCGAAGCTGGTCGACGGCGCCGAGCCGCGGCCGGAACGGATCTTCTTCAGCTCCGTGTCGAAGCGCGAGTAGATCACGCTGATGACCACGGACGACATGAAGATGATGGCGAACGCCAGAATGATGATCAGCGGGCTGGTCGAGATCTTGAACGCCGGATGGAACGTCCAGAGCACGGCCGTCATGATGCCGAAAATCGCCATGCCGCCGGCGATCTGGCGGTAGATGCTGGCTGCCCCGATCAGCAGGCGTTCCATGCAGAAGCTGAACGGCACGGCCAGCAGCAGCAGGAAGATTGCCGCCCGCACGACGTCATTGGCCATGCTCTGGGCGGCGTCGTAGACGCGGGCCTCAGTAGCCCAGGCGCTGTTCGACTCGCGGATCAGGTAGTCGGCCCGGAACGGCCGCCACATGCCCAGGAATGAGTGCAGATTCAGGTCCGTCGCGAGCTTCATGCCTCGGCCGGATGGATAGACCTGTGCGGCATTGCCCAACTGCTGCGAAGCCAGCTCATGCAGGCGGTTGAGCAGATCGCTCTCGACACCGGCAGCGCGGTAGCTGTTGAGGCGCACCTCATCGACGCGATGGAAGTCCTTGGCGGTTACGACCGTGAGCGGGTCGATGTCGCGGAGCGCCTCGACGCTCAGGCCGCGGGCCATGTGCTGCACTTCACGCGTGGCGACCTTGCGGCCCAGCAGGTCGGGCATGTTCAGCAGCATCAGGCGGTTGCCGATGCGGCCATAGCGGAACAGCAGGAACGCCGCCATGTCCGGCTCGACGAACCCCGCCATGAGCTGGCTGGAGAGCATGACGTTGTACCGCTGCGGCTCGGCGTTGCGCCGCGCATCCAGCGGGATCACTTCACCCAGGTCCTGGAGGAACCGCGGATCATACAGCCCCACCAGCGAGAACTCCGCACAGTTGAAGACCAGGCTTCGACGCGGCGGCAGGTTGGTGCGCAGATCGGCGTAGAGCGTGATGTCAGCCGACTGGCGGCCCAGGTCGCTGGCAGCCGTGATCGCGCCCGTGCCGTCCTCGACACGGTAGACCTGCACAGCCAGCGTCTGCTGCGATCCCTGCAACTTCGGCAGGCCCTCGAAGCGATAGCGGCCCTCGGCGTCGCATTCGACGATCTCGTTGCGACGGACGCCCATCGTGTACGGCAGCACGTGCGGCTGGGGGATCTTCTTCTGGCCGTTGGCGTAGTAGTAGGTCACCAGGAAGCCGGGCCGCGGCAGATCGGGTACCGGCCGGCCCGGAGCAGCGCTGACGACCTGTCCCTCGAAGCTGGTGCGCATCCACTTGGCTTCGGCGGGGTTGCGGAAGTCCGGGTCCTCCCAGACATTGCGCATCAGCACACGCACCGCGTTGAGCTGGGGATAGATCGCAGCCAGGTTCAGGTTCTCAGGCGTGTCCGCGGGCGTATCGCGGCGCAGACGCAGGTCATCCAGCGTGATCAGCGAGAAGCCCGGCGTCGCCCAAGCCCGCGCCAGTTCCGACGCGATCGGCATCGACGCGCACAGCCAGCTTCGCGGATCGCGCACGCCGAACAGCGGGTCGAAGTCGACCAGCGGCGCAATCGGCTCAAACCAGGCATAGGTGGGATCATTCTCGCGCAGGCCGCGGCGGATCTTCTCAAAGCGATCGCGGTAGTTCTGCAGCGAGGTGATCGCGTTGGCGCGCTGATGGAACCCGTACGACAGCGGGCCGATACGCACGCCACGGTCGGACAGATCCAGACCGACGACGCACTCAATCAGGCGACGATCGTTCGAACGCTCGTCCGTGCCCGGCTGAATACCCAGCCGGCCGGCCAGCCATTCATACAGCTCGATGCGCCGAGCCAGCTCCGCGCGCCGCTTCAGATAGTGCTCGCGTTGAGCGGCCATGCGGTCCAGCGTCCGCTGGATGTACTGCCGCGGCTCGTCGCCGGTGAGCTGCGACTGCTTCTGCTGGAAGGAATACTTCAGCCGGCTGAGCTCGACCTGGCGGGCCTCCAGGTCCTGAAGCTGCTGCTTGAGCTCATCCGTCAGATCCTCCTTGCGGAGGACACGCAGGCGGAAGAGCTGGTCCTGCTCCAGGGCCATGTCGGTCTCGATCAGCTTGACGATGCGATCGATCTCCTGGCGATCCTTGGGATTGATCTTCGTCGGATCGTCAAGGTAGGTGGCGATCTTCGCGGCATGGCGTTCGAGCTCGGCGATGAGGGCGTCGATGCTCTCGGTCTTATCGCCGGAGATCTGCTTCTGCCAGATCGAGGGGATATCCGACAGCGCCATGAACATCTGGCGCGTGGCGGTGAACTCGATGCTGTCGGCGCCGCCGAAGAAGACCATGACCGGCCGCTGCGTCGGGCGCGAGGCAAAATCGCGCAGCAGGTTCAACCCGGCAGCCGTCTGGACGGCCTGCGAAGCGCCCTTAGCCAGATCCGGCACCAGGCCGCTGGAGTCATACGGCACGCTGAACATCAGCACGCCGGGGTTTTCGCCCTTCCAGCCGGCTGGGGTTTTCACCCTGCCGGGGACCAGCGCATAGAAGTTTCGGGCGGTCTTTGATTCCCACGCAAGGCTGGCCTTGAGCGTCGCCTCGCCCGTCAGCTCGCCGTTGCGGAGGCGATCGGCGACGGGGCCCTGCGGCAGGAAGAACCGCGGGATGTTGACCGGAATGGTCAACTCGTGGGTCATTAGATCTTTATTGTTAGTCTCGTCGTTGCCCAGGACGACGATGGCGCGGGCGCCGAAATACGACGCCTCCCGCCAGCGGCGGCCGGCTGTCGATTCGATCACCGCGATCTGCCCCTTCAGCGTGGCGGGGTCGATCTGATCGAAACGAGCTTCGTTGAGGTAGACCAGCCGGCCGGTGATGCCCTCTTCGGGGGTGGCGTTCAGGCGGATGTGGGCCGGCCAGAAGGGATAGATGTTGAACTGCTCGCCCGAGCGGGTGGTCAGCGTCGCCGGTTCCTTAAGGACCGGCATCATGACCTGGTATTCGTGGACCTGCAGCTCAACGCCTTCCAGGGCCTCGATTTGCTGCTGGATGTACTGGGCGGCCTGGTAGTACCCCTCCGAACCGACGACGCGGTTGGCGGGTGCGGTCAGGGCCTCGTAGTCCTTGCGAAACTGCTCATCCAGCCACTGGCGGCGGGATGGCTCACTCGCCTGCCCAAGGGCCATGGCCTGCAGCAGCCATCCCAGCGTGACCACAAGGCCTAGCACGAAATGCATGCGTCCAGCCTGACGACTGGCCGAGATGTCCATCCATCGCGGGTTTCGGTTGATCACGCAACAGTCCTGCAACAGAGTCCAACGCGTCGCGAAACTGAGCCGGCCGGAAAGGTCATGCACGGCGTGAGCCCGGCATTATGGCAACTCATCCATCCGAACGCAAAACGATTACACAAAAACGCACCCTAGCCAAGTCCCTGCAACGCCGAGCCTTGCAGCACGAACCGACCCGGCCGATCTCAGTTCTGACGCTGCTGCGCACGCGTCGGCAATGCAGAGCCCGCAAAGTGCATCGAAAATGTGTCAACCTTACCGGCTCCTTCCGCACACCATTACCGCAGGTCCGAGAAAATGTTGAGCGAACCTCGGTGCACTTTTCGTCATATGAATTGCAGATCCGGTGCATGCGTGCCGGGAACAAGACCTCTGGCGGCAGCGGCAAGCAGGAGCGGAACCATGTCTGAAGGCAATGCGCAAAGTGTCATCGCCCCCATCGACGGCGATCTGGCCGATTTGTACCGCAGGGTTGCGACGGATCACACTCGCATCGAGGTAGAACTGCCCGACGGGGATGGCCAGTGTGTCATCATCAGCAAGGATGAGCTACAGGGGCTGGAACGCGCACTGGAGATCCTGGCAGACGGCGAGGGGATGAAAGCCGCCTGCGACAGTCTCAATCGCCTGTGCGAGTTGTGGCGTCAACAGATCGAGCAGCAATCTAACGGTTCCGGCGTTCCGCAGTGACCTGCGAACGCAGGGTTGACGACGCATTCCCACCCGGGGCGGCACTGCTGCGCTCACTGGCGCGAGCGGCTTCCCGCTGCTTCTGAATCTCGTCGAGCACCTGGTCGATCCGCTGCTGCGCTTCGGGCGGCTGGCTGGTGCGCAGCTCGCGCAGAAGACCGATGACCGCAGGCCCCATCGACACAAGCTGCGCCTGAGCGCGATCGCGCAGGCGCCAATCCTCGGCATCGAGATCGACCACCACCTGCTCGATCTGGCGTCGCATGACAGCCGACGGCTGGGGCAGCGGATGATCGTACTTCTCGATCAGCGACACCGGCACGCGCACCGTCATACCGCTCTCGAGAGCAAGGTCCAGCACATCCCGATTGAGCTGCCCGCTGAAGCTCGTGTTGTCCCACATGATGACCTGCACGGCATCGCCCTGCTGCTCGGATCGCACCAGCACCTGCTTGATCTCAGGGCCGTTGACCTGGATCGTGTCGAACCCGGTCTGCACTTCGAGCTGGCCGGTGAGGGTGCCGACGAGGATGTCGCCCTGGCGGACGCGCAGGGTCGGGGCATCGGGGCCGGGGCCTTCCGGCGGCTGGACCATCTGCAGGCGCAGCAGCGACGACGTCGGGAAGCGTGCCGCCTGCGAGCCGGCTGCAAGGCGCATTTCAAACGCCTCGGCCGTCACCAGCCCGGCAAACCGGCTGCCGTCGCGCAGGAGCACCTCATGCACGCGGTGCTCATCGCTCTGGAAAACCAGTGCCGCCATGGCCTTCGGATCGAGCTGGAGCGTGCCGTAGCGGGTCACAACCTCGATCGGCGCCGTCGGCGGCTCAACGGCAACGCGATCGCCCTGCCGCATCAGCACCAGCGGGCGGTCAAAGGTCCACTCATCCAGCTCATCCGAGCGCAGGCGATAGCCGACCCGCGAGATCTGGTTCAGCGGCACCTGAATCTGCTGCCCGCTGGTCAGGTCCAGCGTGATGGTCGATGCCGCGAGCGTTCCGCCGAAGACTTCCCCATCGGCCGTCACGATCAGTTGCCTCGGCTGAACCTGCCCGACGTTGATCATCGCGATCACCTTCTCGACGGGCAGTTCCACCTGGCCGTAGAAGGTCGTCAGCCGCCAGGCATCCTGCTTCATTGTCCCACGGAACTGATCGCCGCCGCGCAGCTCGATTACATCAAACACGTCGCCGCGCAGCACCTCGAACTGGCCAACCTCCAGACCGCCGGGACGGATGTTGACGATCTGTTTTCGCAGCTCCCGCGACACGCCCTCGAGGATGTCCTTGTCCTTGAGCTCAAGAATCCACTTCTCGCCGTCGCGGGCGTTGTCGGCTGTGGAGTGCAGGTGAACGATGGCAACCGTGCCGTTGGCAGCCATGCTCAGCCGGTACTGTGCGGTAATCATGCTGCTGCCCGGATTGGACTGGATATTCGGCTTGACCTCCGACCGCTGCCCGGCGAACACCTCCACAACCGATCGATTGCCATGCGTGGGGGCGATCACGCCGATCGGGCCGTTGCCGGCACGGGGGTCTTCGATGTCCTTCGACCCCTGCAAGCCGTAGCCGACGTTGGTCTGCACCTGCACCATCACCTCGGCTGCCAAGGGGGCCGTGTTGCGAAAGACATCGATATAGCGCACATACCGACCATCATCCATGAGGCGGATACGCCGCTCGATTTCGATCGTCCCGGCTTGCAGGTTTTCGACGACCAGTTCGCCTGTTTTCTCATCGAGTCGAGCCGAGTGCTGGCGGACGTTGGGATTCGCCCCATTGACCATCAGCCGCGCCCCCTGGGCGTAAACCGGCTGATTGCCCTGCTGCTGAAGGAACCCCTGATGGAAGATCATCCACTGGTTGCCGGCGCCATCCATCCCGGCAACATACGGCAAGCCGACGCTGCCTGCCGCGACGCGACGCTGGGCGGCCGCGGGCGCTGCGATCAGCAGCAGCGTCAGGGTGGCCACAAAACCGATACTCATCCCCCACCGCACCGCTTGTAGTCGCATCGACAACCTCCGTCTGGGCGGATTTGACGCCCTGGATTCAAGATAGTTTCGCCATTGTAGCACGTCGGGCCATGTGGTTTTGCCGAATATTCCCAGGCGCAACAGCCCGGCTCGCAACGACCTGTGCCGGCTCGTACAATTCGCGCCCATGAGCTTTTCCACGACCGTTCCGGTGGAGATTCCGGGCGCCCGCTACGATATCCGCATCGAGTTCGATCTGCTGCGCACGGCGGGTCAGATTGTGAAGGATCTGACCGGCGCCGCCAAAGCCGCGATCATCACCGACTCGCACGTCGGCCCGTTGTACGCCGGTGCCCTTGGGCATTCGCTGAAATCCGCCGGCATTGAGCCGATCCTCGCCACGATCCCCGCCGGCGAGGAGCACAAGAACATCGAGCAGATCCTGCCCGTCTACGACACGCTCCTGCGCGCCCGCATCGACCGTGGCACGCCGGTGATCGCTCTGGGCGGCGGCGTGATCGGCGATATGGCTGGGTTCGTCGCAGGAACGGTACTGCGCGGCGTGCCGTTCATCCAGATGCCCACCTCGCTGCTGGCGATGGTCGATGCCAGCGTCGGCGGCAAGACGGGGATCAATCACGCCGTTGGCAAGAATCTGATCGGCGTGTTCCATCAGCCGAAGGCTGTGCTGATCGACCCGCAGGTGCTCCGCTCGCTCCCCCCGCGCGAGCTGCGCGGCGGGCTGGCGGAGTGCATCAAGCATGACATCATCCGCGACGCCGCCGGCTTTGCCGATCTTGAAAAGAACATCGCCCGCACGCAGACGGGCGACCTGCCCTACATCGCCAGGCTGGTGGCGCACAATGTCGCGATCAAGGCGAAGGTGGTTGCCGCCGATCCGCTGGAGCGCGGCGAGCGGGCGCATCTCAACCTCGGCCACACCTTCGGCCACGCGATCGAGACGGTCAGCAAATATGAGTATGCTCACGGCGAAGCTGTCGCCCTCGGCACGGTGGCAGCCGCGAATCTCGCCGTTTCGCTCGGCCTGCTGTCAGCCGACGATGCCGCGCGTATCAAGAATGTCTTCAAGCAGGCCGGCCTCCCAACCGGCGGGATGAAGCTCGATCCCGAGCAGATCGTCGATGCGATGGCTTACGACAAAAAGGTAAAATCCGGCAAAATCCGCCTGGTTCTCCCCAACGGCATCGGCCAGGCCGTCATCCGCGACGACGCCACAAGAGAGCAGATGCTCGCGGCGGTGAAGACGTTGATCGGCTGAGGATTCTTGCCACGGATGGACACCGATAAACACCGATGAAGATGCGAGCTGAGGCAGAGAAAACAGCCACAGCCACCAGGTAAACTAGCAACAGATAGCACAACCTCATCGGTGTCCATCGGCGGCGATATTGAAGTCGAGGTAGCCATGCCCCTGATCCACTGGCTGCAACTGGCGATGACGGATGGGATCGGGCCGATCCTGATGCGGCGGCTGATCGATCGCATGGGGGATGCTGAGTCAGCCTGCGGGGCATCGTTGCGCGATCTGCAGGAAGTGGACGGCATCGGCAGTGCGACAGCGACGAAGATCCACCGCTCGCTGCGCGAAGCCGCCGGACGGGCGGAAGCTGAACTGGCCAAAGCCGGGAAGCTCGGCGTCCGCATCATCTGCCCGGAGGATGATGCCTATCCCCCGCTTCTGAAGGAAATTCCCGACCCGCCGGCTGTGCTGTACGTGCGGGGCGAGCTTCAGCCGCGGGATCTCAATTCCGTTGCGATCGTCGGCTCGCGGCGTTGCAGCCACTATGGCCGCGAACAAGCCGAACGCTTCGGCTCGCTGCTGGCGGGCGCCGGCGTGACCGTCATCAGCGGCGGCGCACGCGGTGTGGACTCAGCCGCCCATCGCGGCGCGATCCGCCATCCCGATGGCCGCACCATCGCCGTCCTCGGCTGCGGCATCGACATCACGTATCCGCCGGAAAACCAGTCGCTTTTCGAACAGATCGCCGCCCGCGGCGCGGTCATCAGCGAATATCCCATCGGCACCCAGCCGCTGGCGGAAAACTTCCCCCGCCGCAATCGCATCGTCAGCGGCATGAGCCGCGGCGTGCTCGTCATCGAAGCCGATACGCGCAGCGGCGCGCTCATCACCGCCCGTCAGGCAGCCGACGATCACAATCGCCCCGTCATGGCCATCCCCGGCCGGGTGGACAATCCCCTCTCCGCCGGCCCGCACGCCCTCATCCGCGATGGCGCGACGCTCGTCACCAGCCTTGAAGATATCCTCGACGCCCTCGGCCCCCTGCCCGAGAGCGTCTATGTCGAACCCGACGCCCAAACGCCCGCCAGCGACGAGCCGACATTGCCCTTCGAGCCCAAGCCGGCTGGCGGCCCCACCGCTCCAGCCATCGAGCTGACAGACCGCCAGCGGCGGCTGCTCGAGCATCTGGGCGTCGATCCGATGAACGTCGACGATCTCGTCGAAGCCACCGATCTGCCTGCTCACCTGGTCCTGCAGGAGATGACCTTTCTGACGCTGAAGGGCGTCGTGAAGCGGAGCGACGGGCAGACCTTCGCCCGTGCCGCGGGGAGCCGCCCATGATCCATCGCTATGACATGGTCGGTTGCCAGGTCGTCCGCCCGTCGGCGGACGGCTCGCACGAGTTCCTGCAGCTCCTGCGCGAGCCGGACGACTATCTGGGCGGCACGTGGCAGTCGATCCGCGGTCGGATCGAGGGCAATGAGACCGCTGCCCAGGCCGCCCTGCGCGAGCTGCGCGAAGAAGCCGGCCTCGTGCCGGTCGAGTTCTACCGCCTGGCCATCCTCGAGACCTTTTTCATCCCCGGCAGTTCAGCCGAGAAGGACATCATCTGGCACTGCATCAGCTTCTGCGCAATCGTCCCGCCCGATGCGCAGGTGCGGCTGAACGCCGAGCACACCGATTTCCGCTGGATTCCGCGAGCCGAGATCGACGCCCACATCATGTGGGCCAGCGAGCGGCCGGTCGTGGCCTCGCTGTGCCGCGATATTCTCGATAACGGCCCTGCCCGACCGCACTTGCGCCTGCCGATCGACGCCGGCTGATGGCGAAACGGGACCCGCCGGATGAGCGGGAGGTCATCCATCATGGACGGGCCGCCAGCGGAGACTAGAATCTTGCGAATATGGAACTGCTGCTGTCGATGACGCTGTTTCTGGCGGTGGGCGTGGCGTTTGTTTTCGTCAGCCTGGTGCTCGGCTCGCTGGTGCGGCCGAAGCTCCCCAACCCGCAGAAGCTGTCCGTCTACGAATGCGGCGAGGTCACCTTCGGGCCGAGCTGGGTGCAGTTCGACCTGCGATTCTACATCGTGGCGCTGGTCTTCCTGGTGTTCGATGTCGAGGTGGCGCTGTTCTACCCATGGGCTGTGGCGTACGGCAGCGCATCGGAACTGGCAGCCGCCTATGGGCTGACAACGTTTGACGTCCGCGCGACGGCGCTGGTGGATCTGCTGTTCTTCTTCGGTGTGCTGCTGGTCGGGTTCGCGTACCTGTGGCGGTTCGGCTATCTCGACTGGGTGCGCTCCACCGCGACCACGAGTATCAAGACCGATTACCAGCCCGGCATCGACCTGAGCGCCCTGGCCCGCCAGGACCGCTGGGAGTAACCCGTCCTCCCCCCCACCCAACCCGCATGTAGCGCAGGCGTCGGGCCCCCGTTTTTCCCTCCATAACCCACCGGGCATTCGGTCCGCCAAGGCGGACCCTACAGCGCGCAAGCGTGCGTATGGAGCGTAGGGGCGGATGGCAATCCGCCTCCGATCCGGGGCGCAACTGGTGTGATCGGGCGCGAGGCGATCCGCAGGGCACATTGCCATGTGCCCCTACGAAAGCGCATTGCGACATCGTTAAGCGCGAGTCAGGCGCGGCAGGCAACAGCCTGCCCTACACATTGCTTTGCGATCTCTGGGAGCCCACCTTCGCGCCTTCGCGTCTTTGCGGCCACTTACACCGTCACGGAATCGGGAATATCCGCATTGTGCGAGACGTTCTGCACGTCGTCGTGGTCCTCCAGGGCTTCGATGAGCTTGAGAACCTTGACCGCCTGCTCATCAGCCACCGGAACCTGCGTATTGGGCATGTTGGTGATCTCGGCGTTCTCGATCGGGATGCCGGCGGTCTCGAGGGCCTCCTTAACCTTCTGGAAGGCTGTGGGCGCGGTGATGACTTCGAAAACTTCCTCCTCGTTGCGGACATCCTCCGCGCCGGCATCGAGCGCCAGCTCAAGGAGCTTGTCTTCCTCGACGGCATCCGCCTTGATCGTGATGACCCCCTGCTTGGTGAACTGGAACGCGACCGAGCCGCTGGTGGCCAGGCTGCCGCCGTGAACCTCAAAGATCTTGCGCATCTCGGGCGCGGTACGGTTGCGGTTGTCGGTCAGGGCCTCGACGAGGATCGCGACGCCGCCGGGAGCATAGCCTTCGTAGACGACGTCCTCGTAGCTGTCGGCGCCCAGCTCGCCCGTGCCGCGGGCGATCGCCTTCTCGATGGTGTCCCGGGGCATGTTGGCGGCGCGGGCCTCGTCGATGACGTAGCGCAGCGAGAGGTTGTCGCGCGGGTCGCCGCCGCCGGCTTTGGCGGCAATGATGATCTTGCGCGCGATCTTGCTCCAGATCTTGCCGCGCTTGGCGTCGTTGGCTGCCTTTGCACGCTTGATCTTGGCCCAGTGACTATGACCTGCCATCGTGAACCGTACTCCCGTTATTGCTGGTTGTCAGAACGGACGGCCTGCTGGGACGCCTGCGAGGCCGGCTCAACGACGGGCGCAACGCGCACCGTCGCCCCTTCGTCATACTCTCGAATCTTTCGCTGCAGCTCGATTCGCAGATCGCGCAGGTCACTGCGGTCAAGCTGGCCTTCGCCCAGCAGCTCGCGAGCGCGCAGCCATTGGGCATGGGCTTCAGCCGTTCGGCCCAGGCGATACAGCGTATCGCCCAGATGATCGACGACGACCGGATCGGGCCGGACAGCCTCGCCCAGGGCCCGCTCCAGATACTGGCGGGCCTCTTCGAAGTTGCTTCGCTTGTACAGCACCCAGCCCAGAGAGTCCAGAAAGGCCTGGTTGTCCGGCTCAGCCTCGACGGCGACACGGATGAGGGCCTCGGCTTCATCCAGGCGGCGGCCGGCATCGGCCCAGGAGTATCCCAGGTCATTGCTGGCGGCCGCGTGGGTGGGATCAAGACGAATGACCTGCTGGAGCACCTCGTCGGTGACTTCCTTCTGATCGATCACGCCGTACAGGTGCGCCAGGAAATAGAGGACATCCGGCTCATCGGCGGCGGCTTGCCGGGCTGTGTTGAGGACGCGCGCGGCATCTTCCTGTCGATCACTCTGGGCATAGGCTGACACCAGACGCGCCACGACCTGGTGATTGTCCGGATGCTGTTCCCACTCGCGTTCGAGCAGGCGGATCCACTGCTCAGTCCGGTTGCGCTGGGTATACAGGGCCTGCAGCGCGCCCAGGACCTGCTCGTTGTCCCCCGCCTCCTCGAACAACTGCAGCAGCAGCCGCTCGGCGGGGTCATACTGCCGCCCCTGCATCAGGACGAAGGCTTGGATCAGCCGGCCATTGATGGTCGCCGGGTCGGCAGTCAGCCACGTCTGCAGGACATGGATCGCCTGGTTGGCGCTGCGGCGGGCGACATAAAGGTTGAACAGCCGCTCGTAGGCTTCCTCAAACGTCGGATAGTCGCTGACAAGCTTCCAGAGCATCTGCTCGGCCCGGCGGCCCTGGCCCTGGATCATGAGCGCTTCGGCATACGTTAACAGCAGCTCGGGCGTGACATCCTCACGCTTGACGGCGGCTGCCAGGTGCTGCAGCGCGGCTTCGCCCTGGCCCTGGTTCAGCAGGAGCAAGCCGGTCAGCTCCATCGCCAGCGTCTCATGCCCCTTCGCCCGAACGCGATCGATCAGGACCTGTGTCGCCTGGGCCTTCTGGGCGTCATCCAACTCCGGCCGGCGCCAGATGTCAGCCAGCAGCATCCGGTACGACGGGGGGAAGACGATCTCCTGATCGACGCTCCGCTGCAGCGCATCGCGCGACAGCGAATGTCGGTTCCATAACTCCGCCAGCCGTGACACCCAGTAGAACCGGGCCGCTTCGGCTTCGGGCGAGACCTCAAGCTGCTGCAGATCGTGCAAGCGGATGCGCTCACGGCGCGACACCTGCAGCAGGCTGGCCCACAGGCCGGCGGTTGCGCGCATCGTCGCAGGATCGCGCGCAGCCGATTCGATCAGCCAGCGGGCGGCTTCGTGCGTCTGGCCGCGACGGTCGAGGCTCACGACCAGCCGCTCGACGACATCCGTGTTGGACGGATCGCGGCGCGCTGCGTCTGCCAGCAGCCGCTCTGCTTCTTCCGTCCGGCCACGATCCTGCAACTGACCGACCAGGGCCAGCAGGATGGATGGATCTTCGCGGTCGGACCGCTGTTGAGCGCGAAGATCGTCGATCAGCGCATCGGGACCGACCTCGGCATACAGCTCGCGCAGGAGCTTCATCACCGGCTCGTTGCCGTGAAAGCGCCGCAGGAGCTGCATGGCGGCTTGGCGCATTTCCTTTGTACGGCCCGCCGCGAGGTACTCGCGGAGCAGACGGCCCTGGAGATCCAGGTCATGCGGTGACAGCTCGGCTGCGGCGCGGAGCGACGCGATGGCGCGGTGGTGATCCCCCCGCCGGCTGGCAAGCTGGGCGATCTGCAGGTACAGCGACTGTGGCGCGTTGGCGAGCATCGCCAGCTCGGGCTGCTGGCGGATGGCGGGCGATGGGTTCTTGATCGCGATCAGCGCCCGCTCATAGCACTGCAGAGCCGCGCGGTCGTAGCCTTCATGCTCAAGGACGCGGCCGAGCAGCAGATCGACCATGGCCGTGTCGGCATCGTCCCGGCCATACCGATCCGACAGACGGGCCAGGCGCAGATGCTCCAGGGCACGGGCATAGTCATCTCGAGCGGCGTAGAGGCGCGCCAGATGCAGGCGGACGGGGATGCTGCCGGGACGCAGCTCGGCTGCCTTCTCGAATGCCTCGATCGCGCGGCTGGAGCCGGGATTGGCCGACAGATAGGCCTCGCCGAGGGCGAAGTAAAGCTCGTAGCTTTCGGCATCGAGCAGGATGGCCCGCTCAAGGTAGCCGACGGCTGCGAAATGCCGATTCTGATGCGTCTCGCCGCGGGCACGCGCGAACAGCTCGATCGCGTCAAGCGGCGGGCGGCCGTCGCGAACCTCCCGCGGTGGCGGAAGCTCCAGCCGCGGCTGGATGTCGCGCAGCGCCATCTCCGCCTTGTCGACCGCCGCCGGCTGTGTGGTGGCGGCCGGCTGGGTCGTTGGCGATGGAGACGACGACGGTGAGGTGGCGCATCCCGCGAAAATCGCGGCGGCTGGTGCAAGCAGGAGGATTCGCAGGGACGGCTTCATTCAGTTTGCCTCTCGCTGGTGCCAGCCGATTATACGCCGCCTCGCCGGTTCATCAGGGAATCACCTTGTTAAGCGGATAGGTAATGATCCCGGTCGCCCCGGCACGGCGGAGCTGAGGAATAAGCTCCCGCTCCTGCCGATCTTCGAGGATGACCTCAACCGCCACCCACTCCGGATCGGCCAGACGGGACACCGTCGGGCTCTTCTCCGCCGGCAGAATGCGGACGATCTCGTCGAGCTTGTTCTCCGGGACGTTCATCTTCAGCCCAACCTTGGATCGGGCGGCGATGGCACCGCGGAGCAGCATCGCGATGTTTTCCATCTTCTCCCGCTTGGCGGGGTTGTTCCACGCATCCTTGTTGGCGATGAAACGGGTGGTGCTGGTCAGCAGCGTGTCGATGATGCGCAGGTTGTTGGCGCGGATGCTGGATCCGGTCTCGGTGGCGTCAACGATCGCATCGAGCAGGCGGGCCTTGATCTCAGTCGTGCCCCAGGAGAACTCGACGGTGACATTCACGCCCTTCTGCTGGAAGTAGCGGCGCGTGGTGTTGACCAGTTCGGTGGCGATGATGCCGCCCTCGAGGTCCTCGGGCCGGCGGATCGCGCTCTCATCAGGTACGGCCAGCACCCAGCGGACGGGATTGACGCTGGCGCGCGAGTATTCCAGCTCGCACAGCTCGATGACGTCGTTCTCGTTGCCGTTCTCGACGACCCAGTCATGACCGGTCAGGCCGCAGTCGATGATGCCGTCGACGACGTATCGGCTGATCTCCTGGGCGCGGAACAGCACAGCCGAGATCTTGGGATCGTCAAACCGTGGAAAGACGCTTCGCTCGGGGATGGAGACGCGGTAGCCGGCCTTGGCGAACAGGTCGACGGTGGCGTTTTGGAGGCTGCCGGAGGGCATGCCCAGGCGAAGGGTGTCAGGCGGGAGTTTGTCAGTCATAGCGTTATCCTGCTCGCGATTCATCCGGAACTACTTCCCCTTCTTCTTCGACCGCGCGGTGGCGGCACGCATGGCGGCGTAGAACTCGTAGCTCTCCTCAGCCTTGAGGTGGTGCTCGCAGAACTTCTGGATCTCATCCACCGGCGTTTCCGGTTCGAAGATTCCGGCTTCGATCAGGTGCGACGCGAGCGTCTGGTCCACGGGGATGGCGTTGGCGGCAAAGCCGAAGAGCATCGTGTAAGCCTCGATGAAGGCGTTGACGCCCGGCAGATCGCGGAGGAACTGCCGTGTCTCGGTCTTGCGGACCGTCTTCAGGCGGTCGAGGCTGAGCGTGTGCTCCTTCTCGAAGATCGCGTTGAGACTGCGGGTAATGATGCTGGCGCGTTCATCGCCGGCGGGATAGCGGCCGCCGATGATGTCCTGGATCTCCAGTTCGGTGGCGACGCGCAGCTCGTTCAGATCGGTGAACTCAGCCTCGATGGCGGCCATGGCCTGATCGGCGCGCTCATCGGTGACATCGTAGGAGAGCGTGCCCTTGACCAGGGCCGTCAGCGGCTCCATCGGCTGGAGCGGCTGAGGCTTGAACTCCTTGAGAACCTTCTTGAACAGCGACTTGAGTTCGTCGGCACGTTTCGTGGCGGTTTTCATGTTGCGATTGGTGTTCGTTGTTTGGTGTTTTGTGTTCTGTTGTTTCGTTGCGGATCACTCATCGCCGGGTGCGGGCGGATGGGTGCCGGCGGCGCGCTGGCGATCGAGTTCCTCGTTTTCCCTGCGGACCTTCTCCAGAAGCTCGAGGGTTTCCAGTTCCTTCTTGAGCTTCTCGTCGATGTGGAACTTGATGAACGGCGTCTGCCGGAGGGACAGCGACTTGTTGATCTTCGTGCGCATCGCGCCTGCGGAGTGGCGCAGGGCGTTGAGGGCGGCCGTCTGCTTGCCGGGCGTGCCCATGATGGTGACGTAGACATCGGCTACCGACAGATCCTCGGCGACGCGGACGCGCGTGATGCTGATCATCGCGTCCAGGCGCGGATCGCTGGCTTCGCGCATGAGGTACTCCGCCAACTCGCGCTGGATCGTGCTGCCAAGCATTTCGGTTCGTCGCGACATCAGTTCTTCCTGCTCGCTCGGTACAACAACCAGACGATCACGGCCACCGCGGTGAACATGAACAGCCCGACACCGGCAACGACAAAAAACTCGCCCGTTTCGGACATCGTTCCTCCCTGGCAGCCTTACAGCAGCTCGATCTGGTAATCCTGAAGGACGGTATCGTGGACGGTCTTCACGAAGTCCACCAGCTTGCTCAGAGCGCTTTCGACAAAACGCTTGTCGTTGGCGACCATCGCGATGCCGATGAGGCTTCGGCGGTGCTCGTCCAGCGCTCCCACCTCGGCGATCGACACGTTGTGCGTGTTGGCGATGCGATCCTTGAGGCTTTTGACGATCCGCCGCTTGTCCTTGAGGCTATCCGCCTGCGGGACCAGCAGCTCCAGTTGAAGTATGCCTATCGTCATAGCAGGCAGCGGGCTTCAGGCAGCCGGCGCACAGCCCTCACGATTACAGATGCCGCTCGATGGTCTCGCGGACGTAGGCCTCGAGGCGGTCGCCGATCTTGATGTCGTCGAAGCCGGCGATCTTGATACCGCACTCCAGCCCGGCCTTCACCTCGCGGACATCGTCCTTCACGCGGCGAAGCGTCTCGATCGACAGATCCTCGTTGATCACGACACCATCGCGGATCAGACGCAGCTTGCTGCCGCGCTGAATATGCCCGTCGGTGACGAAGCAGCCGGCGATGTTGCCCAGGCGCGACACCCGGAAGACCTCGCGGATCTCCGCATGGCCATGGAGCTTCTCGCGAATCTCCGGCTCGAGCATGCCCGACAGCGCCTTCTTGAGATCGTCGAAGATCTCGTAGATGACCCGGTACGTGCGGATCTCGACGCGACGCTGCTCAGCCATCGAACGTGCGGCGTCATCGGGCGCCACATGGAAGCCGATGATGACCGCGTCGGAGGCGTCGGCCAGTTCGACGTCGCTCTCGGTGATCGCACCGACAGCGGCATGGATGACGCGGACGCGAACCTCGTCGGTGTTGTGCTGCGCGACGGTGCTGGCGAGCGTCTCGACCGAGCCCTGCACGTCGGCCTTGATGATGAGGTTGATCGTCTTGATGTCCCCCTCTTTCATCGTGTCAAAGATGTTGTCGAGGGTGACAGCCTGCTTGCTGGCCAACTGCTTGCGGCGGGCCTGGGTCTGGCGCTCTTCGGCGATCGCGCGGGCGCGATCCAGGTCGTTGAGCACATAGAACCGGTCGCCGGCATTGGGCAGCTCGTCGAAACCGCTGACGATGACCGGCGTGGAGGCTGGCGCCTCCTCGATCATCTGCCCGCGATCGTTGACCAGGCTGCGGATGCGGCCGTAGCCACAGCCGGCGAGGATGATGTCGCCGACATGGAGGACGCCGTCCTGCACGAGCACGGTCGCGACCGGGCCGAGGCCCTCGTCGACGCGCGACTCGATCACGACGCCGCGCGACGGCGCGGTCGGATCGGATTTGAGCTCCAGCAGCTCGGCTTGCAGGTCGAGGATCTCGATGAGGTCCTCGATGCCCTGGCCCGTGACGGCGCTGGTGCGAACGACTTCGGTATCGCCGCCCCACTCGACCGGGTTGAGCCCGGCGGCAGCCAGCTCGCCCAGGACCTTCTGTTCGTTGGCGTCGGGCCGATCGATCTTGTTCATGGCGACGACGATCGGCACCTCAGCAGCCTTGGCATGGTTGATCGACTCGATGGTCTGCGGCTGAACGCCTTCGGCAGCCGAGACGACCAGCACGACGACGTCGGTCATGTTGGCGCCGCGGGCACGCATGGCCGTGAAGGCCTGGTGGCCGGGCGTGTCGATGAACGTGACGCGCTTGCGCTGGCCCTCGCGTTCGATCTCGACCATCCACGCAGCCGTGTGCTGGGTGATGCCGCCCGCTTCGCCGGCTGCGACGTTGGCCTTGCGGATGCGGTCCAGCAGGCTCGTCTTGCCGTGGTCGACGTGACCCAGGATGGTCACGACCGGCGGACGCGGAATCAGGTTCTCCGGTTTGCGCTCGCGCTGCTCGAACTCCTTGAGCAGCAGGTCTTCGAGGCTCTCGGCGCCCTTGATGCGCAGCTCGATGCCGTACTCGGCGGCGATCAGCTCAGCCGTTTCCTTGTCGAGGTTCTGGTTGATGGTGGCGAAGACGCCCTGGCGCATCAGATGGCTGATGATAGCGCTGCTCTTGAGGCCGAGGGCTTCGCTGAGCGAGCGGACGGTAATGGGTTCTTCGATCTCGACGGGCTCGCCCTTCTGGATGATGGTCTTGGCAGGCCCGGCGTGGCGGTTGCGCTGCTTGAGATGCGAGTTGACGCCTGCGCGATAGCCGGCGGCTGCGGCGAGGCGTTCGCGACGCTCGATGAGATCGGCGTCGGTGAACTCGCGGAGTTTTTCCTCGGCTTCGCCGCGACGGCCATCGGGGCCGCGACGGCGGCTGGACAGGCTCTTGCTCTTGCCCTTGCGATCCGCCTCCTCGAGGGTCTCGTCGTCGACGATGCGGACACCGCGGCCCTGCTGCGGGCGGGCCTGGGTAAAGCCAGGTGTTCCCGTTGGCTGCGGGCCGACACGGCGCGAGCGCGGCGTCGGCAGGAGGTCGGGCTTCTCCTCGCGGATGAGCTTGGGACCCTGGATGCGAGCCGGTTCAGGCTGAACGAACTGCACCGCCGGCGTGATGGGTTTGCGGGTGGTGGTCGACTTCTTGTTGGGGTCCTGGCGATCGGCGAGGGTGACGGTGGGTCGAGTTTGAAGCTGCCTGGGCTGCTCGGGGGCCTTGGGGGCCGGAGCGGCCGGCGCGGGGGCAGCCGGCTGAGCTGGCGCTGCAGGCGCGGGAGCCTCGGCGGCCGGAGCGGCAGGCGCTTCGGCGGCGGGCGCGACGACCGCAGGCGTCGGCTGGGCCGGGACGGCCGGCTCGACCGGCGTGGGAACCTGGTCGGCGGCTGGCTGCTCAGGGGCCGCAGGCGTGACCTGGACCGGCTGCTCGGACGTAGCCGGCTGATCGGTGACCTCGGGCTGCACGGGTGTGCTGACCTCGGCGCCGGTTTCGGGCGCGGCCTCGCCAGTGGTCTTGGACTTGGAGGACTTCTTGGGCTTGGGAGCCGCCTCGGCGGTGGCGGTTTCGTCGGAGGTTTTCTCCTCGTCGGTCTTGGTCGACTTGCGACGCGTCGTCTTCGGCCGGGCCTTGAGGGCGACATCGACAGGCGCAGCGGTTTCCACCGCGGTTCCGCCGCCGCCGTGGCTGAACCACTCCTTGATCGTCTCGACCAAGCCGAGACTGATGGTGCTCTGGTGGTTGGGCGCCTGATCGCCAAGGCCTTCATCCCGGAGCTTCTCCAGGATAGCCTTGCTGGGCACGCCCAAATCCTTGGCCAGTTGGTTAATGCGAATACCCGACGATTTCTTAGCCAAAACGTTCTCCGCAAAGTCGACCGGCTGGCGGCTGCGATGTTACAGCGGGCGCCGGTGTCACCGTGCTTCTCAATCCTTTTTCCAGACCATTAATACGTCTGACATCGCCGCCTGATCTTCATGATCCGGGGGCGGAAGCAACTTTTTCCACTCCGGTCGCGGCCTGCTTAGCGCTGGGCTTCGGGCGGTTGCTCCTCGCCCTCCGCCAGCGAACGAACTTCGGCCCCTTCGTCCTGCGCGGTGCGAGAAGCCGAATCCTTCACCGCGCCGGCCACAGCCTGCTCCTCGGGCGACAGATCATCGTTGCCGCCGAGGACCTGTTCCTTGTGAACCGTGACCTCGGGGGCTGCGCCGTCGGTGGCCTCCATCGCGCCCGGAACGCTGTCGTCATCGTCCTCGGCTGCGCTATCCTCGGAGGCGGTGCCTTCGCCCGCGCCATCGCCCTGCAGGGCGGCGAGGAACTTCTCGGTATCAGCCGAGCCGGCAGCCTTGGCGCGAGCTTCGGCTTCCTTCTTGGCCTGCTGCTCGACCGCGACGATCTTGGCTTCCTCGGTGCAGCGATCGACGATCCGCTCGGCGAGCTCCTCGCTCAAACCGAGTTCCTCGATCAGCGGCGCGGTGCCGACTTCCTCAATATCGCGAACGTCGATCAAGCCAAGGGCGATGACCTTGTCGACCATCTCCTGCGTCACGCCTTCGACGCTCTTGAGCGTCTGATCCAGACGCTGCACGCCTTCCTGGAACTCCTTGGGCGTCAGGATATCGACGTCCCAACCCGTCAGGCGGGCGGCGAGACGGACGTTCTGCCCGCGCTTGCCGATCGCCAGGCTGAGCTGATCCTCATTGACGACGACCGTTGCCCGGCCGAGCTCGAAGCACAGCGCCACTTCGGCGACTTCCGCCGGCTTGAGGGCGTTGCTGATGAGAATCTGCGACGACTCGTTCCACCGGACGATGTCGATCTTCTCACCGCCGAGCTCATCGACGATGTTCTTGATGCGCGAGCCGCGGACGCCAACGCACGCACCGACCGCATCGACCTTGCTGTCGATGGAGCTGACGGCGATCTTGGTGCGATGGCCGGGTTCGCGGGCCAGGGCCTTGAGTTCGATGGTGCGATCCCCCACCTCGGGCACTTCCCGCTCGAACAGACGGCGGATGAACTCGGGGTGGCTTCTGCTGAGTATGATCTTCACCTCGCTGGGCGTGTCACGCACTTCGAGGATGAGTGCCTGAATCCGCTCACCTACCTCGTGCGTTTCACCCGGGATCTGCTCGCCGCGCGGCATGGTGCCCTCGGCCCGGCCGAGGTTGACCTTCATCGTGCTGCCCTCGAAGCGCGCGACGGTGCCGGTGACGATGGTGCCGACGCGATCCTTGAATTCTTCGTAAATGCTGCCGCGTTCGTCGGCTCGAATGAGCTGGATGATGACCTGCTTGACCGTCTGCGCGCCGATGCGGCCGACGACCTTAAGGTCAAGCGGCTCGCCGTTGCGGGTTGCGGTGATCTGGCCGGTCATGCGGTCAAGGTGCACCTGGAATTCGCTGGTGTCTTCGGTGTCGAAGTGCTTGCGAAACCCGCTGGCGATCGCCTGCTCGATGTCGGCGTAGATCTGCTCGCGCTCGATGCCCTTGTCGCGCGCGATGCCATCTACGATACGGATAAGTTCCTGGCTCATTCAGATGTTCCTGTATTCAGTTGTCAGCGTCAGCCGCCTGAGGCGGGTCGTCCAACTGACGACGGGCCACAGACGACGGACTCCTAATCCCATACAAAAAGCCACCTTCGAAACATCGAAAGGTGGCCCAATGCCTCGATTCGAACCTGTTACATCAACGCGGCATCCGCTCACCGCGAAGGACACCTCCTTCGGGCGAGCGGCGGGCTCACTGGGCCGCGTCCGCGCCGGTGGCGCGGGCCTGTGCCATGCTGTTGCTTATGCAATCGCATGGGCGGGCTCTGTGATGATGCTCAGGTTCATCCCGGTAGCTCCGGGTTCGAAACAATGGACCTTTCGCACATCAACATACAGATTGATGCGCGAACCGATTTTCACGCCGCTTTCGGCTTCGACACGGGCAACCACATGATCGTGCAATGGCGTATGCATGTAGAGGTCCATGTCGTTTCCGAGCGGTTCGATGACGTTCAACGTCATCGGGATCGAGGTGGCCGACGGGTCGCCCTCGATCGGGTGGAGCGAAAAATGCTCCGGCCGGATACCCAGCACCACGTGCTGACCGACCTTATGCCCCAACGCACCATTCAGGTACTTGGGCAATGGAATGGTAAAGCCATTCCCCGGGACCGTCAATTCTCCGGTCTTGACGACCGGTTCGTCGCTGCGCGGGGTACCGTTGGTGCCCACGATCCGGGCATTCTCGAGCTTGCCTTCCTCGAACAGGAGCTGATCGCCCTGGGCACGGATCGTGCCGTCGAAGAAGTTCATGGGCGGCATACCGATGAAGCCGGCCACGAAACGGTTGGCGGGCTTCTGGTAGGTCTGCAGCGGCGTGTCCGCCTGCTGGATGATGCCGTCCTTCATCACCACGATCCGGTCGCCGAGGGTCATGGCCTCTTCCTGGTCGTGGGTGACGTAGATGGTCGTGGTTCGCAGCCGCTGATGCAGGCGCTTGAGCTCGGCACGGGTGGTGACGCGGAGCTTGGCGTCGAGGTTGGACAACGGTTCGTCGAAGAGGAATGCTGCCGGTTCACGGACGATCGCCCGCCCCACCGCGACGCGCTGCCGCTGACCACCGGACAGGGCCTTGGGCTTGCGGTCAAGCAAATGTTCGATATCAAGAATACGTGCCGCCTCGGTGACGCGCTTGTGGATCTCGGCCTTGGGCATGCCGCGGAGCTTCAGGCCGAACGCCATGTTCTTGTACACCGTCATGTGCGGGTACAGGGCGTAGTTCTGGAACACCATGGCGATGTCGCGATCCTTGGGGGCGACGTCATTGACGATGCGGTCGCCGATGCGGATCGTCCCGCCGCTGATCTCCTCCAGGCCCGCGACCATGCGGAGTGTCGTGCTCTTGCCGCAACCGGACGGACCGACCAGGACGATAAACTCCTGATCCTGAATGTGCAGATCGATCGCATCGACCGCTTTGACGCCGCCCGGGTAGATCTTAGTGACTTTTTCCAGCAGTACTTGCGCCATGGTTCCTCAGTATCGACGGGTCTGCGGCGGCAGCCGCTGTTGACGGATAGATGACCAGTATACCGTCTGGGGGAACCTAGCTCAAACCGGAACCCGGGTTACTGTCGCTGGTTGGTGAAGAATTGCCCAAGGGCGATGATTTGTCGCCCAGGGAAGGCTTGCGGATATCGTTGGGTGGAAAGAGGCGGGAGGTCTCCCAAGGCCCGGGCCGTCAGGACCGGATGCGTTCATGGTTGCCGGAGACGACCTGCGCCAGCACACGTTTGAGCTGGCTGGGCCGAACGGGCTTGACCAGGTGATCGACAAACCCCGCCGACAGGCTCCGGTGGATGTCGTCTTCCATCCCATACCCGCTCAAGGCGATGGCCTTCAGGCCGCGATGTCGCTCCCGAAGCTCCGCAACAAGTTGATATCCCGTCCGATCCGGCAGCCCCAGATCGCTGATGACGACGTCAACTGCTTCTGTTTCAAGCATTTGCAACGCCTCGGATGCGCTGTTGGCCACGCGGATCTGATAGCCTTCGCGTTCCAGCAGGCGGCGGAGGACGTTGGCGGTGTCCTTGTGATCCTCCACCAGCAGCAGGCGCACCTTCGGGATGCTTTCCAAGCCCGGCGGCTGCGGTTTGGTGGCAACGGGAACCGGGCGATGGATGTTCATCGGGAGGTTGACGCGGAACGTCGCTCCCTTGCCCGTCCCTTCGCTATGGGCTTCGATCGTTCCCCCGTGCATCTCCACGATGGTCCGGGCGATCGCCAAGCCCAGCCCCATGCCGCCGAACTGCCGCGTCACTTCGGGTGAGCCCTGCTCAAAGGCATCGAAGATCCTCGGCAACACCTCCGGTTCGATGCCGATGCCGTTGTCCTGCACTTCGATCCAGATGTGCGGCGGCTCGCCGGCTTCGATCCAGGTACGAACGCGGATCTCCCCATCATCCGGCACGAACTTGGCTGCATTGCGAAGCAGGTTCCAGAACACCTGCTGCAAACGGGCTGGATCGGCGACAATCTGGTCGGGTTCGGCGTTGAGTTCGGTGACGATCCGCAGATGCCGGCGATTCAGCTCGCTGAGGCTGTTGCGGATGACGTTCTGGATCTTGCCGTGGATGCTGACCGGATGCATGTCCAGCCGCAACTTGCCGGTGATGACGCGGCTGATGTCCAACAGGTCGTCGATGAGCTTGGCTTCGAGGTCGATATTGCGCCGCATGAGCGTGACCTCGTCGCGGAATTTCTCGGGAAGATCGGGATCTTCTTCGAGATTGCTGAGGATCATCAGGACCGGCGACAGCGGCGTGCGCAGCTCATGGCTGAGCGCCGCGAGAAATCGGTCCTTGGCGCGATTGAGGGCCTCAGCCGCGTCATGGGCTTCGCGGATCACCTCGGTCGCCTGCTGGCGCTGGCTGATGTCGACCAGGACATTGACCAGGCCGGCGACGCGGCCCTCGTCATCGTGAAAGGGATTGGCGTGGGCGAGCATCGTGCTGCGCGTGCCGTCGGGCCGCTCGATGATCACCTCATGGTCGAGCAGCTCGCGGTTTTCGCCCAGTGCCTCAGCCATCCAACTGTGCTCATGGTCCACCCTGGTGCCATCCGGGTGGTACATGGGGACAGACCGGCAGAACCGATCGGCGGGATCGTGAAGGTGGGGTGTGCGCCCGAACGCTTTGACGGCGGCGGCGTTGAAGAAGGTAATCAGCCCTTCTGCATCGCAGACAAAAGCCGCAACCGGCAGCTTTTCTAAGCAGTAATCGAACTGCATTCGTAGGTACTCATGTCCTGTGAGAGAATAGGCTGCGGCGAGGGTGCGGCGCTGCGCGCGGCACCTGGGACTGGCTGCAACCGCAATAGTGGGACACGGCTCCTCCTTGCCCGCAACGAGCCGCCTCCCGCTTTCCGGGCTCATTGCCCCGCCGGCACCACGGGCGAGTTCCTCAAACTGCAAGTCTACGGGATGGGGATCATGCTAGCAGCGCCTAATTTCCGGATATGGAAAAATGCGGATTGGCCATCCAGCCGGGCTGGCGGCGAGGCGGGGATGTTGACACCCCTCGCGGGGCGTCATACTTTCGCCTCTTTGGTGCGGAGGCAGCGGTCGCTACCTCCGAGAGTCGCACAAACCCGCTACTTCGCACGAGCAGCTATGTCCTTTCTGCCAGGTAATTCGGTTGTTGTCGGTCTGCAATGGGGTGATGAGGGCAAGGGCAAGATCGTTGACTTCCTGACGGAGCATGCCGAGGTGGTTGTCCGCTATTGCGGCGGCGCCAACGCCGGCCACACCGTCGTCATCAACGGCAAGAAGCATTCAACGCATCTGCTCCCGGTCGGCATCTTCCGCGACGGAACGATGAACCTGATCGGCAACGGCGTCGTGCTCGATCCCGAGGCGCTGTTCAAGGAAATCGATGAGTTCCTCGGCAAGGGCATCGCCATCAGCCCGGCCAACCTGCGCATCAGCTACAAGGCGCATGTCGTCATGCCCTACCACAAGCAGGAAGACGCCCTGCGCGAGCAGGCAGCCGAGGACGGCGGCATCGGCACGACGCGTCGCGGCATCGGCCCGACCTATGCCGACAAAATGCACCGCAATACGGCCATCCGCGTCGCCGATCTGCTCAACGAGAAGCGGCTTGAGGACAAGATCGGCCGGATCATCAGCGACCGCAACAAGGTCTTCCACGTCCTGTACGACGCGCCGCCGATCGACTGGAAAGCCGTCTTCGAGACCTACCGCGACTACGGCCGCCGCATCAAGCCGTTCGTCGATGACACCAGCACGATCCTGATCGACCTTTGGAAGCAGGGCAAACGCATCGTCTTCGAAGGCGCGCACGCCGCCCTGCTGGACATCGATCACGGCACGTTCCCCTACGTGACCAGCAGCAGTTGCTCGGCCCTGGGGCTGTATCAGGGCGCCGGTTGCCCGCCGCAGGTGGTGCAGAACTTCATCGGCATCATGAAGCCGTACTGCACGCGCGTCGGCGGCGGACCGTTCCCGACCGAGCAGGACAACAACATCGGCCAGTACATCCGCGAGCGCGGCAATGAGTATGGCACGACGACGCGGCGGCCCCGCCGCTGCGGCTGGTTCGATGCCGTGGCCACGCGCTACAGCGTGCAGCTTCAGGGCATCACGCACATCGCGCTGACGCTGCTGGACGTGCTTAGCGGTCTGGACCGCATCCAGATCTGCACAGCCTACAAGTATCGCGGGCAGACGATCGAGACCTTCCGTGCCGACATGGACATGCTCGAAGAAGTCGAGCCCGTCTACGAGACGCTGCCCGGCTGGAACGGCAACATCACCGGCTGCCGCAAGTTCGAGGAGCTGCCCAAGGAAGCCCAGCAGTACGTCAAACGTCTGGAAACGCTGATGGGCGCGCCGATTAAGATCGTCAGCGTCGGTGCTGACCGATCGGCCACGCTCCTGCGGTAACGACTGCGGGACGGCGATCTGTAGGGGTGCATGGCAATGCACCCTTTGCCCAAATCGCCATGCGGGGCCTGCGCGCCGGTTGGCGTTGAAGGGGCACATTGCCATATGCCCCTACATGAACGGGAGACCCCTTCCCTTTCGTCGCTCTATCGCCGACGAACCCAATTACGCCCCCTCACTTGCCAGCCGCGCGAACATCTCCCCGCGCTCCTGGAAGTTCGTGAACTGCCCGTAACTGGCGCAGCCGGGCGACAGCAGCACCACATCGCCGGGCTTCGCAAGCTCGCGGGCATGCGTGACAGCCGTCGGCAGATCCCCGGCTTCGATGACGGTGGCATCCGGGTTGATCTCTCGCACCCTGGCTGCCAGCGCCGGGCCGGTCTGGCCGATCGTCAGCGTCGCCTTGGCCCGCGCCGCCAGCGCCCGGCACATCGGCGTCATGTCCAGTCCCTTGTCCCATCCCCCGACGATCTGCACCACCCGCCCGGGCTCAAACGACTCCAGCGCCACGACCGCGGCTTCGGGGATCGTCGCGATCGAGTCATTGCACCAGCGGACGCCGTTGCGATCCGCGACAATCTGCAGGCGATGCGGCAGGCCCGCAAAATCGCGAACAGCCGCCTGAGCCTCATCCCAGGTCACGCCCAGCACCTCAGCCGCCGCCAGCGCGGCTTGGGCGTTGAGCTGGTTGTGCTCGCCCGCGATCGCCAGCTCCAGCCGCCGCCGGCCGATCGTCCCAAACAGCAGCCGCCGCCCTTTCGACGCCGACGCAATCTGCACAGCCGGCGGGCTGTTCTCGTTGGCCAGCACGAAATCTTTCTCCGTCTGGAACTCCACTATCGTCCGCTTGGCCCGCACGTACTCGTCAAACGAACCGTGCCATTCGAGGTGATCGGGCGCGATCATCGTGATGACGGCCACATGCGGCGACCACTGCAGCGTCCGCAGGTGCTCGAGCATGTAGCTGGATAGCTCCAGCACGACAATGTGATCGGGCTTGATCTTCGGCAGATCCGCCAGCAGCGACTTGCCGATGTTTCCCCCCACCCAGGTCGTATAGCGGGCGCGGAGCATCCGACCGAGCATCTCGGTTGTCGTCGACTTGCCCTTTGTGCCGGTCACGGCAGCAATGGGGGCGGCGCATCGCTCAACGAAGAGCTTGATCTCAGTCGTGATCGGGACGTTCGCCGCCCGCGCCGCCACGAGCATGGGGTTGGCTGGGGCTATCGCCGGCGATGCGACGATCAGGTCCGCCTGCGTGAAGTCGGCTTCATCCTCCCGCCCCAGGTGGAAGGTCATGTCCAGACCGTTCAACTGCTGGACGGAGTCAGCCAGTGCCTCGGCTGATTGGCGGTCCACCGCCGTCACCCGGGCCCCCTGCTCCACCAGCCACCGGCAAACAGCAATCCCGCCCCCAAAATGCCCCAGCCCGTAGACCGTAACGCGCTTACCCGCCAGATCCTGCATCATGCAATCATGCTACTGCAACGGCTGGGGCGACGCACGAGCGGTTGACCGCAGACCGGACGCCCCCTGCCTTGCCAGGCGTCGCTGGCTGGGCGATCATAGCGCCCCATACCGACGCGCCGTTAAACACACCCCCGCCGCAATCGTACAAATATACATCGAGGATGATGCTGTTGATGAACAAGCTCGCGCGACAACTGTTGACGATCCTGGCTGGATGCCTTTTGCCGGCGGCGGCCGTGTCGGCGGACGTCATCCAGACGCACGACGGCCGGCGGATCGTCGGCCAGGCGCGCTTCACCGACGGCTTCGTCTTCGTCACCTCCGACCAGGGCCCGGCCAAGCTGAAGCTTGAGGATATCGCCAGCCTTGTCCGCACCGGCGGCGATGACAGCGCCTCGGCAGACGCCAGCCAGATCGTGCCGCGCCAGGGCCTGCTGGCGGAGTTCTTCTCCGACAGCGATTTCAACACGCGGACTTACACGACGCTTCTCGAAGCCGGCGCCAGCGTCGATTGGGGGCGATCCTCGCCCAACACATTCACGCCCAAGACGTACACGGCGCGCCTGAGCGGCTTTCTGACCGTCCCGCGCAGCGGGCGGTATCGCTTCACGCCGCACAACTTCGCATCCGTCGAGATCGACGGCTATCGCCTCGGCTCGGACAAACAGCGTGACGCCGCCGGACTGGAACTCGATGCCGGCAAGCCCGTTCGCATCCAGCTTGAGATCAGCAAGCAGAACGACAGCCATTTCAAAGCCAGTCTGCACTGGTCGGGCGACCAGGTGCCGGGCGGCCCGATCCCGGCTGAGTATTTCGCGCCGCCGGAAGATTACGTGCAGAAGCTCGAGCAGTTCGAACTGGCGAGCCTGCCGCAGCGCAGCGGCGGCTTAAAGGCAGAGTACTTCTCCGATGCCGAGATGCGCCAACGCGTCATGGTTCGCCTTGATGAATGGATCAAGGACCACTGGGCCAAGCCGTCGGAGGTCTCGCCGGCACTGTCCGAAACGATCGCCATCCGCTGGACCGGCCAGATCAAGCCGCCCAAGAGCGGCAAGGGCGCGATTTCCGTGACCGGCAACGGCCGAATCTGGCTCGATGGCAAGAAGATCACCGATACCTGGCCCAACACCGAAGGCGACGAGCGTATTGAAAAGGCGACCGTCGATTGGGAAGCCGGTCGCGCCTACGACCTCCGGGTTGAGTTCATCAGCGGCAAAGGCTGGACGAAGGTCGAGCTGAACTGGAATCTCGAACACAACTGGTCCCCGCCGGTGCCGTCTGGCTACCTCTATCCGCCAGCCGATCTGCCCCGCGCGTCGATCATCCTGCCGATCGACAAGGCCGAGATCGACCTCACCAACGGCGTGCCGATCCATGTCGTCTGCTACCCGGGACGCGGCACGATCCGGAAGGTCGAGATCATCGACAAGGACGGCCGGAAGGTCCTCGGCGAAGCGACCGCGCCGCCCTTCCATCCCGTCATCCGCTCGGATGTGGCTGGCCCGATCGAGATCCGCGCTCGCGTGACCAACAGCCAGGGCATGATCGCCACTTCGCCGCCGGTGCGCCTCCTAATCACCCATGCCCCCAAGCCGATGCTGGGCAGCCAATGGAGCATCGGACGGGTCGGCGACACGCCCATCCCCGAGGTGACCGAAGCGGATGGGCGCATCACGTTGGTCGGCAGCACGGGGACCTTCGACCAGAAGCAGCGGCTTGGGCTGATGTCGCGGCTGCTTGGCCCGGATGAGCAACTCACCGCGCGTCTCGTCGAACTGTCGATCGACGATCCCAATACGATCCCGCTTGCCGGCCTGGTCGTCCGTCGGTCGATCCACGAGGAGAGCCCGCATGTGATGCTGCTGAGCTCAGGGCCCAAGGGGTGGTACATCGCCTCCGGCCTGCGCGAACGCGACAGCAGCTACAATGAGAAACCGATCGCCCTGCCTGTATGGCTTCGCCTGTCGCGATCCGGGGCGATGGTCAACGCCTACTACAGCCACGATGGGGAGGAGTGGACCCCAGCCGGTTCGGCTTTGATCGGCGACGATCAGCCGCTGCTCGCCGGTCTGACAGCCGTCGCCCTCAATGCCAAAGCGAAGGTGACCGCCGTCTTCGACCAGATCGTCGTCCACACAGCCTCAACAGCCATGCTGGCGACCGAGCCCGGCGTGCAGCTCACCAACGGCTCGATCATCCAGGGTGATGTGCAAGTCTCCTCCAGCGACGTCAGCGTCCGCAGCAAGGATGGCCAGCGGCGGCAGTTCCCGCTCAGCCGCGTCGCCCGCATCTTCTATGGTCCCATCCACAGCCGAACGGCTGACGAGCTTACGCCCGGTTGGCGCGGGGTGATCGTCGCCGGCGATCTGCTGCAGGGCGAGGTATCCGAGATCACCAACGACTCGGCTGTGGTGAACTCGATCATCTTCGGCATCCGCGCGGTCGACCGCGAAAGCGGTCTGACGGCGGTCGTCCTCAACGACGTGCAGCAGGATCCCCGCCATGCGACGGTGCAGTTCGCCACCGGCCGAGCCGTCACCAACGACCTGCGTCTCGACGGCGACAAGCTGGTCATCAAGGACCCCCAGCTCGGCATCCTCCGCCTGCCAATCACCGAGATTGCCTCCATCGAGCGGCCGCGCTAGTCCTCGCAGGCAACTGCGCGCAGTATGCGGACGAGACCAAGCACTAGCCAGGGGATCGCCACCCTGCCCTCGCCACACAAATGCTCACAAGCCGATGTAGGGCAGGCTATTGCCTGCCGAAGCCGATCGCACAGTGACAACAGTAGAGAAGCCCGCGACCGGCCCCAGGGAGCGTGCTTCCGCTGCCGCCTCAAGCAACGCACCAAACAAAACGAAGGATCCCAGCCGTTCGCCGACCGGGATCCTTCGTTTCGTTCAGTCAGATTTCTGTTGCCTGGCCACGCGCCCGTTACCGGGTCGTCGCCTTGCCGATCACCAGGCCGATCACGAAGAAGATGATCGACACCACCAGGCCGATCCCCGCGATCACCCAGAGGCTGTATTCGGCAAACGTATCCAGCACCGCCGGCCGATACCCCGCGACCGCGCTGCACAGCACGAACATCGCGAACAGCACGACAGCCGTCGCGCCAAGGGCCGCCCCGCCGAAAGCCGGTGCCATCGGATCGGCTGCCTCGACATAGACCGGCGCGCCCCCAACCGCCCGCTGCTGGGCAGGACCGGCGGCTTCGATCCCGCCGAAACCGGGCAGCGAAGCACTGCCAGCCATCTGCGTCTCAGCACCCGGCTGGACACGCCCCGGGCTGGGGGCGATCTCGTCCAGCAGCTCGGCGCCGAGGCTGGTGTCGTCGCTCTCACGCGTCAGATCGAGCAGACCCGAACCCGAGCCCACGCCTTCGAGGTTCACCTGATCCTGGATCGAACCCTGGATGTTGGTCTGGGCCATCGGGTCGGCTTTGTCGACTTCATCCGGCCCGAAGACGCTGATACCCGCGCCCGACCCGCCAGCCTGCGACCCGCCGGGCGAAATATGCCCGGGCGACGGTACACCGCTGACCGACCCGCTCAGTCCCAGATCGGCTGCCAGGGCCGTGTCCTCCTTCATCTGCATCATGCCCGAGCCGGTGCCGGAATCGACCAGGGCGATACCCGAACCGCTCGCACCGCGCGAATCCGCCAGCCCCAGCGGCGCCCCCGTATCCGACGGCCCAAGGTCGATCTGATCGCCGCCACCGCCGCCCAGTTCAGCCTTCAGGGCTTCGACCTGATCGGCTTTGAACATCAGCCGCGGCCCGTCGCGGAACTCGCGCAACCGCCCTTCCCGCGCCAGTTGCTTGACCTCTTCCTCGGTCTTGCCAAGGGCGACCTTCGTCTCATCCAGCGTGTAGAACATCTTGGCCATCATGGTGCGGTTCTCCTGGTGTTCTTGGGGGTGCGGTGCCTCAGTTGCCTGGACCTTCCGGGGATGGGGGCGCCATGTCCGGGTTCACCGTTCGTGGCGGGTTGATCTCTTTCTGGATCAGCTCGTTGATCTCCTGCGGCGCCGGTTCCGTGTTGAAGTTGCGCAACCGCCGATCGTATTGGAAGTTGCGAGCCGCAACCAGACGCAGATTCTTGTCGCCGGGGACGTACTGATACGCCACCAGCGTCTGCTGGTCGACATCCAGCAGGTAGCAGCCCCAGGTGTTGGTCGAGAACTGTCCCGGCATGATGAAAATGCCCGACCCACCAGCGATCGGCGGCTGCTGCTGGGCGTACGCCGGCGATACCAGAGGCCCGCTATCGCGGGTCAGCATCACAACAACCAGCACCGCCAGCAGCGCTGCATTGACGTAAAGCGCGGTGACAACAGGATTTGAGCGGCGCGTCTGTTGCATCTTAATCGGGCTGCGCCCAACACTTGCGGCGCGGCGACGTTCGATCAGAGATTGTATCGCACCGCCGTCGCATCCTGCAACTTTTTACCGAATTGCCCGCATCCCACGCAGTTATGGGCTGCGGCCCCACCTGTAAACGCGGCAGTGCGCGCTGCCGCAAGCTACCGCAAGCTGCCGCAACGCCCCTCTCAGTCTCACCGCCTCTACCCCGACGCCAACGCCTTCCGCGCCGCGTCGCAGACCGCCAGCACCGCCGGATGCTTCAGCTTCGCCTCCGCCGAGATCGCGTAGAACCGCTCCCGCACGTCATCCACCCTGCCGACGATGCGCACGCCCGGCTCGCGGCGCAGACGCGATTCCATCACCGACGGCGCTGGAAATACCCCGGCTCCCGATCGGCCAAACCAATACATCAGCGCGCTGTCATCAAACTCCCCCGCCACGATTGGATGGATGCGCTTGGAGTCGAACCACGCGTTCAGCGAACGCCGAAGCTGCGTGTGATCCGTCGGCAGCAGCACCGGCGCGCCGTCGAGCGACTTGGGAAATCCCGGCTTGAGCCGGCGGGCAAGCTTCTCATCCGCAAAGAACGACACCGACGACTCGCCCAGCAGGTGGTTAAACGCCTGCACCTGAACAGCCGTGATCGGGGCATCGCTGAGCACCATGTCCGTCCGCCGGGCAGCCAGATCCGCCAGCAGGCGGTCGGCTTTGTCCTCCCGACAGATCAACCGCACCGGCTGCTCCAGACGTGTGACCGGCTCGAGCAGTTGCGTCACCAGCGGCTTGGGGATGACATCGAGGATGCCGACCGACAACCGCAGCGGCCGCCCCGCCGGCTGATGCTCCAGCGCGTTGGCCATCTCCTGCGAGAGCGTGAACATCTCATTGGCGTAGTTGAAGGCGATGCGCCCGGCATCGGTCAGTTCCAGCCCCCGGCCGGAGCGGTGGAACAGGTCATGCCCGACGGCGGCTTCCAGTTCCTTGAGCTGGACGCTGATCGTCGGCTGGGAGACCAGCAGCTCCTCCGCCGCCCGCGCGATGCTCCCCTCGCGCGCCACCATCCAGAAATAGTAGAGATGATTGAAGTTAAGCCATTTCATCCGCCCGAGTATACATCGACTTTCTCTAAGTATCACATGGAAACTTCATATTTGCCTATGGATGACGGGAAACGTACTAATTAGACGAGCCGGGAAATGCGAAATCCGGGCTCATGGAGGTGTACAGATGTTGATCGGCACACGAGCAATCGGGTTTCCGCTGACCGAGGCATTGCTTCGATATGTCGAAGCGCGAATGGAATCGGCGCTGGGCGCGTTTTCGCGCCAGGTGTTCAAGGTGACCGTCCGCCTGGAAGACGTCAATTCCGACCGGGGCGGCATCGACAAGCGCTGCCAGGTGGTCGTGGCCCTTCGCGGCCATCGCACGCTCGTGGCGGAAGCCCTGGACACCGATCTGTATGCCGCGATCGACGAGGCCGCGCGGCGTATCCGCCGCTCGGTGGCCGACGTCTTCCGGCGGGAGCAGACGCTAGCCCGCCATGAACCGCAGTGGGCCGACCTGGCCGCTGCGAGGTGATCGGGCCAGGCCCGATTCACCCTTTCGAGATCGACCCTTTGGAGTCGCAAGTGACGCAGTTCACTGCTCAGTCCAGTTCAAGGCAGGTGCGGCTGTTCCGCGCCTGATCCCGCCTTTCGGCCTCCCGCCGTAAGGCGGGGGTCTTTCGACCAGTTTGTTACCGACAGCTCAGCCTGGGATGCCTCAATCCGGCTGAGCCGTTCCCTGCGCTGCCGGGGGCGCACGGCCGCCCCCGCGGATGTGGAGGTCGATGGCGTGATCACGCGCGAGCAGATGATCCTGGTGGATAGCGATCACCAGCAACTGCTGGAGATGATCCGCGCTTTGCGGCGGGACTTCCCGGCTGCCGGCGATCCCTATCAGCGATATCTGCAGGCCCTGGAACAGCGCATCTGCGAGGCAACGGTCGTCGAGGCGGATCGGATCAGCCGGCGGATCGTCACGATGAACTCGATCGTGCGCGTCCGCGAGCTGGACACCAACCGTCGACGGACCATCCGCCTGGTCTACGAGTCCGAAGCCGACGCGTTCGGCGGGCGGGTGTCGGTGCTGACCGGACTGGGCGCCGCATTGCTGGGAGCACGCCAGGGACAGGTCGTGCAATGGCAGTCGCGCAGCGGCGTCCGTCGTCTGCGCATCGAGCGGATCCTGTATCAGCCGCAAGCGGCTGGAGCCATGGAAGTTGTGAAGCAAAGGAGTTAGCCATGACCGCACAAAACGTCATGACAGCAAGGCAGATCGTTCTGACAGAAGCCGATTTTGACCGCCTGACGTCGCTGGTCGAATCGCCCAAGTACCGGGCGACGCATGCGGTGCTGATCGCCGCCCTGCGTGACGAGCTCGAACATGCGAAGGTGGTCGAGTCGGGCAAGGTGCCGCGCGGCGTGGTGACGATGCACTCCAAGGTTCGCATCCGCGACCTTGCCATCGATGAAACGGAGACCTACACGCTGGTCTACCCGGAGGAAGCCAACATCGACGAGGGCAAGCTGTCGGTCCTGGCGCCGCTGGGTACCGCCCTGCTGGGGACGAAGCAGGGGCAGATCGTGGCCTTCGACGCCCCCGCCGGCCAGCGGCGGCTGAAGATCGAAAAGGTCGTCTATCAGCCCGAAGCCGCGGGCGACCTGCACCTGTAATCCTACAGGCCCGCTGGGCCGGTGCACTCGCACCGGCGAGTTCGCCATCCCGCCGCCGCGGCAGCCTGGATCGATCTCCGGGCGCCGCGGCGGTGGTTTTTGGCCGATTTCCTGCGGAAATCCTCGAAAACTGGGCCTTCTCGCTTGGGGCAGAAGGAGCCGGCTGTGCATTCCCTGCACACCGTCGCCGCCCGCCGGAGCGTCTGCGCCCCACCGGCGGATTGAGGCGAGTTGTCGCACCCACAAATTCCGCCGTCGCCCGGGAATTTCCGGTAATCTATTCACCCAAGATGGGTGCGTTGTGCACCTGCGCGGAGGGCACGCGGCTGACAAACATCGGCTGCGTGTGAAAAATGGTCTAATGGCACTTGACGTGTGTGGGTAGTCGCCGTACCTTCCTTCGCAACTGAGACTGAATCTCAACAGTCAACTTCGTGAGAGGACCTATGAAGCTCGTATCTTCGTCTGCTGCGATCGTCACCGTTGGCCTGCTGGC
>ERZ777003.1017-NODE-1017-length-47483-cov-18.648204_pt1 | contig 47483 bp, 38 predicted proteins | sample MGYA00374956_ERZ777003 | MGnify/ENA primary metagenome ERZ777003 (study PRJEB29302, sample SAMN06268252) | bioreactor metagenome | isolation source: Joint BioEnergy Institute, California, USA | place: USA:Joint BioEnergy Institute, California, USA | collected... | reverse complement strand
GCGGCGACGAAGGCGACAGCATCGGCTAACGGTCAGTTACCGGCACCAGGCGCCGTGGCATGGATCAGCCGCTTTCCTCGCATTGGAACACCGCATGCGCCCCTGCCGGCCGATGGCTAACCAGGGAAAGTGGAATTGGGACACAGACGCCACATAGGCAAACGACGCTACGACGCAAACTGCTCTCCTTCTTCGCAGGTGCGGCCTGCTTAATCGCGGCCGGCTGCGGCGGTGGCTCCTCGTCCAGCGCCGACACGCCACAGATCGATCCCCCCTCGCCCGACATGGTCGTGTCCGGCCCGGTGCGCGGCTCGGTAATCACCGACGCCCCCGTCGCAGGCGCGCGCGTGCAACTCTACACCCACGACGGCCAGCTCCTGCCCGGCGAGGCCTACACCGACGATAACGGCGAGTTCGAGATCACCGTCGCGGAAGCCCGCTACGGCCTACGGGTGGTGGCCCGCGGCGGCGCCACCGACAGCGGCTCGTTCGACGGCACGCTCTCGGCCTATGTCGAGCCGTTCGACGCCGAGCTGCCGGTACCGATCAACCCGGTCACCACGCCGGCCAACCGACCGCGCGTCACCGCCGGCATCCCCGCCGCCAAGGCCGAGCTGGACATCGCCTACTATCTCGGGCTGGATCCTGGCCGCTCGATCCGCTCGGACTTCCGCCACCTAAACGACTTCAACAGCCCCGTCTTCATGGCGTTCGTCGCCGAGTACGGTTCCTTCGACGCCTTCGTGGACGAGCTGGTCACCGAAGCGCTGGCCAACCCCGAGACGCAGCGCTTCTTCACCGGCGCGCAGAACGTGCTAGGCGCGTCGGAGATAGCCCTCGGCCTGCTCAAGGGCGCCGCCTCCGAACTTAGCCAGCGCGCCTTCGGCAAACTGCTGTCGCAGTTCGACCTGGGCGATGACTTCAGCGCCGTCTTCAGCCAGCTGGAGACGATCCAGCGCTAGCTGAGTGCCCTGCAGGCCACAGTCGACGATGTCAACAAGAGTGTCAACGAGCTCCGGGTCGAACTCAGCGTGCACAACACCCAGGAGATCATCAACCGGGTCAGGACCGCCTGGGATGCGCAGCGGAGTCTCCAGACCATCGGCAACCAGCCGACCCTGATCGAGGGCGCCAAGAACGTCGCCTATCAGTAGATCCAGCTACTGCGCAACGATCCTCGGTTCATCTCCAACCTGCTCAACGGCGAGCGGGGCTCCTCCCCGATCAAGATCTACCCCGATTACCTGCGCAAAACCAACCGCTTCTACTCGACGCGGCATTACAACGAACTGATCACCTTCGTCGAGTTCTACGACACAATCAACATCCAGCTCCACTATCTGCTGGTCGCGGCCGATTACCACGACAATCCGGGCGCGACCGAGCCGTCTCCAGCCATGCAGTACCTGCTCCACCAGTTCGAGCAGGACCGCGCCCGCTACCTGGCACGCCTGCCCGAAGCGCTACCGCATGAAAACGCGTTCATCGAGGTCACAACCAACTACATGTGGTACGGGAATGGCCCCCCGGCCCCTATCCGGCCCGAGTAGTGCAGAACCGTGGCAGCTACACCTTCGAGCGGGACGTTCAGCGTTCGTTCCTGCCGTCGGCGCTCGCGAACGCGATACCCAATTGGCTGGTGCCCATTCTGACCGAGCTCGACAACTTCCGCGGCGGTCAGGACGCCGTCGTGCAACGCGGTGCGCCGGCGGCGCTGTTCCGCCCGCGGCCGCAGAACGTCTGGACATGGCTCGGCCCGGACCCCATGCCGATAATGCCGGTCACTATAACGTTCGCCGTCAACCTGAACGACTACTACCTGAACAACATCAACCAGTTATCCGCCGAGGTGCTGGCATACCACCCGCTCAGCGATGCGGAGCGCAAGCGCAGGGCGCCGTGGGCAAAGTGGTAGGGTAACGATCGACCGGAAAGCGCGGCCGGCTGACCGCCAGCCGCCAGGAAACAAACCCGGGCCCGCACCCGGGCTTCGTTTGGCGGGACAGCGGCGGTTACGCGCGCTTGGCTGTGGCCAGCGGCTACTCCAGAGCTCGCCGTCGACGCGCAGCTACAGGAGTGTCGGCCAGGTGCCGCGTTGCTTGATGCCCGCGGTGATCTCCGGATTCTTGAGCACGTTTCAGAAAGGCGCCCCACTCCGCGGACCTGGATGGCGCTTACAAAAACATTACGGCCTAGCCATTAACGCAAACCATGACTTCTAACTTGCCTGCATAGTAAGCCATGAAAGCGGAATATGGCTTTCTCGGTGCTTTCAAAAATTGTCCTTGTCCTACCCCAATGAATCAACCTGCGCTAACAGATTGAGGATGTAGGCCTGTGACACCACCTTACTGACCGGGCCGATAAGATCGACCATAGACCTGGACCGTCTACGGACCACAGTAATGGAAGCAGTTTTTGTGCAGCCCCGACTACAACCCGACTCTTGCCCCAATTGTCAAAAAACATCGCCGCACAAAAAAGCAACCTCACCAGCCAAAAACCAAGCAGACCAAAGCTACCTACCAACTCGCTCCTCCACGACAGCACCAGTGTGCGGCTCAACCAACAACTCTTCCCCATCCCAATTAAACAATCTCACCAAATCACCAACCTTGCGAACCGCTGTATAAGGACTATCCTCATAAACATGTTCTCTTCGCACGATAGTCCAGACAATATTTCCACGAGGATCCACACCAAGAACGTTCTCGTTGAAACATGAACCCGGCTTCGGTTCTAGGCGCACCACAAAAACGTCGCCAAAGCCAACCACTTCCCCGATTGGCCATGCAAATTTGACACTTGCTCCCGAGGGCGACAAATAAAGTATGTCCCCCTTAGCAACGTACGATCCCTGAAATCCACTCATTACAAAGGCCTCATATTTCGGAACGCACTAGCAGGCAATCGTTCCAGAAGCTCATACTGAATACCGCCACCAGAGCCCCACCCTGGCTGCGCAGCGACAGTCCCGACTCTAATCTTTGTTCCAGTAGGGACATACACATCCGAAACAAAAATTGGAATCTCAGGCAACGCAAACTTGTCTTTAATTTGGCTGGGCGTCAAACCTTCGATCTGTCGAGGCCGCATCATCCATGATCTAGCTTGGTTTCCATCACCATGGACGCGAACGAAAATTCGCTCTCTCTGCAAAACAATATCCCTAGCGCGCGTTCCTTCCGCATAGGGCGGTAAGCGCCCTTTTTCCACATGAGGAGCGTTAGCTTCCTCGGCCGATAGCGAACCTCTGCGAGGACACCCCGCCAAGCCCAGTGGATCGACCCACGCCAGCGGATTTGGGACATAAGCCTGCGGCGTCAAGCCGCCGGCCAGGCCGATGGGATCGGGCGTAAGGTATTGGCCGGTCTGTGGGTCGTAGTAGCGAAAGCGGTTGTAGTGCAGTCCCGACTCGGCATCGGCGTACTGGCCCAGGAAGCGCAACGGGCAGTCGGTTCGCAGCTCCGGGTCGGGGTGATGCTGGGTGCCGAGCACGGCGCCCCACGTGGCGTAGTCCGCGCGCCAGACCACCTCGCCGCGGGCGCTCAGCAGCGCCTGGGGCGTGCCCAAGTGGTCGGTGACGGCGAACCAGGTTTGGCATTGGGGTGGCGGCGCCTGGCCCGGGAACGCGGCCTGGTAGTGAGCGATGACCAAGGGGTCGCGTTCGAACCGCAGCCGTTGCTTGGCTAGCGGCACGAAGCCGCCGGGGCTGAACACCCACACCTCCGCCTGCGCCCCGGGGAGGAAGCGGCCATCGCGGTACTGGCCACCCAGCTCCGCGGCTAGGACGTCGCCGCTCCAGACGCTGCGCTGGATCCGACCATTGCTCTCGTTGCGCTTTTCGATGCGCCGCCCTAGCGGGTCGTAAACGTAGCGCCAGCGCTCGCCGCGCGGACCGCGCAGGCCGATGAGTTCGCCACGGGCGTTGTAGCGGTATTGCCAGACCTCGGGGCGGAAGCCCTCGCGCAAATGGTCCTTCTGGATCAGCCGGCCGGCGGCATCGTAGAGGTAGCGCTCGTCGTTGCGGCTGCGCACGCGCCCCGCGTGATGGCTCAGGCGCCAGCGCTCGGGCAGGCCGGCACCGCCTTGACGGCTCATCGCCCGCAGCTCCCCCAGGGGACCATAGTCGAAGCGCTCGGCACCGTACGTGCCCTGCACCTCGACGACGCGCGCGGCGACGTCGTAGCGATAGCGGCGCTCGCCGACGTCGCGGTCGGTCATGAGCCGGGGCAGACCGCTGCGGTCATAGCGATAGTGCCGCTGCAACCCGACGTCGAGCGGTACGCCGGCCGGCCACTGGGGTAAGCGCTCGCCCCGGCCGTAGCCGGCCTGCTGCTCGGCCAGCAGACCGCCAGGGGTGTAGCGCTGCTGCAGCCAGAACCCCTGGTGGCTGTGGACGGTGAGCGGCAGGCCGCGGCCGTCTCGCTGGATGTGCAGCGGTGAGGTCTGCGGCAGCGTCAGGCGTTCGAGCAGACCGTTGCCATCGAAGGCGAAATGGGTGACGTGCGGCTGGTCCTGGCCCGGCAGATACAGCAGGCGCTGGGTGCACAGGCCGTCGCCATCGTAGCGGTAGCCGATGCGCGCGTCGTGCTGGCGCTCCTCGATCAGGCGGCCGTCCGGATCGTAGGCGAAGCCGAGCTCGCAGTCGCCGTTGCTGGCGCGCACCAGCCGGCCCAGGGCGTCGTATTCGTAACGGATCGGCGCCTCGCCGTCGGCCTGCTCCAACAGGCAGCGGCCGAGCGCGTCGTACTCGTAGCGAATGGTCTGCCCAAGGGCGTTGGTCTTGGCGATGAGCTGGCCGGCCGGGTCGTACTGGTAGCGGGTGCGACCGCCGGCGTAGTCGATTTCCTCGATCACCCGCCCGGCGGCGTCCAGCCGGTATTCGTAGCGCTGGCCGATCGGGTTGACGACCGCCACCAGCCGCGCGTAGTCACGGTCATACTCGAAGCGGTAAGCCGCGCCGCCGGCGTCGGTCTGCACGGTACACAGATCGAACGGCCCGTAGGCGGCATGACTCTGCCGGCCTTCGCCGTCGCGCCAGGTCACCGGGTTGTGCTCGCTGTCGTAGTCGACGCTGACGCGGTTGCCGTCCGCATCGACGCAGGCAACACAGCGATCGCGCTCATCGTACTCCAACAGGGTACGGTGGCCTTGCGGATCGACGCGGGTCACACAGCGGTCCAGCGCGTCGTACTCGTAGCGCCAGCGCTGCCCCGCGCCATCGACGTACGCCGCCAGACGCTGGGCCGCATCGTACTCCCAACGCAGCGTGCGCCCGGCCGGGGTGAGCTGCTCCGCCAGTTGCCCCGTGGCATGGTAGCGGTAGCGGGTGATCCGGCCTTGCGGGCTTTCCACGCTCACCGGTTGTCCGGCGAAGTTGTAGCGATAGCGCCAGACCTGGCCGAGCGGGTCGATGACGCGCGCCGGGTGGCGGCGGTCGCCGTCGTATTCGAAGCGGGTGCAGGTGCCGTCCGGCGCGGTAATGGCGCTCAACCGCCCCTGCTCGTCATAGGCGTAGGCGCGGCACCGGCCCAGCGGATCGATCTCGGCGACCACGCGCTCGTGCGCGTCGTACTCCGTCTCCGTCGTCTCGCCCAGCGGATTGGTGACGTGAGTGACCAGCTTCTGGGCGTTGTAGCGGTAGCGTGTGATACGCCCTTGGCTATCGGTAACGGCGGTGGTGCGATTGGCCGGATCGTAGTGCAAAGACCCGCTGTAAAAGCCGCCGGCGCACGCCACCTCGACGCAGCGGCCGAGGGCGTCGTAGCGATAGCGCGCCCAGGTGTGCTGGGTATCGCGCCACTCGCACAACAGGCCGCGGCCGTCGTAGCGGTAGAACAGGTGATGGCCGGACCGGGCCCAGGCCTCGCATAGGTAGCCGTCGGCGTAGCCGTAGCGGACCAGTTCCACCGCCGCGCCGTCGAGCAGCCGCTGCACGCGGCGCAACCGCCCCTGGCCGTCGTGCTCCACGGTCAGCACGATGCCGTCGCTGTGGACGATGCGCGCTAGCCGCCCCCGCTGGTCGCGCTGGAAGTCGACGCGGTTGCCGTAAGCGTCGAGTTCGGCACTGAGCAGAGCAAGCTCGCCGGACACCAGGCTGAAGCGACGCTCGCCACCGGTGACGAGATCGCAGAGGGCGAAGTAGCCATCGCGCCGCTCCAGGCGCCAGTGCGGGTGATCGGGATGGACGCCGGCCCGGTAGGCCGGCGGCAAGTCGTAGGGGATGCCCTGGCCGTCGGCCAGCTGCAGATCCAACGCCAGCCCCTCGGGCGTGCGGCGCACGACGATCCGCTCGTTCCAGTTCTCGCGCCAGCCCGGCCCCAGGGTGTCGCCGCCGGCGTCGCCGCTGCAGTAGTAGCGGGTGAGGGTGAGCGGCAGGGTGCGTCCCAGCGCCAGATCGGTGCAGCAGTCCACCACCTCGCCGGTGACCACATCGACCGGGTCCTTGGTGCGGACACGCTTGGCGAATGCCTTGGCGCCGCCCCCGGCGCGCTTGCTCGTGTAAGCGGCGGCCTTGGCGACGGCGCCTGCCGCGTTCCTGGCGGCGCCGATCACCGCCTTGCCGCTGAGGATCTTGGCCGCCCCGCGCCACAAGCCGGCGGTCGGCGGCACCAGGAATTCCACGGCGAACAGCAGCAGGCGCTGGGCCGGCGAGAACGCCTCGGCGACCGACAGCGCCTGCGCCGTCCCGCCGATGAACACCTGGCTGGCGCCCCGCATGATGCCGCCGCCGCAGCCGATCTTGTCGCCCACCCGCGCGGCGGGGCTGCCGTTGATGAAGACATTGCTGGAGCCCTCGGCGATCGGGATCGGCCCCTTGTGCTTGCGGCAAGCCACCGCATCCTGCTCGGCGCGTGCGGCGGGCTTGCCTTCGATGAGCACGTCCGACGAGCCGCTGATGATGTTGCCGTCGGGCGACCCCATGGCGTCGAAAAAGCCGCTCACCGCCGCGGAGACGGCAGCGATGGCCGGCGCCGCGGCCAGGGTGGCGGCGACCGCCACGCCCAGCGCCGCGCCGCCGGTGGCGCCGGTGATCGCCACCGCCGCCGCCACCACGGCCGCGCCCAGCAGTGCGCCGGCCACGGCACCGGCCAGCGCTGCGGCGAAGCTCTTGTGCTTGAACGGATCCCCAAGGCGCGCCGCGGCCGGGCCGCGCGGGCCCGCGCCGGCGCTCCTCAAGGCTTCGGCAGGCGCGCACAGGCGCGCGCCGTGGACGGCAGCCGCCACGATCGCTCGCATGTCCGCCTCCTCTTACGCGGCGCGGTAAGGCGCGTAACTCTCGAGCAGGGCCAGGCAGCGCTGGCGCAGCGCCGCGGCGAGCGCCACCGGCGAGGTGAAGGTGAAGCTCAGCATGCGCCGTCCGCTCACGCACAGGGCGTTGAGCTGATGAACCCGCCCCTCCGGGCTATCCCAGGCATACTCCAGCGCCGGCAGCTCGAAGACGGGATTGGCCAGCGCATGCTCGGCCAGCGTCTGAAAGCCGTGCAGTTCCCGAGCGAGGCTGTCGCGCTGCGCGCGCAGATAGGCCGAGGGCGATTCGCCGTCGGGCACCGGATCGCGGTTGATGACCAGATTCAGCGGCGGCAGCGCGCTGAGCTGAAAGACGTTGATGGTTTGATCTTGGACGTCACGCCAAGCCGACGGCCAGGTCAGCGTCCCTTCGGCCAATCGATAATCCATTATCGTCTCCGCGGTGGCGGGTTATTGTCGGGCGGCCCCGAGAGGGCCTCTAGATCCTTGAGGCACCGGGAATCTAACGTCCATGTCCGGCGCTGTAAAGGACGGGAATTTTTACATCGCGGACACGAAAAAGCCCGGGTATCCCCGGGCTTTGCTCCGGCACCGAAGCCGGCAGAGGCGGCGCCGAAGCGCGCTGACGGAGTTACGCGCGCTTGGCCGTAGCGAGCAGCTTCTCCAGCTCGCCGTTCTGGTACATCTCCAGGATGATGTCGCAGCCGCCGACCAGCTCGCCGTTGACGTACAGCTGCGGCAGCGTCGGCCAGTTGCCGAACTGCTTGATGCCCTCGCGGATCTCCGGATCTTCCAGCACGTTGACGTAGGCGAACTCCACGCCGCAGGCCTGGAGCGCCTGCGCGGCGCGCATGGAGAAACCGCACATGGGGAACTGCGGCGAACCCTTCATGTAGAGGATGACGGGGTTCTCCGTCACCTGCTGCTTGATTCGCTCGAGAACGTCGCTCATAGCCACCTCGTAGGTCGAAAACCGGCCCAGTGTACCGGGCGCGCCCGGTGGGAAAAACCGCCGGGCGAATGGGGTTATACCGATCGCACCGCGACCGGCGCGCTACCCCTTCGACTCCGCCGCCGGCGACCGGTTCCCTCGCCTGGCCGCGCGGCGGTACAACGGTTGAATATAACCCATGGGCTGCTTAGACTTGCTTGACCAACTCATCACCGCATAACAATCCCTTCCTCCGGTGGGGACAATGAGCGCTCCCGCAGGCGATCCCTGGTGCAACGGGGCCTTCCCACCGAATCATTTGCTCGGCATGGTTTGAAGTAAGGAGTCGTTGATGAAGCACGAACTGCCCCCGCTGCCTTATCCCAAGAACGCGCTCGCTCCGCACATGTCCGAGGAGACGCTCGAGTACCACTACGGCAAGCACCACCAGACCTACGTCACCAAGCTCAATGAGCTGATCCCGGGCACCGAGTTCGAGAACATGACCCTGGAGGAGATCGTCAAGAAGTCCTCCGGTCCGATCTTCAACAACGCCGCCCAAGTCTGGAACCACACCTTCTTCTGGAACTGCCTCAGCCCCAACGGCGGCGGCGAGCCCAAGGGCAAGCTGGCGGAAGCGATCAACAAGAGCTTCGGCTCGTTCGAGAACTTCAAGAAGGAGTTCACGGACAAGACCGTGGCGCTGTTCGGCTCCGGCTGGTGCTGGCTGGTGAAGAAGGCCGACGGCTCGCTGGAGATCCGTCAGACCTCCAACGCCGGCACCCCGCTGACCGACGAGTCGGTGACCACCGTGCTGACCTGCGACATCTGGGAGCACGCTTACTACATCGACTATCGCAACGCCCGTCCCAAGTTCCTGGAAGCCTTCTGGCAGCTGGTGAACTGGGACTTCGCCGAGAAGAACTACGGCTAATCGGCCGTCGTCGCGCGGGCGGGGATCATCCCGCCCGCCGCCCTTGCCCACCCTAGCCCCGCTCCCTATAATCGAAATTTCTCCGGCAGCCTCTGCGTTGGGCTGCTTTTTCTTTTTCGCTCATCCGGTTACGTGCTGTACCCGGCGGCAAGGGCACCGCGGTTGGACGCCATGCAAGACCACTTGATGCACACTTATCTGCGTATTCCGGTCGCATTCGAGCGCGGCGAAGGCGCCTGGCTGACGGATACCGACGGCAAACGCTACCTCGACGCCCTGTCGGGCATCGCGGTCTGCGGGTTGGGACACGCCCACCCGGCGATCACCGCCGCTATCCAGGACCAGGCCGCCAAGCTGCTGCATACGTCCAACGTCTACCGAATTCCCAACCAGGAACGCCTGGGTGAGCGCCTCTGCCGCTTGGCCGGCATGGATGCGGCGTTCTTCTGCAATTCCGGCGCCGAAGCCAACGAGGCGGCGATCAAGGTGGCCCGGCTGTACGGGCATAACAAGGGCATCGCCGAGCCGGTGATCGTCGTGACCGAGGGCAGCTTCCACGGCCGCACCCTCGCCACCCTCACCGCCACCGGCAACCGCAAGGTCCAGAAGGGCTTCGAGCCGCTGGTCAGCGGCTTCGTGCGGGTGCCGTACAACGATCTGCAGGCGGTGGCGGCGCTGGCGGACAATCCCAACGTGGTGGCGGTGCTGGTCGAGCCGATCCAGGGTGAGGGCGGCATCAACGTCCCGGCGCCCGATTATCTGGCCGGTCTGCGCGCGCTGTGCGACCGCCACGGCTGGCTGCTGATGCTCGACGAGATCCAGACCGGCATGGCCCGCACCGGCCGCTGGTTCGCCTTCCAGCACACCGGCATCGTTCCGGATGTGATGACCCTGGCCAAGGGCCTGGGCAACGGCTTCCCGATCGGCGCCTGCCTGGCGCGCGGCGAGGCCGCCAAGACCTTCGGACCGGGCAACCACGGCTCGACCTTCGGCGGCAACCCCCTGGCCTGCCGCGTGGGCCTGGCGGTGACCGAAATCATCGAAGCCGAAGGGCTGACCGCGCGCGCCGAGGCGCTGGGCGAGCGGCTGCTGAGCGGTTTCCGCGCGGCGCTGGCGGACGTGGACGGCGTGGTGGACATTCGCGGCAAAGGGCTGATGCTGGGCATCGCCCTCGACCGCCCCTGCGGCGATCTGGTCCAGCGGGCGCTGGAGCAGGGGCTGCTGATCAACGTCACGGCCGAGCGCGTCATCCGCCTGCTGCCGCCGCTGATCATTACCGACGCCGAGGCCGACCGCATCGTCGAAGGCGTGTCCGGCCTCGTCCGTGCATTCCTCGCCTCCACGGCGAGAGGGGCCGACTAGGAGACAACCATGGCGGTACGGCACTTCCTCACCTTACGCGACCTGAGCACGGATGAACTGCACGCGCTGATCAAGCGCGCCATCGAACTCAAGCGCATGCGCCGCGAGGGCGTGCCGCACGAACCGCTGCGCGGCCGCGTGCTGGGCATGATCTTCGAGAAGTCCTCGACCCGCACCCGCGTGTCGTTCGAGGCGGGCATGGCGCAGCTCGGCGGCTCCGCCCTGTTCCTGTCACCGCGCGACACCCAGCTCGGGCGCGGCGAGCCGATCGAAGACACCGCCCGGGTACTGTCGCGGATGGTCGACGTGGTGATGATCCGCACCTTCGGCCACGACATCCTGGAGCGCTTCGCCGCCGTATCCACGGTGCCGGTGATCAACGGCCTGAGCGACTCCTTCCACCCCTGCCAGCTGCTGGCCGACATCCAGACCTTCGTCGAGCATCGCGGCGCGATCCGCGGCCGCACCGTGGCCTGGATCGGCGACGGCAACAATATGTGCAACTCCTACATCGAAGCGGCCGAGTGCTTCGACTTCCAGCTGCGCATCGCCTGCCCGGAAGGCTACGAGCCCGACGCCGACCTGCTCGCCCGTGCCGGCGACCGGGTGCTGCTTACCCGCGATCCGCGCGAGGCCGCCCGCGGCGCCGATCTGGTGGTCACCGACGTCTGGGCCAGCATGGGCCAGGAAGAGGAGCAGCACCGCCGGCAGCAGGCCTTCGCCGGCTACTGCGTGGATCAGATCATCATGGCCGAAGCGGCGCAGGACGCGATCTTCATGCACTGCCTGCCCGCCCACCGCGGCGAGGAAGTGAGCGCCGAGGTGATCGACGGCCCGCAAAGCGTGGTCTGGGACGAAGCCGAGAACCGGCTGCACGCCCAGAAGGCGCTGCTGGAGTTCCTGCTGCTGGGGGCTTGAACGGCGCTCGCAGGCCCCGCTCGGTTTCGGAGAAAACAGCGCAAGAGGCGCGTACCGGTCGCGCCTCTTATCTCCCGCTCCCGGTTCCTGGCTAGCGCATGCGCGCATCTGTCGAAGGGTTTCTGAGGCGTCATGCCCGCGCAAAGCTTATCCCCGCGAAGGCGGGCATGAACTTTGCGCTGCCTAGCGCGGTCCGCCTTACGCCGACTCAGCGCCGATACGGCACCCGCTCCCAGTCGTCGGGGCTGCGCACCAGCAGGCTGTCGAAGTCGGCGACGTTGCCGTCGGCTTGCAAGGCGCGCATCAGTTCGGCCGGGCCGTAAGGCCGATCCATCAATTCCAGGAACGCCACGCCCTGTTCCGCCAAGTACCCCAGCAGCGCGGCTAGGTCCAGGTCGGTCAACGGGTTGTCGTCGCTGGCCCGGCGCAGGCAGGGGCGCAGATGCTCGTCGCGAAACAACCGCTCCGCGTAGGGGCCGTTCCTGAGGATCGGCAGCAGCTCGCGGCAATCGCCCCCCAGACGGACATGCCGCATCTCCACCGACGCGACGTGTGCCGGCAGACTCATAGCTTCTTGTTCTCCGTCAGCTCCGTTTGGGCCCGTAACCGGCGCGCTCGGCCATCTCGTCGATGCCGATGTGGCGCACGTCCTTGCCCTTGACGAAGTACACCACGTACTCGCAGATGTTGCAGGCGCGATCGCCGATGCGCTCCAGCGAGCGCGCCGCCCAGATCAGGTCCATCACCCGCGGCACCGAGCCAGGCTCGCCCATCATGCGCTCCAGCAGCTGGCGCACCACTTCGTCGTACTGACGGTCGGCCTTGGCGTCCTCCCGCGCCACCGCCACGGCCTGCTCGACGTCCATGCGGGCGAAGGCGTCGAGCGCGTCGTGCAGCATCTGCCGCACGTGATTGCCGAGGCTCTCCAGCTCCGCCGGGACGTGGCGCCGCGCACCTTGCTCGGCCAGCTTCAGGGCCATGCGGCCGATCCGCTCGGACTCGTCGCCGATGCGCTCCAGATCGGAAATCGCCTTGATCACCGCGATCACCAGCCGCAGGTCGCTGGCGGCCGGTTGCCGGCGGGCGAGGATGTGCAGACAGACCTCGTCGAGCTGCACCTCGAGCGAGTTCACGCGCCAGTCGTTGCTCACCACCTTGCGCGCCAGCTCGGCGTCGCCCTCGGTCAGGGCGGTGATGGCGTCGGCCAGCTGCTGCTCGACCAGGCCGCCCATTTCCATCACGGTGTTGCGCGTTTTCTCCAGCTCGGCGTTGAACTGCTGGGAAATGTGTTGCGCCAGATCTCTCTTGTCCATGCCTCGGCCCGTCCCTCCGGCTGGGTACTACGGGATGCTTCGAGTATCACACAAGGACGCGGCCCCGAGGTATCGGCGCCGCGCTCCGCTCATCCGTAACGCCCGGTGATGTAGTCCTCGGTCTTCTTCTGCGTCGGCGCGGTGAACAGCGTGTCGGTGTCCGAGAATTCCACCAGCTCACCCATGTACATGAAGGCGGTGTAGTCGGAAACGCGCGCCGCTTGCTGCATGTTGTGGGTGACGATGACGATGGTGTAGCTGTCTTTCAGTTCGTAGATCAGCTCTTCGATCTTCAGCGTGGAGATCGGATCGAGCGCCGACGCCGGCTCGTCGAGCAACAGCACTTCGGGCTCGACCGCGATGGCGCGGGCGATCACCAGGCGCTGGGCCTGGCCACCGGACAGACGCAGGGCGTTGTCCTTCAAACGGTCCTTGACCTCGTCCCAGAGCGCGGCGCCGCGCAGCGCCCGCTCCACCGCTTCGTCGAGCACGCGGCGATCGTTGATGCCCTGGATGCGCAGGCCGTAGGCGACGTTCTCGTAGATCGACTTAGGGAACGGGTTGGGCTTCTGGAACACCATGCCCACTCGCCGCCGCAGCTCGGCGGTCTCCACGTCGCGGCCGTAGATGTCCTCGCCGTCGAGCAGAATCCGTCCTTCCACCCGGGTGCCGTCGACCAGGTCGTTCATGCGGTTGAAGCAGCGCAGCAGGGTCGACTTGCCGCAGCCGCTCGGGCCGATGAAGGCGGTCACCCGGTTGCGCGGGATCAGCATGTCGACATCCTTCAGCGCCCGGGTCTGGCCGTAGTAGAAGTTGAGCTTCTCCACCCGCAGGCAGATGTCCTCTTCGTCCAGCTTGCGCCGGACCCGGTCGCGGCCCAGCGCGCCGATGTCGATCACGCCGGCGCGGGTGGAATCAAGGTGTTGCGAATCCATGGCCTGAGATCTCATGAGTTAGCTCTCCAGCGCCTTGTAGCGCTCGCGCAGCCGGTTGCGGATGTGGATGGCGGCGAGGTTGAGCAGGATGATGATCAGCACCAGCAGCAGCGCCGTGGCGTACACCAGCGGCCGCGCCGCTTCCACATTGGGACTCTGGAAGCCGACGTCGTAGATGTGGAAGCCCAGGTGCATGAACTTGCGGTCGGCGTGCAGGAACGGCGCGTTGAAGTCGATCGGCAGCGACGGCGCCAGCTTCACCACGCCCACCAGCATCAGCGGCGCGACCTCGCCGGCGGCGCGCGCCACCGCCAGGATCAAACCCGTCATGATGGCCGGGCTGGCCATGGGGATGACGGTGCGCCACAGCGTCTCGGCCTTGGTGGCGCCCAGTGCCAGGCTGCCCTCGCGGATCGAGCGCGGCACGCGGGAGAGGCCTTCCTCGGTGGAGACGATCACCACCGGCAGGGTGAGCAGCGCCAGGGTCAGCGACGCCCACAGCAGACCGCCGGTGCCGAAGGTCGGCGCCGGCAGCGCCTCGGGATAGAACAGCCGGTCGATGCTGCCGCCGAGGAAGTAGACGAAGAAGCCCAGACCGAACACGCCGTAGACGATGGACGGCACGCCGGCCAAGTTGATCACCGAGATGCGGATCAAGCGGGTCAGCGGCCCCTGCTTGGCGTATTCGCTCAGGTAAATGGCGGCGATCACGCCCAGCGGCGTCACCAGCGCCGACATCAGCAGCACCATGACCACGGTACCGAAGATCGCCGGGAACACGCCGCCCTCGGTATTGGCCTCGCGCGGCTCGTCGCTGACGAACTCCCAGAGCTTCTGCGCGTAGAAGCCCAGCTTGGCGCCCAGCCCCATGGCGTTGGGCATGTAGGCCCGCACCACCTTGGCGAGCGGCACCTCGACCTGACGGCCGCCCATGATTTCCACCACCGCCACGTCGCGCTCGGCCTGGGCGTAGAGGCCGGCCAAGGCCTCCTGCGCCACGGCGAAGCGGGCGTGAAGCTGCGCGGTCTGCGCCTCGATCGCGGCGAAGGCGGCCGGATCGCTCACGCCTTCCAGCTCCAGGCCGCGCCGCTGCAGGCGCAGCCGCTCGATGGCGTAGTTGATGTCACCGATCTCGCCGCGCTCCAAGGCGCGGGCCTGGCGGTACAAATCCACCGCCCGCTGCAGGCGCGGCTGCAGCTGCGCCCAGGCGGCCTCGCCCTCGGCCACCACCGCTCCACCTTCCTTGACCGCCCGCAGGAAACCATAGAGGTTGCCCCACTCACGCCGCTCAAGCACCACGACCTCGGCGGGCTCGGTGATCAACTCGATGTTGTTGGCCACCAGCCAGCGGAAATCCAACCCCAGCGCGTCGCGGTTACCGGTCTTGACCAGCAGCCGCTCGACCTCGGTCGCGCCCGGCGCCAGCCGATACTCGCCCGGCGCGAGCCGATCGGGCGAGACCCATTCGCGGTCGTAGATCTCGCCGATGATGGTGGTGAGCTCGCCGTCCGGTGCCCGGTACTGCAGCTGGTACACGGTCGACGGCCAGAAGTGGCCCAGACCGCGCACCGCCAGCAGCCCGATCAGTCCCACCACCAGCACCAGGCAGACGCTGACCGCGGCGGCGTTCAGCCACACCCAGGGCGTGCCGCTCTTCACCCACTTGCGCATACTCGACATGGTCGCGGCCTTCCTCACAGCGAGCTGTACTTACCGCGCAGGCGCTGGCGCACCGTCTCGGCGGCGGTGTTGAACAGGAAGGTGAACAGGAACAGCACCAGGCCGGACAGGAACAGCACCCGGTAGTGGGTACTGTTCACCTCGGTCTCCGGCATCTCCACCGCCACGTTGGCGGAGAGCGTGCGCATGCCCTGGAAGACGCTCCAGTCCATCACCGGGGTGTTGCCGGTGGCCATGAGCACGATCATGGTCTCGCCGACCGCGCGGCCGAGCCCGATCATGACCGCCGAGAAGATGCCGGGGCTGGCGGTGAGCAGCACCACGCGGGTCAGCGCCTGCCAGGGCGTCGAGCCCAGCGCCAGCGCGCCGAAGGTCAGATGCCTGGGCACGCTGAAGATGGCGTCCTCGGCGATGGAGAAGATGTTGGGGATGACCGCCACGCCCATGGCGATGCCCACCACCAGGGCGTTGCGTTGGTCGAAGTCGATGCCCATCTCGTGGGTCAGCCAGAGGCGGACGTTGCCGCCGAAGAACAGATCCTCGAACGTCGGACTGAGCGCGAAGCTGACGATGCCGATCACGATCACCACCGGCACCAGCAGCGCGCTCTCCCAGCCCTCCGGCACCAGGAAGCGCACGCGCTTCGGCAGGAACCACCACAGCAGCGCCGCCACCAGTACGCCGAGCGGCGTCAGGATCAGCAGCGCGACGAAACCGGGCAGATAGGCTTCCACCACCGGCGCCAACCACAGGCCGGCCAGGAAGCCCAGGATCACGGTCGGCAGCGCTTCCATGATCTCCACGGTGGGCTTGACGATGCGGCGCATGCCCGGCGCCATGAAATAGGCGGTGTACACCGCCGCCGCCACGCCCAGCGGCACCGCCACCAGCATGGCGTAGAACGCCGCCTTGAGGGTGCCGAACGCTAGCGGCGCCAGGCTGAACTTGGGCTCGACGTCGCTGGTCGCGGCCGAGGACTGCCAGACATAGGCCGGCTCGCCGTAGCCCTCGTACCAGACCTTGCCCCACAACGCGCTCCAGGAGACTTCCGGGTGCTCGTTGCGAAGCTTGGCGAAGGAGAAACGGCCGGCGGCGTCCGCGGTCAGCAGCACGTCGTTGCGCGGCCCCAGCGCCATGGCGGCGACGGCGCCCTCGCTCAACGGCGCGACCCGCAGGGTACGGTGAGCGGTCGCGTGATAGATGCCGACCTTGCCCTCGGCGTCCGCCGCCAGGAAACCCTTGCGGCCGAACTCCGGCACGATGCGCGTGATCGCCGCCTTCTGCGCGCGGAAATCGCGCACCGGCTGCAAGGTGTAGTGGTTGTTGGCACCGCGCACCGGGAACCACTGCAACAGCCGGCCGCGGTCGGTGCCGACGATCAGCGACGCGCCGCCGACTAGCAGGCTGGCCGCGGTCACCCGCTCGTCACCGCTCACCAGACGCAGCCGCTGCACCAGCTCCGGATCGGCCTTATCGCGCACGTCGACGAAAGCGGCTTCCTGGTCGCCAAGCAGTACGAACAGCGTGGTCTGGCCGCGATCGAGCAGCAGCTGACGGATGTCGCCCTTGAGCGGCAGCGCCACCGAGCCCTGCGGCTCCCAGCTCCCCTCGCCAGTGAGGAACGACTCCTCGCGGCGGAACGCCGTCATGTGCAGACCGCTGTCGGACAGACCGATCACGGTGGCGCCGTCGCCGCCCAGCTGCACCGCCAGCCGACGCAGCGGCACGCCCGCCGGATCGACCACCACCGGCTCCGCCTCCAGCGGATAGCCCAGCGCCGGCGTGATCCGTCGCTTGCCATCCGGAAAGCTGACCTTGAACTCCGGCTTGACCAGCAGCGCGCGGCCGTCTGCCAGACCGTAGGCGATCACCTGGTCCTGCGGGTCGGAAACGCCCACGGCGGTCACTGCCGCGCCATCCGGCAACGGCAGCGCGACCCGCTGCAGCACCCGGCCGTCGCGCGGGTCGAAGAACACCACGGCGCCGTCGCGGGTAAAGCGCACCGCCATCTCGCCATGCTCCTGGATCACCACCGCGGCGGTCTCGCCCTCGCCCGGCCGGGCGTAGGACTGGACCGGCTCGATGCCCGCCGGCCGAAACAGCGGCAGCACGACATAGAACAGGTAGGCGAAAATCAGCAGCAGCGCGCCGATGACCGCCAATCCGCCGGCCACCACCAGATAGCGGGCTAGGCGGTCCTTGAGCTTGCGCCAGCGCCGTTGCCGGACCGCCGCCTTACTGCGGCGATCGGCAAAGGTGCGCCGGAGGTCGGAAGTGTTCGTCGCCATGAGCGGCCATGTTATGAACGGCGCGTGACAGTTGTGTTACACGCCGACGGGAATATTCGAAAACGCGGAAGGCCCGCGCGGGCCTTCCCTCCAGACGATCGCGGCATCTAATCGATGCCCAGCTCCTTCAGGGTCTTCTCGGCCACCGCGGCCGGCACCGGCACGAAACCGTCCTTGACCACCACTTCCTGGCCCTGCCGGGACAGCATCAGCTTGACGAACTCCCGCTCCAGCGGCTGCAGCGGCTTGTTCGGATCCTTGTTGATGTAGACGTACAGGAAGCGCGCCAAGGGGTACTTGCCGCTCATGGCGTTGGCGGGCGTAGCCTCGACGAACGCCTCGCCTTCCTTGCGGGCCAGCGCCACGGCCTTCACGCCGGAAGTGACGTAGCCCATGCCGGAATAGCCCATGGCGTTGAGCGAGTTGGATACCGACTGCACCACCGAGGCCGAGCCCGGCTGCTCGTTGACGCTGGGCTTGAAGTCGCCGCCGCACAGCGCCTTTTCCTTGAAGTAGCCGTAAGTGCCGGACACCGAGTTGCGGCCGAACAGCTGGATGTCGCGGTTGGCCCAGGCGCCGGTCAGGCCGAGCCTGCCCCAGGTGTTGGCGTCTTCCTTGAAACCGCACCGGCGGGTGCTCGAGAACACGGCATCGACCTGAGCGAGGGTCAGCCCCTTGATCGGATTGTCCTTGTGCACGAACACCGCCAGCGCGTCGATCGCCACCGGGATGGCGTACGGCTTGTAGCCATGCTTCTTCTCGAACGCCTGGATTTCCTTGTCCTTCATCTTGCGGCTCATGGGACCGAGATTGGCGGTACCCTCGGTGAGCGCGGGCGGCGCGGTGGAAGAACCGGCGGCCTGGATCTGGACGTTGACGTTCGGGTACTGGCGCTTGAACGCCTCGGCCCAGAAGGTCATCAGGTTAGCCAGGGTGTCGGAGCCGACGCTGGAGATATTGCCGGACACGCCGCTGGCCTTGGTGTAGTCCGGCAGCTTGGGATCCACCTGAGTGGCGCCGGCGCCGGTGCTCGCCAGTACGGCGGCCGCGGCCAGGCCGATCATGTGCTTCTTTATCCGCATTGAGAGTCACTCCATCGTATGTGCCAAGACCGCCGCGGCGCGCGGCCACGGCTTGCGGCGAGTATCGAGGGCGGGGTTGACCGGCGCATGAAAGCCGTGTGACCAAACGGTGACAACGCTCAGGCCGCCTCGGTGACCACCGCCGTCGCCGGAAAATGGCAGGCGAACAGACTCCCCCGCCCCGGCTGGCTGTCGATCTGCAGCCGCGCGTCGTGCCGCTGCAGCACGTGCTTGACGATCGCCAGCCCCAGGCCGGTGCCGCCGCTGTCCGCGCTGCGCGAGGGCTCGACCCGGTAGAAGCGCTCGGTGAGGCGCGGGATGTGATGGGGAGCGATGCCGATGCCCGTGTCGCGCACGGTGAAATGCGCGCCGGCGGCGTCGCGGTACCACGCCACGTCGATCCGCCCGCCGGCGGGCGTGTATTTGACGGCGTTGAACAGCAGGTTGCCGAAGGCGCTGCGCAGCTCGGCCTCGTCGCCGCGAATCCGCAGCGAGCGGTCGACGTCGAGGGTGATCTCCTGTCCGCCGCCGATCGCCCTCGCCTCCTCGACCAGCACGTCGAGCAGGGCGGCAACGTCGACCGGCGCCGCCTCGCCCTGCGGCTGCGCGGTTTCCAACCGGGACAGCAGCAGCAGATCGTCCACCAGGCGTTGCATGCGCTCGGTCTGCTGGCGGATGAGGGTCAGGGGGCGAGCCAGCGCCGGCTCCAGCGGCTCGTCACTGTCGGCGAGCGTCTCCGCCAGCCCGCGGATCACCGTCAGCGGTGTGCGCAGCTCGTGCGAGACGTTGGCGACGAAGTCGCGCCGCACCCGCTCCAGCCGGTACAGCCGGGTAATGTCGCGCGCCAGCAGCAGGCGCTCGCCGTCGCCGTAGGGGATGATGCGCAGCTCCAGCATGAGCTGCGGCGACACCGGCGACGGCAAGGAGATCGACTCGCGCTCGTCCTCCCCTTCCAGGAAAGCCTTGAAGCGCGGGTGCCGGAACAGGTTGTCGATGCGCTGGCCTTCGTCCTGCGGCCAGCGCAGCCCCAGCAGCCGCCGCGCCGCGCTGTTCCACCAGCGCATCGTGCCGTGATCCTGCAGCACCACGGTGGCGTCGGGCATGGCGTTGGCGGACTGGCGAAAGCGCTGCAGCAGCTCGGACAGATTCCTACGCCGCCGCCGGTGCCGCCGCTGCACCCGGTACAGGCCGTCGAACACCTCTCCCCACAGCCCCCTGGCCTTGGGCGGGTCGGTGACGGCCCCGCTCCGCAGCCAGCGCTCCAGGCGCGCGAGCTGGTACAGATGCCAAGCCAGATAGCCGAGGCTACCGATCAGCACCCCGAGCACGACATCGCCGATCAGCCAGCCGAGCAGCGCGGCCGCCCCGATCAGCAGCGCCAGCCGGCGCAAGACGCCGGGCCATGGATTGTCGACGGACATCGGTTGGTTTCCTGGCGAGCGCTGTCACCGCCGCACGGCGTCGGCGGACGGTTCAAGTCCTGGTCGAGAACCGATAGCCGGCGCTGCGCACCGTCTGCACCAGACGGTCATGCCCCGTCTCGCTGAGGGTCTTGCGCAGCCGCCGAATGTGCACGTCCACCGTGCGCTCCTCGACGTAAACGTTGGTGCCCCAGACGTTGTCCAGCAGCTGCGCGCGGCTGAACACCCGCTCGGGGTGGGTCATGAAGAAATGCAGCAAGCGGAATTCGGTCGGCCCCAGCTCCAGCGAACGGTCGTCGACCGTCACCCGATGCGACACCGGATCCAGCCGCAGGCCTTCCACCTCCACCACTTCCTCGCTGGCGGTCGGCACGGCCCGGCGCAGCACCGCCTTGATCCGAGCCACCAGCTCGCGCGGCGAAAACGGCTTGGTGACGTAGTCGTCGGCGCCGGCCTCCAGCCCCCGCACGAGATCCTCCTCCTCGCCGCGCGCGGTGAGCATGATGATCGGCAGGTCGCGGGTCAGGCTATCGCGCTTGAGCGCGCGCGCCAGCTCGATGCCGCTCACGCCCGGCAGCATCCAATCGAGCAACAGCAGATCGGGCATGCGCTGCGCCATGACGGCGCGCGCCTGCGCGGCGTCCTCCGCCTGCACGACCTCGAAGCCGCCGCGCTGCAGGGCGATGGCGAGCATTTCGCGCACCGCGGCGTCGTCTTCCACCGTAAGGACCCTCACAACCATCGCTCTTTACCCTTGCCGTGGAGCGTCGGGGGTAATTACAAGGCACAAATATGACAACTTGGTTACCCCGCGGCGTCAGGCCCGTACCCCGAGCATAGCGCGGTCCGGCGCCGTCGCCAGCCGCTAGTCCTCCCACGGCGCCAGCGCCTTGCGCGCCAGCACTAGCGAATACAGCTGCTCGCCGCCCTCGAAATGGCTCTCCAACGCCAAACCGGCGTCGAGCAGCAGGCGGCGCAGCGTCAGCGGCGTGAACTTGCGGCTGATCTCGGTGAGCACGGCTTCGCCGGCCTCGAACCGATAACCGCGCCCGAGCGCGCCGATCCGAACCCGCTGCGTGCGGGTCGACACCAGATACATCTCGATGCGCGCCCGCTCCGGGCGGTAAACCGCCTGGTGCCGAAAACCGCGCGGGTCGAAATCGGCGTCCAGCTCGCGGTTGAGCACATTGAGCAAGTTCAAATTGAAGCGCGCGGTGACACCGGCGCGATCGTTGTACGCGGCCTCCAGCACCGCCCGCGGCTTGACGCGATCGAGGCCCAGCAGCAGAGCGTCGCCGGGCCGCATGCGCGCACGCAGCTCGCGCAGGAATTGCCGGCTCTCGGCCGCGCTGAAATTGCCGATGGTGCCGCCCAGGAACAGGTACAGGCAGCGCCCGTCCGGCTGCGGCAGGTGTGCCAGGCCGCCGCAGTAGTCGCCCACCAGGGCGCAGACCTGCAGATCGTCCAGCTCGTCGGTCAGCGCCCGCGCGGCGCGCAGCAGCATGTCCTCGCAGACGTCGAACGGCCAGTAGCGCAGCGGCAGCCCCAGCTCGGCGGCGGCGCGCAGCAAATAGCGGGTCTTGCGGCAGCTGCCGCTGCCGAATTCGACGATGTGGGTGGGCCGCACCAGGGCGAGGATGGTGCGGGCGTAGCGCTGCAAGAGATAGGCTTCGGCGCGGGTCGGGTAATACTCGGGGGTGTCGCAGATGCGGTCGAACAGCGCCGAGCCTTCAGCATCGTAGAAGTACTTCGGCGGAATCGTGCGCGGCCTGGCCTCAAACCCGGCGGAGACGTCGTCCCGCAGGCTCGGCAGCGGGCGCGCGGGTGGCACGGTGATACAGGATATTCGCGTGGCGGGAGTAGTGTTGTTGGTAGTCGCGAGCGGCATCAAGCTTCCTCCATGAGGCTTGCGGAGCGGCTCCCCGCCCCCGGACACGATCCCGTGCGGGCCATATATGAAGCCTAGGAAAGGCGGGCGGGATTCGCTTTCTCGACTATCATGGAGGCGCCGACCGCATTTGCGCAGTGTCCGGGGAGCGAAGAACCGTGTGTAGATTCGCCGCCTATCTCGGCCCACCGATCCGCCTGGAGCGGTTCCTGCTCGAGCCGCCGCACAGCCTGCTCAAGCAATCCTGGCAGGCGCGCGAGATGCGCGGCGCCACGGTCAACGCCGATGGCTTCGGCATCGGCTGGTACGACGCGGAACAGCGCCCCCGCGCGTATCGCAACCCCTTCCCGATCTGGGCGGACCCGAATCTGCCGGCGCTGGGCGCCAGCCTGGAGCGCCCGCTGTGGGCCGCCGGCGTGCGCAGCGCCACCGACAGCTTCAGCGGCGGTCACGCCAACACCCAGCCGTTCGTCGACGACGAGCTGATCTTTCTGCACAACGGCTATCTAGCCGGTTTCGCCGACGGCGTGCGCCCGTACATCCGGCGCTGGCTGCGCCCCGAGTTCGAGGCGGCGATCCACGGCAACACCGATTCCGAATATCTGTTCGCCGCGTTGCGCCAGCTCTATTGGGAGAACGGCGACGGCACGCTCGAACAGGCGCTGCCGCGGCTGTGCGAGCAGCTGGCGGACTGGGCGCCGGAGCAGCCCCATCTGCTCAATCTGGCGGTGGCCGACGGCCGGCGCCTGTACGCGCTGCGGCATGCTTACCGCGGCGAGTGCCCCAGCCTGTACTTCACCGCCGACGACGATGCCTTCCCCAACGGCCAGTTGCTAGCGTCCGAGCCGCTGACCGAAACCGGCCTGTGGCAGCCGGTGCCGCCGCACCATCTACTGGTGCTCGATCCGGACGAACCGCCCTCGCTGCTGCCGCTATGAAGGCGCTGAGCGCGCTGCAAGCCGTCCAAACCGCCCTGTACCGGCTCGCGCAAAGTTGCGACGAAGCGGACCTGCGCCGCCAATTCCACCCGGACCTGAGCCCCTTGGGCTGGCACCTCGGCCACTGCGTTCACACCGAACGGCTCTGGTTGCGCGAACGGCTGCTGGGCGAAGCCTGCTCCGACGCCGACCTCTACCAGCCCGAACGCAGCCCCAAAACCCGCCGCGGCGAGCGGCTGCCGGCACGCGACCGGCTGCTGGACTGGGCGCGTCGCCTGCAGAGCGAGCACCTGGCACTGCTCGCCGCGCCGCCAGCGCGCGCGCGCCGTCACCCGCTCATGCGCGGCGATTATCTGGTGTGGTTCCTGGCCCAGCACCATGCCCAGCATGTGGAAACCATGCGCATGGTACTGGCCCAGCGCGAAGCCGGCCGCGACTGGACCGGCGCCCGCGGCGCCCCCCTGCCCCCGCAGCGGCCACAGCCGCCGCTGTCGCTACTGCCCGGCGGCGAATACCTCATCGGCAACGACGACGTGAGGGCTTTCGACAACGAGCGGCCCCCGCGCCAGGTGCGGCTGCGGCCGGTGCGACTGGCACGACGACTGGCAACCAACGGCGAATACCTGGCCTTTCTCGAACACGGCCACCACCAGCGCCGCCACTGGTCGGCCGCTGGCTGGGCCTGGCGGCGAACGCAGACCTCGCCGCTACCCGAGCATTGGCGCCGCAACGCCGACGGCGATTGGCTGGAGCTGACGCCGGACGGCCCGCGGCCACTGGCGGCCGACGGACCGGTGCTGGGGCTCAACCATTACGAAGCCGCCGCCTTCGCCGCCTGGGCCGGCGGGCGGCTGCCGCACGAGTGCGAATGGGAAGCGGCGGCGCGGCTGGGCTTGCTCGACGACATCGGCGGCGCCTGGGAGTGGTGCGGCAACCGCTTCCACCCCTACCCCGGCTTTCGCGCCTTCCCCTACGACGGCTACTCGCTGCCGTGGTTCGACGGCCGCCATTACGTGCTGCGCGGCGCTAGCCCCCACACCGTGCCGTGGCTGCGCCGCCCCGCCTTGCGCAACTACTATCAGGCGGACAAGCGGCACATCTTCGCCGGCGTGCGCGTGGTTTTCGATTGACCTGACCGCGGCCTTCGGCGCGGCCGCTTCCGTGGAGATAGGATCAGGACTCAGGCGCTGCGGAGCGCTGCCTCTTCCTGCGCCTCATGACCGAGCAGAACGCCGATCTGCTGACGGGTGCGCCGCGCCAGCTCGGTGCGCGAGGCATGTCCGCCCGCGAACAGAGCGCCCACCCGCACCCGCGCCTCCAGCCCGGGCAACGCCGCGATCCGCAGGAAATTGACCAGCAGCGATTCGTCGCCGACGAACGGCACCTCCCGGCACGGCGTACCGTCGGGATGGTGATAGGAAATGGCCAGGATCTGCACCGGCGCGTCGGCGTCCAGCGCCGCCTGATACAGACGCGGGCGAAACGGCAGCAAACCGCCGCCGTCACCGGTCGTGCCTTCCGGGAAGATCAACACCCGGTAGCCGGCGCGCAGGCGCTCGCGGATCGCCGCGGCGGCATCGGCGGCGGCGTCGCGTTGCCCGCGCCGGATGAACAGGGTTCCCAACCCGGCGGCGGCGCTGCCGATCAACGGCCAGCACCGCACCTCGGCCTTGCTCAGGAAACCAACCCCCCAGTGGCTGGCTATGACCGGGATATCGAGCCAGGAGATGTGGTTGGCCACCACCAGCAGCGGCCCTTCGGCCAGCGCCGCGCCGGCGACGTGGACGCGCATTCCCAGGATACGGCAGAGCTTCCGGCACCAGCGGGCCTGAACACGGCGCGCCAAGCCGCCGTGCAGCGGATGTCCGCGCAGCCGGTCCCAAGCGGCGGCGGCACGGATGGCGAAGGAACCGACCAGCACGTGAAGCGCGGTGCGGCAAAGGCGAATGGTTTGACGGAAACGGCGCATGAAACGGTCCAAGCCTGGGGAGCCTCGCTCGACATGATAGCGGCTGAGGCAACCGCCGATGTTGCCTCGATCCCGCTGGCTACTGGCCGGCGCGCAGATCGCGCAGGTTGCAGATGACCGTTTCCAGCGCCTTGTCGAACAGCAGGTTGTCGTCCAGGATCTGAGCCTTGCCTTCCCGCAGGGCGCGCGCGGTGTCGAGCAGCGTCTTATCGGCCATCTTGAAGCCGGCGCGGTTGACGAAGATCAGCCGCTGCCCGCCGGCGAGACGCGCCGACAGCTTGGCGCGCATCGTCCCGCCGCTGACCAGCGAGAACTCGAACCACGTGCCGATCGGCACCTCCCGCAGCGTCTGCAACGCCTGATCCAGCTCCTCGTCGATTTCCTCGCCGGCGGCCTCGGCCGGAGCGGCGGCATCGAACGGCGGCGCCGCGCTCGCTGCCGCCGCGGGCGGCTCGGCGACGGCGAGCGGCGACGAGGCCTCGGCCGGCGGGTACGCCGTCTCCTCCGGCTCGGAGGGCTGATCATTGCGTTCGGCCGCCGCGGCGCTGCCGGAAGCGGCCAAGCAGCGGATGTGCTCCTTCTCCAGCGCCTTGAACAGCTTGGTCATCTCGAACGGATTGAACAGGATCGCGTTCAATCCGGCGCGCAGATCCTGCAGCAGCGCGGGAATCTCCGCCAGCAGCTGCTTGCGCTCCAACACCGAGGCCTTGGGCTCGACGCTCCACAGCAGCCGGTCGACCACATTGAGCTGACGCCGCCAGGACTCGCCCTCTTCGCCTTCCTTCAGGTAATTGATGAACAACACCTTGGACCAGGCTTCGTCGAGCAGCGTCCGCACCACCGGCGGCAGCACCCGCCCAGCGGTGCGGCGGCGGATCTCGGCGTCCACCCGCGCCTTGGCGTCGTCGACCTTGGCCTTGCCCTCGGCGGCCTGGCGCGTGCGTTCCTCGATCAAGCGCACACGCTCGCGCTCCTCCTCGAGGAAGCGCTGGAAATCCAGCAGCAGTTCTTGGAACAGCCCGATATCCTGATCGAAATCGCTCAGTACCCGTTCGACGATGGTCTCGATCTGGCGGTAGAGCGGATCGCGCGATACGTCGGCCGGCTCGACCCAGCCGAGCGAGGCGTGGGCCATTTCGTTGATGAGCTGCCGGGCCGGATGCCGGGCGCTGGCGAAGAAGGAATGATCGAGCAGCGCGACCTTGAGCACCGGGATCTGCAACCGCCCGATCAAGGCCTTGATCGAGGCGGGCAGCCGCGGATCGTTCAGGATCGCCTCGAACAGCATGCCGACGATGTCGATGGTGTCGTCCTCGCCGCGCGCCAGCGCCTTGGGCTGGCCGGCCTGACGAACCATGATCCGGCCGAGCAAGGCCTTGAAGTCGGCTTCACCCAGGGCCGGACCGCTGTCATCCCGCTGCAGCGCCGATAGCGCCGCCACCACGTCGGCGACGGTAGCCGGGCTCGCGCCGGCGCCGTAGCCCGCCGTCGGCGCGTAACCCACGCCGGTCCATTGCGGCGGGGGCGGCGTGCCGCCGTATTTCTGGTTGGCGAGCAGCTGATGCAGCATCTGCACCACAGCCGCCCCATCCCCTGCGGATGGATCGGCCACGACGGACGCCGCCTCGGCTTGGGCTTGCGGCGCGCCGGCGGACGGCGCTGCCTCGCTGCGGCGGCCACCAACGGTACCCTTGAGCGTCGGCAGGATGCCGAGCTCGATCAAGGTGCGGTTGGCCTCGTCGTACAGCCCGCCCAGCTGGCTCATCACGAACTTGTCGAACAGCTTGAAGATCACCAGACGAGGGGCGATCTCCAGCTCCAGCACATCGGCGGCGGCGGCGAAAGCGCGGGTGACCTGACGCGGATCGAGCGGGTTGTTGTGTTCGTTGACCTCGCGCTGCGGCAGCAGATGGTCCAGCCGCATGGTCAGATGCGACAAAGCCAGCGCGTTGCGCGCCCGGGCCTTGGCGGTCATGCTGTCGATGGCGATGGACTGCTCCAGGGCCTCGTTGTCGACCAGGCTGAGGTCGGACTCGTCCAAGCGCGTTTCGCGCACCACGCGGCGGGCTTCGGTGGAGGACGTCAGTGCCCGGAAACCGGCCATCAGCTCACGCTGAAAGCCTTCCTCCAACTCCCTGCGGCGCAGGCGCACCAGGCGCATCGCGGAGAAGTACGAGGACTGCTCTTGGTTGGTTTCGGCCTTCTCGGCACGCTCGAACAGCGCATCGTCGGCATGGTCGAGCATGTTGGAGAACAGCGCCGCCAGACGCTTCATCGCCAGCTGTCGCAGCTGGTCGTAGGCGCCGCTGATCGCCCCCCGGACCGCGTTCTTCGCGGCGTCGAGGTAAATGACCTTATCTTCCGGGCTCATAAGGCCACCGTGGCATCTTTAAAGTGTTATTAGCATTTATAGCAGCTATTAGTAGAGAGAGTCCTCACCCCAGACCGTGACCGAGTTCACACGGCCCCGGTCTTTCCGCCAGGCGGACCACGCCGTCCGACGGACGGCCGATGAGCCATACTGTGTCACCGGTTGTCGTCATAAATGGATAACGCAAGCCAGAGGGAGAAATAGCATGACGGACATCCAGGCATTGCTGGGTGACGAAGCCGAACATCTGCTCGCCCACCGCTGCGAGGGCATCCCCAGCAGCAGACTCCACCTGCCCGGCCCCGATTTCGTCGATCGCGTGCTGGCGCAATCGGACCGCAAGCCCGGCGTACTGCGCTCCTACCAGACACTGCTCAACCACGGCCGGCTGGCCGGCACCGGCTACATCTCCATTCTGCCGGTCGACCAGGGCGTGGAACACACCGCCGGCGCCTCTTTCGCGCCCAACCCCGATTACTTCGATCCGGAAAACATCGTCAGGCTGGCGATCGAAGGCGGCTGCAACGCCGTCGCCTCGACCTTCGGCGTGCTGGGCGCGGTGGCGCGCCGCTACGCCCACAAGATCCCGTTCGTGGTCAAGATCAACCACAACGAGCTGCTGTCCTACCCGAACATCTACGACCAGACCCTATTCGCCCAGGTCAAGCAGTGCTTCGAGATGGGCGCGGTCGGCATCGGCGCCACCATCTACTTCGGCTCGCACGAATCGCGCCGGCAGATCCAGGAAATCAGCGAGGCGTTCGCTTACGCCCACGAGCTGGGCATGGTCACCATCCTCTGGTGCTATACCCGCAACAACGCCTTCAAGAAGGACGGCGTCGACTACCACACCGCCGCCGACCTCACCGGCCAAGCCAACCATCTGGGCGTGACCATCGGCGCCGACATCATCAAGCAGAAGCTGCCCGAGTGTAACGGCGGCTTCAACGCGCTGCAGTTCGGCAAGACCCATCGCAAGGTCTACGCCGAGCTGACCAGCGACCACCCCATCGACCTGACCCGCTACCAGGTCGCCAATTGCTACATGGGCCGGATCGGCCTGATCAACTCCGGCGGCGAGTCTAAGGGCGAAAGCGACCTGGCCGACGCCGTGCGCACCGCGGTGATCAACAAGCGCGCCGGCGGCATGGGCCTGATTTCCGGCCGCAAGGCGTTCCAGAAGCCGTTCAAGGAGGGCGTGGCTCTGCTCAACGCCATCCAGGACGTCTACCTGGACGCGAGCGTCACCATCGCCTGACCGGCGCCCAAGGACGCGAGGCGCCCGCTCGCCCGGCCTTCCCCCTTCCCGGTTCCGGGAGGGGGGAAGGATTCCGTCTTGCCCGCCGACGCCATACCCGCGCCGACTTCGACCATGCCAGAATGGTGCGCCGCGCGCCGGACACGCCCCCGGGGGCCGGCGCCGATACACCCGAGCTCAGCACACCGGAGAGGACCATGAATAGCGAGATCGTTCGCGACGACGTCCGCCGCGCCCTGGCCGAAGACGTGGGCGGCGGCGACCTGACCGCCGACCTGCTGCCCGCCGATGCCGTGGGCAAGGCGACGGTGATCAGTCGCGAGCAAGCCGTGATCTGCGGCCAGGCCTGGTTCGACGAAGTCTTCCGCCAGGTCGATCCGCGGGTGACGGTGGAATGGCAGGTCAAGGACGGCGATTTGGTGCAGCCCAACCAGCTGCTGTGCCGGCTGCAAGGACCGGTACGGGCGCTGTTCACCGGCGAGCGCACGGCGCTCAACTTCCTGCAGACCTTGTCCGCTACCGCCACCGTCGCTCACCGCTACGCCCAGGCCGTGGCCGGCACCAAGACGCGCATCCTCGACACCCGCAAAACCATCCCCGGCTTGCGGCAAGCGCAGAAGTACGCGGTGCGCTGCGGCGGCGGCAGCAATCACCGTATGGGGTTGTACGACGCCATCCTGATCAAGGAGAACCACATCTACGCCGCCGGCTCCATCACGGCGGCGCTGGAGCAGGCCCGGCGCCTGCATCCGGATGTACCGACCGAGATCGAGGTGGAGAACCTGGACGAGCTGCGCGAAGCCCTGGACGCCGGTGCGAAAATGGTGCTGCTGGACAACTTCAGCCTGGAGATGCTGCGCGACGCGGTGGCGCTCAACGCCGGCCGCGCCAAGCTGGAAGCGTCCGGCAACATGGATCTCGGCCGCTTGCGGCAGGTCGCCGAGACCGGCGTCGACTACATCTCGGTGGGCGCGCTCACCAAGCACGTGCAGGCAATCGACCTGTCCATGCGCTTCGAGCGCTGAGGCGTTCCCGCCCCCCGCTCCCGGAACCGGGAGCGGGGTCGGTGGCGAGGCTCCCCGCTACAGCAGCCGGAACGCCAGCATCGCCACCAGCGTCGGCAGCGCGGCCGCTGCCAGCAGCTTCAAGGGGTTGACCGCGCTGTCGCGGAAGTCGTGGCGCAGGATGGACATACCGGCCGGATTGGGCGCATTGGCGATCACCGTCAACCCGCCGCCGGTCACGGCGCCGGTGACCAGCGCGTACTTGAACTCATCCGACAAGCCCGGCACCAGCGAGCCCAGATAGGTCAGCGCGGCATTGTCGGTAATCGCCGTCAGCGCGGTGGCGCCGTAGAAGATCGCGTTGGCGTCCATCTTCATCAGCACCGCCTCCAGCCACCACTGCTGCTGGCCGCCCAGCACCACCAGCCCGGCCAGGAAGAACGACACCAGCAGCCCCTCGCGCAGGATCAGCCGCCCCTGATACTGCGGATAGGCCGTGGCGATGCCCATGAACAGCAGGAAGAACGCCATGAACACCGGCGGGTGGTGCAGGAACACCACGATGCCGACCAGAATGGCCAAGTGCACCAGAATCAGCGGCACCGGCACCGCGTCCTCCTTGTCGGGCGCCGCCGAGCCAAGCGCGGCCAGCTCCTTGCGGAACAGCAGCGTCACGCCAACGGCATTGACCGCCGTCGCAACTGCCGCCTTCCAGCCGATCTGGGTCAGCATGAACGCCACATCCCACCCCCAGGGGCCGGCCACCATCAGCACCGGCGGCGCGGCGAACGGCGTCAGGGTACCGCCGATGGACACGTTGACGAACAGCACGCCCAGCGTGGCGTACTTGAAAGTGTTCGACACGCCGCGCCGGTAGAACTGGTCGCGCAGCGTCAGCGCCGCCACCGTCATCGCCGCGGGCTCGGTGATCAGCGAGCCTAGCAGCGGCACGACGAGCAGCACCGCCAGGTACATCGCCATCGCCCCCGGCAACGGCAGCAGACGGGCGAAACCCCGCACCGCCCAGGTCGCGAACTGCAGCACCGGCCGGCTCGCCGCCACCACCATGATGGTGAACACGAACATCGGCTCGGTGAAGTTCCGGGAGTCGATATAGGCCAGCGCCTCTTCACCGCCAGCCACGAAGAACATCACCGCGACCAGCACCATCGCCCAGAAGCCGAAAACGATCTCGACCTCGCCGAGCAGATGCCAGACGCCGGCGTGGGCCGGCCGGGTATGGGCCAGGCGTTCGAAGAATTTAGTAGAGAAGGTATGGACCAGCGCCAGCGCGAACAGCACGGCGGAGATCCACTGCATGGGAGTCGCTTCTGTCATTGTAATAGTTGCCAACTGCTTATCGGCCGCCCGTTAGTGTGGGCGGTGACGCAGGCTAAGGCAACGACGGATCGCGATCGCTAGGCTCGGATCGTGAAGGGGATCGCACGAACGCCAGGCAGCTTCCTGGGCCGACGCGGTTCGGGAGGACGCGCCCTGCATACCAGTCCTCCCGCAGCCCGGCGATCGCCCGAAAAGCAAAAAGCCCAACCTTGGGGGTTGGGCTAAGTGCTTGAAGTATATGGTGCCGGAGATAGGAATCGAACCTACGACCTACTGATTACGAATCAGTTGCTCTACCGACTGAGCTACTCCGGCCTGCAAGGTAGAAGAGCCGCAAGATTATACGGTTCCCAGTCGGCTCAGGCAACGCCGTCCGCTGACGTGCGCCGTTCGGTCCACGCATAAGGCTCGGGATCGAGTCTTGGCGTACGTCCCAGCATCAGATCGGCCAGCAGGCCGGCCGAGGCCGGCGCGGTGCACACGCCGTTACGGAAATGTCCGGTGTTGGCGTAGAGGCCGCGTATGCCCGGGTGCGGGCCGATGTAAGGCAAGCCGCCCGGCGAACCTGGGCGCAGCCCCGCCCAATGCAGAGCAGCCGCGGAACCGGCCAGCGCCGGCAGCATCTTCGCCGCGGCGCGGTGGAGAAGCTCGGACGCATCGCCGGTAACCGACTTGTCGAAGCCGACGTCTTCCATGGTGCTACCGACCAGGATCCGGCCGTCGCGCCGCGGCACCGCGTAGTGCCCTTCCTGCAGCAGGATCGGCTTGATCAGGCCAGGCGGCGCGACGAACAGCAGCATCTGGCCGCGCACCGGCCGCACCGCTGGCGGGAACGGCAGATCATGCAGCAGTCGGCCGGACCAGGCACCGGCCGCCACCACCACGCGGTCGGCCGCCATGAAGCCATGCGAGGTCGACACGCCGCTGACGCGGTCTCCCCGCACCTCGATCGCGGAAACTTCCGCGCCCTCGACGAACCGCACACCGCGTTGCGCCAGCACGGCGGCAAGCGCCTTGAGCAAGCGCGGGTTACGGATATGCCCGACCGTGGGTAGGTACACCCCCTCGTCCTCGCCCGCCGCGGCGGGCGCCAAGGCGGCGATCTCCTGCCGGCTCAGCCGCCGCGCGGGCACGCCCTGCGCCCGTGCCCAAGCCATGCCGGCGTCCGCTTCGCCCGGATCGAGCACCAGCATGCCGGCGACGGTAAGCTCGGGATCGACGCCGCCCGCCTGTAGCAATTCGTCGTTCAACGCCTGGAACAGCGGCTGGCTGAGCGCGCACAGCCGCCAGATGGCATCTGGGTAGCGCCAGGGCGGCAACGGTGCCAGGATCCCGCCGCCGGCCCATGAAGCCTCCCGCCCAACCGCTTGCCGGTCGAGCACCGTCACCTTCATCCCGGCCTGCGCGAGTTCCCACGCGGCCAACAGGCCCGCGATACCGCCGCCGACTACGATGCAGTCGCTCATGCCGCCCTGCCTACCGGTCCATCTCAGGAAAGAGCGAACATGATGAAGCAATACCGCGACCGCGTCATCCGCCCAACGGCGCCGACGAGTCCTCGGGGTCTGTCAACCGTCTCCGCGCAGCGCCGACCTCGGCACCCAGTAGCGCAGCTGCCCGTAACCGCCAAGCACCCGCACCGCGTCTTCCGCCGGCCAGGCCCCCCCGACGCAGACCTTCTGCCCGGTGGAATAGCGCACCGCAGTGCCCGAGTAGCGCATCTTGACCTGCTCCTCGGGACTGGCGCTGCGGTAGCGCAGAAACGCCTCCTGAGTCAGGGCACCCCAGGCGCCCTCGGCGGTGTACCTGACGTTCTCGGGCAGACATTCCTCGACCTGCGCCTCGGCCGGGGCCGCCACCGCGATCGACAGCCCCAGCAGTGCCGGGAACAAGAGTTTGCGCGCACGCATGTTCATGGCCGCACTCTCCGCGCTACCAGCAGTTCGGGTTCTCGACATCACCAGAGGTATACGCTTTGCGCTCCCCGGCATTGCTCAAGGTGAACTTGGCGCAGTCGGTATCGGACGCCTGCACGTTCTCGGCGGTGGCCACCAGTACATAGGTGCTCGCCGTACGCGCCGGGCTAGTGGCGAAAGCGATCGAGTAGAAGCCGTTCTCCGAGGTCGACGAACCGAGGCTGCACTTGGTGTAGTCCAGGGTGCTGGTGTAGCAACGCTCGATCTGCTGCTGCGCGGTCACCAACGCGGCCTTGGCATCCGCACGCCGGCCCTTGCGCACCTGATCCGTATAAATCGGATAGGCGATGGAAGCGAGAATGCCGACGATCAGCACGACGACCACCAGCTCGATCAATGTGAAGCCTCGTACGGGCGCGACTCGTATCATGCTCTAACCTCTGATCAATCCTGCCGCCAATAGGTACCCGGGTTCCGGACCGTCACGTCGAGCGGCACGGTCTCCGGCCCGATCATGATCAGCGTGTCCCCATTGCCGGGCAGCAGCACCGTCGGCTCGGGCGGAATGCCGCCGCGCTTCAGCTCCTGCGAACGATCCGCGCTGGTGAGCTGACCGTCGCCATTGATATCCAGCACCGGAGTGGCATCGTGCACGTTCAGCGCGTAATAGCGCCCGAGCCCGTAGCCGGCGGAGCAGGTACCGATCGCCTGAGCGTCCGGCTGGAAGGTGGTGAACAGCACCTTGCGGTCGACCGTCGCCGCCGACGCCAGCACCTTCTCGCCGCGGTTGGTCAACCGGATATACCAACCGTGGGCATTCTTGAGCGCCACCTGCGCCTCGCTCTGCTGTTCCGCCGTTCCCTGGCCGATCAAGTTGTCCGTGGCGTCATACAGATCGGCCTCGGTTCGCGCTACGTAGCTGGCCGGCGCCGTGAACACGTTGCGGTCCCGCAGCACATAGAAGCGGTCCTGGATCGTGGTGTTGAGCGGATGCTCGCGGAACCCCGAACCGATGGCGATCGAGATGTAGCGATCGCCCTTAACGGAGATCAACGCGACGTCCGGCGCATAGTAGAAGCGCCGGTTGCTCTGCGCATCCTCCCCCGACAGCCGGGCGATCACACCGCCCTTCATGAGCTGCGAGGCCGCCGCGCCGTTGTTGATGTCGAACCGCCACACCTGACCGCCGACATCGGCCATGTAGATGCGGTCCGCCAGGCCGTCACCATCGATATCGAGCACACGCAGATCGCCCGGAATGCTGTACTGCATATCGGCGAACTGCTGATCGAAGCCCAGCGCGGTGGGGCCCGCCGACCAGAGCTTGGCGCCGGTCTTGGCGTCGACGATGTAGATCGCCCGACCATAGGTATCCGCGGTCCGGGTCAGGTGGTCGTCCTGGCCCGGATCATAACCGCCGGCGAAAATCAGCACGGTCTTGGTGTTGGCCCCGATCTTTACCCGGGTCGGGATGGGCCGCGACCAGGTTTGCCCGAGTTCCTTGAAGTTATCGCTGCCACCTTCGATCATCCACTCGAATCGCGGCGCGTCGGGATTGGTAACGTCGAGCGCATAGTAGTTGCGGCCGCCGCGGCGCATGCCGGCCACCAGGTACACCTTGGCATCGTCGCCGGTTCCCTGCTTCCAGACGGTAATCGGTCCGTCCATGCCGTAGATCCGGTTCACACCGTCCGGATTACGGAAGTAGTAATCCAGGTTCGTGAGCAGCTCCCTGGGGATGAAGGAGAAGCGCACCCGGCCGTTGGAAGCGTCGACGGCATGCAGGAAGCCGTCGTTGGTACCGAAGAACAGGATGTTCTGGTGCGTCGCCTCCTCGTCACCGTAGGTAACGATCACCGGCACCGAGTGCAGCGGATCGGCGAATTCCTTGCGGCCGCTGTCGGAACCGACCGTACCGTCGGGCCCGATGTCGACGCCACGCGCCCACTTCAGCAACCAAGTGCGGTAAGCATCGCTCTTGGAACCGATACCCAACAGCTCCTTGGTGATACCCGCCGTATCCTCGTGCACCTTGTTCTCGGCGGCGGTCAGCGCCTTGTTGCCGCCGAGATAGGTGTACACCTTGCGGTTATCCGGCGCCGGCAGCTGAGCGGCCGCGCCGCCCTTGGTGACATCGCCGCCGTCCACGAGGTTGGCGGCATCGGGCCAGTAGCTAGCCGCCGTATCGACGAAGAAGCCGGTATTGGGATCGACCGCGTCCTGATTGTTGCGGTCCTTGAGCTTGTTGGTCGCCGGATCCAGCCGATAGCGCTTGAGATTGCCGCTCCAGAACATGCTCCGCTCCGGCCGGAACAGCGAGAAATAGATCTGATCCTGGTGCTGCAGGCGGTTGAACTGGTTGACGGCAACGCCTGGCGACACGAAGGTGGTGTCGGTCTTCAGCACATCGTCGATGATGTTCCGGAACACCGCGGCCAGCTCCTGCGCGGTCGACGCCGAGCTGTAGCGACCGCCGCCCTTATCGGCCATGTCCTGCAGCATCCGGATCGCGGCGGCATTTCCACCTTCGTCGAGGTTGAAACCGACGGTATAGGTGCGGATGAACTGGGTGCCGTTGATGTCCGAATGATCGGCGGTATAAGCCCACTCGGCCAGATCGCGGGCGCAAAGCTCGCCGCTGGAGGCGCTCGTGCAGTTGGTGGTTTTGCCCATCAACTGCTTGGCGCGATTCTGAACCTCGTTGCTGTTCGCCTCGCCGTCGGTCAACAAGACGATGAAGTTGGCCTGACAGGCATCGGTGATCGGGCTGATGTAAACGGCATCCCCCTCGATGCGCTCGCTGGTGCAAGCACTGCTGTTCAGATTGGCATCCGTGCACTTGTCATCCCGTACGAGCCGGCCGCCAGTCCAGGACAGCGGATGGCTAACCCGTTCGCTGGTGTGATTGTCACCTCGCCGCTTACCGTAATCGACGCTCTCGCCACGGTAGTAGCGCAGCGCCTCGTAATAGGCTTCCACGGCCGGCGTATAACCCGAGGTCGACAGCGCGGCGACCTCTTCCTTGAGCAGATCGCGCACCGTGCGGTACACCACCTCGCTTTGGCGCACTTTGATGGTGAGAACCGCCGACGACATCGCTTTGCCATCCCACGAATAGGCAGACCTGGAACCGTCGGCGGAAAGAATCAGGGTCAACGCGTTGCCCGCCGACCAGCCTTCCTGGCTGACCACCTCCTTGATGATCGCGCTGAGATCGGGCGAGCGGTAGCTCTGATCCTTCTGCCACGGCGACATGCTCCAGCTGACGGACGCATTGGTCCTAGGACGGCTGCTGATATTGTTGCCGTTGGTACCGAAAGCGCTACTGTTGGCCACCCTCTCGCCCTTGATGGTTCCCGTTACATCGCCGCTGCCATTGTTGGACGCGGTCAGCGTCAGGTACGCTTCCAGAATCTCCGCGTTATTGCGGATCCGCACGTCCCGGAACCGGAAGCCAGCCTCGTAACCGTTGCTCGCGGAAACGGAAACCGAGGACGAGTTGGTGTTGACACTGTTGCTGCTCGATTTGTGCGCGTCGTCCTTGGAGTCCGAGATCCGGTACACCAGCACCTGATTCATGCAGCCTGGATCGCTGGTGGGCTCGTAGCTGATGTGCAACCGCGGCGCCAGGCTGCTGTCCGCCTCGTAGCTCATGGCCCGGCGGAACGTCTCGGCGGCCTCACCGCTGATGACGAAGCCCATGGCGTTGTTGCCGCACCAGTCGTTCTGGTTGACGATCTCCTGCACGATCTGGGTGAGATCGGGGGTCGAATAGCTGGTACCGGCCGTCCAAGCGTCCGGCGTCCACTGCACCGAGGCCATCGTGCGGCTGCGGGTGGAGATATCGGCCACACCGGCCTGGAAAGGCCTGGCATCGGCTTCGAGGATCCCTTCGATCACCAGGGGGGCGTCCGACATGTCCGCCGACTCGTCGCTCTTGGCGACGAACTCGAGCGACGCGCTGGTGATCGTCGCCCCCTGCGGAATGCCGATATCGGTGAACCGCAATCCCACCTTGGCGGGCTGGGCGCTCATCGACGCGGCGAAGGTAACCTTGAGCTGCGCCTGATTGCCATTCCCCTTGTCCCGCGACCACATCCGCCGCTGATTGCCGCCCACATGCGTCTGAATGAGGGCTAGGGCATTGCCGACTTCCCAATCAGGATGACTGACGATTTCCGAGATCACCGGTCCCAAACCGGTAACGGTATACCACGAATCCTTCGTCCACCGACCCGGCACATAACTCGCGAACGCGGTGGTCTTGCTTCGATTGGAAATATTGCGCTTATTGGTCGAGAAAGCCTCAGCGTGACCGGCATTCTGCCCATAGAACCGAAGCTCGACATCCTGACTATCGCCATCCGACGCGCGCAGCGATAATTCGGCCTCCAAGATCAGCGAGTCCTTCGGAATGCCCACATCCGTGAACCGCAGACCGTGCATCCAACTTGAGCTCATGGTCAGCGTTTGGTCAGTGAGCGAAACATTCCCTATTTCATTAGCGTTATTGCCGCGCACTCGCTCCCGCGCATCGTCATTTCCACTATTAACCGTGACGGTAATCTCCTGGAGCTGGTCGAACTGGAAATGGCGAGCGAGAATCAGATCGTTGTCGTCCAGATACACGATGCCGCCCCTTTCGACAGCATCATCCGCGCCGCTGCCGATAGTACGGTTAATGCTGGTCGCTTGCTCATCCTCTCCCAGGCGCTGATTGATATAGCGCACCGGATACAGCACCGGGCCGCCTTCGGAGTAGTTGAACTTCATAAGACCCACGTTGATGTCTGGCACGGTGTCCAACATCAACTGAAGAGCTTCCTTCATGTTCTCCAGGCGAGTCTTGCCCGTTCCGGGAACATAGCCACTACTCGACCCCATCGAAATCGAGGTATCCAGAACGAACAGCACGTTAGGTAGAACGTTATTGAGGTTGGCCGTGGCGCCGAAAAAAACTTCCGTATCGTCCGCCCATACCGGCGAGAGCCCACTCATGCTATAGAGCAGACTAGCGAGAAAAACGAGCAGCTTATTATTGTTGCGTTTCATAGCGACCCCTCACGATCGGCGCTATTCAGCAAAAGACAATTCTTCGGCCGGACCTCTAGCCATGGCCCCGCGGGTAACGACCTGCTCGGCATTCGCGGCAGGTATGCGACCGATACCGACGATGTCGAAGTTATGCTCGGTAAAGCCCTTGCCTATGCCGGCACTCCAGCCTTCGGAAAACGAGTTCTTGCTGCGGTAGAAGATTTCCGCGGCAACGGTAACGGCGGTCTCGGTTGCCGGTATGCCGAGATCGATATCGCTGCCATCCAGCTCCAGTTCATTGCTCAGGCCCAAAGAAATGGCGCTGGCCAGATGGTTCTGCCTCATCGCCGCCTCGGCGGCGCTATCGGCCGCCTGCAGCGCCTGCTGGGTGAAAGTCGCGTTGGCGGCCATGCGCTCTTCCAGCGTGGCGCCACGCATCGCCGTGACACCGATCAGCGTCAGCACCAGCAGGATCAGCAGCCCCACCACCAACACCGCACCCCGCTGGGCGCGTCTACCCAAGGCCATGCGGCGGCCGTATGCCCGACTTCTCATATCGCCCCCAGTCCTACAGCTGGTTTTCCGGCAACTGGTTACGCAGACGCGTGGTGACGTTGAAGGCCCGCCATAGACGGCGATCGCCGGCCGGCACCGTGACCGAGGTTCCCGCGATCGTGAATGTTTGATTGGCCGCCGAGGGCTCGCCGACCGCTTCCACGGTCTGCAGCAGAATGCCCACCTGCACCGCGGCGACCTTGTTCATGTCCAGACCGCTGGTACCCGCCGGCACGAAGCGGACGTTGCCGTTGGCAAGCCGCTCCCCATACAGAATCTGCAGGTTGGCCACCCCCTCGATCAGATCCTCGACCTGGCCGCCGGAGCGGCGCGCCAGCGCTAGGATCGGCGTACCGTCTATGGCGGTACGACCGGTATTGCGCACGAAGTAGGTGCGATCGCGCAGGATCATGAGCTGCGCGTCGGTGCCGTAGGCCTTGGAAAGCGGCGTAACGCCGCTGCCGTTGTCGGCCTTGTTCGGGTTCTGGTTGACGGTATCGCCGTCAAACACGGCGTCATGCTTGATCACGAAGGTCGAAGAGCCGTTGTCGATCACGTCGGTGATCGTGAAGACATCGGCCTGCACGCAGTCGGCGATGATCGCGACATCGCCGGCGGACAGCCCGCGATCGGAGGCCACTGTGATATCGCCGTACTCGTCCGCCATCGCGCTCTTGAGCGGAATGCCCCGTGGATCCGCAAAGCGCACGGTCACGGCATCGGTGCCGGCCACCGCACCGGCCGGCAGGGTGCCGCTGTTGTCGTAACCGACGATCGGCGGGTCGAACGGGTCGGTGACGACCGTCGAGATGTAGGCGGTATTGGCCGGATTGTTGGGGTCGACACAGCCACGGTAGAGCACGTGACGCAGGTCGTGAGCGATCACGTCCGTGATGAAGCGGCCGTTTTCCTGCATACGGGCCAAGCCTTCGGTGGCGTGATAAGTCCGCTTGCTGCCGACGAAGATTTGAATGATCCCAGCCGTCAGAATCAGACCGAGCGTCACCGCGATCATGATTTCGATCAAAGTCAGACCGCGCTGCCGTCGGAAAAGCGTTCCCTTCATGCCTGCCACCCTCACAACAACGCCGAAGGAACGAAGGCGATCCGCATCTTGGGCGGCGTGGCCGAGACACCGGACTTCTCCAGACCGGTCCAGGTCACCACCACCTGGCAGTTATCGGCACCGCAAGTCACCGTCGCGCTGGCACCGCCGGGCATGGCGGCGACGGTATTACGCGACCAGTCGCGAATGTGGTAGTTGGCCAACTCCTGCGGATTGCAGCCGCCGGCTTCAGTGATGCAGTTAGGGGTGGCGGTGTTGACGTGATCGGCGCTGCTGAAGCTGTTGTAGTAGCCGGCCGCCAAGCCGTCCGGGTTGGAGCGAATCCGGTCGGCGATATCGGTGGCGATGACCACCGCCTGCGAGCGCAGCGCGGCATTCTGGGTAAAGCGCAGGCCGGCGGCCTGCAGCCCCGCCACGCCCAACAGACCGATGGAGAGCACGACCACCGCCACCAGCACCTCGATCAGAGTGACGCCACCCTGACTCGCCCGATGACCCGACATATCTCTTCTCATCCGCATGACGGCGTAACCCCCGACGTCGTAATCCGGCCGGTCGGCAACACACTGACACCGCGCGCGCTATCGACGCCGCGGCTGTCGCAGATGGACAAGGTTCCGCTGCTATCCGGCACTCCGGAAGCGTCGAAGCGGATGGCATCGAAGCCCTCGATGGTGAGCCCCTCGATCTTGTTCTGCACCAGCAGCTCCTCGCCGGCGTCAAACTGGTCATTGCCGTTGCCATCTATCCAAACCAGCCAGCCTTCATCGAAGCCTGCCCCGGCCTGGCAGCCGCTGGCCGTGTCGCCAGCACAGACGCGTACCGTCTGACGCCGCTTCACCGCCTCGCTGCGCGCGGCGTTGAAAGCGAGTACCACGTCGTTGGTCACCGCGATCATGCGGTTGTTCTGGAGAAAGGTGCGGAACGCAGGTATGGCGACCATGGTCACGATCGCCACCACGAAGAGCGTGACGATCAGCTCGATCAATGTGACGCCGGCTTGTCGCTGCATGCTGTTGTTCTTCATACGGTCCGAACCGGTCCGGCACCGTCCTTGCCCGATATCCCGACAACACCATATCCGAGGCACTGCGGACTTCCAGATCGCGCGGGACCAAAGGCATCGCCGAGCCGACAAGCGGCGAGCGGCAACCGGAAACCATGAGGCCGGAGCGCGACATATCCTGCCCTACGCGTTTTTGCCCACAGGCCCCGAGACCGCCGTCTTTCCGAGAGGACACCCCTTAACGGAACCCAACAACCGCAAAACAACTGAAACTAATATCACCAAAAATTTAATTAATTCACCACAAAAACCAACAGAACCATTGCCAGCCGAACGCATCCCGCCATATATTTCGCAACCCTCGACAAGCACAAAAGCCAATCAAAAACAAAATAACTCTTAAACCACATCGCCATAAACTGCAGGGAACGCATGAACTGGCGCTGTCGTCAAAGAGCTTTCTCTCTCGTCGAAACGCTCGTGGCCGTATTGGTTCTCGCGGTAGGGCTTCTGGGGCTCGCGGGACTTCAGGTCACGGGGCTGAAAAGCAACCACGGCTCATATTTGCGCAGCCAGGCGACAGCGCTCGCCTACGACCTCATCGAGCGAATGCGGGCGAACAGAGCCGCGGTCGCCAACGGCGACTACGACAACCCCGCCCCCAGCCGCAGCGACGCCTGCCTTTCGCCTCCCGGCTGCTCGCCCTCGGCCTTGGCAAGGCACGATCTCTACGAGTGGGCCGCCAACCTTGCCGAACTGCTGCCGCAGGGCGAAGGCGTCGTCTGCATCGACAGCTCGCCGGACGATGGCACGGGCTCCGCCTCGCCGGCGTGCGACGGCGTCGGCGAGCGCTACGTCGTCAAGATCTGGTGGAACGACCGGCTGACGCCGCATGAGCCGCAAGACAGCGAGCGGATGGCGTTTCATGTGAGTTTTCAGCCATGAGCGGCTTTCCTGCCGACAAACGGCGGCAACGTGGCTTGTCGCTGACGGAACTGATGATCGCCAGTACGCTAGGGTTGCTCCTGGTCGCCGGCGTGGTGCGGATCTACACCGCCAGCCAGCAAGCCTACCGCGCCCAGGAAAACGCCGCCCGCCTACAAGAAAACGGCCTGTTCGCGCTCGAGTTCCTGAGCCGCGATATCCGCATGGCCGGCTTTCTAGGCTGCGCCTCGCTCGCCGAGCTTCACAACAATCTGCGCGCGGGCCCCGGTCGCATCGACATCGAACGGGGCGGCATCGACGGCGTGGAAGGCGGGGCGGCCCCCGACCGGTTGATAATCCGCGGGGGCAGCGGCGGCATTCCGGTCACGAAACAGGCGACATTCGACCCATCTCTGGTCCAGGTGGCCATCGCCGACGCCAAGCGCGAAGAATTCGAGCTCGGCGACATTCTGCTGGTTTCCGATTGCCGATCGGCTGACGTTTTCCAGATCACCGACGGCAATCCGCGCATTTCCGGAGCGCTCGTCCATAAAGAAGGCCAAGGTTCCAGCCCAAAACCGCCCGGCAACGCGCAACAACGGCTTTCCAAGGAATACGGGAAAGACGCCAAAGTCATGCGCCTTCAGGAAACCGTTTATGAGGTCGTCGGTCATACCCTTCGCCGCAACAACCAGCCGCTGATCGAAGACGTCGAAGACCTGCAGATCCTCTACGGCGAAGACACCGACGGCGACCGTTCCGCCAACTACTACGTAAGCGCCGACCAGGTAACCGACATGAAACAGGTGGTCAGCGTCCGAGTATCGCTGCTGCTGCGCAGCCATGACGACAACGTGGTCGCCGAGCCGCAGCGCTACCGCTACAACGGCACGACCGTCACCGCGACCGACCGCCGGCTGCGGCGCGTGTTCACCACCACCATCCAGATCCGCAACAGGGTTTAGCCGATGGCAGCCAGAGCTGCTCCCCCCCGTTCCAACGCGCCGCGGCAGCGCGGTGCCGTGCTCATCGTCAGCCTGCTCATGCTGCTGGTATTGACCCTCCTCGGCATGACCGCGCTACAGACCGCCCGACTCGACGAGCAGATGACCGGCAACGCCCGTGATCGCCTGCTGGCCCTGCAAGCCGCCGAAGCGGCCTTGCGCGAAGCCGAAGCTGAGCTCGAATCGCTCACCGACCTCGGCGCGTTCGCGACCGTGGCCGGTTTCTACGCACCGGACGACGTACCGCCCGCCCCCTACGCCGCCGATACCTGGACCGACGCCAAATCGCGCGCGGCCAGCGCGCTCGGCGGCACGGCGTCGACCCCGCGCTATTACATCCAGCTGCTCGGAACGGACACCGCCGGCGGGAGGCTCAATCTGCAGGGCTACGGCAAGACCAGCATGGGTGGCGGCGTCCACGCGTCGTTCCTGATCACCGCCCGCGGCACAGGAGGCTCCGATATCGCGCAGGTCGTCCTCCGCAGCCACTACGGTCGAGTTTTCTGACACGATGCAGCGCAGGCACGGTTCCCGAATCGCCATCGCGCTGGCCGCCGCGTTGATTCCTACCGCGACCGCCCACGGCTCGCTGGGCGAGCTCGCGCAAATCCCGTTGTTCGCCACCATCAACGCCGAGCCGAACATCTTCTTCCTGCTGGACGACTCCACCAGCATGGACTGGGACATGGTGACCACAGAAAGCGCCATCCCCGAAGAGCTGTACGGCTCCACGGCCGCCGGCGGCCTGATGTGGAGCAATCATCCCGAGGCCAGCGTCGGCTGGTACTACACCTTCTGGGCCAGCGAAAACCGCGAGGCGGCCGGAACCGGCTCGACCGACGACCGCCAGAAGCTGGTGGTCCCGACCCAGGAAACGGTGAACGACGCCGGTTACGGCGACCGCCTGCCGGGCGTCTGGCGCGCCCGCAACCATCACTACAACCGCCTTTACTACAACCCGGCGGAAACCTACGAGCCCTGGGCCGGCACGGACGCGGCGGGCAACCCCTATCGCGATGTCGACCCCAAAGCGGCGCCGATCGACCCGTTCGACACCGGCGCTCGCAGGTACGACCTTACCGCCACCCGGACCTTCCGCAGCGCGGTCCACCGCAAAAGAAACGAACCAGAGCGCACCATCCAGGTCGAGTACTTGCCGGCGATGTACTACGTCTGGATCGACACCGACCAGGACGGCGTGGTCGATGCCGAGGACGGTTACCGGCTGGTGGAAATCAAGCCCGGCAACCAATGCGGCGCCGGCCAGACGCCGGCCAGCGACGGCTGCTATCTGCGCAGCTACCAGGATGAAATCCAGAACTTCGCCAATTGGTTCAGCTATCACCGCCGGCGCCTGCACGCGGCTCAATACGCCCTGTCCAAGGCCATCGACTCCGCCCAAGGCGTGCGCATGGGCATGGCCGGCATCCATACCGACGCCGCCGACAACCGCCGCGAAATCGCCTCGGTTACCGGCAGCGCCGGCGCCCCCGCCAAGAGCGCGCTGCTGCGCACCCTGTTCAATGTCCGCCTGAGCGAGGGCACGCCGCTGCGCGAAGCGCTCATGGCCGCCGGCGAGTACTATGCCTGCGACGGCACCAACCTATTCGGCAACCGCAACTGCCCGGTGCTCACCGAGCCCGTCGCGCCCGCCACCGAAGCCGCGGGGGCCTGCCAGCAGAACGTCGCCATCCTGGTCACCGACGGCTACTACACCGACGACCTGACCGGAATCGGCAACGTCGACGCCGACGATCACAGCTGGTCGGCCGGCGGCAAGACCTACGCATTCGGCGGCCCGCCTTATGCCGATGCGCGATCGAACACCCTGGCCGACGTCGCCATGCGCTACTACGCCCGCGACCTGCACCGCGATCTGGCCGACAAGGTCCCAACGCGTTGCGGGATCGACGAGAACCACGGCCAGCACATGGTGACCTACGTGGTCGGCTTCGGCGTATACGGCCATATCCCGGCAGACGATCTCCCAAGCCATCCCAGGCTCGGCTACGCGCCCGGTTGCACCGCCACGCCGATGGCCGATCGGCGTCCCTTCGATTGGTGGCGGGGCGCGCAGGCGGCGATCGGCGACGCCGAGAAGATCGACGACCTTGTGCACGCCGCCTTCAACGGCCGCGGCCGTTACCTCAGCGCCGACCGGTCCGGCGCGCTGTCCGCGGCCCTCGCTGCCGCCGTCAGGACTGTCGGCCAGCGGTCCGGCAGCGCGGCGGCGGTTTCCTTCAACGCCACAGCACGGGATGCCGGCAGCGTGCTCTATCTGGGCCTGTTCGACGCCTCCGACTGGAGCGGCGATCTGCGCGCCTACGCGCTCGATCCGCGCAGCGGCGCGCCGATCCTGCCGGCGCGCTGGAGCGCCGCCGCGGCGCTCGATGCCCGCGGCAGCGAGCGCACGATCGTCACCCACAACGGCAGAAACGGCGTGCCTTTCCGCTGGGACGATCTCGGCGCCGGACAGAAGGACGACCTTCGCACCGGCGGCGCCGGCCCGGATGACACGGTAGCCAAAGCTCGCCTCGATTATCTGCGCGGCGACCGCAGCAACGAGGGCAGAGGCTTCGGCTTCCGGGTCCGCGGCAGCCGCCTTGGCGACATCGTCCACTCCAGTCCAGTCTTGGTCGGCGCACCGGACGTCGGCTGGAACAGGAACTGGAAAGACGGCAACGGCATGACCTACGCCGATTTCATCGCTGCCTACCGGCAACGCACTGCGGTCGTCTACGTCGGCGCCAACGACGGCATGCTGCACGGCTTTCGCGCCGCCGACGGCGAAGAAGTGCTGGCCTACGTACCGGGACTGCTCGCCTCGACCCAGCCGAACACCGGTCTGCATTTCCTCAGCGCCCGCGACTACAGCCATCACTATTACGTCGACGCCACCCCGGCGGTATCGGACGCGATGCTCACCATCGACGGCAGGACGCAGTGGCGGACCGTGCTGGTCAGCGGACTGCGCGGCGGCGGACGGGGCCTGTTCGCGCTCGACGTGACCGATCCCGACCGGTTCACCGAGGCCAGCGCCGACAAGGTGGTGCTCTGGGAATTCGCGCGCGCGGACCTCGGCCATGTCTTCGGCCGCCCGGTCATTGCCCGGTTGAACGACGGCCGCTGGGCGGCCATCGTCGGCAACGGCTACAACGACGTCGGCGAAGGCCAGGCCAAGCTCTTCGTCATCTATCTTGACGGAGGGTTGGACGGCGTCTGGGGCAGCGGTGATTACCTGGTGTTCGGCGTCGGCGAGAAGAACCGCGAGGATCGGAACGGGCTGTCGGCGCCCGCAGTCGTCGACCTCGACGGCAACGGCACGGCCGACCGCGTCTATGCCGGCGATCTCAAGGGCAATCTGTGGGTGTTCGACCTGTGCAACGCGACCAGCGACGGCTGCCAAGCCAGCGGCTGGGGGCCCGCCTACGGCGGCGAGCCGCTGTTCACCGCCGCTCCGGGACAGGCGATCACCGCCGAACCGACCGTCGTCAACGCCGTCTCCTTCGACGACCGCCCTACCGACGTCACCGCCCCGCAGCTGATGGTGTTGTTCGGCACCGGCCAGTACCTGACCGAGGCCGACAAGACCAGCACCGCTACCCAGTCGTTCTATGGCGTCATCGACCGGGGCCGGTACAAGCTCACCCGCGCCGACCTCACCAAGCAGGAGGTTTCACAGCTCGGCGACCTGCGGATCGTCACCGATCACCCGCTCAGCGAGTCGGCGAGTAGCGGCTGGTACATCGACCTGCCGAACGTCGGCGAGCGGGTCACCACCAGCGCGCTGGTGCGCGACAAAGTGGTCTACGTCAACACCATGATCCCGTCACTGGAACCGTGCGACAGCGGCGGCAGCGGCTGGCTGCTGTCGGTGGCGGCGCACAACGGCGGCCTGCCCAAGTCCGCCACCTTCGACAGCAACCACGACGGTGTGGTCGACAGCCGGGACAAGATCGCCGCCGGCAAACGCTTCGACCTCGGCCTGCCCGCCGAGGTCGCCATCCTGGGCAACCGCCGCTACGTTGCGGGCACCGACGGCGTCACCGGCGTGCTGCCGGTTGCGTTCGACGCCATCCCAGTCGTCGGCAGCGGCCGAACCGGGCGCTTGTCCTGGGAAGAGCTGGTCCCGTAAGCAGGCGGTCTCACGGCCTGTCGGCCGCTGGTGATTCGTAGAAGGCATCGAGTCGATGCAGCCAAGGAGGGCGCATGGAACGCAACAGCGGCGTAACGCTGATTGAGCTCATGGCGACGTTGGCCATCGCTGTCATTCTAATCGGCGCCACCGCTCCCGGCCTGGGCAGCCTGATCAAGGACATACGGCTGTCGACGCTGACCAACGAATTCATCGGCGCGCTGCAGCTCACCCGCAGCCATGCGCTGCGCTCGCAGCACCCGGCCGTGCTGTGCAAAGCGCCGTCCGGCATGGCCTGCGACGAGGCCGCGCATTGGGATCAGGGCTGGATGGCATTCGAGGACCGCAACGGCGACGGCGGCTGCGCCGATACCGACGGGGATTCGATCTGCGACGACGACGGCGGACGCATCTTTCTGGTGCGGAACGGCCTGCCGGCCGACCTGCGCATGCGGGCGAACGGGCTGCAGGCCGTGAAACGGATTCGCTTCGACAGCCTGGGCAGCGCCGCCGGCTACATGAGCACGTTCACGCTGTGCGACAACCGCGGCCCGGCACATGCGCGCAGCATCAGGATCGCCATTACCGGCCGCGCTCAGGCCCTGCCCGGCGACTCCGGTATCGGCTGCCGCCCTTAGCCAATCCCGGCCGTAAGGCACTCAAGGCGCGATGCGCGGCTGGCTCTGGCGGGCGTGATACGAAATCCATTTTCATCAATTCATTATTCAATAAAATACAAAAACCAAATAAGGAACAACAACCACAAAACACCCTAACAATCCAGATCTCATATTGAAAATACAACAACGCAGACCAAAAACATGTAAGACATGAGAGAACATCCCCCACACTTCCTGGTCACTGGAACTTTTTCCAACCTATTTACAGGAAACGCCCCTCTACAAGCTTCATACAACATCACTTCGACGGATTGGGTCTATTTCGCTCAAGCGCTT
>ERZ777003.1016-NODE-1016-length-47493-cov-45.363675_pt1 | contig 47493 bp, 46 predicted proteins | sample MGYA00374956_ERZ777003 | MGnify/ENA primary metagenome ERZ777003 (study PRJEB29302, sample SAMN06268252) | bioreactor metagenome | isolation source: Joint BioEnergy Institute, California, USA | place: USA:Joint BioEnergy Institute, California, USA | collected... | reverse complement strand
CGTCCGCCGCGGCTTTGATGTGATCCGCGCCTTCGAAACGCTCATCCTCGCCCTGATCTTCATCCGCGCCTTCGGGCTCGGGCCGCTTGCGGGCGTACTGGCCATCGCCATCGGCGAGATTGGCGTATTGGGAAAGCTCTACGCCGAAGCGATCGAAAACACCTCTAAGAAGCCGGTCGACGGCGTGATGGCGGCGGGCGGCTCCTGGCTGCAGTCCATCCATTTCGGCGTGATGCCGCAGGCGATCCCGGTCATCCTTTCAATCACGCTGACAATTTCGAAAGCAATGTGCGCTCGAGCACGATCCTCGGCATCGTGGGTGCCGGAGGGATCGGGTTTCTGCTTTCCGACCGCATCCGCGCCTACCGGTGGGACGAAGCCTGGTCGATCATCATCCTGATCATCGTCATGGTTTACATCATCGACGCCATTTCGGCGGCGATCCGCATGCGCATCATCGGAACCGGCCCCGCGCGCCGCCCGGTCCACTGAGACGGCTACCGGGACGCGCAATTCCAGAAAAAGTGGATACTGGTTTTCCGTCCGAAATTGCAAAAAAAAACAGTAACTTGGACCCTCTCTGTATTGCCGGAAATACAGAAAGGGTCCAGCGGCCACCTCGAAAAATGGAAGGCAGCGGGTTCAGGCTACGGCGGATGCCGGACGGGCGCTGATGCCAATCAAGATGATCGCCGCCGCCATCAGCAGAACGAAAGCGGCCGTCCCGAACACCCCGGTGGCGCCGGTCAGGTCGAAAACCGCGCCTCCGGCCGCCGCGCCGATCGAAATGGCGAGCTGGATTGCGGCAACCAGCAGACCACCGGCGCTTTCCGCCTGATCGGGAACGGTGCGGGCGAGCCATGTAGACCAGGCGACAGGGACCGCGCCGAAGGCCAACCCCCACAGCGCCACCATCGCGGCCGCTGCGGCCGGCAGGTAGCCGAAGGCTACCAGCGCGAAACCGAGAAACGCCATCAGCAGCGGCATGGAAATCAGGGTCAGCCGCAGGCTGCGTTCGATCATCGCTCCGGCCAGCAGCGTTCCCGCGAAATTCGCCACGCCGAAGCCCAAAAGGATGCCGGACAGCGCGTCGATGCCGACACCGGTCACCGTCTCAAGAAACGGGCGGATGTAGGTGAAGAAGGCAAAATGGCCGGTGAAGACCAGCATGACCGCGACCATGCCGCGGCCCATTGCGGGCCTAGCAACCACTTCGGCCAGCGTGCGCAGACCCGTGGCGCCGCTTGGCTTCATCCTGGGCAGCGTCGCAAACTGCACGGCCAATGCGATGGCCGCAACCCCCGCCGCCAGTAGAAAAACGTTGCGCCATCCGGCGATGTCGCCGAGATAGCTCCCGGCGGGAGCCGCCAGAATGGTGGCGGCGGAAACGCCGCTTAAGATGATCGACAATGCCCGGGGCACCAGCGCCTCCGGCACCAGCCGCATGGCAATCGCCACCGACATCGACCAGAAGCCGCCGAGGGCGACACCAAGCAGCACGCGCCCGAAGAGCAGAAGCAGATAGCCGGGCGCGAAGGCAACCATGAGATTCGACGCCAGCAGAAGGATAGAGAAGCCCAGAAGAACACGCCGCCGGTCCATATGCTTCAGAGTGGCCGAAATCAGCAGGCTTGCTAGGAACGCGACGACGGCGGTCGCGGTGACGGCCTGGCCGGCCTGTCCTTCAGTAACGCCGAGCTCGGCCGCCATCGGGGTAAGAAGACTGGCAGGCAGGAACTCCGCCGTTACCAATCCGAACACTCCCAGCGCCATCGAAATGACCGCGCCCCAGGCCGGCTCCGCCTGCGCCTGCCGTACATCTGACCATCGCTCCAACTTGTTCATCAATCGCTCCTTCACGAAGCACCAAATTCCTCAGTGCCGCAGAATTAGGATGGACATTTCGGACGCGCTATGTCACATGATCCGGAATGCTTGATCGAAAGTCCGAATCCTTCGGAACGCGAGAGGCGGGCGTGGACCTCATCAGCGAGTTGCTGATGGGCATGAGGCTCGTCGGGCTCAATTATCGCCGTATCGAGATCACGCCGCCTTTCGGTCTGCGGATGGGCGAAGCGGAAGGCAAGGCGCAGTTTCATTTCATCGCGCGTGGACCGGTGTTCCTGCGCGCCGGCGAGACAGTTCATGAAATTCAAAGCGGCGGCGCCGTGCTGCTGCCGCGCGGCGGCGCGCACGACCTGGTCTCGCAGCCCGATCTGCCGGGCCGGGACCTCGCAGCCTACGAGACCACCGCGTTGTGCAACGGGGTCAGCGCCATCCGGTCCTGTTCGGCTGGGCCTTCCTCGAACAACGTCCTCATCTTCAGCGGATGCATGGAGTTCGATCTCGGCAGCATGCACCCGCTGATTGGGCTGATGCCGGAGGTCATGCGCGTCTGCACGCTTCTCGACCGTTATCCCGAGCTTTTGCCCATGCTTGAAGCGATGGAGCGCGAGGCGGTCGGGAACCGCGCCGGCTATGCCGGCATCCTCGCCCGACTGGCCGATGTCATTGCCGCCTTTGTCGTGCGGGCATGGGTGGAGTGCGGCTGTGGCGATGCCAGCGGCTGGGTCGCGGCCCTGCGCGATCCGCGTCTTGGGAGAGTCATCGCCGCGATCCACCGCGATCCCGGCAGGAACTGGACCGTTGCCGAGCTTGCCCGTGAAATGGGCAGCTCACGGTCCGTCTTTGCCGACCGGTTCGTTCAGGTCACGGGTGTGACGCCCTTGCGCTATGTGGCGGAAGTGAGAATGCGGCTTGCGGCGCAATGGATCGGGCGCGAGCGGATGCCCATCGAAACCGCTGCGCAGCGCCTCGGCTATGCCTCGCAGGCGGCCTTCAGCCGGGCTTTCAAACGTGTGACAGGATACGCGCCAGGCAGGCTCCGGCCGTAACTTCTCAAACACCCTTCTCTGGGCATGGCCGTGCCCAGCAGTGCGCATGCCTGGCACTGACGGCTGCATCCAAGGTATGGATGCCACCCGGACATGAGGACAAATAAGCATCAAAGGATATCAGCCGATTGGCTTCAATCTCCAGGTGGCGCGGTGGATTCGCGAACCACCAGCGAGAAATCGATTTCACGGTGCATGATCGCATTTTCGCCCGCCAGGCGCTTCACCAGATACTCACCGGCCCGAACCCAAATTTCGTCGGTCGGCATGTGAATTGTTGTCAGACTCGGCCGCAGGTGCCGACTCCACTCCAGATCATCGAAGCCGACCACCGAGAGCTGCCGTGGCACATCGAACCCCAATTTCTGCGCCTCCAGCATCACTCCATAGGCGATGACGTCGTTGCCGCATACCAGCGCCGTCGGGCCATCGCTCTCTCCCAGGATGAACCGTGCCGCCTGCCGTGCATCATCAAGATTATAGTTCACCTGAACCATCCACCGCTCGGGCAGTGGACAGGCATGCTCTTCCAGAACTTGGAGAACGCCGGCCAGACGCGCTTGCGCGCGGTCATTGTTGCGCTGCATCGCTGCGACGATGCCGATACGCCGGTGTCCTAAGTCGATCAGATGCTGTGTAATGCGGCGACCCGCCGCCATGTTGTCCACGCCGACGCTGGGATAGGGCTTCTCAGGCTCGTAAACCCCGACATTCACGAACGGGATCTTCTGCGAAAGGAGCAGTTTTCGCAGTTCGTCATGCCGCTTGTCTCCGCGGAGGATGAGCCCGTCTATACCGCGGCTGACAAGATTGCGCGCCTGCTTGAGCTCAATGTCGAGGTCGTACTCATTGGTGGAAAGAAGTAGCAGATAGTCCTGCGTAGCAAGATAGGACTGCAGCGCCTGCAAGCCGCGGGCAAACATGGCGTTGTCGATCGTGGGCACAATGGCGCCGATGGTGCGGGTCCGCCGACTCGAGAGTGCACGGGCGGAAGCGTCTGGAATGTAACCGAGTTCGTCAATCACCGTTTTGATGCGCGCACGCAGTGCAGTGCTCACCGATTCAGGGCTGTTAAGAGCGCGCGAAACCGTGGCTGTAGAAACTCCTGCCCGCTTCGCAACCTCACGGATACCAACGGATTTAGCTTCCTTTAGCAGTGTGCTCGCCGGCTTGTCAGAAAACGGTTTCATGTCGATTCAGGAATGGCAATGCATATACCTTTTTGCATCAATCCCGCTGGAAATGCAACTTTCCTGCGATTCAACCAAGCCTGCGCACTTGGAGCTTGCCTAAATTGACAGTGATGAATTGAGGCGGTATGTAACCGGTTACAGCACAACGCCTGCTATTCCGCTGTCCTTACAGGCGGCTTAACCAAGGGAGGGATTCACCGTGCGATCAATGCTGAAACCATTGCCAGCCTTTGCAGCAGCACTGCTTCTGTCGGCTAGCTGGGGTGCTGTCGCCAAGGCGCAGGACTTCGACTGGAGGGCGCATGAAGGCGAGACGATAACATTCCTTGCCAACAACAATCCGTGGGCGACGGCGGTCCTCAAGTATCAGGACGAATTCGAGGAACTGACCGGAATAACGCTGCGCGTAGACACCTATCAGGAGCAACAGATGCGGCAGCGTCTGTTGACCGTCATGAACGCGCGCAGCGACGAGGTAGACATTTTCATGACTTTGCCGTCCCGCGAAGGCATGCAGTTCGCAGCGGCCGGCTGGTACAAGGACCTCCTGCCCTATGCCACGGAAAATGCCGCTCCAGACTACGATTTCGAAGGCTTCAGTCCTGCGCTCGTGGAAGCGGCGACCTTCGACGGTGTGCTCACCGGCGTTCCCTTGAATATCGAGGGGCCGCTACTTTACTACCGTACTGACGTTTTTGAGGAGTGCGGCGTCAATCCACCCGACAACCTGTCGAAGATTTCCGAAGTCGCCGCGCAGATCAAGGAATGCAAGCCCGACATGACCGCCTTCGCCTCGCGAGGCTTGGTGCCGGCGCTTCCTTATACCTTCAGCAATTTCCTCCACAATATGGGTGGAAGTTATATGGCGGACGGAAAGTCCAACCTCTGCTCTGAGGAGGGAAAGAAGGCGATCGAGCTCTACGCATCGCTGCTGAAGGACTATGGCCCGCCAGGAGTGGTCAATTACTCCTTCTATCAGCTCACCTCGCTTTATCGCGAGGGCCGATCGGTCATGTCATTCCAGTCCTCGAACGAGTTCCCGGCCGTGATGGAGGGTGGCGCTCGGCTTGAAGATACCGCGATCGTGCCGCTGCCGCCAGGCGACGGCGGATCCCACCCCACCACCATCGGCTGGGCGCTTGCCATCTCGCAGTTCAGCGCCAATCCGGATGCTGCGTGGTACTTTGTCCAGTGGGCAAGCAGCCCCGAAATGCAGTCGAAATTGGCGCTCGAAGGCATAGCACCGCCGCGTAACTCCGTTGCCTCCAATCCTGATTACCAGGCCTGGCTCGCAGAGCAGCCGGTGCGTCAGCAGTGGCAGAAGGCTCTGGAACATCTTGCCGACGAGGGTACCTCAGAGGTGGGCTATCCGATCATCCAGAACCCGGAGTCGCGTGAATACATTGGCCAGGCTGTCAACGCCGTTCTCCTCGGCACGAGCACGGTGGAAGAAGCCTGTGCCGCCGCCGATGAGCAGCTTAACGCGCTGATCGCGCGGGAGTAGCCGCAACCCGTAAACCATGAACCGAGCCGCCCGACACGGGCGGCTCCATCTCGGATTTGGCTGAATGTCTGGCGTTCCATTTGAACTACCGCAAGGATTCCGTGCCGTCGTGATCGGTGGTGCCGGCGGCATCGGGACGGCCATCATCCGGCTCTTTCTTGACCTTGGTGCGGAAGTGAGCGCGACCGGCATAAGCGAGGACGAGATTGCCCGTCTCGCATCAGTGGGACATCCCCGTCTGTCGCTTGAGTGTCTCGATGTCACGCAGGACGAAGCCGTCAATCGCTATGCCGGCCGCTTCAATGAGGTTGATGCCCTTGTCAACTGTGCCGGAATCCTGCGTCGCGACGAGGAGTATGAGCGTGACATCTTCCGTAAGGTGATCGAGGTCAATCTGACCGGCACCTTCAGCACCTGCCTCGCGTTTCGCGCGGCGCTTGCGGCTAGAAAGGGCGCCATTGTCAACATCGCTTCCATGAATGCCTTTACCGCGCTGCCGCGTATTCCCGCCTATTGCGCGAGTAAGGCAGGCGTCGTGATGCTTACCAAGGCGCTTGCGCATGCCTGGGCCGCCGAGGGCATCCGCGTCAACGCGGTGGCGCCGGGTTTTATCGAGACCGCCATTAACGCCGAAGGCCGCAAAGACAGCGCGCATTACGAGCGGATCGCTGCACGAACAGCCTTCAAGCGTTGGGGCCAGCCGGAGGATGTGGCCGGCACGGTCGTGTATCTCACCATGCCTGCCTCTTCCTATGTCACCGGCAGCGTCTTTGCTGTTGACGGCGGATATCTCGCAGGGTGAACCGCGGAGTGCCTGATGGACACGTCGAACTCCCAAAAGGCTCAGCTTGCCGCCCTGTCCGCACCGTCGGTGATCTTCACCGTGGTAATGATCGCCTTTCCGTTCTGCTACACGATCTGGATCAGCTTCCAGGCAGTTTCCGCCACCGGCATGATGCGCTTCGATGGCGTGGCGAACTATGTGCGCATGGTGAAGGACGGGCAGTTCTGGAATGGCCTGTGGATCACCATCTATCTCTATGTCCTGTCCCTGACACTGCAACTCGTCTGCGGCACCGCCCTTGCATTGCTTCTGTTTCGGGCGCGCAGGCTGCCGGGCTTCATCCGCTCGCTCTTCATCTCGCCGTTCATGCTGCCGCCAGTGGTGGCCGGGATGATGTGGCTCATCATACTTGACCCTTCCCTGGGCGCGGCGAACTACATTCTCACATCCCTCGGTCTCCCGCCATCGAACTGGCTCGCCTCCCCTGCCCTGGTCGTTCCGACGCTTGCCCTCATCGATACCTGGCAGTGGACGCCCTACGTCGCTCTGATCGTCCTGGGGGGACTCCAGTCCCTTCCGCCAAGTGTCTACGAGGCTGCCGAAATCGACGGCGCGTCCCGTACGAAGACCCTGTTTCGCATAACCCTGCCTCTGCTGCTGCCGACACTGGTGACGGCGATGGTGCTTCGCAGCGTCGATCTTCTGCGCTTCTTCGACCTCATCTACATCACCACTCAGGGCGGCCCGGCCAATGCGTCCACGACGCTGAATATCTATGGTTTCAGGATGGGCTTCGAGTTCTTCCAGTTCGGCTATGCCGGCGCTCTCATGATCACCCTTTCGGCCCTGGTGCTTGGCGTGGTGCTGGCGCTCAACCGACTCCGCAACGCAGTCGCCTGGTAGGAGGACGGAAATGACCAGCACCCCTTCGGCCGACCGCTGGATCGGCTACCTCAACACGGTTCTCCTGATGGTCGCCGGCATCATCGTCGTTGCACCCACACTCTGGATGGTGCTGTCCTCATTCAAGTTTTCCCATGAGGTCACGGCCTATCCGCCGACGCTATTCTTCACACCGACGCTTACGAACTACGTCTCGCTGTGGGAAAGGACGCCTTTCATCCAGTACGGGATCAACAGCGCTGTCGTCACCTCCGCTTCGACGGCCCTGGGCATCCTGCTCGGCACGCCGGCGGCGTTTGTCGTTTCCTGGACGCGGATCACCTGGCCGGCTATCGTAACCCTGCTGGCACGGATGGCGCCGGGTACGCTCTTTCTCCTGCCCTGGTATTTGATGTTCCGCCAGATCGATATGATCGGCAGTTATTGGGCGCTTATCCTGACCCACGCGGTCATCACTATGCCGATCGTTATATGGGTGCTCCTGCCCTTCTTCGATAACATCCCACGCAGCATCTTCGAGGCGGCGCAGGTGGATGGCTGCTCGCCCATTCGCGTCTTCTACCGCATCGCCCTGCCGCTCGTGAGCGCCGGCCTTTCCGTTTCGTCCATTCTCGCCTTCGTGTTTTCCTGGAATTACTTCCTCTTTGCGCTCGTGCTGTCCAATTCTGACACGAAGACGCTGATAGCCGCTTCGTTCAACTTCATCGGAGAGGGTTCGACCAACTGGGGCGCGCTGATGGCCGCAGCGACCCTCATTGCCCTACCGCCTCTCGTCCTCGCCATTATCGTCCAGCGCTGGCTTGTCTCGGGCCTCACGCTGGGCGCCGTCAAAGGATGATTGTCATGCCGAGTGCTGTAACCATGCGCGCAGCGGTTTTCCATGGCGATAAGCGGATCACCATAGAGGAGTGTCCCATACCCGTGCCGGCAAAAGGCGAGGCACTGGTGCGGATTTTGCGCACCGCGCTCTGCGGCTCCGACTTCAAGCTGTGGCACAAGGGTGCCGAATACACCGCAGGCCATGAGATTTTCGGACGCGTGGAGCATCCCGGGCACGCCATGGATGGCAAACGCTGTGCCGTGTACATCCCGCTCCATTGCGGTGAGTGCGAGAGCTGCCGGGCCGGCGACACGCAAATGTGCCTCAATGTCTCTTCGCTCATCGGCTGGAACAGAGATGGCGGCTATTGCGAATATGTGGCCGTACCCGACAATTGCCTGCTGCCGGTCCCCGACGACATCGAAGACGATCTGGGCCCGCTGCTTTTGGATACGATCGGAACGTCCGCCCACGCCGTCAGAGAGGCGCGCCGTCTGGTGCCGGCCGAGACAAACCCGGACGTGCTGGTGACCGGCGCCGGCCCCGTGGGGCTCGGTGTTATCCTGGCACTGAAAGCTTTCGGCTTCACCAATATCTTCGTCTCCGATCCCAATGAGGAACGGCTGGCAATCGCCACCGACTTCGGCGCCATCGCGCATCCTGTCGGTAGCCGGGACAAGCGCTTTGCGTTGATCGTCGAATGCTCGGGCGCACATGCAGCGCGCAACCTGGCTATCGAGATCATCTTACCGAAAGGCGCGATCGTGCTGGTTGGCGAAAACGCCGCCCCCTGGACCATCACGGAAGACAAAGTTTTCCGGCGCAAGGACTTCATGATGCTCAGGACCTTTTACTTTCCGAAGCGGGATTTTGCGGAGAACCTGGAAATCCTGCGCGCCAACAAGAAGCAATACGCTCGCCTGGTGGACGAACGGTTCAACCTCGATGCCCTGCCTGAGGAATTTGCCCGCTTCGCCAGTGGCCACCTGATCAAGCCCGTTCTTGCCTTCGAGGAGGCCCGCTGATGGCGTCCATACGAATCCGGAACCTGGTCAAGCGCTTCGGCAACGTGACCGTCATTCCCGATCTGAGCCTTGATATTCCAGATCATGAGTTTGTTGTGCTGGTCGGCCCGTCCGGCTGCGGCAAATCCACCCTTCTGCGCATCCTCGCCGGGCTCGAGAGCGTAAACGAAGGAGACGTTTATATTGGCGAGGAGCGTGTGAACACCGTGCCGGCGGCAAAGCGCGACATCGCCATGGTGTTCCAGGACTACGCCCTGTACCCGCACATGACCGTGCGGCAGAACATGGCCTTTGCGTTGGAGATGCGCGGCATGAGCAAGGCCGAGATCGAGGAACGTGTGCAAAAGGCAGCCAAGCTCTTGCACATCGATGGGCTTCTCGACCGCAGGCCAAAGGCTTTGTCCGGCGGCCAACGCCAACGGGTGGCCATGGGGCGCGCAATCGTGCGCGACCCCAAGGTTTTCCTCTTCGACGAGCCATTGTCGAACCTGGACGCCAAGCTGCGTGCTCAGGTGCGCGCCGAAATCAAGGCTTTGTCGCAGCAGCTGCGCACCACAATGGTGTTCGTCACCCATGACCAGATAGAAGCTATGACCATGGCGGATCGCATCGTCGTGATGCAGTCCGGAGTGATCCAGCAGGTGGGTAGCCCCGAAGAAGTCTATGAGAAGCCGGCTAACATGTTCGTCGCTGGCTTTATCGGCTCGCCTTCCATGAACTTCATCCCTGCACGCATGACGGACGGTGAAATCTGTCTTGAGGATGGAGTATCTTTCCCTGCGGAACGCTTGTTCCCGGTAAGGTCGCAGGCGATCGAAGCTGGCCAACCACTGACACTAGGCGTGCGCCCGGAGCACTTCCTGTTTGCGCCTGACGATCCGGCCGCCTTCAAAGCGCAGGTGAGCCTGGTGGAACCGCTGGGCTCAGATACGCTGGTTCACTTCACGGCCGGTGGCATAGACGCGGTTGCCAGAGTCTCTCCTGACCTGCGGCCGAAACCTGGCGACGTGCTCCCGCTGATACCCGCTCCCAACAAGGTTCATCTTTTCATGCCGGAGACCGGCGAGGCCATCTGCTGACCTCCGACAAGCGATCCGAACCAAACAACGTTGCCGGCCATGACACGCTTCCCTCCGCGATGGTGCGAAAACACGCCCGATCTCATTTGCCTCGGCCTGTCGGCCCTTGACTATGTATGGACAGTCGAAACGTTCGCCGATCCCGGCGGCGGCAAGGTGCGTGCATCCGATTTCAGGACCATCGGCGGCGGCATGGCTGCGACAGCAGCCGTCACGGCTGCCCGGCTCGGTGCTCGCGTGCAATTCTGGGGAAGAGCCGGCGACGACACTCATGGTCATCTGATGCGGCGTGACCTGGAAGAGCGGAAGGTGGACGTCTCCAACTTCCGGCTCTTTCCTGGCGCCCGCTCGTCCATTTCCGGGGTCATCGTCGACGCCCGGGGGGAACGCCAGATCGTCAACTTCCGCGGCGCGAACCAGCCAACCGATCCGGGATGGCTGCCCCTCACAGAAATCGGAGAGGCAGGCGCGGTGCTGGCAGACCCGCGCTGGCCGGAAGGTGCCGCGGCAGTCTTTGCCGCCGCGCGCGAGAAAGGCGTTCCCACGGTGCTCGATGCGGATGTGGCGGATCCGGAAGTGTTCGACCTTCTCTTACCTCTGACTGATCATGCCGTCTTTTCCAAACGGGCACTCGAGGTATATGCCCGCAACGCGCCAGAGCCGCTGGCAAAGATCGAGGCCTATGGCTGCAGGATCGCAGCGGTCACGGAAGGTAGTAAAGGCGTTACGTGGCGCGAGCACGGTCAGACCTGCCATCAGCCCGCATTCCCGGTGCGCTCTGTAGACACCACTGGCGCGGGCGATGTCTTCCACGGCGCCTACGCCTTTGGCCTCGCGGCCGGAGCGCCGATCGCCGAGGCCTTTACGTTCGCCTCTGCCGCCGCAGCCCTGAAATGCACAAAGCCTGGCGGCCGTGACGGGATTCCCACATTGGACGAAACGCTTCATCTATGGAGAACTGCGCATGAGCACGATCGGTAAGAATCGCGGCCTCACTCGGCTGGCCGATGAGGACGGATACTTCACGATGGTGGCGCTGGATCAGCGGCCGCCACTGATCGCTGCCATCGCAAAGGCGAAGTCCATCGCACCGGAGGCGGTGACCTTTGCCGACATGCTTTTGGTGAAGCGTCTGCTGGTGAAGGCGTTGGGCAAAGATGCAAGCTCCATGCTCCTTGACCCGAACTTTGCCATCCCCGCCGCGATCGATATTCTTCCGTCCAAAACCGGGTTGGTCGTGACCCTTGAGGATCACCGCTTCGAGGAGACACCGGGCGGTCGCAAGTCGCGCGCCATCGACAATTGGAGCGTCGAGAAAATCCGGCGCATTGGCGGAGACGCCGTCAAGGTGCTTGCCTGGTACCGGCCTGACGCAAGCGAGGACGTTATCGCCCATCAGCAGGCGTTCGTGCGCGCCGTCGGGGCGGAATGCCGCCGCTATGATATCCCTTACGTGCTGGAACTTTTGGTCTACCCCTTTCCTGCGAGCGCTGCCCACACCACCGACTATGTGGAAGCCCCGGACAAGAAAGCAGATCTGGTGATCGAAAGCGTTCGCGAGTTCGCCAAACCGGAATACGGCGTCGATCTATTCAAGCTGGAAGCTCCCTTGCCTGCCGCTTCACTGCCGGCGATGGATGGGAGTTCGGCAGCAAAAATCGCTGCTAGTGCATTTGAAGAGATCGGCAACATCTGCCGGCAAGCCGGCATCCCTTGGGTGCTGCTGTCAGGAGGGGCTACCCCGGTACAATTCCATCGCGTGCTCAGCTACTCCTATGCTGCCGGCGCGCAAGGGTTTCTGGCAGGTCGGTCGATCTGGCTCGACGCAGTGCAGGATCATTTTCCCGATGAGCGCGCCGTTCTGACTGCACTCAGCGAAGACGGCCGGAAGCGACTTCGTGATCTCACAGCGCTGACACGGGAGAAAGCCGATCCGTGGCGGGGGGATTTCAGAACCTCCGATTTCACCTTTGAAGGCGATTTCGCAGCGCGCTACGCCTGATCGAGCTTTTCTGCCACGTAGCTGGTTCGTGCCGACGGCTGGGTATTTGCAGCCTTTGTGTTGGAGATCGCAATCACGCGATCTCCAATACCTTAGTGGGGCGGATTCCGAGTACCGCTTGGCGGGGCCTCAGGCAGCTCGCCGAGAGCGCATCAGCGAACTCGCCCCGTAGAACAGAAGCGCCACCGCTATCACCAGAAGAACACCGGAAATCGGCCGTGTAACGAAGGGCAGCAGATCTCCCTCAGAATACATGAGCGCGCGCCTGAGATTGGTCTCGAAAATGGGACCGAGCACGAAACCCAGCACCATCGGCGCCAGCGGGAAACCGTAGCGCTCCAGAAGGTAGCCCAACACGCCGAACCCGAGCATGAGCCACACGTCAAACAGCCGGTTATCGGCCGCATAGGTGCCCACTACCATGAGCATGGCAAGCACCGGCAGAAGATAGTGCCGCGGGACAAGAAGGACGCGCGGGAATATCCTGATCGTTGCGAGCTGGACAATGAGGAGCAGCAGCGTGGCGACCAGGAAGGCGGCGTAGATCATCGCCACCACGTCAGGGGCGTTCTGGAACAGCAGCGGCCCCGGCTGCAATCCGTGAATGGTGAAGCCGCCGATCAGGATCGCCGTCACGCCGTCGCCGGGAATGCCGAGCGTGATCAACGGCAGAAGCGCACCGCCGATACTGGCGTTGTTTGCGGACTCGGACGCATAAACGCCAGCGATAGCGCCCTTTCCGAATTCCTCCGGGTTCTTGGACGCCTGCCGCGCAGCGCCGTAGGCCACAAGATTGGAGGCGGCCCCGCCGATGCCGGGTAGCACGCCGATGCCGATGCCGATCGCGCTGGAGCGCAGCATGTTGCCTATGTTAGCGACGAATTCGGATAAGCGCACGCCCGTGCCCCGGATATCGAAATTCTGGCGCACGCGGACGGATTTTTCCGTGGCCTCGCGGATAAGCTGGGAGACGGCGAAGAGGCCCACCATAAAGGGCACGATCCCGATGCCACCCATGAGATCCACCACACCGAAGGTGAAACGCTGCGTCCCGCCGATCGGCGCGAAGCCCACAGTGGCAACTGCCAAGCCAAGGAAGGCGGTGGCCAGTCCCTTGAGCAGGTTTGCCTGCGAGAGCACGATCACCAACATGAGCGCGGCAAGCGTCAGCATCGCATATTCGTGCGCGCCAAAACGGATGGCGAATCGAGAGAGCATGGGGGCAAAGGCGACAAGCACCGCAAGGCTTATCAGCCCGCCGACCGCGCTCGCGATCATGCCTGTCGCTAGCGCCTTCGTGGCTTCGCCCTTACATGCCAGCGGGTACGCGTCGAACGTCGTGGCGATGGAGGAAGGCGTGCCCGGGATGCGCAGCAATGTGGCAGCCACAAGCCCGCCGGAAATTCCGCCGATATATGTGGCCACCAGCATGGCAAGCCCCATATCGGGCTCCATCGAGAAGGTGATAGGCAGAAGGATCGCGACGGCCATCGTGGCGCTCAGCCCCGGCAATGCACCGAAGAAGAGGCCGAGCAAAAGCCCCGCGGTGAGGATGAGCAGCGTCAGTGGCTGGGCGAGCTGCAGCAGATTGTCAAGGAAAGGCTGATACATCTCAAAGCATCCACACGCCGGGAAGCGGAATACCGATAAGACCGGTAAGGAAACCGCCGACAGCGATCGTCAGCAACGCGGCAAGGCCTATGCTTATCAGAGCTCCCCTTAGCGTCCGCGGCCCTAAAACTATCATTCCGAACGCGAGCAACAGGAAGGTCGCCGGCGTGAAACCCAGGCGCTCGAACAGCGCGACATAGGCAACCAGTGCAACGGCAAGCGCTATCCGCACTGGCAATGCCGGCGGGTCCACCATGACGCTGCTGCCTGCCGCTTCCGGCTCTGTATCAGCGCTGGCCGAGGCCGGCGCGGCACCGGGGCGTATGACAAGCAAAAATCCGATTACAGCCATACCGGCCGCGAGGAGGTAGGGTAGAAGCTTCGGCCCCGGATCCCCCATTCCGGCAAACGGCGCTTCCACGCCGTGAACTGCAAGGAACATCCCTGCCGCAAAGACGATAAAGGCAAGACCAAAGGAACGGTCCACAGTCATAGCGGTTGCTCCGTCGCAGGGCAGCAGCGGCGCGGCTCAGGACCGCGCCGTCACTGAAGCCGCAGCTCAGTCGATCAGGGACTGCACGAATTCAAGCTCCTCCTTGAGGAACTCGGCGGTCTCTTCCGGGCCTCGAATGGAGGGAACCTGGCTCGCCTTCTCCAGCGCTTCCGCGTATTCCGGATCCGCCTTCATCTCCTCGAGCACCGCTTTGAACGCCTCGACAGCCTGCGGGTCCATCTCGCCCGGTCCATAGATGGTGAAAACCAGAGGGAAGGAGATGTCGACACCTTGCGACGCCGTGGTCGGCCATTCGGGGACGAAGGGGTCGGGGTTCTTGTTGATGACCGCGAGCACCTTCATCTGCCCGCTTTCGACATACTGTTTGGCGTTGGCCACGCTCATGCTGATCACGTCCACCTGCTCGCCAAGCAGAGCTGTTATGCGGTCGGACTCGCCGCCGGCGTCGACGATACGCATCGCGCCGTCCGCAGCCTTGTTCAGCGCATCGCCTTTGATCTGCGTCGTACCCCCAAGCTGCGAGCCAACCGTCACCTGACCCGGATTGGCCCTTGCATATTCAACAAGCTCCGGCACGGTCGAATAGGGCGCGTCGGCCCTTACGGCATAGACGTCGTTATAGTCGGCCGTGGTTGCGAGCGGGGTGAACGCCGTGTACGGGAACGGCGACTGGCCGAACTCGTTGGTCGTGTGCAGTGCGGCATGCCACACATACAGCATGCTGCCATCTTTCGGTCCGGTCGCAAGCGTCTGAGCGGCCACCACGCCGCCGCCGGCGGCCTGGTTCACCACCGCGACACTCGCGTTCGAATGCCGCTGGAAGTATTCGGCGAAGAGGCGCGCGTTCACGTCCGTGGAACCGCCCGGATTGGCGGGCACCAGCAGGCGCACCGAAGAAACAGGATAGTCGGCAGCCTGAGCTGCAAAGGCAAAGGCAGCGGCGGCAAGCGCCAAGCTCGTCAGTCGTAGAGATTTGAGATTCATTTCGTTTCCTCCTGCTTTCGAATCCTACCCATGCCGGGTCGGAAAAGCCTTCACCGGGCATCATTCTCCGAGAAAGCTCCGAGATCGGGGTTGGCGTCCCGGAATTCATGCTGGAAGCCGTCCACGTTGAAGACGGCCACCACGGTGTCCTCCTCCAGCGCCAGCGGCGAATGGACCACCCCCTTCGGGATCATGGTGCCTTCCAGCGGCCCCATTTCGAGCGAAGGTCCACCCTCGACATCGATCCGAAGCCTGCCTTTCAGGATCAGCCAGCCCTCGTCGCCATTGGTGTGGCGGTGCCATGGGAAGCGGCCCTCGACCCGCGCGATACGTAGATTGTATTTCCCGTCGAGGCGGAAGACGTTGAAGTTGGTGCGCGGCGGATGGCCTTCGAGCTTGTCCAGCACGTTGAAGACCTTCAGCGCGCCGAGGCCGTACTGTGTCTCACTCATCGCTTCCTCCTCAATCGGACACGTAGTTGGCGCCATGGGCCGGGCGCTCCCATTCGACCAAAGGCGCCCGCAGAGCCTCCAGGCGATCGCGATCTATCTCGAAGCCGAGGCCGGGTTTCGTCGGCACGATCAGGCGGGTGCCCTCGTAGACAAGCTTTTCCCTCACCACGTCGTCCACGTAGAGCAGCGGCCCCACCGGATCGCCCGCGTAATGCAGCGCCGGGACGACGGCAGCCAAATGCGCATTGGCGGCAGTGCCGATGCTCATCTCTTGGGTGGTGCTGATCAGGCATTTCAGGCCAGCCGCTTCCGCCAGGTCGAACAGCTTCTTGGCCTGGTATATGCCGCCGGACTGGATGGTGATGTTAAATACGTCGACCGCACCCGCTTTGATCATGCGCATGGCCTGGGCAAAGCTCGAGATGTGCTCGCTGATGTCCACCTCGACATGGCGGCGAAGCTCCGCCATGCCCTCATAGTCCTCGGCCCACACGGGGCTTTCGATCAGCTCGAAATTGTACTGCTTGAACCGCTCGTAGATGCGCAGCGTCTCCTTCCAGTGGAAGTGGCCCTGGAAATCCAGCGCCTTCAGCTGCACGCGGTCACCGAAACGATCTCGGAAAGCCGCCAGGAACCGCTCGTCCTGCTCGAAGTCCACGCCGACATAGTAGCGGAAGCGGGTCACGCCCTCCTCGATGAGGTCCGCCATGTAGCCGAGATAACGTTCGGTATCGCTCTCCTTCTTGGCTTGGAAAACGGGGTAAGTGACCTCGAAAGAATCACGCACCTTGCCGCCGAGCAGCGTGTGCACCGGCACGCCGAGCGCCTTGCCGACGACATCGTAGAACGCCATTTCGATGCCCGCCGCGACCTGCGACGCGGGCGTGAAAGGCGGGTAGGTGTTCGCGTAGCGGAAATAGGCCGGCATGTAAGCAAGAAGCCGCTCGTGAAGGGCTGCTATCTGGAAGACATTCTGCCCTAACGCCACCTTCTCCAGCCCTATCCGGATCGCCTCTGGGTCAGGCATGTACATGCGGTAGCAGTCCAGATCCGAGATTTCGCCAACACCCACAATCCCGGCATCTGTGTCCAGTTCCAGCACGATGTGGGAGCTGATGGCGCCCGTGCGGCGCCGCGTCTGAACGGTGTGGAGGCGGATACCTGTAACGCGGATGTCATCGCGACTGTATTCTTGCATGTCGTTCGTTCCGTTTGTTCAGTGGATCTCGGGTTCCGGCAGCCTGGCGCCGGGCAACAGAAAGTCGAAGTCGCATCCTTCGTTGGCCTGAGAGACATGGGCAGCATAGAGCGCGCCAAAGCCACGAGGGAGGCGTTGGGGCGGAGGCATCCAGTCAGCGCGGCGCCTCGCAAGTTCCTCCTCGGGCACATCGAGGTGCAGCCTGCGCGCGTCGACGTCCACGTCGATCATGTCGCCGGTGCGTACAAGGGCGAGCGGCCCGCCGACATAGGCCTCGGGCGCCACATGTAGGATGCAGGCGCCGTAGGACGTGCCGCTCATGCGTGCATCGGAGATGCGTAACATGTCGCGCACGCCCGCCTTCACCAGTTTCCTTGGGATGGGCAGCATACCCCACTCTGGCATGCCTGGCCCGCCCAGAGGCCCCGCGTTCTTCAGCACCAGTACGTGATCGGGCGTGACCTCGAGATCCTCGCGCTCGACGGCCTCGGCCATCTCGTCATAGCCCTCGAAGACAATCGCCGGGCCGCGGTGTTTGAGCAGCCGCGGCTCCGCGGCCGACGGCTTTATCACCGCACCCGCAGGCGCAAGATTGCCATAAAGGATCGCCGTTCCGCCCTGAGGAAAGACAGGCCGATCGAGGGGACGGATCACGTCCTCGTTCCAGATCTGCGCGCCCTTGATCGCCTCGCCGAGCGGAATGCCGGCGACCGTCTGGCAGGAAAGATCGAGATGCGGCGACAACATGCTCATCAAGGCCCGCAGCCCGCCGGCATAATAGAAATCTTCCATGAGATAGGCGCCCGACGGGCGGATGTTCGCGACGACCGGCACCTTCCGCGAAATCTCGTCGAAACGGTCGAGGCCGAGCGGAATACCGGCCCGACGCGCAATGGCGATGATGTGGATGATGCCATTGGTCGATCCGCCCAGCGCCTGGTGTACGGCGATGCCGTTGTCCACCGCGCGCGGCGTAATGATGCGATCCGGGGTCAGGTCTTCCCAAACCATCTCGACGATGCGCCTCCCGGCGGCCGAGGCCATGCGCGAGTGGTTGGAATCCGGAGCCGGGATGGAGGATGCCCCAGGCAGAGTCATGCCCATGGCTTCGGCCACCGACATCATCGTGGCGGCCGTGCCCATGGTCATGCACGTGCCGAAGGAGCGCGCGATACCGTTCTCGACGTCAGCCCAGTCGCGTTCCGAGATCAGCCCAGCGCGCAGATCGTCCCAGTATTTCCAGGTGTCGGAACCCGATCCCAGATAGCCGCCACGCAGATTCCCGCGCAACATCGGTCCCGCTGGAACGAAGACCGAGGGCAGACCGGCCGAGATGGCGCCCATGAGAAGCGCGGGTGTGGTCTTGTCGCAGCCGCCGAGCAGCACCATGCCGTCGACGGGGTAACTGCGGCCAAGTTCCTCCACCTCCATGGCAAGCAGGTTGCGATAGAGCATGGTTGACGGCTTCTGATAGGTCTCGGCGAGCGAGATGGCCGGCATTTCGACAGGGAACCCGCCCGCCTGCCATACGCCGCGCTTTACCTCTTCGGCGCGAGCGCGCAGATGCGTGTGGCAAGGGTTGATGTCGGACCAGGTGTTGATGATCGCGATGACGGGCTTGCCGGCGAAATCCTCGCGGTCATAGCCGATCTGCTTCAACCGCGAACGGTGGCCGAACGAACGCAGATCGTTCACGCCAAACCATCGATGACTTCTGAGCTCTTCCGGCTTCTTGGGCACGTCGTCACCTCCCCGTTCGGAGCTCTAGTACGACAAACTCCTGTGCTGGTCAATTAGTCATACAAATCTACAGTTGGTATGATTGATATTGATCCTTCAGGCGACGGTGTATAGGATGCCGGCGGCTGACCCTTGGGGGTTGCGACTTACGGAACGCAAGAGAAACGGAGCGGGATATGCGTCAACAGCGCCTGGAACTGGCAGACTTCCGGAAATCTGTGGTGGCCGTGCCGCCTGTGGCCTGGACCGAAAGCCTGGAACTCAACCCGGCTGCCAACGCCGCTCTTGTCCGACACATCGAAGCTGGCGGCATCAGCATCCTGCTCTACGGCGGCAACGCCAATCTCTACCACATCGACCTCGGCCGCTTCCGCGCTCTTCTCGATCTCCTGCGTGAGACCGCGGGGCCCTCAACGGCGGTTATCCCGTCCATCGGTCCGGATTTCGGCAAGATGCTCGACCAGGCGCCAATCGTGCGCGACAAGGGTTTTTCCGACGTTATGGTGCTGCCGACCGCGTTTCCGGCGAGAGCCGCAGGCATCGAGCGCGGCGTAGGTCTCGTGGCCGAGGCGCTCGGTTTCGGCGTTATCCTCTACATCAAGCAAAACAACTATATCGAGCCCGACCAGCTCGAGCGGATGGTGAAGGCAGGCTCGGTGCGCTTCGTCAAATATGCAGTGGAGCGTGCCAACCCGGAAGGCGACACCTATTTGTCTGACATAGTCGCCGCCATTGGAGCAGAGCGCGTGGCAAGCGGCATGGGCGAACGGCCCATCCATTCGCACCTGATGACTTACGGACTTGCCACCTACACATCCGGGGCGGTCTGCATTGCACCTGCCGCCGCACTCGCCACCCTCCACGCATATCGCGCCGGAGACTTGGAGACCGCCGAGAGGCTGCGCGCGCCTTTCCTGGAATTCGAACGGCAGCGCGCGGAGATCGATGGCTTCGGCGTCATGCATGACGCCGTCACGCTCTCGGGCATCGCGGACATGGGGCCAATCCTGCCGCTGCTTGCCAATATTGCAAAGGACAAGCACGAGACAGTCGCAAAATGCGTGAAGGATTTGCTAGACCTCGAACAGGCCTGTCGAGCGGAGGGCGGGCAGAATTCGAAAGTGTGAGAGACGGAGGATGGCAAGAAGTTTTCAGGCCCAGCCTGACGAAAACTCTGGCGCATTGGATTCAAGCCGCTCGCTGAGCGATCGCGTTTACGAGGAAATCTATCGCCGCATCTCCTGCGACGAGTGGGTTAAGGGTGACCGGCTGCCGACAGAGGTGGAGCTTGCGGAACAGTTCGGCGTCTCGCGAACGGTGGTGCGCGAGGCGCTGCTTCGGCTGCGCATAGACGGGCTGATCACCAGCCGACCGGGCGCCGGCAGCTTCGTCACTGGCAAACCAAGCCGCACCGTATTCGAATTCGCCCGGCCGGGCAGCATCGCCGACATTCAACGCTGCTACGAGTTCCGGGTCGGCATAGAGGGCGAGTCTGCCTTTCTGGCTGCCGAGCGGCGCTCGCAGAAACGCCTGGAGGACATCGAAAACGCGTTGAAGGCTATGGATGCCGCCATCAAACGGAACGATCTCGGTGCTGAAGAAGACATCGGCTTTCATCTCTCCGTCGCCCGGGCGACCGAGAACGATTACTACGCAAAGACGATCGAGGTGACGACGCAGGCAATCCGCGTCGGCATGCAGGTGGCGAGCGCTCTCTCCCCCCTCCCGCCGGCGGAGCGCCTCATGCTCGCATATACTGAGCACATGTCCATCTTCGAGGCGATTAGCGACGGAGACAGCGAGGCTGCCCGAGCGCGCATGCGCGCCCACATCGAGAGCTCACGCAGACGCGTTTTCGTCGGCACGTAGGTGTTGGAACAGTACCGCTAAGAAACGGCCAGTATGAAGGCCAGCCACGGCAGGGGACGGTATGATCCGGCGGACAGCGAGAGGTGCTTACCACCGTTCTAAGCGCCTATACCACGCGCGTGGGTTGGAAGCATATTAGGAGCAACATTTAGGCCTCCATGCCGCCGCGCCTACGGATGAGGCCACGCTGCGGGTCGTAGCCGATCACGGAGAGCAGGAAGCAAAGTATGCTCATCCCCACAACCACCGCCAACGATTGCACATTCAACTGACCGTAGGCCGCGAAGCGGATCAGCTCGACGGCGTGCGTAAACGGGTTCACGAGCGCGATCTGGTAAAGATATTCCGCTCCGCTTTCCCGCACTTTCCATAGCGGATAAAGAGCTGTGGAGATGAAGAACATCGGGAAAATGACGAAATTCATCGTACCGGCGAAATTTTCCAGCTGCCGGACATAAACTGAAAGAAGAAGGCCGATTGCACCCAGCATAAGCGCCGCGGCAATGAGCGCAGGAAGCACGCGCCAATACCCCGAGGCCGGCAATTCCGCTCCAAACAGCCACGCAACCAGGAGGAATGCATAGCCCTGCAGGGTCGAGAGTGCCGCACCGCCCATCAGCTTGCACAGAAGCAGATACCAGCGCGGCAGCGGAGCAGTCAGCAGCAGTCGCATCGTCCCCATTTCTCGGTCGTACACGAGCGACAGCGACGACTGCATGCTGTTGAACAGCAGGACCATGCCCAGGAGCCCCGGGATCATATACTCCTGGTAGGTGATGTAGGTCCTGTAGGGCGGGATGATCGACACGCCGAGAATGTTGTGGAAGCCGGCGGCAAAGGCGACCAGCCACAGGGCCGGCCGCACCAGTGCGGAGAAGAGCCGGCCATACTGGTGAGTGAACTTGACGACTTCACGGCGCACTATGGCTCTGAGCGCGGAGAAGGCGTGGGCGCTTTTCATTGGCTTATCGAAACTGTACTGTTCGAGGCCTTCGGCTTTCAGGTTCCCGGACTAGAACTGACATGCCGTCTCCGGCTCGTCCACGCCCAGCGTATCGAGCTCGTTGGTCTGATGCAGGAAACCCTCGAGCGGCGCGCGGGCAATAACCGCATTTCCAACGGTCAGGAGAATGGGCTGGCGGATCTGGTGGTCCCAGCTGCGCACACTGAGCGGATTGCCCTTGAAGCCGTCAATGGTTAGGCGCTCTCCCAGCAAGTAATCCTTCACCGGCTGAAAATCCGTCGATTTGCTGCGCAGAACCGATTGGACGACTGCCTTAATGGCAGTCCATGCCGCCCAGTCCTCTCCGGCCATGCGCCTTCCGGCCGCCTTTTCAAAGCGGCTGTTGAGCTGGGGAGCGCCATGCCTCTCCCAACTCCAATGCCAAGCCGATGGAACCAATCCCGCAGCTCCGACGACAGGGCGAGGCAACTGGGTGGCGTACGGAACATAGCGCGCGAACTCGCCATCCGTATCGGCGACAAAGACGACATCGTAGTCCGCATCCGACGTCACAAGCGCCACGTTGCTTTGTTCGCGCTGGCGCGGATCGTTGGTAAGCTGGAACGGGCGAACCTCGACAATCTGGGCGCCGAAGCGCTGGGCCGCCCTCTCGACGGCCGCCACCATTTGGGCATCGCCCTCCAAGGGGCCCTGCAACACGAGGATCTTACGCCAGTTGCGGAAGGCCAGGTACTGGACCAGCGCATCCGCCAGCATGGTGTAGCTGGGGGTGACATGGATCACATTCTCGCGGCAGCTCTCGCCGCGCAAAGCATCCTCGGGGGCCGCCACGTTGAAGATCATCATGTCCCGGTCGATGAGCGCGTCGGCAAGCTCCAGAAGCTGCGGCGCCGGCAGATCGGCCAAAATGAAGCCGACCCCCTGTTCGGACCAGGCCTGGGTGGCCGCAATCAGCTCTTCGATGTTCTGCCCGCTCTTGCGTTCGATCGCGAAGTCGACGCCAATGACCTTCCCGATCTGCTCTGCGTCGGAGATGCCCACGGCCGTCGCGTCGAATGGTCTTCCAAGCGGCCTTACGGGTATCTCAGCCTCTGCGCGATCCTCGTCATAGCGAGGGTCGTCAGCAAGTTCCACATAGCCCATGAGCATCTTTACCGCCGGCGCGGCAGGCTCTTTCTGGGCGGGTTGCGGTACAGTCGCAGGAGGCGTGTTCTCCTGCGCTAGAGACGGCGGCGCTGACCCGAGAGCGAGTGAGCCGGCGAGGAGCACGCGAGAAATCGCAAAGATGTTTTCTCTAATCATCGATTCGTACCGTATGCGGCACCCGCCCCACCGGAATTGATTGAGTCACCTTCATCGACGGAACATCGATGATAGAGACATCGTCGCTTAGCCCATTGGTCACATACATGGTATTCTCATCCGGGCTGAGCGCGACACCCCAGGCGCGGCTGCCAACCAGCACATACTCCTTGATCTCCTTGGAGGCAGCGTCCACGCTGGCAATGTGATTAGCCCGGCCCAGCGTCACATAGACGGTTGACCCATCCTTGGTGATCTCCATGCCGACGGGTGTGACGTCCACCTGGCGGAAGCCTGGGGGAAGGAATTGCAGAGTATGGGTCACCTGGTTGGTGGCCCGGTCGATGATCGATACTTCTCCCGAAAGCTCGTCCGAGACCCACAATTCTTGCCCGTCGGGCGTGAGCACGAAGCGACGCGGGCGCGTGCCGACGATGATGTTGTCCGTCAGCGTTTGGGTCTCGGCGTCGATGACATGCACCATGTCGGCTACTTCCGATGTCACATAGACGGTCTTGCCATCGTCGCTGACCACCACGCCCTCTGGTTCGGCGCCGGTGGAGATTTCACCCACGATCACCTTTTCAGCCACGTCGATGATCTGCAGGCTGGAGTTCTCTTCGTTGGAGACGTAGATGAGGCTGTCATCCGGGCTGAAGTAAAAGACCTCCGGGCTTGGTCCGGTCGGGATATGGTCGACCACCTCCAAAGTCGCCACGTCGATGACGTCGATCACATCATCGTCGCCGCAGGCCACATAAAGCAGCGTGTTGTCGTTGTTGAAGCGCATGTCGCGCGGGCGGCGCGAGGTCTCGATCCATTTGACGATGCTGTAGTCCTTTGGATCGAGAACAGTGATGTTGTGCGTCTTCTCGTTGCTCACGAAGACAAGACCCGTCCCTGCGGAAAACGCAGGTACAGTCAGGCCAAACGTGGTCAGCAGCAGCGCTACGCAGCCATATCGGCGAATTTTGGAGATCAAGATTTCCTCCCGACCACAACTGTGGCGCAATTAGCGGACTACGAATTTTCCGAGCATTCCTCGTTCTTCGAAGCCATCCGCATAGAACTCGAAATCGCCAGGAACGATCGGAACGAACCAGACATCGGCCGTACCCTCGTCGTCGAACTCGACGCCGTAAATTCCGCCGCCAACGGGCTTGACCTCGATATCGTTGATGACGATCTGGTTTACCCAGGAATTACGGAAGAGTTCAGGCGCCTTGACCAGAAACTCCTCTCCACCCTGGCTCTGGATTTGCCAGCGATAGTATTTCCCGGTTTCGAGCTTGTATTCCTTGACGGAAAACGAAAGATCGGCGCCGAGCACGAGAGGTTCAAGGCGCTCCGGCTTAGAGGCCAAATTGCCTTCGGCATTGCCTGCGGCAACCGAGCTGAGGAGAGCGATAGCACACACAAGCAATGCTGTTGAAACCTTCATGTCAAATCCTCCGGGTTATGGGCGGCGAAATGATTGCTGAATTGGCCATACCATGCAAGTCTTGACTCTAGATCTTATTGGGACAGATGCACCCGTTACCTTGGTGCATCGGCTAAGAAACCCGGAGGTCGTGTGCAGAAAGATGAAGAAGAAATGGCTGTTCTGTCGGTAGACGGCCTGCGGAAATCCTATGGATCTTTTCTTGCGCTGGACGGCGTTGCATTTGAGATGTACGTGGGGCAATTCGTAGCGCTTCTCGGGCCGAACGGAGCCGGCAAATCGACACTTCTGCAGCTTCTGACAGGCCTTTTCGCCCCCGACGCCGGAACCATCCGCATCCTCGGCCTGAATATCCGCACGCATCTGACGGAAGGGCTGGCAAAACTGGGTGTAGTGTTCCAACAACCCACGCTCGACCTCGAGCTGACAGTGGAAGCAAATTTGCGCTACCACGCGGATCTGCACGGTCTCCCGCGCAGCCTGGCGCGCAAGCGGATCGAGGAGCTCCTGAAGCGATTTGATCTCATTGATCGCCGGCATGACCGCGCTCGGACCCTGAGCGGAGGCAATCGCCGGCGCGTCGAGCTGGCCCGCTCTCTCCTGCATGAACCGAGCCTTCTTTTGATGGACGAGGCGACGGTGGGACTGGATCCGGCAAGCCGGAAGGACATACTGAACCGCATCCTGCAGATGAGGAAGGATGGGAAGCTGGGTGTCCTGTGGACGACCCATCTGGTGGACGAGGTTGAGGAAGCCGATCGTGTGATCGTGCTTAACCGGGGCCGCGTCCTCTTTCAGGGGACGCCGGCGGAACTCAGAAGGGAAGGTCAAGCCGAGACCATTGCCGAAGCCTTCCTGAAGCTGACGGGCTATTCCCAGGCCGTCCTCTCTGTCCCTGGATCGTAGGTGATACTCGCAATCCCAGTTTCATCCAAGCGCGTCTGGCGGGCGCCATCAGCCAGTCGGCATGCCCTTCTGCGGGGATAGAACGAGGCTACGATTTGTCCGGCTCTCCGGCGTAAAAATCCGAAGACGGGTCCTGCGTCACCATCTCGCGGATGCGGTCCCAGAGATATCGCCTCAGTTCGATATAGTCCCGCTGCATCTTGATGCTGTCGTCCCAGCGCGGGCGTGGCAAGGGGACATCCAGCGTCTCGACAATCCGGCCCGGCCGGGGTCCCATCAGAGCGATCTTGTCGGCCATGATGATCGCCTCGTCCACGCTGTGCGTTACGAAGAGGACAATTCCCCTGCGCTCGGACCAGAGTCGCATCATTTCCATCTGCATCAGCTCCCGGACCTGGGCGTCGAGGCTGGCAAACGGTTCGTCCATTAGGAGAATTTCCGGCTCCGTAACAAGAGCGCGCGCCAGAGCCGCGCGCTGCTTCATCCCTCCGGAAAGCTCGTGCGGATACACGTCGGCAAAGCGCGATAGGCCCACCAGCTTCAGATAGTGGTCCACCCGCTCTTTCCTTTCCGCCTCTCCGACACCCTGCAGGGAAAGTCCAAAGCCGACATTGTTCCGGACATTCAGCCAGGGAATGAGGCGGAAGGACTGGAAGACGAACCCGATCCGGGGGCCGGGTTTCGGCGGCTTGCCAAAGACGTGGACCTCGCCCGAATCCGGCTGGATGAGGCCGTTGATCATCCGGAGAAGCGTGGTCTTTCCGCAACCGGAAGGGCCCAACAGCGTGACAAAGGTATTAGCCGGCAGCTCGAGGGATACGTCCCTGAGCGCCTCGACCGGAGCCAAATCCTTCGCCCGCTTAAAGATCTTTGATACGTGTGAGACGACAACGGACGGGGTCGGGTTCATGATGCTGCCATCAAAAGCCCGTCTCGCCCGTCCGCCGCTGGTCTAGCGAATGTACTGATCCGCACCTTCGGCTGTGCCAAGCTTTTCCAGCGCCTCATCAATCACGGAAAAATCCACCCAGTCTTCAAGATTGATCTTTTGCACACCTTCGAAATCAGGGCTGTCATAGGCCCACTCTACCGTGTATTCTAGCTCCTGGCGGTTCAATCCACCGTTGATGCTCCAACTGTCGGCAAACGCCTCTGCCAGCGCTTCAAGATCCTCCCTGCTGACGTCATCACGCGCTTTCGCCATGGCCTCGATCCATTTGGCCGGATCAGCTGCGAAGTCTCGCGCCGCCGCAATCAGCGCGCGGGTCACCGCAACCACCTCGTCGCGTCGCTCCTGCAGCACCTCGTCCGTGACGACATTCACCTTCTGAACGACCGGGGCGGCGTTGTAGTAGTCATCCTGATTGATCAGGATGTGCAGCCCTTCCTTGTCTGGAAGGGAAAGCCATACGCCAATCGAAATGGTTGTGGCATCCACCTGTCCGGCAGCGAGTGCCTGAGCGCGAACATTGGGCTGCCCGATCCCCACGAAACTGAGGCTGTCGGTATCCACCCCAGCGGCTTGGAGCACTTTGGTGCTTAGAGTATGGTCCAAGCTGCCCAGCCGGCCGATGGCAAAGCTCCTGCCAGCAAGCTGCTGCGGGGTCTCGATCTCGGATTTCGCGGCGATGAGGAAGGGAAGCGCCTTGTTGGGGGAAAGCACGGCCTTGAGATCGAGCCGGTCCCGTGCGGCAAGCTGCAGCGCGGAATCGACGGAGATATTGGCCATCTCGCCCTCGCCGGCTTGCAGCGCGGCAATCGCCGAGGGCGTCTGTTGCACCCGGACCAGTTCAACATCAACGCCTTCACGTTCGAAATATCCGAGTTCCACCGCCAGATCCATGACGGAATTCGGAACGAGAGGTGTCGTGAGGTCCGTGACAATCAGACGGAAGGGTTCCGCTGCTGTTGCTTGCGCGGAAACCTGAAGTGCAGCTGCGGCAAGTAACCCAAGCTTGAGGTAACGGATGGCCCTAATCACTGTATCGCCTCCTCTTTTCAGAGTATCCTTGTCCCTATCGGACGAGGAGCCCTTCTCCGGCCGTTCCCCCGCACACGGAGCGAAAGAAGATCGGCTTCGCTGAATTCTCAAGCTTCCGGTAGAGCAATTTCCGGACGCAAATCCAACGCTTTACATGGCAATATGCCGTTAATCGCGACATAGGGTAGAGCCAAAACTCGCAGGAATTAGACCAAACCAGATAGGCCGTTCCGCAGGGATCGTCTCGCTGACCGGAAAACAAAATGGTTTCATGGAAGCCTAGTTCCCGGCAGTGACGCGCCAGCGGCTCGACCAGGCCTCGAGCGCCCTCAGGCCTTGGCTCACGAGACCTCCGATCAGGGAAAGCGCGAGCACCACAACGAAGTAGCGCGCCATTTGAAACGTGTTGCCATACAGGGCAAGCAGGCCGCCGAGACCGCTCGCTGCCGTATAGAGCTCCGCCACGACCGTGTTGATCAGACCAATGGTTGCGCCGATCCGCAGGCCGATCACCACAAAGGCGAGCGCGCCCGGAAGCATGATTCGCCAATAGATCTGGGAGCGGGATGCGCCCAAGGAGCGCGCCATCTCGATGAGTTCGGCATCGCTGTTGAGAATGCCGGAATAGGTACCGATCAGGATGGGAATGACCGCGCCAAGAAAGACGACGGCGATTTTCGCCTCGGCCCCCAGTCCGAGAAAGAGAATGATGAGCGGAATGAAGGCGACCCGAGGGGTCGCCATTAGGGCGTTCACATAAATGTCGAGGGTGCGGCCGAGATCGCGAATGCCCCCCATCAGCATTCCGATGGGAATTCCTACGAGCACGGCAAGGGCATAGCCGGTGGAGTAGACGGCGAGGCTGCTCAGCAGAGGTTCAAGAATTTTTCCGTCCCGGAGCAGATCCCTGGCGGCGAAGACCGTGTTGAGCGGAGTGGGAATGAGGTTCGGCCCCACTATGAGCGATACGGTCCACCAGATCAGGAGAAAGAGCCCGAAAGCCAGAAGACGGTAGACGGTGATCATCGAATCCCTGTGTCCGTGGTGCCGCGACTCGTATCGCTCGTGCAGAGCGCATTAGGCAAGGATGGTTCAAAGTGGACCATGCCGGACCGTCCCGCAACAGCCACAGGCCGGAAACCGCAAAGGCATGCTGAGCGAAGGGCAACAAGCAGCGAAGCTGCCGGATCGGCGCTATGCGGAGGGGCAGCCGTTACCGATCGCCCCATCCGGTACAGGAATGGTTGGCCGCCGTTCAGCGAGCTTTCCCGCCTCCCGGCAGGGACGGGTCGGGAGGACTCTCGCATCGCGGCGCATGCCCCGTCAGTTCTCCAGAGGGATAAGGGCGAGCGCGTTGTTGGTGTTCATCGGGACCACCAGCTGGTTGGCTCCTGCGTCGTAACACATGGATGCAGCGCTCGGGATCGCCGTGGCGATCAGTTCCGTCGTTCCATCTGGCGCAATACGGGCAATGCCTCCCTCACGGACGCTGCTGACATATTTCGTCCCATCCTCCATGATGACGATACCGTCGTTTCCCGCCTGCGCCGACTGCTCGGTCTTGAGAAGTTCTCCCTCTGGCGAGAAAGTGAGCACGTCTTTGTTGCCTATGTTCACGACAACGAGATTTCCTTCGCCGTCAATGGCGATGCCGTTGGGCAGATTGAGCGGATCGCCTTCGATAAGCACCGTTGACGTACCGTCCGGCGTGATTTTGAAGACCCGGAAGGTGGAGGGATCCGGGTTCTGTCCGCCAGCCGAGGTTTGCGTGGCATAGATCGTGCCGTCTTCCGCCACCTCGATATCGTTGAACCCTGGAGAACCCTCCGTCTTGATTTCTCCGGCGGGAGCGCCGGTCTCCATGTCGAACATGCGAATGACGGAAACCGTGGGCGTATTCTCGTCGGTTCCCCCGTCACGGTCCGCCACGTAGAGCTTGCCGTCGTGGATGTCGCTGCCGAAGGGATGATTCAGGACAAGTCCGTTACGGTTCACACCGATCCAGCGCGCGGTGTGAACTGAGCCGTCATGATTGATCAGGGATATGAAGCCGTCATTCGGTGCCTCATCCTGATCCGCCCCTCGATTGACAGCCACGATGAGATCCCGTGACTCATCATAGACGCAGCTTTCGGCGTTAACAATCGCGCCATAGACCTTCACATTGTCGGACAGGGGCGTGTGCTCGCCGTTAATCACCACCCCAAGCGGCTGCCCTGCTTCGAACGACTGATCGCCCTGATCGGCAGCCTGCTGTGCATGAACATATGCCGAACTTCCGAGCAGCAGACTAAGCATGGTCGAAACCAGATATTTCATGACAAATTCCTCCTGTTTCGGATTTTTGCCCGGCAATTGCGGATGCGAGCCCGATTCTCCACCGGTGAAGAAGCTGCATCATCGGCAACCTTCATGTTGCCATTAAAACGGGTATTTTGTGTAGAGTTTTGTGATTATTTTTTCACTTGAAGTAATCTGTTTCGCTTCTATAGTCTGTAAAATGTTGAAGGTTCATAGAACCTCTGATGCGGCTGTTACAGGAGTGAATCTCAGGATTCATGTAACAAATTCAGGATATTACCCATTGAAATCTCAGTCAGATCGTCAAGCGCCTGCAGCATGCTGCTGTGGAGCGAATGTAAATCGCCGCTTGGTCGTCGGCGGAATTGTGGGCATTGCAGCAGCGCCCGCTCTCGCTCAGGGCGACGCGCCGAATGCGGAGGTCGCTTCTGCACCTCCCCAAGAGGGTGACTATCTGGTGCGTGCTAGCGGCGACGACCAGACCACGCCGCTGACGCCTGAGGACATCACGCCGAACTCGGCTCCCCTCCAGGCATGGCCGGCAGATTCCGCGACACAGACGGTTCGCAATGGCAGCTATCTGAATCTTCTTGTGCTGACCCGGTGGGACCCCGCTGTCCTCAGCCCGGAAGGGCAGGAGTACGCGGCTGGTGGCGTGGTCGCACAGAGCGCAATCTGCACACATGAGGGCTGCGAGGTCACGGGTTGGGTGGCGGAGAGCTTCTGGATGGAGTGTCCCTGCCACCTGTCCCGCTTCGATCCCCGGCAAAATGGTGCAGTGATGCAGGGGCCTGCGGTGCGTAAGCTGCCGGCTCTGAAGCTCAAGCTGGAGGACGACAAGATCGTCGTTGCTGCTGCTTTCGACGGACGCGTGGGCGGGGGGTGAAGTTCCGGTTCATTCCGGTTGAATGCTCACCTGGTAGGGAGGATACTATGGTACGCAAGTTAGCTTCATCCACTCTGCTCGGGGCAGGCTTGGCCCTGCTCATGGTCTCCACATCGATGGCCCAGCAGCAGGCGCCGGCAGGGCCAACGACACCTCCGGCCGGGCCGACCGCCCCGCCCGCCGCCGGCGGAGCTCCGGAAGCGCCGCCTCCACCTGTGGTGATCCCGGATTATCAGCCCGTCACCGCGGAAATTCTGACCAACCCTGCGGACGGCGACTGGCCGAACTACCGCCGTACCTATGACGGCTGGGGTTACAGTCCGCTGAAACAGATCACGACCGAGAACGTTGCTGATCTGGAGCCCGTTTGGATGATCTCCACCGGTTCATCTGACGGTCACGAAGCGCCGCCAATGGTGATCAACGGCGTGATGTTCGTCTCCCAGGCCACCACGACCAGCAACCAGGTGCTGGCGATCAAGGCCGATACGGGTGAGATCCTTTGGCGCTATCAGCGCGAACTCCCGCCGGACATGCACACGTCGCACCCGACCAATCGCGGCGTAGGCTTCTGGGACGACAAGATCTTCTTCACGTCGCGCGATTCCATCCTCGTAGCGCTTGACGCAAAGTCCGGCGCGGAATTGTGGACCGTCAAGATGGAAGATTACAAGATGGGTTACTATGCGAACCTGGCCCCGCTTGTGATCGATGGCAAGGTCATTGTCGGCACCTCGGGCGGTGAACGTGGCATTCGCGGCTATGTGGCGGCCTTCAGTGCCGAGGACGGTGAGGAACTCTGGCGCACCTACACGATCCCCGCTCCGGGCGAGCCTGGATCGGAGACCTGGCCGGACGGCGACGAATGGAAGACCGGTGCCGGCTCGACCTGGATCACGGGCCACTACGACCCCGAGAACAAGCTGATCTACTGGGGTGTCGGCAACGGCGGCCCGTGGATGGGTGACCAGCGTCCCGGCGACAATCTCTACGTCACGTCGGTCATCACACTCGATCCGGAAACCGGAGAGATCAAGGGGCACTTTCAGTACCATCCGAACGATTCGTTTGACTGGGACGAGGTGGCCGCTCCGATCCTCATCGATCTTCCGAACAAGGACGGCGAGACCGTGCCGGGCCTGGTGCACGCCGCACGCAATGGCGTGCTTTGGGAGCTGGAGCGGAAGCCAGACGGCCAAATCAGCTTCGTCAGGGGCACGCCCTACGTGAAGGAGAATTGGATCAAGAGCATGGATCCGGAGACCGGCCGGGTGGAATATGCCGAAGGCAGGAAGCCGGGAACGGGCGTGCTCGGCGACTTCTGTCCGTCGTTCTGGGGCGGCAAGGATTGGCCTCCCATCGCCTACAGCCCGGACACCAACTACGTGTACATTCCGGCTAATGAGAACCTCTGCACCAAGATGCAGGGCGGCACGGTCGTGGAATACCGTCCGGGTGCCAGCTTCACCCGCGGTACGCAGGGCGACCGGTCCGACCTCTACTTGGCCGAGGGTGCCGATCATATCGGCGAGGTTCAGGCCTGGGACGTTGCTACCGGCAAGAAGGTATGGACGCACGAATTCCCCAATTCCGCGAACTGGGGACCGCTCATGACCACCGCCGGCGGGCTGGTGTTCGGGGGAGGCACGAATGATAGCATGTTCCGCGCCTTCGATGCCAAGACCGGCGAGGTGGTTTGGGAGATGAAGCTCAATTCGGGCGTCATCGGCGTACCCACGTCGTTCGAGGTCAACGGCAAGCAGTACATCGCGGTGCAGGCTGGATGGGGCATCGATGCTGCCTCCATGCAGACCCGCCTTGGTGCTTCCTATCCGGACAAATTCAAGCCCGGCACGACTATTCCGACGGGTGGCGTGATCTGGGCCTTCGCCCTTCCGGACAACATGTAACGCAATAACCCGCCCCGGTTTGCCGGGGCGGGCTTTAGCTTCAATGAACTTCTTTTCTGACGGCGGTGCGAGCAAGCTCGTATCGCCGTCGCAATTGGTAGGCGTGATGAACTGGATTTCAGTCCCTGCAGTCATGGTAGGGATCGGGCTTGCGCTTTGCGGCAGCGTGTCCGCAACAGCCGCCGGAGAGGTTACGCCCGAGCGTCTGCTGAATACCGCCCGAGAACCCCAGAACTGGTTGATGAATCTCGGTTCCTATGACGGCAGCCGCTATTCCGGCCTTACAGGCATCAACCGCGACAATGTTTCAAAGCTGGTGGTCCGGTACAGCGTACCGCTCGGAGGACTGATCGAAGGCAGCGGCAACTACCGTGACGCCCTTCCCATGAGTCCTCTGGTCGAGGACGGATACATCTATATCGTCGACGGATGGGGACATGTTTCCAAGCTGGACGGCCGGGAAAAGGGCAAGATCGTCTGGCAGAACAAGGAGCTTCAGACCAATCTCGACAGCTGGCTCGTGGCCGGCCGGGGCCTGGCCCTCTACCGGAACTTCGTGATCGCCGCGGCGTCGGATGGCCGTATCCACTGGCTCGACAGGGACACTGGAAAGACCGTCCGTTCCGTTCAGGTGGGCGATCCGAAACAGGGGTATACCATCGAGGCCTCTCCGCTCGTGGTCGGGGACCGCATCATCGTCGGTGGCGGCGGTGCCGAGCGCGGCGCCGTCGGCCGGATCGATGCGCTCCATGCGGAGACCGGATCGTCGCTGTGGCATGTCGATACTCTCGCGACTGCCTCTAACCCGGCCGGACTGCTAGGAGGAGGAGCGATTTCCCAAACGGGCATCTATGACCCGAAATCGGGGCTTACCATATGGGGTACCGGTCACCCCAATCCCCGGTACATTCCGCGTATGCGCCCCGGGGACAGTCTTTTTGCCAACAGCGTGCTCGCCATCGATGCAGAAACGGGCGATCTGCGCTGGCACTTCCAGTATACACCCGGCGACATCAATGGATTCTCCGAGGATGGCACGCACCTTCTGGTGAGTTCCGCGGAAGGCGCGGACGAGAGTGTTGTCGCGCATTTCGCCAACAACGGATATTTTTACGGGCTGGACGGGAAGCAGGGCACCTTTCAGGTTGCCACCCCGCATGTGATCGGCATCGAATGGACTGCCGGCATCGACGAAACAGGCCGCCCGAGAGAGTATAAGGCAGGGGCGAAGACCCAGGCCTACAAATCCGGCGCCTGGCAAAATCGTCCGGACTGCCCCAACATCAAGGGCACATCCTCCTTCGCTTCCGCCTACAGCTTGCGAACCGAATTGGCCTACGGTTCCGGAGCTGACGGCTGCATGACGGAGAACATCCCGCCGATCAAAACGGAGTCGGCTCCAGGCTGGCTCGGCGCTTATTATTCCGGTGCCGCCGCGGATATGGGAATGCTTACGGCGGTCGATCCCCTGAGCGGCACGGTGAAGGCCCAGCGTCTCTTCGACTTTCCGTTACACGCGGGCGCCCTAGCGACGGCGGGAGGGCTGGTCTTCACGACTACGGCCGAAGGCAGGCTTCACGCGCTCAACGATGAAACGCTTGAAACCGTGTGGAGCACCAAATTCGGCTCGCTGACGAATGTCCCTCCGATCACCTTTGCCGTTGACGGAGAACAGTTCCTGGCCGTCGTCGTCGGGGGCAACGTCTATACGGACGCTCTTTCCTACCGGCCGCCGGAGATGGGCCTTTCGGAACCGCTCTTCGTTCTGCTTGTCCTCGGATTGCCGTCATGAAGCCAAGGGCTACAAGTGCGTGCTTCATACTGGCGCTGTTTGCGGCTGCGCCGGCTTTCGCTTGCCAGGGCCGCCCGATTGTCTGGGATATTCAGCTGGGTGCGTCGCTCAAGGATCTGCCTGGGGGGTTCACCGATCATGCCTGCGGGAGCAATGGCGGTCCCCCCGGCCGGCTCATCGCGGGGTTCGCGGCGTTCAAGGAGTGCAAACCTGACAGCGAAGGGCTCTACGAAGTGGCCTTTCGTTACGACGACGAACCGGAATTCGTCGCCCGGGCACTGGAGCAGACGCGCGCGGTGGCGATGTGCGAGGGCACGAAGGTGTTCGGCTTTCCGGTCGTTCCATCGGTCCTTTTGGATGACGAGGGGATCGTCAGAGGCTTGCGTCTTGCGACCGACCCCCGCGGTATCGAACCCGCGGATCGCAGCAATCACTGGGCGCTCGGCAACCTGTTGAAACGCCGTTATGGAGAAAACGGATGGGTCTGCGAAGACCTGCCGGAAATACCAGGAGAAACCCCGGTTGCCCGTTTCAAGCTGAAGGAGGTCTGCACCAAGTTATTATTGGACGGCGCGAACCTCACCATTCAAAGTGAATACTATCACCGCGCAGGGCAGTCTTTCACCGATGAGTTCGGCAATGTGCAGCCGAACCTCTTCGTCAGCCAAACGTGGTTTGAGATAAAACAGACGCCCGGTTCCAAATAGATCAGGCGTTCAGTTCCGCGTGGCAGGGCCGACCAACGTGTTGTCGAGCTGCGTACAGACTATCGTTGCATCGTCCACCCGCATTCCGCGAAGGTCCGCATTCGCCAGACGGGTGTCGGTGAAGTTCGCCGACATGAAATCGGCGTTGAAGGCTACCGCCTGGGTTAGGTCAGCGGAGGTGAAGTTTACCTCCATGAACCCTCCATTCGTCATCACTGCTCGACGCATGTCGCTCCGCTGGAGATTGGCTCCTCGAAGGTTGGCAAGCTGAAGGTCGGCTTCCCGCATGTCCGCACTGGTGAAATTGGCGTCCATCGCCATCGCATGAACCAGCTTGGCCCCCTGCAACTGCGCCTGCGTCAAGCGGGCGTGTTGCAGCCGCGCCCAGGTGAGATCCGCGCGGGTCAGCACGGCCCGGCTGAGGTCCGCCCGGTAAAGCAGCGCCTGGTTCAAGCTCGCTTCGATCAGCGATGCGCTCTTGAGGTCCGTCAGATTGAGGTTCGCATAGGCGAGATTGGCCGCATCGAGCCGCGCTCCGGCCAGCCGGGCGCGGTGCAGCGACGCGCCGGACAGGTCCGCGCCGCGCAGGTCCGCCCCCGAGAGATCGCGCCTTTGCAACTGGGCGCCCTGCAGATCGCATTCGGGGCAGTCCTTCGTTTCGCCGGAAAGAAACGCCTGCACGTCCCCTGCAGGGAGAGGCTGGGAGCGATCAATCGACGGGAACGGTGAGAACGGCTGAGATACGACGGGATGGCAGACATGACCCCCCTGCGCAAAGGCAGGAAAGCACAGGCCTGTCACTCCCAGAACCGCAAAGAGCAGACGCGCAAAAATGGTTCATCTCCTTTGGGAAAGTCATTCTCCCATGCTGGAAAGGATCATTCAAGATGATTGCGTGCCTCGTATGCCGGAAGGACCAGATGCGGCGCGTTTCAAGGCAACCAGCTCATACGCCTACGCAGTGACGGCCGTTCGCGGCTTGAGCGGCAAACGGTTGGAGCAGGCGAAGCTAGCCCGCGTGGTCCGGGAGCTCCTCCGGATGCGAACGGTTCCTCCGCCCCACAATGGAGCTTGCAATATCCATAAACTTGGAAAACTCCATTGAACCCGTGACTTTTAAAAGTTCCGCCGGAATCGCAGAGAGTACCGAGTACTTGCATGGAAAATAAAGTCTCCCTGAAACAACTCGAAATCTTCAACTCAGTGGTTGTGGCGGGGTCGATTACGAAGGCCGCGCGGCTAACGGGTCTGTCCTAACGTCGCCGCCCCATGTTTCGGAACCGGGTTCGCCCGGAGCGGGGATGTTGTACTTCTTCCAGAACTCCTCTCCGGTGGCAGCATCATAGGCAGCCAGCCACGGCCGCGTGCCGTTATCGCCGCCTGCGGCGCCCACGAGGATCTTGTCGCCGACCAGGAGCGGTGCGCCGGTCATCTCGACCCGCGGCGTGTCGCCGGTAATATTGTGCTCCCAAACGACCTCACCTGTTTCCTTGTCGGAAGCGATCAGACGCGCGGGACCGTTGGCGAAACGGGTGCCTCCCACTGAGGTGTTCTCAAGCCATTCATGCTATTAACACGAACAGGTCCCTGCGGAATGCAGGGGTTGTATATCCGGTCCGGCCCGCCAGGAACTTTTTACCCAGACGCTAAAGACTCCAATGAATATCCGCCAACTCGAATACTTCCTGGCCGTCGCAGAATGCAAAAGCATGACGGCGGCAGCAGCCGCCCTGGGGATCGCCCAGCCTACGCTCACGAAAGCGGTGCGCGCGCTGGAGCGCGAGCTCGGGGTGAAGCTGTTCGAACGCATGCCGCGGGGCGTGGACCTGACGCCCTTTGGGCGGACGCTTCTGCGTCACGCCGAGGCCATCAGGGTGCAGTTCGGGGATGCCAAGAATGAGATCGGCGCGCTGCGCGGCGGCACATACGGGACGGTGACCATCGGCGCTGGACCGGCATGGCTGAGACGGCTGCTGCCTCAGGCGGTGGCCAGAGCTCTTGAGAAGAACCCTTCCATCCATGTGCGTATCGAAGGAGGCTTCGACGATGTGCTGCTCAGGGCGCTCCGGCAGGGGCATCTGGATTTCGTGGTGGCCGAACTGCCGGCCCCAGAGGCGGCGCACGACATGAAAATGATACCGCTCACCTCCGACCGGCTGGGGGTGTGCTGCCGCAAGGGCCACGAACTGGAAGGCGTTCCCAAACTGCCGCTCTCCAGCCTGTTGAAGTATCCCTGGGTGATGCCACCGCAGACGACACGCGCCCACCAGCGGATGAAAGCGCTGTTTGTCGCGGCCGATCTCGCTCCGCCGCGCGCCGTGGTGGAAACCGAATCGATGGCGTTCCTGCTGCAGATGGTACGGTTCTTCGACGCGCTGACCTTCACCGTCTCAACCACGCTGAAGCTGCCAGAAGCGGCCGACCTGACCATGATCGATGTTCCCGCGTTGGAAGCCGTGCGCAGCGCCGGCATCATCAGGCGGAAGAACGGCTGGCTCTCGCCCGCCGCCGAGACGATTGTCAAGGAACTGATCGCGATATGCCAGGAAGAGCCGACGAATTAGCCATTCCGTTTCGGCATCGATGTCGGCATTTTTGTTATTTGTGTGAATGGCATTCTTGTGAAATCGTCGCCTACAATGGTTGTGCCATCGTGGGAGGAAAGAATGACAGGCACGTTCCGTATCAATCGACGGCATGCGCTCGCCGGAATGGGAGCCGCCGCGCTTTCAACGTCGTGGCGCCCGCTTTGGGCACAATCGGTGGCCCCGATCACCATCGTCATCAACCAGTCGCCCTGGTTCGAAAGTTTTCGCCGGACGGTCGAGCAGTACGAAGCTGAGACCGGAAACCGGGTAGAGCTCGACGTGAATCCGTTTGCCGGCTCGCTAGAAAAGCAGCGCAACTCCGTGCGGGCCGCCTCGGGCCAGTACGATATCCTGATCATGAATTCCGGCTGGTTTACGGAGATGTATGCCGGCGGCTTCGTTACGCCGATCACCGACATCGACCCGAGTTTTCAACTCGACCCCGAGGTCTATACCCTCGGCGATACGGTCTACTACAACGCCGAGAAGAGGACAGTTACCGCCGACGGGAAGCTGATGTCCATTCCCGTCTCGCCGCTCATCCCGATGCTCTACTACCGGGGCGATCTCTACGCCGAAGCGGGGCTGCAGGCGCCGAAGACGTTCGCCGAACTGGAAGAGAACGCGCGACGTTTCCATGAGCCGCCCCGCCGCTACGGGATCGTACAGCGTGGGGCCCGCGGACCGCACACGGTGGCCTACGACTTCTATCCCTATCTCTACGGCCACGGCGGCGGCATCTTCAGGGACCAGTCGTCCGGCGACTACACCGTCACGCTCAATAGTCCGGAAGGGCGCGAGGCGCTCGAATACTACATCCGGCTTGCCCGGGAGGCCGGTCACCCGAAAACCGCGGCCATGGATCAGGCTGAGGTGATCCAGGCCATGGTGACCGACAATACGGCGCATATCATGATGGTGATCGCCGCCTGGTCGCAGATGGACGATCCGAACAAGTCCGCTGTCGTCGACAAGGTGGAATGGGCTCCGCCGCCTTCATTGCCTGGGCTGCCCACTGCCCCGGGTCTCGGCCACTGGCTGGCCGGCATCGCGCATAACGTGCCGGACGACCGCAAGCGCGCGGCGGTGGAGTTCCTGCGCTGGTTCCAGACCAAGGAGGCCCAGCTTGTAACAGCGGAGGCGGGCGGCATCCCCGTCCACGCGGCGGTTTACAGAGAGCCGATTGCTGAGGAGCGCCGCTACCGCTGGATGAAGCCCCTCGCCGAGGCGCTCCCGCATGCCGTAAACATCTATCAGTTCCCCGAGGCGAGCGAGGTGATCGCCGTGCTGGAGCTCGGCCTAAACCGCGCCATCGCGGGTGAGATCACCGCCGTCGATGCGCTGAACGGCATGGCGGACGAGATCCACGCGATCATGGCTAAGCATCAGTACAACACCGGCCAGATCGAGCGGCTCTGAGGCGAGAGGGGAGCATCCCGAATGAGCACGGCCTCGGTCGTGACACAGACAGCGGAGCAGGCCGCCAGCCAGAGGTCGGTCACTCCGCTTGGCGATGACCGACTGTGGCGCTGGCTGACCTTCTCGCCGGCGCTGGCACTGATGCTTGTGCTCAGCGTGCTCCCCCTTGCCAATCTGTTCGTAAGCAGCTTCCAGGACATCACCTGGAGCGGCGGGGCCTCGACCCGCAGCTTTGTTGGCCTGTCGCACTATGCGGCGCTGGGGTCCGATGCGCTGTTCCATGCCGGCATCCGCAATACCTTCATCTTCGCATTCTGCGCCGTAGCGGGCCAAATGATCCTTGGCCTTGGGCTTGCCGTTCTTTGCAGCAGAGTGACGCGGGGACGCGTCATCTACAGGGCGGTCTTCATCCTACCTATTCTCATCCCCGGCATTGTGATCGGGGCCATCTGGAAGCTTCTACTCAACTACGATTTCGGCCTGATCAACCAAGGGCTCGCGCTCCTGAGTATTGCTCCGCACGACTGGCTGGGCTCCTCGGAAACGGCTCTTCTATCGGTCATCGTGGTCGATATCTGGCACTGGACGCCGTTCTGCTTCCTCCTCTTTCTCGCCGGCCTTGAATCGCTGCCGCAGGACATCTTTGAAGCCGCGAAGGTGGACGGAGCCAGCTCCTGGCAGGAGTTCCGCCTCATCACGCTCCCGCTGATGGTTCCCACCATCGTTGTCACCTTCGCCTTCCGCCTGGTGCTTGCCTTCAAGGTGTTCGATGAGGTGTATCTCCTGACGAGCGGCGGCCCGGGAACGGCAACCGAGGTGGTGAGCTTCACGCTCTACCAGCGCTTTTTTACCGAGGACCGGATTGGCTACGGTTCGGCCATATCGGTCGCCGTCATCTTCATCGTCTCGCTCCTGCTGGTGATGGCGATTTCGGCGCGCCGCCGGTTGGGGAGCACGTCATGAGCGGCTCAGTCTCCCATCGGGGGCGTACCGCCCTCACCCACATTGTCCTGATTGCAGCAGCGGCCATCGTCATCGTTCCCGTCGCATGGACCATAGCCGCCGGCTTCCGCACGCAGATTTCGCTCCTTATGGGCGAGTTTTTCTTCAAGCCCGTGTGGTTCAATTTCGCGGAGGTCCTGTTTTCGAAAACCTCCGATTTTCTGCTGAACTACCGGAATTCGATCATCGTCGGCGTCACAAGCACGGCGCTTTGCCTCGTCGTTGCAACGCTGGCGGCGTGGTCGCTCCACCGCATGCGCTGGCCGGGCTGGGTGGTGCACATCTTCCTCGCCTGGGCGTTGATTTTCCACATGATCCCGCCAGTGGCTCTCGCCAGCGCCTGGTACACCATGGCCCGGTCCGTGGGGCTCGACAACACCTTCACCGCCCTTATCCTCGCGCATACGACGCTCAACCTGCCGATGGCCCTGTGGATGATGAGCGTCTTCGTGCGGGACGTGCCAAGGGAGCTGGAGGAAGCCGCTGCCATCGACGGTGCGACCACGCCCGTTCTGCTGCGGCATGTGATTCTGCCGATCATCGCGCCGGGGCTTGCGGCAACCGCCGTTCTCACCTTCGTCTTCTCCTGGAACGAATTCGCTGTAGCGCTGACGCTCAGCATGAAACAGACGGCGACGGTGCCGGTGGCGATCGCCAAGTTCGCCCAGGATTTTGAAATCCAGTACACGCAGATGGCTGCAAGCGCAGCGCTTTCGATCCTGCCTGCCCTGCTGCTGCTCCTGATCGCGCAACGCTACATCGTCAAAGGACTGACCCAGGGTGCGGTGAAATGATCCGCTTCGGCTCGGGACTTTGCAGGTTGAGGATATCTTGAATGAAGGTCGTCTTCGTCCTTTTTGACTCGCTCAATCGGCACATGCTTTCGTCCTATGGGGGAACGCAGATCCCTACCCCGAATTTCGACCGCTTAGCGCGGCGGACGGTCACTTTCGACAAGCACTATGTGGGCAGCCTCCCCTGCATGCCCGCGCGGCGCGACATGCTGACGGGCAGGCTCTCGTTCCTGCACAGAAGTTGGGGACCCCTGGAGCCCTTCGACAATGCTTTCCCCGAACTCCTGCATGAAAAGGCCGGCGTCTACTCCCACCTGATTACCGACCACTTTCACTACTGGGAGGATGGCGGCGCCACCTACCACAATCGATATGATTCCTACGAATTCGTGCGCGGTCAGGAAGGGGACCGCTGGAAGGCGATCGTGCAGCCGCATTGGGAGCGGCTTCGCGAGATGTATCACGAACGCCAGTTCACGACCGAGCGGCGCAAATACTTCTCGCAGAACATCATAAACCGGGAATTCATCCGGGAAGAGAAGGACTTCCCCGCAGTCCAGTGCTTCGCGCACGGCTTCGAATTTCTCGATCGGAACCGTGACGCCGACAACTGGCTCCTGCAGATCGAAACGTTCGATCCCCACGAGCCATTCCATGCGCCGAGCCGCTTCAAGGAGCGGTTCAACAGCGGCTGGAACGGCCCGATCCGCGACTGGCCGCGCTATGGCCGCGTCGACGAGCTTCCGCAGGAATGCGAGGAGTTGCGCGCCAACTACCACGCTGTCGTTTCGATGTGCGACCACCTCCTCGGCAAGCTTCTCGATTATTTCGACCGGCACGACATGTGGAAGGACACCGCCCTGGTGGTAACCACCGATCACGGTTTCCTGCTCGGCGAGCACGACTTCTGGGCCAAGAACCGCATGAACCTCTATGAGGAGCTCGCGCACATCCCGCTTTTCATACACGATCCGCGCAGGCCCGAATGCGCCGGCACGCGCTCCGCAGCACTCACACAGACGATCGACCTTGCGCCCACTTTCCTCGACTTTTTCAACGTCGAGCCTGCCAAGGAGATGGAAGGCTTCGCCCTGACGTCCATGATGGCGGGAGAGAAGCGGCGGGAAGGCGTGCTGTTCGGCTATTTCGGCGGGGCGGTGAACATAGCCGATGGCCGCTACACCTATCACCGCTTCCCCGAAGACCTCGCCCGGCAGGAGATCTATCAGTACACGCTCATGCCGACCCATATCTTTTCGCCCTTTACACCGGGGGAGATGGCCGAGGCCACCATGGCCGAACCGTTCTCCTTTACGAAGGGCGCGCGGCTCCTCAAGGTGCCGGTCACCAAGCGCTCGCCCATGTACGATAATTACGGCCCCGGCGCGCTTCTGGAATCGGACACCCGGCTTTACGACCTGCAGGAAGATCCCGGGCAACAGAACCCGCTGACGGACAAGGAGCAGGAGGAGAGGCTGCTTGCCCTGATGATTGAGCTCATGCGGGCAAACGACGCGCCGCCGGAGGCCTTCACCCGCCTGGGTCTTTCGGTCGAACCGATTGGGGCGGCGGAATTGAGATGAGCCCGGACTGGATCCATTTCCTGAAGCCACGGGTCGGTGACCTGCGGCAGCTCGCAAACGTGCGGCGGATCGTGCTGGACGACGGAACGGAGCGCGGCGTGCGCGCGCTCTCCTTCTCGACCGGCGGCGGGCTTGATTTCTGGGTGCTCACGGACCGCTCGATGGATATCGGTACGCTCTCATGGCAAGGCGTCCAGATCGCCTGGCAGGCCGCTTCGGGCTTTTGCGCACCAGCCCTGCTCGATCCGGAAAGAGATCAAGGCTACGGCTTCAGAAGGGGCTTCAGCGGCTTTCTCGTCACATGCGGCCTCGACCATATCCGTCAGCCCGTCGATGGCTATCCGCTGCACGGCCGCTTCCCTTTTACGCCCGCCAGGCTCACCGCCTATGGTGAGGACTGGGAGAACGGAGAGCCCATGCTCTTCTGTGAGGGAGAGGTGGTGCAGAGCCGCTATGGCGGCGAGGCCCTGCGGCTCAAGCGCCGCATCGAGGCGCCGGTCGGTGGCGCATCGATCCGGATACTGGACACCGTTGAGAACCTTGGCGCCGGGGCTGTGGCGCAGGCGAGCCTCTACCACTTCAATCTCGGCTTTCCGGTGGTGGCCTCGGGAACAGTCATGGAATGGAATGGCGAGCGCATCCTGGGCCCCATAGAGCTTCCGGACGACGATGGTCTCATGCCCGCAAGAACCTGGCCGGCCTCCACGGCGGGTGAGGCGCAGTGCATCGTCAGATCGCCGGCGAATGCGGAGATGCCCGGCATGGCGGTTTCCTTCACTTTCGATGCGGCAACGCTCGGGCATCTTCAGGTCTGGCACGACCTGAGACAGCATGCCGGGGTTCTCTCCATCGAGCCGTGCAACAGCCCGTGGCCACAGGAGGAGAATGTGGCCCCGCAAATGCTTCAGCCGGGTGAAAGCCGCCACTTCCGCCTGGAAGTCGCCGTTGCTGGCACTGCGCCCCGCCCCTTCCCTTCAGCCGGCTGATTGCGGGAGAATGCTGATGGCTCTCCTTATGCTCAACAATGATGGAAAGTCACGCAGCTCAAGCCTGCTGCGAAATCTGCTCGACCGCCTAAGGTGTTCCGGCAGATATAGGCCCGAGCTCCATTATATGCGCGGCCCCGGACCGGCCAGCCTCGCGAAACAAAGTCGAGCAGGCGCCACACAGACGGAAGACAAAACTTTTGGTGCCGAGGACCTTGCTGATCCTGTAGAGGGCCACAGCTGAAGCGTGGGCACCCGAAAGCCTTCAAAATACGATGGCGCTGCGAGAAGTGCGCGTTTGGGAAGGGTCGGTCGCGCCATGAAGTCTGGAGAGCTACGCGTCGCGATAATCGGCTCCGGGCTTATCAGCGGCTATCACGTCGCCGGGATCCGTGCGGCAGGCCGCGCCCGCGTCGTGGCGATGGTCGGACGCAACCGCGAGAAAACGGAACGGCGTGCGCGTGAACTTGGCATTGACCGGGCTGAAACGGATTTCCGGGGGGTGCTGGAAGATGCGTCCGTGGACGCCGTAGTGGTTGCCACCCCCGACAACACGCACAAGACCATCGCCATAGCTGCGCTCGAGGCCGGGAAGCCGGTGCTCGTGCAGAAGCCAATGGCGCTCAGCATCGAGGAATGCCGCGCCATTCTCGACGCGCGGGACAGGACCGGCTGCCCGCTCACCGTCTCTTTCATGCACCGCTACTTTCCCGAGGTTCGGTGGCTGAAGGATCTGCTGGGTAAAGGCGCGCTCGGTACCATTCAGACCATTCGTATCCGCAACGCCACGCCCGGGGCGGATTGGGGCGACTGGTTCTACATGCCGGAGGCGGTCTCTGGGGGTGTCGTCATGCAGCTCGGCGTTCACGGCATTGATCTTTGCCAGCACCTTTTCGGACCGATCGAAAGCGTTTCGGCGTGCGTTTCAAGGGCGGTGCCCGAGCGAATCCTGAAAGACGGGCGCAAAGTAAAGACACAGCTAGAGGATAACGCACTCGCCATATACAGCTTTTGCAGCCGGGCGATGGCGAGCCACGAGATGAGCTACACAGAGATTGCCGGTTGCGACCGGTTCAGGCTTGAAGTGCAAGCCGACGCCGGCACGGTGTGGCTGCGCACGGAGAGAGGACCAGCCGTTATTTTTGCTCCCGCCATCACCGGTGAGACCGCATGGGTTGCGCCCGGTCTGCCGAGGAAAGAAGCGTTCGGCGAGGCACATCACCGCCACTGGATATCCATCGCAAGAGGAGAAGCCGAACCGGACGACACGGCCGAGGCCGGCCTTTCATCGATCCAAATTGCCGAGGCGATCTACCGTTCGGCCCGCGAGGGCAGGACCATCGCCGTAGCTCCGGAATATGGCCTCTCATGACGCTGCGGATCGCCCTTCTGGGCGTGGAGCACTACCACGCCAACTTCTGGACAAAGGCTTTCCTGGAGAAAGGTGGGGTGGCGCTCGCCGGCGTATGGGACGCAAACCCCGAAATCGCCCTCGCCTTCGCTGAAAAATATACGCTCCCGCTCTGGAGAGACGCGGAAGCACTCGTGGACGAAAGCGATGCTGTCGCCATCTGCTCTGCCACCGCAGACCATCGGCAACTCGTGGAGATTGCGGCGCGGTTCGGCCGCCCCATCCTGTGCGAGAAGCCGCTCGGCGTCTCGCTCGAGGACTGTGCCGCTATCGCGGACATTGTCGCGCGCAGCGGCGTTCCTTTCATGCAGAGCTTTCCCAAGCGCTTTGACCCGGTCAACCGCGAGATCGCCGATCTTCTTGCCCGGGAGGCGCTGGGACGCGTCACCATGTGCCGCATTCGCCACGGCCACAACCATGGGCTCGATCCGGCATTCCGCAAGCAATGGTTTGTAGACCCGGTGCGCTCGGGCGGCGGCACGCTGCTCGACGAGGGCATACACGCGGCGGATTTCCTGCGTTTCCTCTTCGGCGAGCCGGAAAGCGTTTTTGCCGCCACATCGTCCGCGGCGCTCGGCCTGCCCGTGGAAGACACCGCACTTGCGACCTTCCGCTATGAGAGCGGCATGCTGGCGGAGGTGGCGACAAGCTGGTGCTTCGCCGCGGCCGACACGTCCATCGAAATCTACGGCACGGAGGGAACGATCCTTCTTTCCGGCGTGGATATCGCCTCCCGCCCTGCACGCGAGAGCGGCTTTCTTCGCATTTTCACGCACCGGGACGGCTGGTCGCAATCCGGGATGATCCCGCATTTCAAAACGGGCATCTTCCATGAGCATGTGGCCTGGGCGTTTGTCGACGCGCTGCAAGCGGACAAGCCGATGTCGGTGACGCTGGCGGACGGCCATCGCGCCTGTGCGATGATCGAAGCGGCATATCGCTCTGCGAAGAGCGGGCGGGCGGAAGACATTCATTTTCCGCCGGCAGCAGAACAGGTGGAAAAGGAGAACCTATGCTGAAGAGGCGTCTGCCGCCGGGGCTTATGCCGCTGGCGGCCCGGCTGGGCCTCAGGCCCTTCTATGGCGATATCCATAACCACTGTGCGATTTCCTACGGTCACGGCTCGCTGGAAAGCGCTCTGCACCGGGCCAAACAGCAGCTCGATTTCGTTTCCGTAACCGGCCATGCCCACTGGCCCGACATGCCGGTCGACGATCCAGCGGTCGCCCATATTGTCGATTTTCACGTCAGAGGCTTTGCGAAGCTGGCGGGCGCATGGCCAGCACATTTCAACACGCTCTCTGCCGCGAACGAGCCTGGACGCTTCACGGTGTTCCCCGGCTATGAGATTCATTCCAGCGCCCATGGCGACCGCACCATCGTCTACCGCGACCTCGACCAGCGTGAATTGGTACTGGCCGACACACCGGAAGAGCTTCGGCAGCGCCTGCAGCTGCTTTATCCCGGCCGCGCAATCGCGTTTCCCCACCATATTGGTTATCGGGTTGGGGCGCGCGGCCTGAACTGGGAGACATTCGACGCGGCCATCGCGCCGGTGATCGAAATCGTATCGATGCATGGCTGCTCCGAAAGCTCCACGACCGACCGTCCCTTCCTGCATTCGATGGGTCCTTCGGACGGACGCTCCACCGTCGTCCGCGGACTTTCGGAAGGCCATGTCTTCGGCTTTTTGGGCAACACCGATCATCACAGCGCCTTCCCGGGCTCCTATGGTCATGGCCGCAGCTGCGTCTACGCGAGCGAAAACACCAATGAAGCGCTTTGGGAGGCATTGCAGCAGCGCCGCACCACCGCATTGACGGGCGACTGCGCACATCTTTTCGCGGCCATCGGCGACAGCCCGCAGGGAAGCGTCATCCCGCCGTCAGCAAGAGTGAGCCTGGAGATCGAAGCCGTTGCTGGAGGGGTGATCGATTACATCGACGTGATTCGCTCCGGTCGGCTGACCCATCGGATTACCCCGCAGCTCAGCCCCGCGCCGGTCTCATCGGACCCTGACGCCGTGGAGACAATCCTTGTGCTTGAAATGGGTTGGGGCGCGCGCGGCTCCTGGCACGATTGGGAAGGTACCCTCAGCCTTTCCGGCGGAGACGTGCTTGCCATCGAGCCGCGTCTGAGGGGACCGGAGATCGTCTCCCCACTCGAAGGTGAGGAGGAGGTGGCGGAGGCCAGGTTCGATTGGGATGGAGAGCGTTTGAGCTTCGCGCTGCGCGCCCACGCGAACCCGAACAATTTCACCGTCTCGACCCAGGCGATAGCCATGCGCGTGCGCCTCTCGGCCGAGGCTGCAATTCACGCCAATATCTGCGGCAAGACTTTCACCGTTCCGGCCGAACGGCTTTTCGAGGGCGCGCTTTCGGGCAATCTCGGGCCGATCGACAGTCCGGCATTTCGCTTGTGGCAGCTGCCGCTCCCGCACGACTGGCAGTGGCATGGACAGATCGAGCTCGAAGACCTGCAGGACGGCGAATGGCTCTACTTACGGATGCGGCAAAGCAGCGGACAATGGAGCTGGGCGAGCCCGTTCTTCATCCGGTCGGGCTCAGAGTCCCGATAGCGCAGACAACAAAGAGCTTTTGCGGCACCAAGTATCGCTCCTAATACCGGCGAGGTGAGATAGCGCCAGAATCCTTGCGTGATCCGGTTGCTCTGAATACGCCAGTTGAGGATTTCCAATAGACGCGATTGCTTCACGTCCGCGCATTCCGGATCGTCCCAGCGGTTGTTCACCTCTTGCGGGTCCACCCATAGATCGAAAAGCTGTCCCTCATCGGAATCGACGAAGTGGACCAGCTTCCAATCGCCCTTGCGCACCATCGTCATGAACTGGGTCTTCTCGAGAATCTCGATCTGCCCGGAGGTTGGTTCGACGAGCTGCGCCACCATGCGCGCGATCGTTGTCTTGCCGCTGCCCGATTCACCGATGA
>ERZ777003.1014-NODE-1014-length-47539-cov-15.997578_pt1 | contig 47539 bp, 42 predicted proteins | sample MGYA00374956_ERZ777003 | MGnify/ENA primary metagenome ERZ777003 (study PRJEB29302, sample SAMN06268252) | bioreactor metagenome | isolation source: Joint BioEnergy Institute, California, USA | place: USA:Joint BioEnergy Institute, California, USA | collected... | reverse complement strand
GCTGCGCGTTCGGGTCCACCGGCTGCGCGTTCGGGTCCACCGGCTGCGCGTTCGGATCAGCCTGCTGCGCGTTCGGGTCCGCCGGCTGCGCGTTCGGGTCGCCCGGGTTCCGCCAGTCGAAGAGCGGCCGTCCATCCGGGCCGAGGTCGGCCGGGTTCAGCGTGTAGATATTCGGCCAGGCGCGGAAGCGGGTGCGGAACAGCTCCGGCTCGCGCTGCACCCCGTTCTCGGTGATGACGCGGTACAGGTCGATCGTCATGCCGCCCCGCGCGGTGTCGGTCTGCTTGACGGAGCCCTGCGGGACCTTCGGGTCGGCCACGAACACCGGCTCCGTCGGCGCCGGGGTGCGGTCGTAGACCCGGTAGCCGGTGATCTGCACCTCGCGGTTCGGCTTGGTCCCGTAGAACTCCACCTGCGCGATGCCGCTCTTGGGGTCCGACCAGGCCTGGATCAGGAGCCACGCCCCGGTGTCGTTGACGAACTTGAGGTCCGGCCCGCCGGTGAAGATCGTCGCGTCGAGGCCGGGCCCGTTGCCCAGCGGCCCGAGGGCGTACTTGTCATACCAGCTGATGTAGAACGAGTGGCCCCAGCGCTCGGTGATCGGCAGGCCGGCCCAGAACGCCGCGCGGAAGATCGTCGTCGAGTCCTGGCAGATGCCGCCGCCGAACTCCAGCTGCGTGCGGTTCTGAACGATCGCCGCGCCCTCGACGAAGCCGTTCGCCGCGTCGATCGTGCCGATCGTCTCGTTGAACGAGAACTCGGCGCCGGGCGGGAGCAGGATGCCGTGCAGCAGCCGCATGCCCGCACCAATGTTGTGGATGCGGTAGGCGGCCGAGCCGGTGAAGTCGCTCTTGCCGACGCTGACCAGCTCCTTGATGCCGAGCTGGTGCAGGTTTGCCTCGGTCACCGGCGGGTCGATCTCGCGCATCGGCAGGTCGATCGCCCGGTTCGGCGTGGGCAGCGCGGCGAGGATCAGATCGAGCGCGCGGGCCTCGTCCAGGCGCTCGCCCGGCAGGCCGGGCTTGATGATCTTCAGGTCCCCGCCGTTCCAGTCGACGCGCGGCAGCTCGCCCGGCTTCTCGGTCTCCGCCGCGATCTGCGCCAGGCGCTGCTCGATCTGCGGCTGGTCGATCGTCACCACCAGCCGGTCGCCGCCATCCGCCGGCACCCGCGCGATGTCGATCATGGCGGCGATCTCCTCGGGCGACCAGACGTACTCCTGCCCCTCAACGGTGAGCGTGAGCGGGCCCTGGAGCAGCGCCTCCAGCTGCTCGCGCGCGCTGGCCACCGGCGCGTCGGTCAGGCGCGGGCGGATCTCACGCGTCTGGAGCTGCACGGTGGTCGGCTGGAACTGCTTCACGCCGTCGCTCAGCTCGCGCAGCGTCGGGTCGACCAGCACCTGCAGGCCGATGCGCGCCGGCCGCGTCCAGACCCGCGCCCCGTTCAGCCCGATCTGCGCGTCGGCCGGCTCGACCTGCAGCTCCTCGGCGATCGCGTTCAGGTAGCTCTGGGCCTTCGTCTCGTCGTAGGAGACCCGCAGCGGCAGCTCGAGGCCGTCGCGCCAGATCGCCGCGACCTCCATCACGTTCGCCAGCAGGCCGTTGCCGCGCCCGGCCCGGTAGGCGGCGTCGATGGCGCCTGCGAAATCGAACGACACGCCCAGCTGGGCCAGCGTCGGCTCCCAGACCTGATCGCCGTAGACGATCGTCGCCGGGCGGGCCATGAACTGGCTGTAGCGCGCGCGCAGCGCGGCCTCGGCCTCCTCCGGCGTCATGTCGCCGACCTTGATGCCCTGCACGGTGACGTTCGGGTAGATGCGCCCCTCGTAGCTGCGGTCCAGGTAGTACAGGCCCGCGCTAGCAGCCATCAGGAGAGCGACAAGCAGGGCCAGCAGGATGGTGATCGCAACCTGCCCCCGGCTCGGTGGGCGCCGCGCCCGGCGGCTGCGGCTCCCAAAGGCGCCGCGCGACAGGCCCGGGTGCCGGGCGACGTGTTCGGACAGTTCGGTTGCGGCGAATATGCGCGGTATGCGCGGGGAATCTGGCTGAGAGTACTGTTCAACCGACACGCGGACCTCCAAAGCCTGATGCGCTCAAGGGGAGGGCGGAAACCAACGTCTTCGTAACCCAGCGACCAGCAGCCTCGTTTGTGTAGGACCGTGCGCCGGGGCAAGGGCCGCGGCGCACGCAAGGTCACTATACCCGACTGAGGCGCGCCATGTCAATGAACGTCAGCTGATAGTAATCGACTTGCTTACAGAACGCTCACCTTTCGGATCTACCGGCGCGGCCTCCGCCACCGGCTCAGCCCGCTGACCCGCGGGAGCTTCAGCCGGTAGCTCGAGAAGCGCAGCTGCGGCCTGCGCGCCGGCGGCAGGCGCAGCCGCCCGCTGCTGAGGCGGCGCAGAGCCGCGATCCCCGGCAGGCGGAGGCGGCGCGTGCGCACCGGCGGCTCCAGCTGTAGCTGCTCAAGCAAGATCCGTGCAATCTGCTCAGCGCCGTCGCGCGGCACCGCGTCCGCGAGACGCGCCACCGTCGCGGCATAGGTCTCGGGCTGCATCAGCTCGGCGACCGTCGGCACGATCCGGTCGACGGTCGGGCAGAACAGCCCCAGCTCGTGGTTGAGCACGAAGTCGATGTTGCCGCGCTCCTGCATCCCGACCGCCTGCGTCACGATCACCGGGCGCCGCATCACCAGCGCCTCCATCAGCGTCCCCGGCCCGGCCTTCGTCACGACGATATCGCTGGCGGCCATCAGCTCGTCCATGTTCGTGACGAACCCGTAGACCCGCACATTGGGGAGGTCGAGCGCCTCGAGCTGGCTGCGCAGCGCGGCGTTGCGCCCGGTCACCGCCAGCAGCTGCACATCGGGGTAGGCGGCGCTGAGATCGAGCACCAGCTGGCCCATGTTGCCCGACCCGACCCCGCCGCTGGTGAGCAGAATGGTGAACAGATCCTGCCGCACGCCGATGCGGGCCCGCGCCTCCTCGCGGCTGGCGGTCTGGTTCGCGAACTTGGGGTGCACCGGGAATCCGGTGCGCACGACCTTCGACTCGTCCATGCCCTGGCGCAGCAGCCGCTCGTAGGCCTCGGCGGTGGGGGCGAGGCAGAGCTCGGCCTCCGGGTCGGCCCAGGAGGCGTGCAGGCTCACCAGGTCGGTCACCACCGTCACGAAGCGGAAGGAGAGCCGGTAGGTGCGGCGCGCATTGGCGATCAGCCGGTTGACGAGCGGGTGGACCGAGACGACCAGGTTCGGGCGCACCTCCTCGAGCACGCGCACGATGTTGCGGTGCGCGCCGAGGTAGACCACCTGCGTCAGCGCGTCCATCCGGCGCCGCCCGTCGGTGAGCTGGAAGAACAGGTCGAACGCCGGGAGCCAGCGGGTCGAGAGCTCGTTGTACAGCTCGGGCGCGTTGCGCACCAGCGGCACCCCGGTGCTGGCGAGCATATCCACAACGTGGCACTCGACGTCCGCGCCCATGAGCTGCTCCACGGCCGCCTTGATCGCCACCGCGCCAGAGCGGTGCCCGCCGCCAGTATCGGAGATCGCGAAGAGAATACGGGGGGTCGATTGTGTCACGAGAGGCGCTCCACGACTCTGCTGCCCGTCGCCGGAACAGGGCTCCGGAGATTCTACCGGGCTGTGCGCTGCCGGCAGCGGACTTCCCACATATGAGGGCGCTGCCGCATATCGGCGGCCAAATCCCGGTACGGAGCTGGAGAGTGCCGGACTAGATTGTCATCCTGTATACGTTTCGTCACTAAACCAACGCATCTCCATGCTAGCACACGCCGTACAGACGTGTAAAGTTAACTGTGCCGCATTGCTGGCGGCACGGCTCATGGGGATAAACTATGCACGGGCTCGCACCTGCCTCACTGCCTGCAGAGCATGCACGCACCACACTCCCGCTCCAACCGCTCAAACTCACGCCCCCGCCGGCGCGCGAGGGCGTGCTGCTCCGCCCTGACCTGCAGGCGCTGCTGTCGGAGGTCCGCCTCCACCCGATGACTCTGGTGGTGGCGCCGGCCGGCTACGGAAAGACGACGCTGCTCTCGCAGTGGGCGCAGTCGCTGGGGCGCACCGGCGCTCCGGTGGCCTGGCTGACGGTAGACAGCGGGGAGCGCGAGCCGGGGCTGCTGCTGGCCTACCTCATCCGCGCCTTTCAGACGATCATCCCATCGCTCGGCGCCGACGCGTGGCGGGTGCTCGGCAGCGTGGCGAACCCCGAGCGCGACTGGCCGCTGGTGGCGGGGGCGCTCTGCGCCGATCTGCAGCGGCGCATGCCCACGGCGGTGTTCCTGTTCCTGGACGACCTGCATCTGGCGGCCGAGTCGGCCGTGACCGGCCAGATCCTGGGCTACATCCTGCGCGCGGCGCCGCCGACCCTGCACCTGGTCGCGGCGGCGCGGCGGGCGCCCACCTTCGCCCCGCTGGCGCGCATGCGCACCGAGGGACGGCTGCTGGAGCTGACCCAGCGCGACCTGCACCTGCACCCCGAGGAGGCGCGGCAGATCCTCGCGCTGCAGGGGGTGACGCTGCAGGAGGAGGAGCTGCAGCTGCTGCTGGCGCGCACGGAGGGCTGGGCGCTGAGCCTTCAGCTGGCGGCGCGGGCGCTGGCCAAGCTGCCCCCGGCCGAGCGCGGCTCCTTCGTGCGGGCGCTGGGCGGCAGCCAGGAGCAGCTGCTCAACTACCTGGCGAGCGAGGTGCTCGCCGACCTGCCGGCCGAGGTGATCGACTTCCTGCGGCTGGCCGCCATCCCGGCCCACTTCGACGCCGCGCTGCTCAGCGAGGTGCTGGCGCGCGACGACGTGCCCTACCTGCTGCAGCGGTCGCAGGTCCTCGGGCTGCCGCTGCTGCCGCTGGACGAGCAGGGCGACGGGCTGCGCTTCCACCCGCTCTGGCGCGAGCTGCTGCTGCGCGGCGTGGGCGAGACGGTGGACGACGAGACCCTCACGGCGCTGCGCAAGCGCTTCGGGCGGGCCTTCGAGGCGCGCGGCGACCTGGAGGAGGCGCTGGAGCACTACGCCAGCGCCGGGGCCGAGGACGAGCTGGCGCGGGCGCTGCGCGAGCGGGCCTGGCCGCTGCTGCAGACGCCGCGCCGCGATATCGTGCGCCGCTGGCTGGCGCGCCTCCCCGCCGAGCGCCGCGAGAACGACCCCGACCTGCTCCTGATGTGGGGCTACAGCCTGCTGGTCGCCGACCCGGCGCAGGCCAGCAAGGCGATCGAGCAGGCGGCCAAGATGTACCACCGCGCCGGGAACTACACCCGCGAGCTGCGCGCCTACTCGGACCTGGCCGCGCTGCTGTTCTGGCAGGGGCGCCCCGCCGATCTCACGGCGCTCTGCGTGCGCGCGGTGCGCGCGGCCAACCTCGCCCGCGACGCGTGGTCGCGCGGGGCGGCGCTGACCTGCGTGACGGCCATCCTGGCGACGAAGGGGCGCTACGTGGCGGCGCTGCGCGTCGCGCGTCAGGCGGCCGGCCTGCCGCTCAACCCGGCGTGGCGCTGGCTGCTGGCGATGTTCATCGCCAGCATCAGCAACCAGCTCGGCCTGCCGAACGAGGCGCTGGCGGCGATCGACGAGGCCCTCAGCCTGCCGCACGTGGACCTCGACGACCGGCTGCGCCAGAACCTGCTGCACCAGCGGGCGATGGCGCGCGCCCAGCAGGGCCACATCGCCGAGGCGATCGGGCTGGCGCTCGACGCGCATCGGCACCTCGGCGACTACTACCAGGACGGGACGGCCGGCAGCACCACCGCGCAGCTGGCCCTGCTGCTGGCGCTCCACGGCCGCGTCGACGAGGCGGGCACCTACATCGCCAAGGCGCGCAGCGCGTTTCACACCACCGGCGCGCTCGCGCCGCTGGCCGGCCTGCAGGCGATCGAGCTCTACTGCCAGCTGGCGCGCGGCCAGGCCCAGCGCGCCAGCGCCTCGGTGGGGCGCGTGCTGCGCCTGCTGGACGAGGCCGAGGGGTACGCGGCGGACCTGCGGCTGCGGCTGCTGCTGGTCGTGGTGCTCGGCGAGGGCGGCGAGGAGCAGCGCGCGCTGGCGCTCGCCCGCAAGACTGCGGCGCGCATGCAGGAGCACGGCTACCGGCTGTACCTGGCCGCCACCGAGCTGTACATCGCCTACCTGGCCGACCGGTGCGGCCAGGAGGACACGGCGGCGCTGCGCAGCGGCTGGGAGCGGCTGGAGAGCGACGGGCTCGACTTCGTGCCCATGCTGCCGCCGGCCGTGCTCGCCGATGTCGCCAGGGCCGCGCTGCGCCTCGAGATCGCGCCGAAAACCGTCGGCCGCGTGCTCTCGCACCAGATCCCCGAGCAGGCCGTGCCGCTGCTGCAGGAGCTGCTGGACGACCCCACGCCGGCCGTGCGGGCGCACGCGGCGCGCCTGATCGGCGACATGGGCGCAGCCAGCGCGTACAGCGCGCTGCGCGGGCTGACCAAGGACAAGAACGCCGCCGTCCGCGCCGCCGCCGAGGACGCCCTCGGGCGGCTGGTCTACCGGCCGCCCTACGTCCTGCGCGTGCGGACGCTGGGGGCGTTCGCGATCTGGCGCGGCGACCAGGAGGTCCGCGACCGCGACTGGCGCAGCAGCAAGGCGCGCCAGCTGTTCCAGCTGCTGCTCACCGAGCGCGGGCGCGCGCTGCCGCGCGACTGGGTGCTGGACACCCTGTGGCCCGAGATGGAGCCGGAGGCGGCCGCCAACAACCTGCGCGTGACGATCAACCGGCTCAGCAAGGCGCTCGAGCCGGACCGGCCGGAGGGCGCGCCGCCGGCCTACCTGATCCAGCAGGGGGACACCTACAGCCTGAACAGCGCCAGCGATATCCAGATCGACGCGGTCGACTTCGCGGCGGCTGCGGAGGAGGGACGGCGCGCCGAGCAGGCCGGCCGGCGCCAGGAAGCGATCGCCAGCTACCGCCGGGCGATCGAGCTCTACGGCGGCCCCTACCTCCCCGACAACCTCTACGAGGACTGGACGGTGGTGGAGCGCGAGCGCCTGGCGATGCTCTTCAACGAGACGGCCGTCCGCCTCGGGGCGCTGGTGCTGGCTGAAGGGAAGGCCCACGAGACGATCGGCCTGGCCTGGCGCGTCATCGAGCAGGACCGGACTCACGAGGACGCCTACCGCCTGCTGATGCGCGCGCACGCCGCGCTCGGCGAGCGGAACACGGCGCTGCGGCTCTACGCGCGCTGCGTCGCGGTGCTCAAGGAGGAGCTGGGAGTCAGCCCTCTGCCGGAGACGACGGCGCTCTACCACGCGCTGCGCGAGATGCAGTAGCCACGTGAGGCGCACGAGCTCGCCGCCGCTGCGCCTCGCCAACGCAATCGGGCGATTTGCGGGTACAATACGCCGCACGTTCTCGCGGCGCTGCTCGTCGATCGCCCCATGACCCCATCACACATCTCCCAACCCGCGCGCCCGCTCCCGATCCCGCAGCGGAACCGGCTGCCCTTCGCCGCCGGATCTGCAGCGCGCCTCGCGCTGGTCGTGGCCGGGCTGACGCTGCTGCTGACGCTCGTCGAGGCGGCGACGCTGAGCGCCCGCCGCCCGACAGCGCACCTCGAGCTCGGCGCGCCCGAGGCAGCGCTGGTCACCAGCGGGCTGCACGCGCCGGAGCAGGACGGCGAGCGGCGCTTCCGCTGGACCGCCGGGCGGAGCGAGGTGCGCTTCCTGAACGCCGGCCTGGGCGGCGCCCCGGTGCTCGGGCTGCGCCTGGGGACCGCACCTGCGGCGGCGCCGGCCCCCGACCTATCGGTGAGCCTGAACGGGCGGCCCTTCGTAACGCTGGATATCGACGATCGGCCGCGGCAGTACCTGCTGCTCCTTCCGCCGGCGGCGACCTCGGGCGGCACGCTCGCCGTTCAGCTTGAGAGCGCGACGGCGGTCTTCCCGCCGGACACGCGCCAGGTGGGCGTGCGCCTGGAGGCGGTGTGGCTGGACGCGCTGGCGGCGCGGGCGGTCTGGCCTGCCCCGGGCGTCGCGCTGGCGCAGGGCGCGCTGCTGGCCTGCCTGGCGGCGATGCTCCGCTGGCTGCGGGCGAGCTGGCGGCTGGCGGCGGCCCTGCTCCTGCTGGCGGCGCTCGGGCTGCTCGCCGCCCAGCGCTACGTCCCCGCACCGCTCCTGCCGATCTACGTCGCGCGGCTCGGCGGCGCCGCCGTGGCGCTCGCCGCGCTGACGGCGCTGCTTCTGCCGGCCCTCGAGCGGCGCGCGGAGTGGCTCGCCGGCCAGGCGGAGGCTGCTCCCGCGATCGTGCGGGCGCTGTGGGGCGCGACGCTGCTCGCGTGCGGCGTGCGGCTGGTGGGCACGCTCTACCCGCCGTTCGACGCGTACGACCTGACGCTGAACCTGGGGCGCTTCCTGCGCACCATCGGCGGGGATCTGGTGGACACCAACCGCTCGTTCGAGTTTCGCAGCGGAGTCACAGTGTACCCGGCCGGCCCCTACCTGGCGCTGATGCCCGGGCTGCTGCTCGGCCTCACGCCCAAGCTGGCGGTGCAGGGCGGGATCGCGCTGGTCGACGGGCTGGGCGCGCTGGCCACCGGCGCCCTCGCGCTCCGTCTCGGCGCCGGCGCACGGGCCGCGGTCTACGCCGCGCTGCTCTACGCCGCAGTGCCGGTGATGCTGACCTCGCTCTGGTTCGGCCACACGGCGCAGGTGTTCGGGCAGGGGCTGATGGCGCCGCTGGCGCTCGCGCTGCTGGCCGCGCTCGAGCGCGACGGCCGGCGGCCCTGGCTGGTGGCCGCGGCGCTGCTGAGCATGGCGCTCCTGAGCCACATCGGCGTGACCGTGATCGCCGCGGCGTGGCTCGGGCTGGCGTTTCTGGCGCTCTACCCGAGCCTGGCGGCTGGCGCGCGGCTGCGGCTCTTCCTCACCCTGGCCGCGGCCGCCGCCGTGGGGCTGGCGCTGGTCTACGGGCCGGCGGCGCAGCTCAAGCTGGCGGAGATGGGCAAGGTCGGCGAGCAGATCGCGGCGGGCAACGGCCTGCCGGCGTACAACCTGATCTGGCGGGCCTTCCAGATCTCGTTCTACGAGCCGGGCTGGGCGCTGGCGCTCCCCGGGCTCGTGCTCGTGTACGCGCAGCTCAGGAGACGGCCGGGGGCCGCGGCGCTGCTGTGGACGTGGCTGGCGGCGGCGGCGCTCTTCTGGGGCATCGAGATGGCGACCGCGCTGCAGGCGCGCTACCTCGTGTTCCTGGCGCCCGTGGCGTGCATTCTGATCGGGCGCGTCCTCAGCGGCCTCGCCGAGCGCGGAGAAAGCGGGCGCGCCACGGCCTGGACGACCGTGGCGCTCCTGCTAGCCCTGGGCTGTACGACGTGGTACCTGGGAACGTTCCAGAATATCCAGATGTCGATGATCCCGCTGCTGCGCTGAGCAAGCGGCGGAATGCACCATGCCGCTACGTGGTGCGGCGCTCCTCGACCTCAACCGTCAGGCGCGAGAAATCGCCGCTGCACTTCTCGTGAATGAAAGCGAGCGCCTCGTGGATGCAGTGGAAGTGCCGCTCGACGCCGCTAGCGATGTGCCTGATCTGCCCACGCATCGGATCGTCCGCACTGCCCGTGCCCTCCTGCACGACCACCCGCAGCAAAAAGGCCTCGACACGCCGGTTGCCCATACCCTCCTCCTCGTCACCAAACATTGTGCGGATTGTAAGGATGGGCCGTTACCTGGGCGTAACCGCTTGGGCTACGAAGGGCGTGACCTGCGACGCCGCTCGCCCGCGCGCCGGTGAAGGTCGCCGGCGTAGCGATCCCGGCGGAGGGACGCGCGGCCGCGCTCGACCATGATGCGCCAGGCCTCGTCTTCGTCAGTGACAGTCGTGAGCTCGTCGTCGCTGTAGCGGTTTGCCTGCCGCTCGTTGAGGGCCGAGATCCTGCGCTCGTAGGCCTCCTCCTCGGGCGTGCGATCCACCAGGTCGGACCAGTAGCGCCACAGGAAGTAGATCGCAGCGAGGAGGGCGACGGCGAAGATGATGTACACTACACCGACCATAGAACCCTCGCTCTCGCCGGTCCGGTAGTGCGGACAGCCCGGGCGCGGGGAACCGGAGAGGCGTTATGTGTCAAGCGCTCCAGGGCCCCGCGTCGGAGCTGAACGCGCTTGATCGGGTGCATTATAGCAAATAGCGCAGGAGCCGGATGCCGATCCAGATCTGCCGCCTGCTGGCCTTCGATGGCCCGAACATCGCCGCGCCCCAGCCGGGGGTGCTGCTGCACGCGCTCGGCCCGGCCGACGCGAGCGCGGCCCTGCGCGCGGCGCTGAAGGAAGCGGCGCAGCGCGCCGGGGTCGTGATCGGCGCGCTGGACACGAGCGCCGCCCGGCGGGGTGGTTCGTTCCTGCTGAGCGCGAGCTTCACGACGCCGACGCCCGAGCTGGGCGCGGCGGTGGCGCGCCTGGCGGTGGACTGGCTGAATGCAGATGAGGCGGGGGAGGAGGCCGACGCCTACGAGGAGGCGCTGTGGGAGCTGCAGAGGCGGCGGCGGGCCTCGGCCCTCCCGCTGGCGGCGCTCCAGCTGACCGCCCGGGCGCAGTCGCTGAACCTGCCGGCGTTCGTCCGAGACGATGGCGCGCTCCAGATCGGGTCCGGCGTCCGCAGCTGGTCGATCGAACTGGATCGGCTGCGCGCCCGGCCGCACACCGAGCCGATCGCCCTCGCCATGCCGGAGGTCCCGTGGGAGCGAATCGGCGCCGTCCCGCTCGTGGCGGTGACGGGCGGCCGGGCGCGCGACGCCGTGGTCGAAGAGGTGGCGGCGGCGCTGCGGCGCGCCGGCGCGGCCGTGTCGGCGGCGACACAGGCGCCCTTCGACGCCGTGGGCCGGCTGCTGGCAGACCCGTCGGCCGAGGTGATCATCGTGGGCCTGGAGGCCGAGGACCTGCTGCGGCGCGGCCTGCCCTTCACTGGCTGCGTGTGCAGCGCCGTGCTCGGGCTGCCGGAGCCGCCCGCCGTGTGGCACGAGCCCGAGGAGCTGGCGCGCGCCGTGTGCCTCCCGGCCCTGGTGACAGCGGCGGACGGCATCGCGCTGCTGGACGCCGGGGCACCGGAGATCGTCGAGCTGGCGGAGTACGCGGCGGCGCCAACGGTGCTGCTGGGGCCGGAGCCGGACCCGCGGCGCCTCGCGGCCCTGGCCGCGCGCGAGATCCTGGCGCGCCTGGAGGGCCTCCTGGCGTAGAGGCGTCCCGGTGGGCCGTCTCTACGCCGCGCGCCACACCACCCGGTCGTCCGCCAGCGTCACCTGGGCCGCGCCAAGCGCCTCGAGGTAGCTCAGGTGCGCGGCGACCGCGGAGGTGAAGATCGCGTACTGCGGGATGCCGGCGAACGACAGGCCGAGCGCGCGCTGGACGCGGCTGGCGATCTCGGTCAGGTCGCTGGGCTCGGCGAGCGCCGCGCGCACCAGCGCCGACGAGCGCTCGATCGCCGCGCGGTTCGCCGCCAGGACCTCCGGCAGCGCGTCGCGCGGCACGAGGTCGCCGTGGCCTGGGAGGAAGAACCGCTCGCTCCGCCGGCCGAGCGTCTCCAGCGCGGCGAGCTGGGCGGCGATATCGTGGGCGTAGGGGACGCCGTGCTTGCTGAGCACCGCGGGGCCGAAGAAGCCGTCGGCGGCGAAGCAGACGCCGTCCACCGCGACGCCGATCTGGCCGAGGCTGTGGCCCGGCAGCGCGATCACCTCGAGCGTCACGCCGGCCACCTCCAGCCGCTCGCCGTCGATCAGGTGGCCGACGCGCACGCCCTTCGCCATGAGCCACTTGGTCTGCAGGGCCGCGATCGGGCGGGCGCCGAGCGAGAGGTAGATCGGCTCGAGCAGCGGGTTCTCGACCAGCGGCGCCTCGAGGCGCGGCGCGTAGACCTGCACGCCGGGCAGGTTGCGCACGAGATAGTCGTTCCCGCCGATGTGATCGGCGTGGTGGTGGGTGCTGATGATCGCGCGCAGCTCCAGCCCGCGCTCGTCCAGCGCCTTGCGGATCAGCCGGCCGGTGTCCTTGTCCAGCCCGGTGTCCACCGCGATTGCGCCGCCGTCACCGGTGAGGACGACGCCCAGGTTGTTGGCGCCGGGGATGTAGTGGGCGCGGCCGTCGATCGGCTGTAGGAGCGGCATCGGTCTTTCCTTATGGTTCTACGGCTCTGCGGCAGCGTCGCAGCCACAGAGCGGCGGGGAGAAAGCTTCCCGGCTGCGCGGCCACGCGTGGGCCCGCGCGAGATCAGGACGAGCCTGCGGCGGGGTCGTCGGGGCCCTTCGAGCGCGACGCGGCCAGCTCGCGCTCGCGGCGCTCGCGGTACGCGCGGGCCATCTCGTTCGCCCGCTCCGCATCGGCGCGCAGCTCACCGGCGCGGAAGGCGCGCAGCAGGAAGACAGCCGCGGCGATCAGCAGAAGAAAGGCGGCGGCCCCGACCACCAGCTGCAGCATCCCAACCTCGCCGATGAACAGGGACGCGTTCAGCGCGACGACAGCCAGCAGCGCGACGGCGGCGAGCAGGTACGCGCGCCGCTGGTTCGGACGCTCCTGGACCTTGCGGGACTGCCAGACCAGCAGCGCCGCAAACGCCAGCGCGACGAAGATGCGGATGAGACTACCGTCCACGTTCGTTCTCCGTTCGTCATAGAGCGCTTACATGCCGGGGAGGGTGTGGGCGCGAGCGCCGCAGCCGGCACCGCTCGCACCCACACAACACCTCGCCGAGATCCCGGCGCCGTCGCGCCAGCGCATCATTCCAGACGTCCCGAAGCTCAGCTGGCCGCCATCCGGGCCAGCTCCTCATCGACGATCTTCTCGTCCAGCTTCTTGAAGAGCGCCTTGGGCTCCCGCAGCTTCTGGCCGACCGGCAGGTCCCCCGGCTCCCAGCGCCCGATGGCCACCTCGTAGTTCCCGGTGAGCACCCGGTGGCTGCTGCCGTCCTCCTCGGTCTCCTCGCGGAACTCGAGCGGCCCCGAGATGAAGCCCTCGTGGCCGAGCATCTCGTGCAGGCGCTGGCTGCTGAAGGGCAGGAACGGCGCGAACAGCGTCTTGAGGTCGTTCACACAGCGCAGCGCGACGTACAGCACCGTCGCGGCGCGCTCGCGGTCGGTCTTGATCAGCTTCCACGGCTCGCGCTCGCTCAGGTACTGGTTCACCTGCGCTGCGAGCCGCATGGCCTCCCCGAGCGCGGCGCGGAAGCGAGCCGCCTCGATGTGGCCCCCGACGGTCGCGAAGCCGTCCGCGATGGCCGCCAGCAGCGCCCGGTCGCCCTCGTCCAGCTCACCGGGCTCGGGGACCGCGCCGAAGTTGCGGTAGACGTTAGTGAGCGTGCGGTTGACCAGGTTGCCCCAGGTGGCCACCAGCTCGTCGTTGTTGCGGCGCACGAACTCGGCCCAGGTGAAGTCGGTGTCCTGCGTCTCGGGGCCGGCGATCGTCAGGAAGTAGCGCAGCGCGTCGGCGTCGTAGCGGCTGAGGAAGTCGTTGACGTAGATCACGATCCCGCGGCTGCTGCTGAACTTCTTGCCCTCCATCGTCAGGAACTCGCTGGAGACGACGTCGTAGGGCAGCTCCAGCGGCGGGTGCCCCTCGCCGCCGCCGAAGACCCCGCCCGAGCCGTAGCCGAGCAGCATGCTGGGCCAGATCACCGTGTGGAAGACGATGTTGTCCTTGCCCATGAAGTAGTAGTGGCGCGACTGAGGGTTCTGCCACCACTCACGCCAGGCGTCGGGCGTGCCGCGGTTCTTGGCCCACTCGATCGAGGCCGAGAGGTAGCCGATCACCGCGTCGAACCAGACGTAGATCTTCTTGTCGTCGCGGTGCTCGTACTCGGGCAGCGGGATGGGCACGCCCCACTCGAGGTCGCGGGTGATCGCGCGCGGCTTGAGCTCCTTGATGAAATTCAGCGAGAAGGCGCGCACGTTCGGGCGCCAGTGCTCCTGGGCCTCGATCCAGGTCCGCAGCTGCTCGGCGAAGGCCGGCAGGTCCAGGAAGAAGTGCTCGGTCTGCCTGAACTCCGGCGGCGTGCCGTCGATCTTGGAGCGCGGGTTGATCAGGTCCACCGGGTCGAGCTGGTTGCCGCAGTTGTCGCACTGGTCGCCGCGGGCCTCGGTGTAGCCGCAGATCGGGCAGGTGCCCTCGATGTAGCGGTCCGGCAGGGTGCGGCCGGTGCTGGCCGAGAAGGCGCCGAGCGTCTCCTTGCGGAAGATGTAGCCCTTCTCGTACAGCGTCGTGAACAGGTCCTGCGTGACGCGGTAGTGGTTGCGGGTGGTGGTGCGCGTGAAGATGTCGTAGCTCAGCCCCAGGTTGTACAGGTCGTCCCCGATCACCTTGTTGTAGCGGTCGGCGACTTCCCTGGGCGTCAGGCCCTCCTTATCGGCGGCGAGCGTGATCGGCGTGCCGTGCTCGTCGGTGCCGGAGATCATGAGCACGCGGTTGCCTTTGAGGCGGTGGTAGCGGGCGAAGATATCGCTCGGGACACCGAAGCCGGCCACGTGGCCGATATGGCGCGGGCCGTTGGCGTAGGGCCACGCGACAGCGATGAGAATATGGTCAGGCACGGGATGCTCCTGCATGTATCGTGCAGGGTGCGTTGGGCGAAGCGCCTGTCTCGCCAGGCGCGCCTCCGCACGCTGCGATATACGGCTTCCGTCAGGATAGACGATGTGCGTGGGATATGCAAACCGACAGCGGATAGGGTGCGACGCTGCAGGTCAGCGGGTTGAGGAATAGGAGATGGCGGGCGAGGCCGCCATGAAGCCGCGCGGGTTGAGGCGCAGGCCATCCCAGCGCCAGGGAGGGGTGGTGTGCGGTTGTGTGCTGCGAGCGAGCATATCAGAGTGACCGTGTGTTGACCCACAGAGGTGCGGGCGCGGCGCCCTGCGCCCCCACGGGGCACGGAGAAGCCGTTTCGCTTGCCGAGCGGGGCTCGATGCTGCGTAGCGCTGCCGCATCGCCGCGCTCGAGCCCCGGGCGCTCCGTGCCCCCCTGCAGATCCTTCGCTAGCGCCCGGGCTGGCGCGGCGGCCGGCGGGACATCGGCACACCGCGCGACATCCCCGGCTTCTGCCCGCCGAACTTGGCGTGGGCGCCGCCCTGGCGTCCGAACATCTTGCCCTGGGATGATTTCTTCTTTGACATGGCTGAGCTCCTCTCTGCGATGCCCAGGAATCAAACGGGCCGCAGGCTTCAACACCGCCCACGGCCCGTGCATCGCTCAGTTGAGAGGGAGCTCACCCCGACGACACGCTGCCCGTGGGCACGACCATCTGCATCGGCATACCACGCATGACGCGGGGCCGGAAGATGATCATCGTGTCGTACAGCACCACTGTGATACCGTTCCTCTTCGCAGGGCAATCGCCCGAAACTACACGCAGCTATGCTACCACGCCCGCACGCCCGCGTCAATAGCTCGCGCTCCGTCTATGGTCTGAATCTCACCCGGCGAGGTGTCACAAAATCGCGCGCCGCGGTGTATAGTTACCGAAGGCGAACGTTCGCACACAGCGAGGGAAGGATGCTGGACGCCGCCAACCAGCGTGCCGAGGTGCTCGACACCGACGCGCTGCTGCTGGGCAGGCTGCACGCGGGGGACGTAGCGGCGTTCGAGCTGCTGTTCGAGCGGCACTACGCGACGGTCTTTCGGGCGCTCTACGGGCTGACCGGGAGCCACGAGGAGGCCGAGGATCTGGCGCAGGAGACCTTTCTGACGCTGTTCCGCACCCCGCCGCGCCATAAGCCGGGCATGTCGCTCGCGGCCTGGCTGTGCCGGGTCGGGCTCAACCGCGCCTACAACCGGCTGCGCGGGGCCCGGCGCGAGCGGCAGCGCGCCGAGCGCCTGGCGGAGGCCCCGGCGCCTGCCGGCCCCGAGGAGGAGCTGGCGCGCTCCGAGGAGCGAGCGCTTGTGCGGCAGGCGCTGGCGAAGCTCCCGGAGCGGCAGGCGCGGCTGCTGCTGCTCCGCCACGCCGGCCTCTCCTACGCGGAGGTCGCGCAGGCGCTGGAGATCGCGCCGAGCTCGGTGGGGGCGCTGCTGGCGCGGGCTGAGAAGGCGTTTGTGGCCGCGTATGCGGCGGGGAACGACGATGAACCGGTGCTATGACGACGGCGCGCTGCGCGCCTCTGTGGACGGCGCGCTCGGGCGGCCGGAGCTCGATGAGCTGCGGGCGCACCTCCGGGTCTGCCCGTCGTGCGCGGCGCGGCTGCTGGAGCTGCGCGCAGCAGCAGAAAGGACCGGCGCGCTGCTGTCGGCGCCTCAGCCAGATACCCGCGCGGCCTTCGCGCGGACGCTGACCGCGCTCGACCGGGCGCGCGGCGCCGATACCGAACAACCGATAAGGAGAAGCTCAACCATGACCATATCGAGGGGATGGACGCGCAGGATCACCCTGCTCGCCGCGGCGCTGGTCGCGGTCGCCCTGCTGGCGCTCCCGCCGGTGCAGGCCGCCGCCGACCAGCTGCTCAAGATCTTCCGCGTGCAGTCGGTCGTCTTCGTGCCGGTGGACCGCGACCGCCTGCGCGAGCTGGAGCAGCTGGACTTCGACGCCTCGACGCTGTTCGTCGCTGAGCCGACGACGGTCGTCGACCCGGGCGAGCCGGTGACCGTCGCCACCGCCGACGAGGCCGCGGCGATGGTTGGCTTCCCGGTGATCCAGCCGCCGCTCGCGGGCCAGGACACCAGCACGACGTACGCCGTCCGCGGGCGAAGCGTCCAGGAGTTCCAGGTGAACGTCGAGGCCGCCCGGCAGCTGCTGCAGGCGGCGGGCGTGACCGATGTGACCCTGCCGGACGCGCTGGGCAGCGGGCCGATCCGCGCCGACATCCCGCCGATGGTGGTGACCAGCGTCAGCGGCGCGGACTACCGCCTCGACCTGATCCAGGGGCGGAGCCCCGAGGTGACGGTGCCGGACGGGGTGGAGCTGGAGCAGCTCGGCACAGCGCTGCTGCGGCTGCTCGGCACGTCCCCGGAGAAGGCCGCGGCGCTGAGCGCTCAGATCGACTGGAGCACCACCTTCGTGCTCCCCTTCCCGGCGGGCATGTCCGGCGTCCAGACGGTGCAGTTCGGCGACATCACCGCGCTCCAGGTGTCGTCGCGCCGGAGCGACGGGCGTGAGATGCAGCTCTACTGGCAGCGCGGCGACCGCTTCTACGTGCTCAGCACGCAGGGCAACGTCGACGACGCGACGGTGAGCGCCCTGGTCGATGCGACGCGCTAGGCGCTAGCGGCCCGCCTCCCCGGATGACTCCCACGGCTGTGCGGCAGCTTCGCTGCCGCACAGCCGTGGAGCGGTATCGCCCACTTGCCGCCCTTCACATGCTGCTGAGGCACATATGAGCGACCTGGCGATCGAGACAGCCGGGCTCCGTAAAGAGTACGGCGACAAAGTCGCCGTGGCCGACCTCACCCTCGCGGTGCCGCGGGGTGAGGTCTTCGGCTTTCTCGGCCCGAACGGCGCCGGCAAGAGCACATCGGTGAAGATGCTGCTCGGGCTGGTGCGGCCGAGCGCCGGGTGGGCGCAGGTGCTCGGCTGCGCGCCCGGGGACCCGGCGGCCATGCGGCGCGTCGGGTTCCTCCCCGAGCACTTCCGCTTCCACGAGTGGCTGCCGGCGGCGGAGTTCCTCGACCTGCACGGGCGGCTGCTCCAGATGGACCGTGAGACGCGGCGGCGGCGCATCCCCGAGGTCCTGGAGCTGGTCGGGCTCAGCGAGCACGCCCGCCGCCCGCTGTCCGACTTCTCCAAGGGCATGCTGCAGCGCGTCGGCCTCGCGCAGGCGCTCCTCAACGACCCGGAGCTGGTGTTCCTGGATGAGCCGACCTCGGCGCTCGACCCGTTCGGGCGGATGCTGGTGCGCAGCGTGATCCGCGGGCTGCGCGAGCGCGGGACGACGGTGTTCCTCAACTCCCACCTGCTGGGCGAGGTGGAGGCCACCTGCGACCGGGTGGCGTTCATCCGCGAGGGGCGCGTCCTGCGCACCATCGCGCTGCGCGACCTCGGCGCCGAGCAGGTGGAGGTGGAGCTGCGCCTGGACCGGCTCGACCCGGAGCTGCTGGCGTGGCTGCGGGAGATCTCCGGCGACCGGGTGCAGGTGACGGGGGAGCAGCAGCGGAAGGGCGCGGCGGACGGCCTCGATGCGAGCGAGCCAGCCAGCCCGGTCAGCTGCCAGCTGACGATAGACAGCGAGGAGCTGCTCCCGCTGATCGCCGCGCGGGTCGTCGCCAGCGGCGCCAGGCTCTACGCGCTGACGCCGCGCCGCCTCTCGCTCGAGCAGCTGTTCCTCGATGTGGTCGGCGATCGGGACAGCGGGGCGTGACGGGCGCGGCGGCGCACCGCGGGCCCGACACTGCCCCCAGATCGATCCAAAGCCGCAAGGATCAACGAGGCGCTTTGCACCTATCCTAACCCGGCAGCCAATCGTCTTCACCATCCTCCTAGAAAGGCCGCCGGATGTTGCGCACCGTCCTCGTTCTTGCCGCTGCTCTCGCTCTGACCGCCTGCTCCAGCGCACCCCAGCCCGACAGGCTCGCTGAACCTCTGGGCCCTCTGCCGACCGCCGAGATCATCGCGCCAGCGAACCCACTGCCCGGCGAGCGGCCAGCGCTCCAGGCCGCCCCTGAGCCGCGGCTCGCCGTGGCCGCCGCCGAGCTGCTCGATACGCCGGTGCTCGAGGCGACCGCGACGCCGCTGCCGACCCCCGAGCCGTCGCCGACCGCCGAAGATGTCGAAGTCGCCCTTCAGCAGCCGGCGCCGACTGCGGACGCTCCCCGCGCCGTCACGCGGGTGGTGATCGACGCCATCGGGCTCGACCGCGCGCCGCTGCCGGTGGGCGTAGACGAGGCCGGCGTGCCGTTCGTGCCCAAGCACGACGTCGGCTGGTTCCGGGCGAGCGCCGTGCCCGGCGAGGGCGAGAACATCGTGCTGTGGGGCCACGCCCTGCGCTTCCTCGACGCCCCGGACATCCCGGCGCCGTTCGGGCAGCTGAGCCAGCTGGCGCCCGGCGACGCGATCGTGCTCTACGACGCCAGCGGGACGCCGCACACCTACCACGTCGCCCGCCAGGTGTGGGCGACGCCCGACCAGGTGCACTACATCCTTCCGGTGGGCCGCGAGCAGGTGACGCTGGTCTCCTGCATCGGCGATCGCGTGATGACCGAGCGCGGCGTCACCATGACCCACCGGCTGATCACCATCGCCGAGTAGGGCGCGCCCTACAGGTCGCGGCGGCCGAAGGCGCGGGCGGCCAGGAGCAGCGCCACGCAGCTGTAGAGCACGGCGTAGATCACCATCGCCGCGCTGGGCACTGAGGAGACGGTGAACGGCGTCGGGAAGCTGTTCGCAAGCGGCGTCTGCATGAGATAGGCGGCCCGCCGCCAGAGCGCCTCGACCGGCAGCACCAGGCTCGCGATCACGCCCACGCGCACCGCAGCGTCGGACTGCAGCAGCCCGCCGATCTGCTCGACCCACGCGCCGATGAAGGCCAGGCCGTAGAGCAGGAACAGCGCCACGCCGTTGGTGAGCGTGGAGAGGCGCGTGCCGCCGAGCAGCGAGAGCGACACCAGCACCAGCGCCTCGAGAATGAGCAGGCTGAGGCCGGCCAGCGCGTTGGGCGGCCAGTAGCCGGTCTGCACGGCCATCACCAGCAGCACGCCGCCCCCGAGCAGCATCAGGTACAGCGCCAGCATCACGGCGTATCCCAGCCACTTGCCGACGAGCACCTGCCAGCGCCGCAGCGGTTTGGTGACGATCGCCTGGATGGTGTGCGAGCTGATCTCGCCGGCGATCGTATCGACCGACGCGAAGATCGCCAGCATCACTGTCAGGAAGTGGACGACGTACAGCCCGGCGACGGTCAGGAAGCCACGTATCTGCTGGACGACCATCGCCGGCGCGCCCTCGCTCTCCAGCTCGGCGGAGATCAGCCGCACGCCGATCCCGTACACCAGCAGGAACAGCGCGCCCGCCGCGAGCGCCGCCAGCACCATGCGCCTGCGCCGGGCCTCGTGGAAGGTCAGCCAGGTCAGTGTGAGGATGGTGTTCATTCAGTCTTCGTCTGCCCCTCGGCGGTACTCGCCAGGAGCTCCGTCACCACACCGACCAGCTGGGTTAGCTCGAACGGTTTGGTGATGTAGCGGCACCCAGAGCGGCTCAGGAAGTCGGTGGTCACATCGTTCCCGACATCGCCGGAGAGAAAGATGAGCCGCCGCACGATGTGGGGCATGGTCTCCTGCAGCTGGGCGAAGAACTGCTGGCCGCTGAGGTCGGGCAGGCGCAGATCGCAGAGCACGGCGTCGTACCGGGCGCCCCGCAGGCGCTCCAGGCCATCACGGGCGCGGTGCACGACGTCGACCTCCATACCGGCCCGCTCCAGGGCGCGCTGCATCACCGAAGCGACCGTGGCCTCGTCGTCGATCACCAGCACCCGCGCCGGGCACGCCCGCTGCTCCGCCGCATCCGAGCGCCGCTCGCCGGCCTGCGCCTCGCCGTGCCAGCGCCGCTGGTACACTCGGGCGGCGAGCAGCGGCATGTGCGCAGCCATCGCCTCCTCAGCCGGCAGGAAGGTGTCGGCGCCTGCGGCCAGCGCGTCTTCCTGGCTGACCCCGCCGGCGCCGATGAACACCACCAGCAGCCCAAGCCCTGCCGCGCGAATCTCACGCACAAACGCCAGCCCGTCGCCATCCACCTGGCAGCCCTGTATCACCAGAATGTCGTACGTCTGTGACGCCAGGTGATAGCGCGCCGCCGCGAGCGTGGTAGCAACCGTCACCTCGCACGTCATGCCGCCGCTCGAGGGCGTGCTCCAGGCTAGTCCCTGGCCACCGAATGATGGATGTACGTACAGCAAGCGCAGCATAGTCGTGTCTTCGTTGTTTGGGATGAAATACACCGCTAGAACATAGCGAGCATGGCTGAGGAGAAACGAGACACGCCATCCTATGATGACAAGTAGAGGAGAAGCGGCATGGCACCGCTCCAACCGCATAGCGCAGCGGTTGAGTAGCGTTTGTATTGTACCCTCGTACCGTGCGCTTGTCTATAAGCGCTCGCGCCTATATCTTTGACGTGCGTATTCGCCCGCGCCAGCGCTCCACGAGAAGCTGTGGAGTGCCGCAGGTCCTCCCCATCTTCGCCGCCTGCGCTGCGCGGCGCCCGTGCGGAGGTGGCGCTATAATCTGACGAGCACGCCGGTCGCGGGGTGCTGGAAGCTTTCACCTCCAACACCCCAGCGCCGTGGAAGACGTGTTATCGGGAGCGCCCATGGACACCATCGAGTCACGAGTCGCCGCGGTGCGGGAGCGCATCGCCGCCGCCGCCCGCCGCGCCGGCCGGTCTGAGGCGGAGATCCGGCTTGTCGGCGTCACGAAAACCCACCCCGCCGAGGCGATCGCCGCCGCGCTCGCCGCCGGCGTGAGCGAGTTCGGCGAGAACCGCGTGCAGGAAGCCGAGGCCAAGATCGCCGCGCTGAGCCACCTGCGCGACCGCATCACCTGGCACCTGATCGGCCACCTGCAGAGCAACAAGGCCAAGCGCGCGGCCGGGCTCTTCGACCTGATCCACTCGGTCGACAGCCTGAAGATCGCGGAGCACCTGAACCGCCACGTGGCCGCGCGGGCCCCAGAGCCCGGCGCCGCGCCGTGCGATGTGCTGCTCCAGGTCAACGTGAGCGGCGAGGAGAGTAAGGAGGGCTTTGCGCTCGCCGGCTGGGAGGAGCGGCCGGCGGTGCTCGAAAGCTTCGCCGCCGAGGTGGCCGCCATCGTCGCCCTGCCGCATCTGCGCGTGCGCGGCCTGATGACGATCGCGCCGTGGGGCCCGTCGGCCGAGCTGGCCCGCCCGACGTTCCGCAGCGCGCGCCGGCTGCGCGATGAGCTCGCCCGGCGCTTCCCACATGTGGACTGGGAGCATCTCTCCATGGGCATGACCGACGACTTCGAAGTCGCGGTCGAGGAGGGGGCGACGATCGTGCGCGTCGGGCGGGCGCTGTTCGGCGAGCGCGCCTGACTTGCGGCATCAGAATGCCTATGCTAGGATAGGCGTCGCGTTTTTCCGGCCGCGCCGGACCAGATACAGCTGAAAGGGGATGGGCGGTGAGCATCCTGGTTGATACTACTACCCGGCTGCTTGTGCAGGGCATCACCGGGCGCGAAGGTGAGTTTCACACCCGCCAAATGATCGCCTACGGCACCAACGTGGTCGCGGGCGTTGTGCCCGGCCGCGGCGGCCAGAAGGCGATCGACGGCAAGGTGCCGGTGTTCAACACCGTCGCGCAGGCCGTGGCGGAGACGGGAGCCAATACCTCGGTTATCTATGTGCCGGCGCCGTTCGCGCCCGACGCCATCCGCGAGGCGGCTGCGGCCGGCATCAAGCTGATCGTCTGCATCACCGAGGGCATCCCGGCGCTGGACATGGTGAGCACCTACGCCTTCGTCAAGGAGCATGGCGCGCGGCTGATCGGCCCGAACTGCCCCGGCCTGCTCACGCCCAACCAGGCCAAGGTCGGCATCATCCCCGGCAACATCGCCACGCCGGGGCCGGTGGGCGTGGTCTCGAAGAGCGGCACGCTCACCTACGAGGCGGTCGACGCGCTGACCCGCATCGGCCTCGGCCAGACGACGATCGTCGGCATCGGCGGCGACCCGATCATCGGCACCTCGTTCGTGGAGGTGCTCGAGCTGTTCCAGAGCGACCCCGAGACCAAGGCGATCGTGCTGATCGGCGAGATCGGCGGCCGGGCCGAGATCGACGCCGCCGAGTTCATCGCCGCGAACGTGACCAAGCCGGTCGTCAGCTTCATCGCCGGCCAGACGGCGCCGCCCGGCAAGCGCATGGGCCACGCCGGGGCGATCATCTCCGGCGGCGAGGGCACGGCGCAGGAGAAGATCGCCGCCCTGTCGGCCGTGGGCGTCAGGATCGCGCGCCTGCCCACTGATATCGCCCAGCTGGTGAAGGAAAGCCTCGCGTAGGTGTGAGGTCGGGGGCGGCTTTGCCGCCCTCGATCCTTTCTCTCCCGCCGGAAGAGCGGAACCTGGGCGGGCCGCCGCCGCTCCAAACCTCCCCATGAGCACGACGAACCGAAAGCGCACCTTCTACGAGGACTACGCCGTCGGCGACGAGTTCCTCACCCCGGCCCGCACCGTCACCGAGGCCGATGTGGTGGCCTTCGCCGGGCTCACCGGGGACTACAACCGCCTCCACACCGACGCCGAGTACATGCGCGGGTCGATCTTCGGCGAGCGCATCGCCCACGGCCTGCTCGGCCTCTCGATCGCCAACGGCCTGAAGTACCGCACCGACATGGACTCGGACGGGGTGATCGCCTTTCTCGGCCTCACCTGGCAGTTCGTCGGCCCGATCAAGATCGGCGACACGATCCACGCGCTGCTGCGCGTCGCCTCGATGCGCGAAACGAGCAAGCCTGACCGCGGGATCGTGATCTATGGGGTGAAGGTGCTCAACCAACGCGGGGAGACGGTGCAGGAGGGCGAGTTCACGATGCTGCTCAAGCGCCGGCCCGCCTCCGAGGGCCCACAGGAGGCGTAGCGCGCCTGAGCGCGGCCGGCTCGCAGGCCGGCGCCACGGGTCCATCGGGCGACGCTAGTTCTTGGCGCCGCCCTCCGGTCGCCGGGTGTCCACAGGCGGCCGGACGGCGCCCGAGGCCAGCACGTTGCGGGTCTGCTCGCTTGGGCTTGGCTGGCGTGAGGCCGGGGGCCGCACCTGGATCTTGTCGATCCGCCGCCCGTCCATATCCATCACCTGGAACGTATACCCCTCCCAGGCCGCGGTTTCGCCAACCGCCGGGATGCGCCCTAGCAGCGCCAGCACGAAGCCCGCCAGCGTCTCGAAGCCGTGCTCGCGCGCGAGCTCCTCCGCCGCGGCGGGCAGCCCCAGCTGCTCCCGAGCGTCCGAGAAGGGGAGCAGGCCGTCGGCCAGGTAGCTGCCATCCTCCATGCGCATGATCGGGGCATCGGCATCATCGGTCTCGTCCGAGATGTCGCCCACCAGCTCCTCGAGCAGATCCTCGAGCGTCACGACGCCGGCCACCTGGCCGTACTCGTCCAGCACCAGCGCGAGGGCGCTGCGGCGCTGCTTCAGGATCTGAAACACCGCCGAGGCGCGCTGGCTCTCGAGCACATGGAGCGGGGCGCGCAGCAGCGACCGCAGATCGATGGCGGTCGGGTCGGCCCAGGCGTGCAGCAGATCCTTGACGTAGAGAATGCCGATGATGTGGTCCAGCGAGCCCTGGTAGACCGGGATGCGCGAGTAGCCCGACTCGGTGATCGCCTGCAGCACCTCGGGCACCGGGGTCTCGATATCGACCGCGACGATCTGCGTGCGGGGGGTCATCACCGAGCGCACCGGGCGGTCGGTGAAGGTGAACACGTTGCGGATCAGCTCCCGCTCGGAGGCCTCGACCGTGCCCTCGGCCGCGCCCTCGCGCACCAGCGCCATGATGTCTTCCTCGGTCACCGGCTGCTCGGTGATGTTGCCGCGCCCCAGCAGGCGCAGCACCAGCTCGGTCGAGAACGTCAGGAACCACACCACCGGCGCCGCGACCCGCGCCAGCCGCTGCATGAACGGCGCCACGAAGATGGCGATGCCCTCGGCGTTCTGGAGCGCCATGCGCTTCGGCACGAGCTCCCCGAGGATCAGCGAGAGGTAGCTGATGGCGAGCGCCACCAGCGCCGGAGCCACCGCGGCGGCGTAGGGCGCCACCAGCGGCACCTGCTCGAGGTAGGCCTGCAGCACGCTGGCGATACTCGCGCCGCCGAAGACCGCCGCGAACGTGCCGAATAGGGTGATGCCGACCTGTACAGTGGAGAGGAAGCGGCTCGGATCCTCGCCCAGTTTGAGCGCCGCCTGCGCCCCGCTGCTCCCCTTCTCGGCCTGCTGCTCCAGGCGACCCTTCCGCGCCGAGACGACGGCGATCTCGGAAGCGGCGAAGAAGCCGTTCGCCAGGATCAGCACCAGGATGAGAATGCTCTCGAACAAGCGCCCCTCAGACATCCAACGGCCGAGCGCCCTGGCAACCACTCCACAGCCCGCGCCGGTGCTTCGCGCACGCCGTCATGACACGACTTACGCAGCGGCCCCATCCGCCGGAGCGGAACCGAGCGTCGTGAAGGGCCTTGCGGCCCTCCACACCTCCCCGGAAGGAGGGCGGGCGGCACAACCGCGTAACTCGAGGTCATTATAGCAGAGGGTTTGCCACAGGCTCTTCACGAATGAGGCGGGACGGGCTGGCAGGGCGGCGGATTCTTCGGCCGTGAGCTGCCGGACTGTGTGTCTACTCCAGGTACGCCTGCAGCCGGGCGCCGAGATCCGGCGCGCGCAGGTGGCGCAGCGCATCGGCCTCGATCTGGCGCGTCCGCTCGCGGGTGATGCCGAACTCGATCCCGATCTCTTCGAGCGTGCGCCGCCGGCCGTCCATGAGGCCGTAGCGCATCTCGATGATCGTCCGCTCGCGCTCCGGCAGCTCGAGCAGCGCCTGCCCCAGATCCTCGGCCAGCATGCGGCGCACCGCGATCTCCAGCGGCGCGTCGCCGTCGCCGTCGGTGAGCAGCTCGCCCACATACCCCTCGCCGTCGCCGCCGAGCGGCTGCTCGAGCGAGATCGGCTGCGCCGTGGTCTGCAGCAGCCGGCGCACCTTCCGCACGCTCACCCCCAGCGCCTCGGCGATCTCCTCGGGCGTCGGCTCGCGTCCCAGCGCCTGCTCGAGCTGGCGCGCCACCCGCCGCAGCTGCCCGATCGCGTCGTTCATGTGAACCGGGAGGCGGATCAGGCGGCTCTGCTCGGCGATCGCGCGCGTGATCGCCTGGCGGATCCACCACGTCGCGTAGGTCGAGAAGCGGTTGCCCCGCGCGGCGTCGAACTTCTCCACCGCGCGCATCAGGCCGATGTTCCCTTCCTGGATCAGGTCCATGAACGCGAGCGGGCCGCCGATGTACTTCTTGGCGATGCTCACCACCAGCCGCAGGTTGGCCTGGATCAGCTGGCGCCGCGCCTCCTCCCCACGCATAATCAGGCGCTCCAGGTGCAGGCGCTCGGACCAGCTCTGCCAGCGGCGCTGCTGCAGCTGCTCCTGCGCCTCACGGCCACGCTCGATGTCGTGCGCGAGGGCGACTTCGTCTGCGGCGCTCAGCAGCGCTACCTGGCCGATCTCGCGCAGGTAGAGCTGCACCGAGTCCTCCATCGGTTCGGCGTCGCGCTCGCCAGCCTCGGCCAGGTCTTCCTCCCGATGTTCGTCCCAGGCGAAATCGGCGTCGCGGGGGGCAGCGCTCGCCCCGTTCGTACTGCGGCGCGGTGCTGCACGGCGAGTTGCTTTCTTCATCTTGGCTCCGTGGCAGGCTCAGACGCGGTATGTCCGGCTGTCGGCGGATCGCATCAGGATCGCGAAGGGGCAGGACGTCGCCTGCCCCTCACACTATAGTTACCGCTTGAGTCCGCCGAAAGTTACTGCTGGCGGTTCAGCACGAATTCGCCGATCTCCGCCAGCGCTCGCCGCGCCGGGGAGGGCGGGAAGCGCCCCAGGTGGCTCACCGCCCGCCCGATGAGCGCCCGCGCCTCCTCCATCGCCCGAGCCGTACCACCCGCCGCAATCACTGCCGCCACCAGCTGCGGCACCTGCGCCGGGTCAGGCCGCGCGGTGCGCGCCACCTCGCGCAGCAGCGGCTGGTGGCTCTGCGCCACCGCGTAGATCAGCGGCAGCGTCAGCGTCCCCTCGCGCAAGTCGTTCCCGGCCGGCTTCCCAAGCAGGGCCTCGTCGCCGGTGAAATCCAGCACGTCGTCGACGATCTGGAACGCCAGGCCCAGGTCGTAGCCGTAGGCCCCTAGCGCCGCGATGGCGCTCTCGTCGCCGCCCGCCACCGCGATGCCGGCTTTGCAGGCCGCCTCGAAGAGCGCGGCTGTCTTGCTGCCGATCTTGTGGAAGTACTGCGCCAGCGCCACGTCGAGCGGCTCCAGCTGCGTCACCGGGCTCAGCTCGCCCTCGACGATCGTCTGGGCCGCGTCGGTGTAGAAGCGGATGATGCGCGGGTCCGGCTCGCTCGCCAGCTCGTACGCCGCCAGCGCGAAGAAATAGTCGCCCAGCATGAGCGCCACATCTTTGTCCCAGCGGGCGTGGACCGTGACCCGCCCGCGGCGCTGCCCGGCGTTGTCGACCAGGTCATCGTGGACCAGCGAGGCGGCGTGCAGCAGCTCCACCGCCACCGCCGAGTGCGAGGCGCGCTGGAAGCTGTACTCGCCCAGGTGCGCGGAGAGCAGTACCAGCGCCGCGCGGATGCGCTTGCCTCCCGCCGCCATGGTGTGCTCGCCGGCCTCCGCCAGCAGCTGCGAGCGCGATGCCGTGCGGGCCAGCAGCATCTGCTCGAGCGCCGCCATGTCGTCCGCGATCTCTGCCCGTCGCAGCAGATCGCCCAGGCTGGTGGCCGGCGGCCACGCTGCCGAGCGCGCCGGCTCGGAGTGCCGTTGCGCCGACAGGTCGAGCTGAAGAGGGGAAAGCCCCATCGCACGCACTCTTTCTAGCTGCTCGCATCCCGTGCCCTCGGGCGGTTCTGTCATAGGATCCGCTTCGTCTACTTTGTGAAGGAAGGCACGATTGTATTATACTGTCCGTAACCGAAAAGTCAAGAGCGCCGGGTCTTTATGCACAACAGTTGCATGGGTTATGCACATCAGATCGGGCGCGTTCGCAGCGCAGCGGCGCGAGTTCGGGGCGGCCCGCAGGCTCGTGCCGAAGGCCATCACAGCGCCTTCTGGTTCTCGCGCGCGCTCTCGAGGCGGCCCAGGTGGCATGCCTCGCTGAGGCTCACCAGATAGGGCAGATCATCGCCGTACTCGATCACGCTGATGCTGGCGTTGGTCACCCAGATCCGGTTGATGCGGTCCATGTTCATCCCGAGCGCATCCGCGACCAGGATCTTGACCACGACGTCGTGGGTCGAGATCAGCACGTTGCTTTCGGCGTACTCCAGCAGCAGGCGATCCTTGAAATCCAGCACGCGCTTGAGGATATTGCTGAAGCTCTCGCCATTCGGCATCTGGGCGCGCGTCGGGTGCATGCGCCACTCGCGCAGCCCGTCGCCGTAGCGCTCCTTCACCTCATCCACCATCAGCCCCTGCCAGTCGCCGTGGTGGATCTCAAGCAGCGCCGGCTCGTTGTAGAGGGGGACATCGGGGTGATAGCGCGCGACCGCGGCGGCCGTCTTCGCGGCGCGCTGCAGCGGGCTGGTGAAGATAACATCGAGCGGTTCGTTCCGCAGGCGGTTAGCCAGCGCCTCCGCCTGCCGCAGCCCCAGCTCCGAGAGCGGCGCGTCGGCCTGGCCCTGGTACCGGCCGATGCGGTTCCACTCGCTCTCGCCGTGCCGGATAATGATCAGTCGCATAGCCAAGAACCGGTTCACCTTTCCTGAAGGCCGCTCCGTGCCCGGCGGGGCAGCCGGAGGCGGCTACGGGCGCCCGCGCATTATAGCGTATCCTGTGGTACGATTCCCGTGTTCGGCTGCTTTTGACAGATCTCCCTCGCGATGCGACGACAGCGTCTTTCGCATTGGCAAGACTGTCATTCAGCACAAAGGCTCAGCCAGATGGACACACTCTTCAAGCTGGTGTACTTTGCTGGCATCCTTGTCGAGATCGTGGTGCGCCTCCCCTATGGGCGGCAGCATCGCCAGCTCCCCAAAACCGACCAGCGCATCTCACCTGCTGAACGTGGCCTGCTCGGCTTGCTCTTTGTCGGCATGTTCCTCATTCCGCTGCTCTTCAGCCTCACCTCCTGGCTGCGTTGGGCCGACTACCGCTGGCCGCCTGCCACCAAGGCGCGCGCCGGCACGCTTGGGAGCCTCTTCCTCGCTGCTGCAGTGTGGCTGTTCTGGCGCGCCCATCGTGACCTCGGCGCGAACTGGTCGCCCTCTTTGGAGATCACGAGCCAGCACACGCTCGTGACTGAGGGCGTCTATCGCAGCATCCGCCATCCCATGTATGCCTCACAGTGGCTCTGGATGGTTGCACAGGCCTTGCTGTTGCACAATTGGGTTGCTGGCCTGGCAGGGGTGGTGGGGTTCGTGCCTTTGTACCTGCTACGCGTCCCACGCGAGGAGCAGATGATGCTGGAGCACTTTGGCGAGGCGTATCAGGCCTACGTGGCGCGAACTGGCCGGATCGTGCCACGAGTACACGCCACAGGATAGCGCGGGCGAATGCGCTACGAGGCGGCCGAACACTGCGCGGCAGCCGACCGGCTGAATCGCGACCTTTTTGGAAGGTGGATTCGCGCTTGCCGCCCCACCGCTCTATAACCGGCGTAGCTTCAGCCGGCGGCTGAGCTCCACCGATCCGCGCCCTCGCGGTACAATTCGAATGAGAACATCTCCCCGGAGGGGAGCAATGAAACGATCGCTAGACCCGAACATTTCGACACAGACCGAGCTGGGGCACCTCCGCGACCTGCTCGACGACGCCGAGCGCCAGGTCGTTGTGATGCACGAGACGTCCACCGGCGCCCGCGATGTCATCCGCGCCATGGACGAGATCGACCGGCTGCTCGCGCTCGTCGCGCGGTCCGGGGTGGATGTGCGCGCCGAGGAGGGGCGCGCCGAGTTTCTGCGCCGGCGGCTGACCCGCGCCGCCCCCGGCGTGGTGCGGCTGGTGCAGGCCGCCGACCTGAGCTCAACCCTGAGCGACAGCCCGACCTGGCAGGCGATCCTGGCCGCTCAGGCCGAGCAGAGCAGGCAGCGCGTCCGCCGGCTGTTCATGGTCGGCGGGCCGATCCTGGCGGTGCTGCTCACGATCATCGTGCTGACGCTGCTCTTCCCGCCGCCGCCGCAGGCCAACCTCACCGCGATCCGCCGGCTGGCTCAGGAGGGGCAGATCGACGAGGCGCTCGCCACCGCGCAGGCCGAGGCGACGCGGGTGCCAACCGATCCCGAGGCGGCGCTGTGGATCGGGGCGCTGCAGACGATCAAGGGGGACACAGCTGCCGCCGAGGCGGCCTGGGAGGAGGCACGGCGCCTGATCGACGACGAGATGAGCTTCTACTTCGAGCGCGGGTCGGCTCTGCTCGAGGCGGGCAGGCCGGACGACGCGGAGCCAGACGCCCGCCGCCTGATCGAGCAGCCCACCACTGCGCCGACCGGCTACCTGCTGCTGGGGGGCATCGAGGAGGCGCGCGGCCGGGTGCCGGAGGCGATCGCGGCGTTCCAGCAGGCGGCCGACCTGGCCCACGCTGCGGGCAACAGCCAGCTAGAGGTCATCGCCAAGACGCGTATGGGCATGGTGATGCAGGCCAGCGGCATCCCGCTCACCCCGACGCCGTAGGGCGTACCCGCCACCCTTGGCGGCCAGGGGCTAGTCCGGGAACAGCTCCTCCATCTCCTCGCGCGCCCGCTGGCGCGTCTCGAGCGTGTCGAGCCGCCCGACGGCCCGGTAGAACTCGGCGTCGTAGGGGCGGGTGCGGATGACCACCGGCATCGGCACGGCGTGGCCGAGCACGAGCGCCTGCTGGCGCGTGTCCAAGCTGGCGAGCACCGCGCGCAGGCTCGCGGCCCCGCTCACGCCGGTGAACACCGCGTCGATGTCCCGGTCATCGTTGAGCAGCGCCGTCACCCGGCTGCCGAGCTGGCTCATGACCTCCGGGTCGATCGACGAGGGCCGCTGGTCCACCACCAGCAGCGTGACGCTGTACTTGCGCAGCTCGCGCGCGATCGTGCCGAAGATCGTCTGCTTCGCCACCTGCGGGTTGAGGAACTTGTGCGCCTCCTCGATCGTGATCATCAGCTGGCGCGGCCGGTCGGCCTCATTCTTCGTGCGCGTGTAGAGCTCGGTCTGCTCCACCCAGCGGCGCCGGATGCGGCGGGTGATGATATTGGCCACCAGCATGTAGGAGAGCGCGTCGCTGTGGCGGCCGAACTCGAGCACGACGTGCCGGCCGTGCGAGAGCGCGTCGATCATGCGGTCCACCGCCTGCGTGCCGGCGCGCTCCTTCACAAACCCCAGCCGCGCCACCTGCTCCAGCTTGCGCTTCAGCGCGCTGATCGCGCCCGCGTGCCCCCCGCTCTCCTCGGCGAAGGCCCGGATCGCCTCACCGTTCATCCCGAGCAGCGCCTTCAGCCACCCCTCCTTGAAGCGGTCCACGAGCAGATAGGCCGACTCGGCGGCGGTCGGGTTGAGGTTGAGCTCGTCCTTGATCGTCTCGATATCGGCGACCTCGATCTGGTCCAGGCCGATCACCACCTCCTCGTCCACCTGGACGCCGCGGTTGCGTGAGGAGGCCGGGTCGATCGAGTACACCAGCACTTGCGGGCCGAACAGCTGCCGCAGCCCCTTGACGAACCCGCCGTTCTCCGACTTCGAGTCCCAGCCGTACTCGCTGTGCATGTCGAAGATCAGGTTCGAGGCGACACCGGCACGGATCGTGCCGCAGATCAGCAGGCGTGTCAGGAAGCTCTTGCCGGTGCCGCTCTTGCCGAAGATGCCGTTCGAGCGCTCGACCAGGCGGTTCAGGTCCAGGCACACCGGCACGTCCATATCGAGCGGCCGGCCGATCTCGAAGTGGCTCGCGTCCTCGCGCCCGAACACCCGCTGGAAGTCGCGCTCGTCCGCCTCCAGCACCGGCGCGAAGTGGCGCGGCACGGTCTTCGGCGGCCGAAGCTCGTCGTTCAGGTCGCGCGGCAGCATCAGCATCGGTTTCAGCGCCACGGTGCCGTAGGTGGAGGTTCCGGCCAGCACTTCGTGGAAGAACAGGTCGCCGTTCGGGGGATCAACCAGTACCTTCTGGTTGGTTGCCTCCAGCACCACGTCGGTTATCATACAGAAAAACTCGTGGCGCTCGCCCTGCACAACGACGAACTGGCCGACGCGCATATCCTCCACACTCTCGCGTCCATCCAACCGCGCGCACAACCCCTCTGCGAGCGAACCGCTAGTTATCACGCCGATCCGCGCCCGATTCCCTGGAGGCATAAGCTGTTTCCAGTGCTCAACTGATGGCGGGGACTGCCAGACTAGCACAAATATACCATTCATCCCCTCCATGTCAAGCCGCGAACTCGCGGCTGCACGTTGCAAGTGGTAACACGACTAGCTGCGGTGCGGCGCCGCGGCACCTGCCGCGGGCAGAGATGCAGCGGAGGATTCGCCTCCCTAAACCCCTCCAGAGGGTGTGGGAATGAGGCCAGCGCGTACGTCGTGCGGCAACAGACGCAGTCGTTGCCAGCGGCACTCTTCACGAAGGAGGTGAGGCGGGCCACAGCGTGGACGCTTCGTTTGATCGCTGTGGCGGAGTGAGCGGAAAGGCGCGCGCTTCGCGGATGCCTCCCTTCGGGGACGCCTGCGGCGTGCAGAGGCACCCGGCCACCCCGAACCCGTGGCCGCGGGGCGGGGAATCGTGATTCTGTGGCGAAATCTGCACCCGAACCATCCGCAAATAGTCTATGGTGCCACGTTTGATAGATTGGAGCCTCGCTCTGGCTGTCGCGCTCGCGTTCGCCAGCGGCCTCCTGAGCCTGGTCAGCGGGCGCCCGCAGGGCTGGTGGGTCTTCTTCATCCACGGGGTCGCCGGCCTGTGGCTGCTGCCGCTGACGGTCTGGAAGCTGGCACGAGCATGGCGACGCCTCGCCAGCCCGCAAGCCTGGGAGCAACGCACGCTCCTCGGAGCAGCGGCGGCACGATGGTCGTGGCCGGCTACAACCTGCTCCACTGGCACATTCTCTTCGGGTTGCTGCTCACCGCGGCAGTCTCGGCACATATGGTCGCCCGCGCGAAGCCGCTGGCGGCGCGCCACCAACGCGGCCGTCGGCGCTTCACAGGCTCACGTGAGGGTGGCAGCTACAGGGGCAACGGCGCCTCTCCGGTGGTCAGCTGGGTGGCTGACCGACCGGCGCCGATGGCGGTCGCCGACTGGCGCCTGCAGGCCGGCGGCGCCGTTAGGTCACCGCTGGATGTGACGCTGGCTGACATAGGCGAGCGCTATATTCCGGTGGAGGTCGAGGCGATCCTCGACTGTACCGGCGCCGCGGGTTCCAGTGGGTCAAGTGGGTGACGAAGATCGAGGTGCTGGAGGAGCCGGACCCAGGCCAGCTACCGGCGATCTACCTGAACGGCATTGCGCCCGGCGATCGTACGAGGGCAGCGGACCGGACAATTCTCACGAACTCATCACTTTCGGGCTCGTAAGCAGACGTTAGAATTAGGAAGCATCTCAGCCGAACCGTATGCGCATGAGCACCCAGCGTCACATCCTGATTGTCGAAGACGAAGAGCAGGTGCGTGACTTCCTGTCACGCGTCGTCCGGCGCGTCGCCCCCGACGCTACGGTGACTGCGGCGAGCAATGGAGCCGAGGCACTCGAGGTGTTCGCACGCCTCGGCGGCGATCTCATCATCACCGACCACCGCATGCCGGTGATGTCCGGCATGGAGCTGCTCCAAGCCGTGCGCCAGGTCTCGCGCAGCACGCCGGTAATCATCATCTCGGCCGACCCCACGATCGAGCACCAGGCGCGCGCGTCGGGCGCCACGGCCTTCTTCTTCAAGCCGGTCACCCTCACCGAGGTGAGCCAGGCCGTGCGCAACTGCCTCGAAACGGCCCCCCAGGGGCCAGCGGCGTAGAGACACCCGGCGCGGGCACCTCTACGCCGCCGACGCACGTCGCTACGCCGCTGATCGCACCGGCCGCGGGATATGCGGCCTGGCGCGGAACGTGGGCCGGCGCCGGCCGGGGCGGACCATGCGCGGCGCCTGCTCGCGGTTCACGCGGCGCTCCACCGGCACGGGAGCTGGGGCAGGCCGCCGGACCGTCTCCAGCTCCTCCGCAGCGTACCCCAGCTGGCGCATGATCGCGCCGAGGCTCTGCGGCGCCACCTCGCGCACGACCAGCGCGTCGCCGTCGCGCTCGATGATCACGCGCCGCATCTCGGGCGTCAGGCAGTGGTGAGCGCCGCCCCGCCCGGCGATCATCTGCTGGTAGGCGCCCACGCCGAACACGGCGACCACATACGGCCGCCCGCCGGCCGCCTCATCCGTCCCCAGTCCCTCCGGCGCGCGGGGCAGCACCAGCGGCGGCTGGCCCGGCCGCGGGAAGAAGTCGTCCGAGTCGCACGTGTAGCGCCCGGCGAGCCGCACCTCCTGCGCTACATCCTCCCAGCCGTCCAGCGGCAGCACGATGAACTCCTGGCCCTGCACGATCAGCGTGTCCGGCAGCGTCACCATCAGGCTGCCGTTGAGCAGGTACCAGTCCGGCGCGCCCGCCTGCCCGGCCTTCACAGCGCCGACCTCCATCAGAAAGACGTTGTGCGACGCCACGGTGTAGCGGCCGAACTCGCCGACGACATCCGGCTGCGGCACGCCGTAGGCGGCGCAGCTGGCCGCCAGCGTCTCCATGAGCCGCGTCAGGAACCCCTGGTAGTCGAAGCAGAAGTCCAGCGCGTAGGCCGACGTCGGCATCCCGCCGCCGAAGTTGAACATCCGCAGCCCGGGGACAACTCGGCGCAGCTGGGAGTAGGCCTGCGCCGAGCGGCTCAGGCGCGCCATCCAGGCGTCGACGTCCTCCATCTGGCTGCCGACCATCGCGTGGTACATCACCAGCTGGTGCGGGGTGCCGGCCAGCCGCTCGGCGACCTGCGCGATCTCCTCCGGCGTCAGCCCGAACCGCTCCCCGCCCGGGTGCTCCGGGTCGACCGTCGCGGGGGCGTGGCGCTCGCGGACGCCGAACAGCATGGGGGCCGGGCAGCGCTGGAGGTAGCGCTCCAGCTCGCGCAGGTCGTCCAGCACCGGCACGATGCGCTCGTAGCCGGCGGCGCGCAGCTGGATGATCGCGTCGATGTAGGCGCTGTCCTTCGAGCCGTTGCAGAACATGTAGCGGTCGGACGGCAGCACCCCCTGCCGCCAGAGCTGGTGCGCGATCACCACATCGGCAGTCGAGGAGGTCTCGTAGTGGGCGCCGGACTCCAGCGCCGTCCGCACGACCTCCTCTGCGAAGTTAGCCTTGGTCGCGTAGGCGTACAGAAAGCCGCCGCCGTAGCCGCTGGCGGCGCGCGCCGCCGCCGCCCACGCGTGCATCCGCTCGATCTGCTCGCTGATGAGCGGGCAGTAGACAACCTCCAGCGGCGCGCCGTAGCGCGCCACCATCGCGTTGAGATCTATCTGGTCAGCCAGCAGCAGCCGTCCGTCGCGCCGGCTGAGAAAATCGGTCAGCTGTCCCTCTGGGCCGAGACCATAGCGATTGCGAAGGTGGTCAAGAAAGGTCTGCCCGTTCAACTCAAATGTCCTCCTTGCCGATGACAGGGAAGCGGTGACGGACGCCCGCGAAAGGGCGGCGTCGTCGACAGACAGCAGCACGCCGCGCTCGGCGGCGCCGAGCGGCGTACGATCGATGGCGTTTACAGATGGGTTGGTGGTGTGCAGCGGCTCGCTGCGGGAGATGCTGGCTATTTCTTGTGCCTCCTCACTGGCATACTGCGCGGGCGCAATGACGGGCTCCGGTCCAGGCGACCGGCGCGCCGTGCCAGCGGGAAGGCGTCAAAAAGCCCCGGCACCGGGCGGTGCGGGGCGTGCGTAGCGTGTCGCTAGGGTCAGCTAGAGACGACAGGCCGGAACTGCAGGCACCCGACCGACCGCCCTGTGCTCCTGCCGAGCACGGCGAACCTGGTCGCGGCTGAGTAAATTGGCCTTACCGTCCATAACCCCTCGGGAACGCTCCTCCGGACGCCAGCCTCGCGGCGGCGGCAAACGGTGCCGCCCGGGCCTGGCGATACGCGACAACCTGCTGCCGGGATGATGCGGTCAGCGCGCGCCGGGGAGCTCGGATCCACGCGGTGAATTCCTTCACCAGCGCTGTATTGTAACCTGTTTTGGCCGGATGTCAAGCGTTTTTCGCAGGGCTTACGCGGCCATTTGCAGCGCGCCCGCCGAGGGGCATGCTGAGGAGGCGCTGCCCACCTAAACCCTTCCAGGGCGGCGGCGCCCGCGCGACACTGCACCCGCCGGGCAGTGGTAGAATGGCGGATGGTGCCGCATAGCGCAAGGAGCAGGCATGTCCGTCGTCGTATTCGGCAGCATCAACATGGACCTGGTGGCGCAGACGCCGCGCCTGCCTGCGCCGGGCGAGACGATCGCCGGCCGGACCTTCTTCACCGTTCCCGGCGGCAAGGGCGCCAACCAGGCCGTCGCCGCAGCGCGCCTCGACGCGCCGACCAAGATGGTCGGGCGGGTCGGGCAGGATGTGTTCGCCGCGACGCTGCGCGAGAGCCTGGCGGCGGCCGGGGTCGACATCGCCGGCGTCAGCGAGACGCCCGGGCCATCGGGGGTGGCGGTGATCGCCGTGGACGACGCCGGGGAGAACTCGATCATCGTGGTGCCCGGCGCGAACGGCGCGGTTGGCGCGGATGACGTGGCCCGGCTCGAGCGGGCGCTCGACGGGGCGCGCGTCCTGCTGCTTCAGCTCGAAGTTCCGCTCCCGGCGGTGCTCAGCGCGGCCCAGGCGGCCCGGCGGCGCGGCGTGACCGTGATCCTCGACCCGGCGCCGGCCGCAGATCTGCCGGCCGAGCTGTACGCCCTGGCCGACCTGATCACGCCGAATGAGACCGAGGCCGCGCACCTGACGGGCTTCGCGGTGCGCGACCTGGACGCGGCCGAGCGGGCGGCGCAGGAGCTGCTCGCGCGCGGCGTGGGGATGGCGGTGATCAAGATGGGCGGGCGCGGCATCCTCGCCGCCGACCGCTCCGGCAGCACCCACTATCCGGCCTTCCCGGTGACGCCGGTGGACACGGTGGCCGCCGGGGACGCCTTCAACGGCGGGGTGGCGGCCGCCCTGAGCGCCGGCCTGCCGATCGACGAGGCGCTGCGCTGGGGGTGCGCGGCCGGCGCGATCTCGGTGACGCGCGCCGGGGCGCAGCCCTCGATGCCGACGCGCCACGAGCTGCTCGCGCTCCTGCAGACTCGCCCGTAGGAGCTGCGCGGACGCCCGCGGGCATCTGCGCAGCGGCCTCCGGCCGAGGTGCGGAGGGCGATCCTCCCTCCGCGTCCCCCCGACGTCGCGCACACCGATGAGCAAGGAGAGCCCTTCGTATGGCGCTGGAAGCGCTGATCTTCGATTTCGACGGTCTCGTGGTGGACACCGAGACCCCGGACTTCATCGTGCTCGCCGAGCAGTACCGTGACCACGGCTGCGAGCTGCTCACCGAGCGCTGGATCGCCGGCCTCGGGACGTACGGCGGGTACGACCCCTACGCCGAGCTGGAGGAGCGGGTGGGCCGGGCGCTGGACCGCGCGGCGCTCGCCAGGGCACACCGCGCGCGCTACCTGGAGATCTGCGCGGCCCAGGGCCTGCAGCCGGGCGTGCTGGAGCTGATCGAGGCCGCCACCGGGGCCGGGATCAAGCTCGCCATCGCTTCAAGCGCCAGCCGCGACTGGGTGGAGGGCTGGCTGGAGCGCCACTGCCTGCGCGACCGCTTCGCCTGCGTGCGCACCCGCGACGATGTGCAGCGCGTCAAGCCGGCCCCCGACCTGTTTCTGAGCGCCGCCGCGTGCCTCGGCGTGCCGCCGGAGAGCTGCGTGGTGCTCGAGGACTCGCCCAACGGCATGCTGGCGGCCGCGGCGGCCGGCATGCGCTGCGTGGCGGTGCCGATCGCGCTCCTGGCCGAGATCGAGCTGCCGCCGCACACGCTGCGCCTGCGCTCGCTGGCGGACATCGACCCGCACGAGCTTCTGGAGCGGCTGGCTGCAGCCACACACTAGCGCTCTGGGGCTCGCTCGGGCGCGGAAAAAGCCGGCATTCAGAAGGGAAGGAAGCCTGGCGCGGGGCGCTCGTCTCGCGCGGCGCACGCCCGGGCGCCCCTACTCGATCGGCGTGATCGAGACCACCTCGATCCGCTTGCTCCCCTCGGCCAACATGTTGCAGTCGGGGAGCCTGCGCCGCCGGACCAGATACGACCAGTAGTCGGGGTGCCGCCAGTTGGGGCGCGCGGTCACCCGCACCTCGATGCGCGTGGGGTGCCCGAGGCGTGCGTCGTACTCCGCGCGGACCGTGATCACATCTTCGCAGGCGCAGCCGAGGGCGATACAAGGGGTCGAGATCTCGCCGTTGCGGCGGATGAGCGTGAACAGATCGGAGATCGTCCGGGGCGGCGGCTCGCAGCGGTTCGGCTCCACGTCCACCACGCGCTCGTGGAGCACCTCGATGTCCTGCAGGCAGCGCTTGTCGCGCAGGAGGAGCCGGTAGTGGACGAAGGGGCGTTCGGACCAGCGCAGCTGCGCCTGCTCGAGCTCGGCGGCGCTGGCAGACGGCGCCGCCCGAGCGGCGAAGACGCCGAGCCCGGCGCAGAGCATCAGCAGCGCGCCGCAGCCCAGCAGCGCCACTCGCAGACCACACGGGCTGTTCATACGCCCCTCCTCGCGCCACGAACAGCCATATTGTAGCACGCCCCGCGAGGGCGGCCAGCCCTTACGACCCGAGCGTCTCCGCGGCGAGCGTGCGGCCCCGCTCGGTGAGCGTGAGCCTATTGGCGGACCTGGTCACGAGCCCGCGCCGCTCGGCGCGGCGCACCACCTGCTCGGCGTAGTCCGGCGCCCAGCGCAGGTGCTCGCCGAGGTGATCGACCCGGCTCTCCTCGGCCTCATCCGGGGTCGCCTCGTGGTTCAGCAGGTGCACCGCCAGCATCAGCTCGGCGAACTCGCGGCGCTGCCGGGCGCGGCGCAGCGCCACCGCCACCAGGCCGCGGCCCGGCGCGAGCAGCAGGGCCAGGCCGAACACCACCCCCGCCATAGTCGCCATCGCGCCGGCGATCGATGCGTCCAGCGCGCTCGCCAGCCAGTACCCGGCCAGCGCGCTCACCGCGCCGAGCGCGGCGCTGATGCCGATCATGTGCCCGAGGCGGTCGGTGAGCAGGTAGGCCGCGGCGGGCGGCGCGATCATGAGCGCCACCACCAGCACCGAGCCGACCGAGTCGAACGCGCCGACGGCGGTGATCGACACCAGCGTCATCAGGCCGTAGTGGATCAGCCCGGGCGCCAGCCCCAGCGCCGCCGCCAGCCCGGCGTCGAAGGTCGCCAGCTTGAGCTCCTTGTAGAACAGCCCGATGAACAGCGCGTCGAGGACCAGGATCGTCCCCATCACCCACAGCGCCTGCGGGCCGAGGTCGTAGCCGAAGGCCTCGACGCGCTCGAACGGCGCGAAGGCCAGCTCGCCCAGCAGCACGGCGTCGGTGTCGAGGTGCGTGTCGCCGGCGTAGCGGCTGATGAGCACCACGGCCAGGCTGAAGAGCACCGGGAACACCAGCCCGATCGCCGCGTCCTCGTGGACCAGCCGCGTGCGGCTGAGCAGCTCGACCAGCACGACGGTGAGCACCCCGGTGGCCGCGGCGGCGATCATCAGCAGCGGCGAGGCGGTGTCGTGCACGACGAAGAAGGCCAGCACGATGCCGAACAGCACCGCGTGGGTGATCGCGTCGCTCATGAGCGCCATGCGCCGCAGCACCAGGAAGACCCCCGGCAGCGCGCAGGCCACCGCGGTGACGACGGCGATCAGCTGTATTTCAACCTGTGGTGTAAGCATGTCTCTCTCGCCTGCGCTTCACTGCGCCGAAGCAGCGGCCTAGGCCGCCACCGCCGTCCGCCGCGGGCCGAGCCAGGCCCACACCAGGCCGCGCCGAGCGCCGAACAGCAGCGACACCAGCACGAGGCTGCTGACGCACAGCACGATCGTCGGGCCGGTGGGCAGGCGCGGGACGAGGCTGCTGATCAGCGAGCCGCTGATGCCGGCCAGCGCGCCGAACCCGGCCGATAGCGCCACCATCGTCCCCAGCCGGTCGGTCCACTGGCGCGCCGCGGCGGCCGGCGCCACGAGCAGCGCGCTCATCAGCACCACGCCCACCGTCTGCAGCCCGATCACGATCGCGATCACGAGCAGCGAGGTCAGGAGCACGTCCAGCAGCCGCACGCGCAGCCCCAGGCTGGCAGCGTACTCCGGGTCGAAGCTGAGCAGCTTGAACTCCTTCCAGAACAGCAGCAGCAGCAGCAGGGCCGGCAGCCCGAAGGCCGCCATCGCCAGCACATCGCGCTCGAGCAGCGCGGCGGCCTGGCCGAACAGAAACTTGTCCAGCCCGGCCTGGTTGGCGTTCGGCTGCTTCTGGATGAAGGTCAGCAGCATCAGCCCGAGCCCGAAGAACACCGAGAGCGAGAGGCCCAGGGCGCTGTCGGACTTGACGCGCGAGCTGCGCACGATCCCCAGCGCCAGCAGCGCGCCGAGCCACGCCGCGACGGCGGCGCCGGCCATCAGCACCGAGGTCTCCTTGCTGCCAGTGAGCAGGAAGGCCAGCGCGATGCCGGGCAGCGCCGCGTGCGACATGGCGTCGCCGAGCATGCTCTGGCGGCGCAGCACGGCGAAGGCGCCGAACGCGCCGCTCACGACCCCCAGCAGCGCCGCGCCCAACGTGACGGTGCGCAGGGTGTAGTCGAACACGACGCTTTGAAGCAGCTGCACAAGATCCATCGCTGCCACCCGCTCTCACTCGCCCGACGCGAACGCCTGCGGGCGAACGCCTGCGGACGGAACATTGCTCAGGAAGGCGATCCGGCCGCCGTAGGTCTGCCGCAGGTTGGCCTCGGTGAAGGCCTCGGCCACAGGGCCCGAGGCGATCTTGCGCACGTTCAGCAGCGTCACCCAGTCGAAGTACTCGGACACCGTCTGCAGGTCGTGGTGGACCACGACGACGGTCTTGCCGGCGGCGCGCAGGTCCTGCAGCAGCGCGACGATCGCCCGCTCGGTCGTGGCGTCGACCCCCTGGAACGGCTCGTCCATGAAGTAGACCTGCGCGTCCTGCACCAGCGCCCGCGCCAGGAAGACGCGCTGCTGCTGGCCGCCCGAGAGCTGGCTGATCTGGCGGTCCGCGAAGTCGGCCATGCCGACCTTGGCCAGCGCCTCCTGCGCCAGCTCGCGCTCGCGCTTGCCCGGGCGCCTGATCCAGCCGAGCGCGCCGTAGCGGCCCATCATCACCACGTCCAGCGCGTTGGTGGGGAAGTCCCAGTCGACGCTGCCCCGCTGCGGCACGTAGGCCACGATGCGCCGCTGCTCGGCGTAGGGGCGCCCGTGGATCAGCACCTGGCCGGCCGACGGCTTCACCAGGCCGAGCACCGCCTTGATCAGCGTGGTCTTGCCGGCGCCGTTCGGGCCAACGATCCCCATGAGCACCCCCGCGGGCACGCTCAGGTCGACATCCCAGAGCACCGGCTTCTCTTTGTAGGCGACTGTGAGGTCCGTGATCTCAATCGCGCTTGACACTGGCGACATGTTGTAGCTCCCGTTTCTAGGCCGGGGTGGCGGGGTGATCGAAAAATCCGGCACGAGCTTCCGATATCAGAGCTCTACCGAGCCACCCTCACCGGGTCGCGGTGTCACGGGTGAGCGCCCCGACGATCGTGTCGATATTGTGGCGCACCATCCCGACGTAGGTGCCCTCCGGCGTGCCCGGGTCCCCCAGAGCGTCCGAGAAGAGCTGCCCGCCGATGGCGACCTCAAAGCCGCGCGATGCAACCGCCGCCTGCACCGCCTCGATGTTGCGCTGCGGCACCGAGGACTCGACGAAGATCGCCGGGATGCGGCGCTCGGCGATGAACTCGGCCAGGTTCTGCACGTCCGCCGTGCCGGCCTCGGCGGCGGTGCTGATCCCCTGCAGGCCGCGCACCTCAAAGCCGTAGGCCCGGCCGAAGTAGCGGAACGCGTCGTGCGCGGTGATCAGTACGCGCTGCTCGGCCGGAACCTTCTCGGCCTGCTCCAGCACGTAGCTGTGCAGCTCCTCAAGCTCCTCCAGGTAGCGCTCGGCGTTCGCCTGGTACGTGGCGGCGCTCACCGGGTCCAGCTCCACCAGCGCGTCGCGCACCCGCTCCACCGCCCGCTGCCACAGCGACACGTCGAACCAGACGTGCGGGTCGTACTGGTTCTCGTAGATATCGGACGGAAGCAGCAGCTCCCGGTCGATGTCGGACGTCACCGCGACGCTCCTGACGCGCCCCTCGAGCCGCTCCAGCACCTCGCCCATCGCCGCCTCGAGGTGCAGGCCGTTGTAGAAGATGATGTCCGCCCCCTGCAGGCGCTCGACGTCTCCGGCGCTGGCCTTGTACAGGTGCGGGTCGACCCCCGGGCCCATCAGCGCCGTCACCTGCACCCGCTCACCGCCGACGTTCTGCACTGCGTCCGCGACCATGCCGGTCGTCGCAACCGCGCGAATCGTCCGCCCGCTAACATCAGCGGCGGACTGCTCCTGTACCGGCCGGCCGCAGCCCGCCAGCGCGCCCACTACCGCTAGAAAGAGCACCAACCGTACCAAGTGTCCCATCACCGCTTCCCTTTTGCTGACGCCCCGATCCGTCCGCTTCCCCTGCCAAGTGCTAGCTCTACCGAAAGGAAAATTTTGTCTCTCCTAAACTTCTCGCCTGATTATACCTAAACCAGCGGCGATGTCAAGGGAGAATCAGGCAACAAAATCAAGAATGCCGGCGCGCGCGCCAGTCAAACTGGCATGCACACCGGCAGGAGTTTCGCACCAGCGGGCGCGGGGCCAAGCCACCGTGTTCGTTATGTAACGGGGAGGAGGTTTCAGGTGAGGCCTCGCCTCCCAAGCCCGGCCGGGGGTGCAGCTAGAGGAGCACCGTCGCGAGCGCCACGGCGAAGAGCATCTGGACGATGACGGACGCCCCCTGGAGCAGCCGCGCGCCCAGCCGCTCGCGGTGGTAGAGCGCGAGCCCCAGCGCGATGTTCAGCAGGCTCAGCACGAACGCCGCCAGCGGCAGGAACAGCGCCTGGTGGCGCGGCCGCAGCTCGGCCACCTCGCCCGTCGCGTCGAAGCGCATCTCGATCAGCGGCGCGAGCGACGGGTAGCGCAGCGCGAGGAAGCCCAGCGCGGCCAGGTTCATGGCCAGCGCCACCAGCAGCAGCCAGCGCACGGTGCGGTCGTTCCAGAACTCGTAGAGGAAGATCCGGCTCGGCTCGACCGTCGGCGCGAGCGGCTTGGCGGCGCCCAGATTCCGGCGCTGCTCCAGGTCCTGCACGAACGCCTCGTGATCCGCCGGGGACACGGCGTAGGCGCCGTCGGTGGTGTAGACGATCAGGCACCGCGCGGGCGGCTGTGTGGCGAACAGATGCATGACCTGGCCGTCCTCCAGCCGCGCCTGCCCCCAGTAGTAGCCGATCCCCTGCGTCAGCCGCCACGGGAGCCGCGCCGACGCCCCGACATCGATGCTGGTGATCCGGTCGAGCGGCACCACCGCCCGGTTACCGAGCCAGATGATGTACAGGCCGTTGCGGTCCAGCTCGTAGCTCAGCGTGAACGCCGCCGCCGCCCGGTAGGCCAGCCACCCCGCGATCGCCAGCAGGGCCAGCAGCGCCACCACGCGCCCGAACAGCTCGATGTCAACGCGCCACTCCTCCGGCGGGCCGGCGAGCGCGCCCGCCAGCTGGACGAGCACAACCGCCGCCAGCGCGAGCGTGAGGCCAAGCAGCGCCAGCGCCACCCAGCGCCCGATCGATGGTTGTGGTTTCCAGCGTCGCATAGGGATAGCTAGTTCTGGCCGGGTGCGGCCCGAGCACACCCGGCCAGCGAGGGTGCGGCGGAGATATCCGGCCGGACGTCTCCGCCCGCAGATTCATCTGGCGAGCCGACGGTGCCTACGTCCCACCGGGGGTCGGCGTCGCCTCTTCGATCGTCTCGTCCTCCTCACCCGGAATGGGCGAGGGCGTCGGCAGCGGCGTCGGCGACGGGTTCCCGCCAAGCTCCAGCGTCGGCAGCGGCTCGGGGGTGCTGGTCGGCAGCGGCGTCGGGGTGGGCGAGACCGCCGGGAAGCGCTGCACGGTCAGCACGTTGCGCTGCGCCTCCAGCCACTTGTCGAACTCCTCGGTCCGCTTGCGCCGCAGCTGGTCCTCGGGCGAGTCCACGGTGCGGCTGACGAGCTGCACCACGTGCCAGCCGAACGACGTCCGCACCAGCTCCGGCGCCACCTGCCCCTCCTCCAGATCCGCGACCGCCTCGACGATCGCCGGGTCGATCTGCGTGCCGGAGAGGGTCCTGCCGGTGTGGTCGAAGCCGGGCAGGGTGCCGCCCTCGGCGCGGGTGTTGTAGTCCTCGGAGTGCTCCTGCGCCAGCGCGGCGAAATCGGCGCCGCCGAGCGCCTGCTCGAGCAGCTCCTCAGCCTCAGCCCGCCGCTCGGCGTAGGCCGCCTCGCGCTCCTCCTCGGTCGCGGTGAGCGGCACCGTCACCTTGATCAGGATGTGGCGCGTCTCGATGTTGCTCGGGTCAGTCGACGGCGTGAAGCTCCCCTCGGGGACCAGCCGCTCCTGGATCTTCTCCACCAGCACCTGGCGCTGGAACTGCGCGATCAGCCCGTTGCGGAAGTCCTCCTCGGTGAGCTGCGGCCGCCGCTGCGGGTCGATCAGCTGGATCTGAGTGCGGTAGTCGTTGAACATCCTGGTGATCACCTCGCCCTGGCGCCGCAGCGCCTCCTCGGCCTGTGGCGTCGGCGTGGGCGGGGTGGTCGGCTCAGGCGTGGCGGTGGGCGACGGCGTCGCCGTCGGGCCGGCGGGTGTCGCGGTCGGGGCCGGCGATTCGGTTGGGGCGCTCGTCGCCGTGTCCGCCGGGGCGGCCGTCTGCTCGGCGTCGCCCTCCGCGGCTGCGGCCGGCGTGCCCTCCTCCGGCGTCAGCGGCGGCAGCGTCGGCAGCGCCGCGACCGTCGGCGTGACCGAAGTGGTCGGCGCGAATGCCGGCCCGTAGTCGACCACCAAGGCCTGCGCGATCTCGGCGTCGGTGGCCTGGATGCCGAACTCGCTGGACGCGCGCTGCGCGATGATCTGGCGCTCGGCCCACTCGTTGATGGTCAGCTCGTTCAGCGGCTGGCTGCGGATCTGCGGCACTTCGGCGTCGAGCTGCCCGATCTGCCCCAGGAACTGCTGCGCGAACTGCTCGCCGAAGGTCGCCAGGTACAGGCTCTGCCCGATCGTGCGGGCGGTCTCCGCGCGGCGCTCGCGCTCGTAGTCGCCGCGGGTCAGCGTGGCGCTGCCCACCTGCGCGACGGGGCGGCTGGGGACCCACACCTGCTCATACAACACGCCGGCCAGAACGGCCAGCAGCGCGAGCCCGACCGCGGCGCTGGAGACGATCACGACCATGCGCTGGCGGCGCCGCTCGCGCTCGCGGCGGGTGACGTGGCGACGGGTCGCGGCGGCGGTGCGGGCGGCCGGCGGCTGAGGTTTCTTCGGTGTCTGCGACATTGAGCGCTTGATATCTCAGTGCGCGCAAGGGCCGCCGTAGGGGTGCGTCATGACCCGTCCCTACGGCGGCCCACAGCACGCGTCTAGCTACGCGTATGCGCGGCGACGAAGTGCAGCAGCGCCATGTGGCGCGCGCGCTTGATCGCCACCGTCAGGCTGCGCTGGTGGCGCGCGCAGGTGCCGGTGCGCCGGCGCGGCAGGATCTTGCCGCGCTCGGAGATGTAGCGCTGCAGGCGCTTGACGTCCTTATAATCCACAAGGCGCACGCGGTCGGCGCAGAAGGCGCACACCTTGCGGCGGGCGATATACTTGCGCCGGCCTCCGGCCGCGCGGCGGCCCGTATCGTCGCTCATGGTCTAGATCCCTTTCTCAAAACGGAATATCCTCATCACCGATGTCCAGCTGCTCGCGGCCGAACGGCGGCCGCTGCGGACGATGGTCGGGAGGATCATCGAAGCTGCTCTGATCACGGCTGCTGCGCCCGTCGAGCATGATCATATCGCTGGCGATCACTTCGGTGCGATAGTGCGAAAGCCCATCCTGATCCTGCCACTGGCGGGTCTGCAGCCGCCCCTCGATATAGACGCGGCTGGCTTTGCGCAGGTGCTCGTGGCAGATCTCGGCCAGCTTGTTCCAAGTGACGACGTTAAACCACTCGGTCTCCTCGTGCAGCTCCCCGTTGCCGTCCTTCCACTGGCGCCCCGCGGCGACGCTGAAGGTGGTCACCGGGCTGCCGCCGGGGGTGTAGCGCATCTCCGGGTCCTTGCCGAGCCGGCCGATAATCATCACTTTGTTGAGGTCTTTCGCCATCCCGCATACCTCCCCACCGCCCGGCCTCGCCATCGGGGCCGGCTACGGCGCTGTCCTCGTCCGTCGTGGCCGCTTACTCCTCGTCCTGAGACTCGCTCTCGCCGTCAGTCGCTTCGGCCGTAGCCGGGACAGCATCGGGCGCGGACGGGGCGACGGCGCGCGAGTCGACCACCGTCAGCAGGTAGCGCAGGACCGCGTCGGTCAGCTTCAGGGTGCGCTCGAGCTCGGCGATCTTATCGGCAGCCAGGTTGAAGTGTGTCAGCACGTAGTAGCCCTCGGTGAACACCCGGCGGCTGGGCTCACCCTCGGCGTACTCGCGAATGGGGTAGGCAAACTTTCTGCGGCCCCAGGGCGCAGAGTGAGTGGTGGAAGTGACGGTGCCGCCGAGCGACGTGATCGCCTGGGAGACCCGGTCGATCGTGGCGGCGATCTCCTCCTCGGTGGAGCGCAAGGGGGAGATAATATACATCATTTCGTAGTCACGGCGACGCTCGCGCATCAGTCCTCCTTGTGGTCGTAGCCCCCCGCAGCGTACCTGCCAGCCTGCGCGGCGCCGGCAGCGCGCGAGAGGAAGAAGCGTTATTCGATTGACAAGCGCTGATTATAGCATAGGGCCTCAGCAGGCGCAACTTGCTTGACCGCCCGCGAGCCGTGCGGTAGACTACCCGGTGCCGGCGGGAGGCTGAAGAGTGCAGGTGGCGGCGCGCCGCGCACGCTGCACAGCCGGCGCCCTTCATCTGTCAGCCGTCAACCTGCAACCTAATGAGCCGATGACACCCTATCTCGTGACTGTCCGCTCGCGGCGTGAGCCAGACGCGCCCCAGCATCTGTTCCTGCTGGCGGGCGAGCTTGACCGGGAGGCCGTCGGGCAGCTGGCGGCCGATCTGCTCCACGACCCGGTCGTGCAGAGCGTCACCTGGCAGACGCTCGACGAGCTGGAGCACGAGATCCCCCCACCGCCCCCAGGCACGCTGCACGTCGAGGTCGCCTACAAGCCGGGCGTGACGGACAACGAGGCCGAGAGCGTGCGCATCGGCGCGGAGCGGCTCGGCATCCGCGGGCTGCGGACGGTCAAGACGCTGCGCCGCTACTGCGTGCCGCAGTCGGCCGGAGCCGCCGGCCTCTACAACCCGCTCATCCAGACCGTGCTCGTCGCCGGCGCGGAGAACATCGCGGACCGCCGCGCGTTCTACGACGTGCTGCTGCGCTCCGCCGCCCCGAGCCCGGCGCGCGTCGAGCGCGTGGCGCTGATCGAGGCTGACGACGAGGAGCTGCTGCGCATCAGCCGGCAGGGGGTGCTGGCCCTGGACCTGGACGAGATGCGCGCCATCCAGCAGTACTTCCGCCACGAGGAGCGCGAGCCGAGCGACGGCGAGCTTGAGACGATCGCGCAGACCTGGAGCGAGCACTGCTCACATAAGACGTTCAAGGGGCGCGTGAGGTATAAGAACCGAGAACTAAGAACGTTAGAACCAAGGACGGCAGAACCAAGGACGGCAGAACCAAGGACGGCAGAACCAAGGACGGCAGAACC